>WNFT01000878.1_pt1 | contig 47040 bp, 48 predicted proteins | sample 5400191 | NCBI WGS metagenome assembly WNFT01 (sample SAMN13153359, study PRJNA577476) | soil metagenome | isolation source: 80 cm saprolite under Madrone tree | place: USA:California | collected 2016-06-14 | reverse complement strand
ATAGATTTCCGTATGGCCCTTTTGACGCCCATAACCCTTGACTTCGGTGACGGTCATACCGTGCACCCCAATCGCGGTAAGCGCGTCGCGGACCTCGTCGAGCTTAAATGGCTTGATGATGGCCACTACGATTTTCATGGGTTCCATCCCCGCTAAGGCCCGTTCTGATGACCCCAGATTGGGCGATCTCTATGCAGCGAGCTCAGCCCAGGCCGTCGGCCGCGTGAGTGATCGCCGCGGTGAAGGGAATCAAACGCCGTGCCAACTTTGCCGAGAACCTCAAAGTTTGTTGAGCTGCGCTGGCACATAGCACGAGCGGACTCGCCGAAAGCCGCGATTAGGAGATCGACCTTTGAACGTCCAGATTAAATGTTGAGCAGACAAAGCGATCGGCGGTCCGTTGGCTAACTTATAGGCAGATGATCAAATAAGCATCTTGTCTCTGTCCGAAGTCTGACGATGCGACCGCTCGCTGGCAGAATATCGGCTATTGAAGGGCCTCGCCGTGAAGCGAAATATCGAGCCCCTCACGCTCCTCCTCCTGCGAGGCCCGTAGTGGTGTCAACGCCCCGACTATTTTCAGCAAAATCACGGTGATTACTCCTGACCACAACAGGGTGACCGCAATTCCATAGAGCTGCGACAGCACTTGTGCGGGGTTGCCGTCTAGAAGGCCTGGATTGCCGTGAGGCTTTTTCGGGCGAAACCGACAATGCGGCGGTTGCGAACACGCCGCACAATATCGTGCCAGTCACCCCGCCGATACCGTGGACGCCGAATACGTCAAGCGAATCATCGTACTTGTAGATGCGCTTGACGGTCGTGCAGGCGTAGAAACAAATTGCGCCGGCAGCTATACCGATCACGACACCGTGCCACGCCAGCACGAAACCGGAGGCCGGGGTGATGGTTCCAAGCCCCGCCACAGCACCGGAGACCATGCCCAGGACCGAGGGCTTGCCGCGGCTCCACCATTCGCAGGCCATCCAGGTCAGTGCACCGGCAGACGCCGCCAAATGGGTCGAGGCGATCGCCATGACGGCGCGGGAATTGGCGCCGAGTGCGGACCCGCCGTTGAAGCCGAACCAGCCGACCCACAATAGTCCGGTGCCGACGACGGCCATCGATAGATCGAACGGCGCCAGATTTTCCGAGCCGTAGCCTCGTCGTGGGCCCAGAATAAATGCGGCCACCAATCCGGCCACACCCGCGTTTATGTGCACGACGGTACCGCCGGCGAAATCAAGCAACCCGGCACTGCCCAGGAAGCCGCCGCCCCAGACCCAGTGGGCAATTGGAACATAGACAAATGCCAGCCACAGTGCGGAAAATATCATGAAGGCGGAAAATCGCATGCGGTCGGCGACGGCGCCTGCCACCAGCGCCACCGTGATGATGGCGAACGTCATCTGGTAGAGCATGAACAAGGCTTCGGGGATCGATTTTGCCAGCGCGCTGATCGAGTCCATTTCCAGACCCCGCAGGAACAACCGGTCGGTCGATCCCAGCCAGGCACCGTCTCCGGTGAACGCCAGGCTGTAGCCGAACCCGATCCACAGAATCGACACCAGCGCGGTGGCGGCGAGGCTCTGTGCCATGGTGGCGAGTACGTTCTTCTTGCGCACCATTCCGGCGTAGAACAGCGCGAGTCCGGGAATCGTCATCATCAGCACGATGGCGGTTGCGACGATCATCCAGGCAGTGTCGGCGCCGTCGATCTTGCCCTGCTGGGCGAAAGCGGGCGACGCCACCATGGTTCCGAGCGCTATGGCGAGTGCGCGCACGGCCGCTCGACGCGACGTTACGGTCATGAATTTCCTCGCTATTGCTTGGGGTTAGAGTGCGTCGCGGTCGGTCTCACCGGTGCGGATGCGCACCGTATGGTCGAGCGCGGTGACGAAAATCTTTCCGTCGCCGATCTGTCCGGTCCGCGCGCCCGTCGTAATCGCTTCGATGGCACGGTCGACCTGTCCGGCCGATACGGCAACTTCGACGCGAAGCTTAGGCAGGAAATTCACGGTATATTCGGCACCACGGTAGATCTCCGTGTGTCCTTTTTGCCGACCGTAGCCTTTTACCTCTGTAACTGTCATACCGCTTATCCCAAGTCCGGTCAGGGCCTGCCGGACTTCGTCAAGCTTGAATGGCTTGATAATGGCGATGATGAGCTTCATTGGCCCCCCTCCAATCGTGCCCGCCGTAACGTACGGACGCAGACATCTTCTTGCCCTGCGCGTCCGGCCGGCAGGCGCCGCTGCACCAATATGTTCAAAATTATGCCAGATGCTATATTTTACGGCAAAAGGAATCGTTCATAAGGCGGGCATAAGCGGGGTTGGGATGAGGCTCTGCACAGACTTTAGGCGATTATGCGTGGCGGTGAGATCGTCACCTTTCACGTCGCTCCCTTAACAAGCCCTCCTGAGCAACCGATGCGACCAGCGTTCCGTCCCGGGTAAAGATCAAACCCCGCGCAAAACCCCGCGCGCCGGCGGCGCTGGGGCTGTCTTGTGCATAGAGCAGCCATTCGTCAGCCCGGAATGGTCGATGAAACCACAATGCGTGATCAAGGCTCGCCGCCATGATGGTCTTGTCAAACACGGTGCGTCCGTGCCGGATCAGGGCGGCGTCGAGGAGCATCAGATCCGACGCATAGGCGAGCACGCATTGATGGATCGCGGCCACATCCGGCAGCGCACCGGTGGTGCGTATCCACGCATTGAACCGGCCGTCGGGAAATCTATTGCCGAGATAACGCTCGAATTCGACGGGACGAAGTTCGATCGGCCGTTCGCGCTCGAAATAGCGCCGTATCGGATCGGGCATCATCGGCAGGACCCGTTGCCGGATCTCAAGGTCGCTCGGCAGCTCTTCCGGGCCCGGCACTTTGGGCATTTCGGCTTGATGGCTCAGTCCCGGCTCGCTGCCGTGGAATGAGACGGCCATGGCGAAGATCGCATGACCGTGCTGGATCGCCACGACGCGCCGCGTGGTGAAGCTGCGGCCGTCGCGAATGCGGTCGACTTCGTAGATGATGGGGACGTTGGGATCGCCAGCCAGCAAAAAATAACCATGGAGCGAATGCGGCGGCCGGTCCGCAATCTCGTCGACCGTGCGGCAGGCGGCCACCAGCGCCTGGCCAATGACTTGGCCGCCGAAAACGCGTTGCCAGCCCACTTGCGGCGAACGGCCTCGAAACAGATTTACCTCGATAGGTTCGAGATCGAGGATGGCAAGCAAGTCCTTTACGGCAGAGGTCATAGATCGTCCCAATCGGTCGGCATCCGGTACGCAAACGTGACGCACAGACGGACTTGGCCATTTGTCGCAGTCACGCTTGGGACCCAATCGAAGTCAATAGGTTGATGGTGACAAGCTGATGGTGACCTGCCTCTGGGCTGTCATCGCCCGGCTTGACCGGGCGATCTAGTAACCACCGGCCGTGGATACTGGATTGCCCGGTCAAGCCGGGCAATGACACGGGGAGAGTCAACCAGTCGAGAAATGCTCCGCTGAAAGGCCATCGAATTTGCCAGCACACCTCAACGGTCGTTCGGACGTTCTGATCGCGGGCGGCGGCTTTGCCGGATTTGCGCTCGCCATCGCGCTGCGCCAGGCCCTTGGCGTGAATTTTACCGTCACCTTGGCCGATCCGGCGGTTGGCCAAGCGGGACGCGATGTTCGGGCTTCCGCAATCGCGGCCGCGCCGCGCCGCATGTTCGAGGCACTCGGCGTTTGGGACGCGGTGGCCGAGGAGGCGCAGCCCATCCTCGACATGGTGATCACCGATAGTCGCGTCCATGATGCGGTGCGGCCCGTATTCCTGACTTTCGGGGGTGAGATCGAACCGGGTGAACCGTTCGCCCACATGATTGAGAACGGTCGGCTGGTCGCTGCGCTTTCCGCTAAGGCGGTATCGGCCGGCGTCGCTCTCATCGCGACGGCAGTGGCGGATTTCGCCGCTGAGACATCCGGCATGAATGTCACGCTTCGCAATGGTGCGGCGATCAGGACCAAGCTCCTCGTGGCAGCGGACGGCGCCCGTTCGCGGCTGCGCGAGCGCGCCGGCATTGCGACCTACGGCTGGTCATACGAACAATCCGCGATAGTGACGACGGTCGCCCATGAGAGAAGTCACCACGGTCGAGCTGAAGAGCATTTCCTCCCCTCTGGTCCCTTCGCGATCCTGCCGCTGTGTCACAATCGCTCCTCGATTGTCTGGACCGAGCGGACCGAGGAGGCCGAACGGATCGTCGCTCTGCCCGACAATGATTTTCACCATGAGTTGGAGAGACGGTTCGGCCTGCGGCTCGGCGATATTGTTGTGTCGGGGCCGCGGCGCGCCTATTCGCTCGGCTTGTGGGTGGCACGCAGCTTCATCGCGGATCGGCTGGCCCTGGTCGGCGATGCCGCGCACGTCATCCACCCGATTGCCGGACAGGGATTGAACATGGGGCTGCGCGACGTGGCGGCGCTCGCGGAGGCCGTCGTCGACGCAGTGCGAGCAGGCCTTGATCCCGGCGACGCCATCGTGCTGGAGCGCTATCAGCGCTGGCGCCGTTTCGACACCATGACGATGTGCGTTTCAACCGACGGCCTCAACCGGCTGTTCACCAACCCGTCAGACGCGGTGAGGCTCGCCCGCGACCTCGGCCTCGGCCTCGTAGATCGCTTTCCGGCGCTCAAGCGTCTGTTCATCCGCGAAGCCGCGGGACTTACAGGCGAAGTACCGAAGCTGTTGCGGGGGGAGTCGTTAGCGTTGTGACTGTGACGTTCATTCCCAACCTGTCACGCCCCCTAAAGAGCGTGTGAAGAAATTGAAAGCCCCTCATCCTGAGGAGGCCGCCCTCCTGAGCTTGTCGAAGGATGGGCGGCCGTCTCGAAGGATGGCAACAGGCACAGCCGAGCCGGTGGCCATCCTTCGAGACGCGCCGCTAAGAAGCGGCGCTCCCCAGGATGAGGTCAGATTATTTTACACGCTCTCTCGCAGGCGATGACAACGGTGAGAAAACTTAGAAACGGAACATCAGGTTATCGGCACGCTCGACACATGGTCGCGGAAAGCTTGGCGTGATGCGATCGCCGCGTACCAGCGCTCAAAATTCGGAAACGCCGGGCGCTCGGGCACCAACTCGCGATAGCGATAGGACATAATGGCGATCGGAATGTCTCCCATGGAAAACATATCGCCGGCTGCGTAGGGCGTCTTCGCGAACTGCTCGTCCAAAATCTTCACCGCCGCCGTCGTCTTGACCTTGCCGTCGGCGATCGCCTTGTGGTCGCGCTGCTCGGCAGGCGTTCGGACCAGGCCCCAGAACACCGGCGTCAGGGCAGGACCGAGCACTGAGAGTTGCCAATCCATCCATCTATTGGCGAGCGCACGCGCATGCGGATCCGACGGTTCCAGCGTGCCGGCGCCATGCTTGGCGGCGAGATATCGAATGATGGAGTTTGACTCCCACAGCAAAAAGCCATCGTCCTCCTCAAGGGTCGGAACAAGCCCGTTGGGATTCATGGCGAGGTAAGCCGGCTCCCTGTTCTTGCCAAAGGCACCGCCGATGTCGATCCGCTCATGCGCAAGCTTCAACTCGCCGATCGCGAACATCGCCTTCTGAACGTTTGACGACGTATTCCTTCCCCAGATTTTGAGCATGTAGTCTTTCCGTAAGTTGGTGGAACCATTCATTCGGAGTCATGGCCGTCCCCGGACTTGATCCGGGGATTGTCCCGGCCATCCACGTCTTTTAGCTGAAAGCCCGCAAGAAAAGACGTGGATGCCCGCGACAAGCGCGGGCATGACGCTGGAGAGGTGACGCTCTACTCAAGCTGACGCGCCTCTTCCGGCAGCATGATCGGAATGCCGTCGCGGATCGGATAGGCGAGTTTGGCGGAGCGGGAGATCAGCTCTTGCTTCTCGGCGTCATACTCCAGCGGACCTTTCGTCAGGGGGCACACCAAAATTTCCAGGAGCTTCGGGTCGATAGTGTTTGATGGGCGATCACTCGATGCGGAATTCATGGCACGGTCCACCGGGTTCTTCTTGGGGCAGAGACAGGTTATCCAGGTTTCCAGGCCCGCGTTCAAGTCAGTCGCCTACTTACCCCCTTTAGCCTGGACGGAGCGGAGGGTAACCTCGGGCCGGCCGTGCCGTACGAACCGGCCTTCCCGGCATTGCGCTGCGCTCCATGCCGGCCGCAGGCCCGCGGCGCTACTGTAGCGGCGGGTCACCCTCGGTGCGGCTTTTGGCAAGGGCGATTTCGGTGACCGCGATTAGGATTTCGGCGCGCGTCTTTAGATCGGGAGCTTCCAGCATCGCCTGTTTTTCCGCCGGGTCGTAGGGCGACATCATGGCAAGCGCATTCACCAGGGCCTCATTAGGGGCGTTTTCGATTCCTTGCCAGTCGGCTTTGAGATTGTTCGCTTTGAGAAACGCCGTGAGCGCCGCCAGCACCGCTTTGCGATCGACCTGCTCCTCGCCCTTGCGGGCAATAAAATCGTCACCGAAAGGCGAGAAGTCGACGCGGCATTGGCGATAGGCCGTCGCCACCGCCAATTCTCCGATGATGCGAAAACGCGCAACGCCGGTCAGTTGCAGCAGATAGCGGCCGTCGCCGGTTTCGGCAAATTGGGTGATGCGGCCGACGCAGCCGACCTTGTAAAGGTTCGGCCGATCCTCGGCACCCGGATGGGCGGTGTCGGGTTGTATCATCCCGATCAGCCTGCGGCCGTCGCGCAAAGCGTCGTCCACCATTTCAAGATAGCGTGGCTCGAAAATATTCAGCGGCATTTGCCCGCGCGGCAGCAGCAGTGCTCCGGGCAGGGGAAACACCGGTATCGTCCCCGGCAAATCGGCGGGACCGCGATAGACCGCATTCATCGGCATCGCCGTACTCCGAAGTGGCTAGCGCTGCCTTCTCTACTCTTCTCCGCGTGCCGAGAAGGGTAGAGAAGGGTCCATCACGCCAACCCGAACCGATCAGGCAAAAAGGATCGACGACAGCCGCCGTCGCCCCGACACCGTATGTTCGTCGGTCGGGCCCCACGCCTCGAAGAATTGAACCAATTGCCTGCGGGCAGCGTCGTCATTCCATTTACGGTCGCGGCGCACGATCTCGAGCAATTGGTCGAGGGCCTCCTGCCGGCGGCTATTTCCGTTCAACGCAATGGCAAGGTCGAAGCGCGCCTGGTGATCGAGCGGGTTGGCGGCAACCTTCTGTTCCAGCTCGGCAACGGGTCCAAGATGAGCCGCCTGTTCGGCGACTTCAAGGGCGGCACGAGCCGCCGCCACTGCGGTATCGTTGCGTTTGGCCTCCGGCACTTGTGCCAAAGTGTGTTTGGCCTCCTCGATGCTGCCGGTCTCCAGATATGATCGGGCGAGACCTGCAAGCGCGTGCACATTGGCCGGGTCGCCCGCGAGAACCTCGGAATATAGCTCGGCCGCTCCAGCCGCATCTCCCGCCACCAGCGCGGCGTCGGCCGACTTGAGCAGCTCCTTTTCCTCGCTGCGGATCTCCTGCTTGGTCAGGCGCTCCAAGAAGGCAGTCACCTGACTTTCCGGCAAGGCTCCCATGAAACCGTCGACGGGCTGACCATTGACGAAGGCGAAGACGGCCGGGATCGATTGGATTCCCATTTGACCCGCTACGGTCGGGTGCTCGTCAATATTCATCTTGACGAGCTTGACCGCTCCCCTGGCGGAGCGCACCGCCTTTTCCAGAATCGGCGTGAGCTGTTTACAGGGTCCGCACCACGGTGCCCAGAAGTCGACCAGGACCGGCTGCCGACGCGACTCTTCGAGCACGTCCTTCCTGAAGGTCTGTGTTGTGGTGTCCCTGACCAGACCATCGGCTGTCGCCGCCGCAACCCCGACATCCATCAAATCGACCTTTCTTTAGTCTCTCGAGAGGCATGGGCCTTCATACAGATTTTGATTAAATGGTGAGCAACGACCTGATTGCAATCGCAACTTTAAAGCCGCTCCCCTCCCGCGCAAGCGAGGGAGGGGATATCGATTTACCCTCCCCCGCTTGCCCGGGAGGGCAAATAGGGGGCGTCCGAGGCGGTTTCGATGCGGGGCTCATGACCACAGGCCTTAAGAAACGTCATCAAGCCAGCCCGCGAGATGGAGGTGGTCATGGTGTTGACGAGGGGATGATAATTCAAAACCTCATGGGCCAACATAGCGGCGTCGAGCACAATCGCAACTTTGCCGGCAACGTCGTTGATGGCGGCGAAGGGAGTAACCGAGCCAGGTTCCACCCCCAACAGCTCCCGTAGGGCGTCTGCCGATCCGAACGAGAACCGTCCTTTGGCGCCCAGCCGCCGGTGGAGGTCCTTCATGTCGATCGCGGCGTCTTCGCTGGCCACCACCAGATAGTAGGCGCCGCGTTTGTCCTTGAGAAATAAGTTCTTGGTGTGCCCGCCCGGGATTGTGCCGCGCAACTCGCGGGATTGCTCGACCGTAAACAAGGGCGGGTGGGACGCGGTGGAGTAGGGGATGTCCATCCGGTCGAGGAATGCGAACAGTTCGGCGGGAGTTGAGGGCATAGCGATCCCGTCAGTATCAGATGCGAGCTTTGTGGGCCGGTCGTGTTGGTTTGTAGAGTGGATTCCAGTCAGGTTGAAGCACTGAGCGCCTCTGCGGAGTCGTGGCCGGGCTTGTCCCGGCTACCTCGATTATTTGCTCCATGCATGAAAGCTCGGGGTCGCCCGGACAAGCCCGGCGACGACGCAAGTCCGTGATTCAATGCGATCGAAACCCGCTCCGGGTCCGACTGCTGCGACGCTGTGGTGGGCTTAGCGGTGTCCCCAGGGTACCAAAGCCCACACGCGTTCGTGCAAATAATAGATCATGATCTTGGTCACCACCTCGACAGCGGCAATGCCGCCGGCGAGGCTTGCTTTGCCGGTGATGAAGAAGCTGATGATGAATGTGTCGATGGTGCCGACGGTACGCCAACTTACGGCCTTTATAAATGATCGGCCATGCCCCTCATGGCGGCGGAACAGGCTGCTGCGGATTTCGCTCGGCGATTGGATTTCATTGACCCGTTGAGGCTCGGGTACGGAAAGACTCAGCGGGAAACGCATCTGCTAAAATTCCCCATTGACGAGAATGGAATTCTATATAGATATTACAAACTTCGCTCAAATAGAAAATAATTCTTTCAGCATTGGGGTCGATCTTGAAACAAGTTCCCAGACAAGGGCCCTTAGATGAAATTTTCATTCTGGTGGTTGATCACCGCGGCCGCGAGCACGCTCTGCCGGCGATCGGTGGCTGGCGCGTCATGGAAATTATCCGTGACTGGGGCATCGACCTGAGGGCGACGTGCGGCGGCGCCTGCGCCTGCGCGGGCTGCCATGTCTACGTCGATCCGCCCTGGATCGAGCGTCTGCATCCTCCGACCGTCGAGGAGGAAGACCGGCTGGACGAAGCTTTTGGGGTCGAGCCGACGTCCCGGCTTTGCTGTCAAATTCTGATGTCGTCAAACCTCAGCGGGCTGCGCGTCCGCCTGGCGCCGGGCTCGGAGTGATCCATGGACCGGCTCGACGAACTTGAAGCCCAGAGCATCTTCATCTTCCGCGAGGCGTTCGCCCGCATGAGGAAGCTCGCCCTGCTGTGGTCGCTCGGCAAGGACTCCAACGTGATGATATGGCTGGCCCGCAAGGCCTTCTTTGGTCACGTGCCGTTCCCCGCCATGCACGTGGATACGGGAAAGAAATTTCCCGAGATGTACGCATTTCGCGATCGCTATGCCGGCGAATGGGGACTCACTCTCATCGTTGAACCCTGCCCGCCGCTTGAAGCCGTCGACCCCACACTGCCGCCGGCCGCGCGGTCAGCCGCGCGCAAGACCGAGGGGTTGAAACTTGCCCTTGCCAAACACGGCTTCGATGGCGTGTTCGCCGGCATTCGCCGCGACGAGGAAGCGACCCGCGCCAAGGAGCGGGTGTTCTCGCCGCGCGGCCTTGAGGGCCGCTGGGACGTGCGCGATCAACCGCCGGAATTCTGGGATCACTTCAATGCCCGGCTTCCGGCCGGTGCCCATTTGCGGGTCCATCCGATCCTCCATTGGACCGAGGCCGACATCTGGGCCTATACCCGGCGTGAGGGCATCCCGATCATTCCGCTCTATCTCGCCCAAAACGGCAAACGCTATCGCTCGCTTGGCGATGCCGACATCACGTTTCCGGTGCCGTCGCAGGCGCGCTCGATCGACGAGATCGTTGCCGAGCTCGATACGACGCGGACCCCCGAACGCGCCGGCCGCGCCATGGATCACGAGGCCGAGGACGCTTTCGAGCGATTGCGCGTCGCTGGATATCTCTAAGTAGCCGGTTTCCCCTCTCGTCATCGAGTAACACCGCTATGAATGCTCATGTCGCCGCCGAAGTCGTCATCCCGCCGAAACTGCAAGTCCCTTCTCGTCCGCTGGTCCGCATCGTCATCGTCGGTCACGTCGACCACGGCAAATCGACCTTAATCGGACGATTGCTGTCCGAAACCGGAAGCCTGCCGGACGGCAAGCTCGATGAGCTCAAGGCGGTCAGCACCCGGCGCGGCATGCCGTTCGAATGGTCGTTCCTGCTCGACGCATTGCAGACTGAGCGTGATCAGGGCATCACCATCGATACGAGCCAGATTCGATTTCGCACGCCCGCGCGCGAATTCGTGCTGATCGACGCTCCCGGGCACGCCGAATTCCTGCGCAACATGGTCACCGGCGCATCGCAGGCAGACGCCGCGCTCCTCCTCGTCGATGTGGCCGAAGGCGTGCGCGAGCAGACGCTGCGGCATGTCTATCTGTTGCATCTGCTCGACATCCGGCAAGTGGTCGTGGTCATCAACAAGATGGACCGTGTAGGCTACGACGACGGCCGCTTCCGCGAAATCGATGCCGAAATTACGGCGCATCTCGCCGACTTGGGGCTCAAGCCCGCGGCCGTCATCCCGATTTCGGCGCGCCACGGCGACGGCGTGGTCGAACGAACCCCTGCGATCGGATGGTACCGGGGACCAACCGTGATCGAGGCCCTCGACCGCTTCGCGCCGGAGAGGCCCGCAACCGCGTTGCCGCTGCGGCTGCCGGTGCAAGCCGTCTATCGGTTCGATGATCGCCGCATCGTGGCGGGCCGGATTCAAAGCGGCTTTATCGCGGTCGGCGACGAAATTGCGGTGGCGCCTTCGGGCAGACGCGCGGTCGTGCGCAGCATCGAGACGTGGCCCGGCAACGACGGCGCGGGGCCGCGTCACGCCGGCGCCGGGCAATCGGTCGGCATCATGCTCGACCGCGAGCTGTTTATCGCCCGCGGCGACATGATCGCACCTGCGCAACGTCAGGCCCCATCGGGGCGGCGCCTGAAAGCGCGGATCTTCTGGCTGCACGACTCCCCCCTCGCCACAGGCGCATCTGTGTCGGTGCGGATTGGATCCGCTGAGACCCGCGGCACCATCGCGAAGATCGGGAATGTGCTTGATCCGGGTGACCAGTCGGCAGCGAACCGCGACGCCGGCGGCCAAAATCATCTCAAGCAAAATCACATCGGCGACGTGGAGATTACGTTGGCCGACCCGATTGCGGCCGATCAGTACGAGGCCAGTCCGCGCACCGGGCGTATCGTGCTTGATGTCGGCGGCTACATCGCGGGCGGCGGACTGGTGCTCGCACTCGACGATGAGTCCCAAACCTTTCCGGTTGCCGCGGAGAAATCCCAGGCTCTCGCTGCGCGGGCGGCCTCTCTCGATCGCGCGCTCGCCGGCTTGAGTTTGGCCGAGCGGCTTGCCGCTATCCGCGAGGGGCTCGACGGAGCCATCGTTTTCACCACGAGCTTCGGGCTGGAAGATCAGGTCATTCTTCATCACATCTGCGACGCCGGGCTCGATATCGATGTGGTCACGCTCGACACTGGCCGGCTGTTTCCGGAAACCTATACGGTCTGGGAAGAAACCGAGCGGCGCTATGGCTGCCGCATCCGGGCGGTCTATCCGCACCAGGCGGCGCTCGAAGACCTCATCGCGGCCCAAGGCATCAACGGATTCTATTATGCCAAACAGGCGCGTATCGCCTGTTGCGACGTACGAAAAGTCGAGCCGCTCAAGCGGGCGCTCGCGGGCGCGCAAGGATGGATCACCGGCCTGCGTGCCGAGCAATCGGCAGATCGGGCGAAAGTCGGGTTCGTGATGGCAGATCGAGAGCGCGATCTCCTCAAGTTCAACCCGCTTGTCGATTGGTCCCGCCAGGCTTTGGAAGAGTTAGCCTCCGCCCACGAGGTCCCGATCAATGCGCTGCACCAGAGAGGATTTTTGTCGATCGGCTGCGCGCCTTGCACCCGCGCGGTGCGCTCCGGCGAGCCTGAGCGCGCCGGCCGTTGGTGGTGGGAAGACGCCACAAAAAAGGAATGCGGCCTTCATGTCGCCGCAGATGCGTCACGCTAACGCTGGACGGCGATCGGCTCGCCGGGCCTGTCCCGGCGCGATCTCGGTCGGGATCATGACCAAGTGGGAACTGCTACGAGTTTTGTCCCTCCCACGCTGGATTTTTGCATAGTCTCGGGTATACAACCGCCTCTCGGGTATACAACCGCCTCGCCGCTAAGCTCGGCCGGGGGAGGATTCCCTGACACAATCTTAAGGAGAATCCGATGAAGAAGATGTTGCTCGCCGCACTGCTTTCGACATTCGCGGCGACCGCTTTTGCGCAAGACGCGCCATGCAAGGCCCAGGCGTCCGACAAGAAGCTTGCCGGCGCCGCGCTCAAGAGCTTCCTGACAAAATGCGAAAAGGACGCAACGGCCGCCTGCACGTCCCAGGCGTCCGACAAGAAGCTCGCTGGCGCGGCGAAGTCGAGCTTTACCAAGAAATGCGTGCGCGACGCCGTGGGGACCTGACCCCGCCGGTTCTTGGCGGCCTCACTTAACGAACGCAGCAACCGCCGCGACTTTGTAGCAAGGAAAGGACGGGACGCGATGTGTGTCCCGTTTTTTACATACCCATCGGCGTCATTCCCGGGCTCCCTCGCTGCGCGCTTGGGACCCGGAATGACGGAAACAAGTGTTAGAGTCACCACACTAGCGTCGCCGGACGTTGCCGATCTCTTCGATTTGCTTGAGCAGCCCTGCGGCGTCGGCTGCGCCGCTTGGTAACCCGAAGGCGCGCTCCAGCATCTGTTCAGAGGCCGCGGCGCCTATCACGGCCCCCGCCAATCGGCGGAACTTTTCCCGCACCGCATTTGCATCGAACGGTCGCGCCGGGTCGCCTGGCACATCCGTCACGGTCCGTTCGTAGCGGCCCGATGACGTCATGACTTCAATGCGGGCCGGCCATCGTGAGGGAAAGTTCGAAAGTAAGGCGTCGTCGGGCGCGACCGCAACGCGATCCATGAAGGCGCGGATAGGACCCGGCACATCCGTGCCCGCTTGTCCGACATCCCACGCCGCATGTGGGGCGAGCGCTGCGAGCGCGAGGCGATAGGGCAGGCTGGTGAGGAATGATGCGCGGTCGCCGACCGTGATTCCATGGTCGATCATGCGACGATGCGGCGGCAGCACCAATGCCGTTACCTGGGCGATGGTGTCAACCGCTATTCCGGAGGAGATGATCTCGATCAAGGCTTGCGTCGCCGCCATGGTCTGGCGCGCGGCGCACCAGGGCTTGAACGCGACCTCTTCAAGTCCGAAACGCTCTCCCAGCCTTTCCGTCAGCACGGCCACGTCTGGCTTCAGGTCGAACACGCCGGTGAGGTATCCGCCATCCAGCAAGCCGAGATCCGAAGTGAAGCCGGCGCGCGCCGCCAGCGCCGCCGCGAGACCGGCTTCGGCAGCCTGGCCCACCGCGAGCCAGCGCGAGGTGGTGGTCAAGTTATGATGCCCGGCACCGGGAGCGGACCGTACCAGTGCCAACGCCAGCGCGTGGGCGCACTGCTGAGCATCGAGATCGAGGAGGCGGGCCGCGACGGCAGCGATGCCGAGGGGCGTGGCGAAATAAGTCGGCCAGATGCCGCGATAGAGAACTGACGGGCCATTGATGGCCTGCCCGAACCGCACCATCACCTCGTAGCCCGCTATCATGGCGGCCGCCAAGGCATCGGGATCGCGGTCTCGCAGGGCGGCCGCAATTGCAATTGCGCCCGGCACCACGATCGCTCCCGGCGTCGTCGTCGAAGCGAGATGGATATCGTCCACTTCGCTCAGCCGCGCGAGGGCGCAGTGGGTCGCAACGTCGAGCCGCAACCGGTGGATCGAGCCTGGCGCCGCGCCTTGGACTGCTGCGGCGCGCCAGCGCAAGAGCGCCGCGCCTTCGGGCGTGGGCAGGCTTGCGATCCAGGCGCCGACGATGTCGGCAACGTGAAGCTCAAGAATTTCGCGCAGTCGTGGCGACGGCGCTTTGCAACGGGCGACGAAGGCGCCAAGGTTTTCGAGGGCAGTCATTGGCTGTCGATCCGCTACCTTGGTTTCATCCGGCCGCCGCTTCAATCGCTTCCATATCGTCGTCGGACAGTCCGAAATGGTGGCCGATCTCGTGCACCAGCACATGAGCCACAATGGCGCCGAGCGTTTCGTCGTGCTCGGCCCAGTAATCCAGGATCGGGCGGCGATAGAGCCAAATCATGTTCGGCATTTGCACCGGCGCGCTCTGGGATCGGAACGGCAGGCCAACGCCCTGAAACAGGCCCATCAGGTCGAACTCGCTTTCGATGCCCATGTCGTCGAGCACCTCGTCGGTGGCAAAATCCTGAACCTGGATGACCAATCCCTCACACAAGGCCCGGAACTTGACCGGCAGGCGCGCGAAGACCTCCCGCGCCAGAACTTCCAGGTCCGCCAAGGAGGGCGTCTTGAAGGAGCGCCAGGCGAGCGGATCGGCGATGGGATTGTCGGGCATGATGCGGGCCTCGCGGGTCACCGGATTGGCAATTCATCGCATTAATTTGTCCGCATTCATAATGCGAGGTTGACGCCGATGCCATGATGGGGGAACCGTAGCGCCATCGTTAAAGGGGACTGACCATGCGGATATGGATCACGGGTTGCGCTGTGGGGCTCGCCGTGTTGCTGGGCGCGTCGCCGCTGGCGTTCGCGCAAGACGCGCCTGACCGCGCCAGGCTGCAGCGCCGCGCGCCGCTGCGAATCGAAGTCACCCCATCAGGGCGGCTCTACCGGCAATGCACCGATTGGCACGTCATCGAACATCGCCCGAGCGGCGACACCGTGGTGCCGCGGACGCGATGCTGGTGGGCGCTGCGGTAGAGGGGCTTTTATCTCGGCGCTGTGATTAGTTACACTGTAGCGTCGGAAAAAAAACGTATTACCAATGTCAATTCGCACGACGCCGGTTCGTTCGACATGAACCGGCGGGAGAAGTGCTTCGGGGCGAGGAGGAAAGTATCATGAAGCGCATCTTGGTTTGCACTGCGTTAGCCTTAGGCGTCGCCCTCGCAGTACCCAGTGCTGCTTCTGCATGGCACGGCGGCGGTGGTTGGCATGGTGGTGGTGGTTGGCACGGCGGCGGCTGGCACGGTGGTTGGGGTGGTTGGCACGGCGGGTGGCGTGGCGGATGGGGTGGGCCGCGTTTTGGATTCTACCCCGCCTATTACGGCCCCTATGGCTGCTGGCGATGGGTGAGCTGGCCCTACCCGCATCGTGTGTGGGCCTGCTACTGAAGTCTGCTCCAACAAAAGACCCGCCGGAAGGCGGGTCTTGCGCTCTAAGACGTCCGGTAGCCCGGCATTCACTTCCATTCCCGCACATCGACAAAGCGGCCGGCGATGGCCGCCGCTGCTGCCATCGCGGGCGACACCAGGTGAGTGCGACCCTTGTAACCCTGCCGGCCTTCGAAGTTGCGGTTGGAGGTCGAAGCGCAGCGCTCACCCGGATTGAGCTTGTCCGGGTTCATGGCCAAGCACATGGAACAACCCGGCTCGCGCCATTCGAAGCCTGCTTTGATGAAGATCTTGTCGAGGCCTTCGGCCTCCGCCTGCTCTTTGACGATGCCGGAGCCCGGTACGACCATGCCGTTGACGTGGCCGCTCACTGTCTTGCCGTCGACGATTTTCGCGGCGGCGCGCAGATCCTCGATGCGCCCGTTGGTGCATGATCCGATGAACACCCGGTCGATCGCAATGCCAGTGATCTTCTCGCCGCCCCGCAGGCCCATATAGGCAAGCGAGGTTTCCGCCGCGATGCGCTTGTTCTCGTCGGCGATCTCGGCCGGCACCGGAACACGGCCCGTTATCGCGACCACCTGCTCCGGGCTCGTTCCCCAGGTCACGAGCGGCGGCAGGCTGGCGCCGTCCAGTCTGATTTCGCGGTCGAAATGGGCGCCGTCGTCACTGCGCAGCGTTTCCCAGTAGCGCCGCGCCTCATCCCACGCGTTGCCCTTCGGAGCCTTCGGACGGTCCTTCAGGTAGGCATAGACCTTGTCGTCGGGCGCAATGAATCCCGCCTTGGCGCCGCCTTCGACCGACATATTGCAGACTGTCATGCGGCCTTCCATGGACAGTGCACTGATCGCCTCGCCGGCATATTCGATTGCGTAGCCGGTGCCGCCCGCAGTGCCGATCTCGCCGATGATGGCGAGGATGATGTCCTTGGCGGTGACGCCGTGCGGCAGCTTGCCGTCGATCACGGCGCGCATGTTCTTTGATTTTTTCTGGTAGAGCGTCTGGGTCGCGAGCACGTGCTCGACTTCCGATGTGCCGATGCCGTAGGCGAGTGCCCCGAACGCCCCGTGCGTAGCGGTATGACTGTCGCCGCACACGATCGTGGTGCCCGGCAGGGTAAAGCCCTGTTCCGGCCCGATGATGTGGACGATGCCCTGCCGCTTGTCGAATTCGTCGAAATACTCAAGGCCAAACAGCTTGGCGTTCTCCGCCAGATAGGCGATCTGCGCCGCGCTTTCCGGGTCAGGGTTTGGCTTGCTGCGGTCGGTGGTGGGGACATTATGGTCGACCACCAGAAGCGTCTTGTCGGGCGCATGGACTTTGCGGCCGGCCAGACGCAGCCCTTCGAATGCCTGCGGTGACGTGACCTCGTGAACGAGATGCCGGTCGACATAGATCAGGCAGGTACCATCAGGCTGTTCGTCGACCAGATGGTCTTGCCAGATCTTGTCGTAGAGGGTGCGAGCAACCATAACCGTGATCCTGTCAGTCGATGGGAGCTGATGAGTTAGGACACGAAGAATGACCGCTTCAAGAGAAGAATGACCGCTTCAAGAAGAGTGTCATCGCCCGGCTTGACCGGGCGATCCAGTAACCACTGGGGCTGCTGTTGAAACGCCGCATCGAAGTTGGTGGTTACTGCATGCCCCGCTTGAAGCGGGGCATGACACGCATTCGATTCACTTGATTCTCCGCGGTCCGCTTACTGTGCCGCTTCAGTGCTGCGCGTTTCTGCGCCGCGCTCCTGGCGCTCGCCGATACGGGCGGATTTGCCGCGCCGTTCGCGCAGGTAGTAGAGCTTGGCGCGGCGAACCTTGCCGCGGCGCACGACCTGGATCGAATCGACCGTCGGCGAATAGAGCGGAAACACACGCTCGACGCCTTCACCGTAGGAAATCTTGCGCACCGTGAAGTTCTCGTTGAGTCCGCCACCCGACCGACCGATGCACACACCCTCATAGGCCTGTACGCGCGTACGGTCGCCTTCGACCACCTTCACGTTTACCAGCACGGTATCGCCGGGCCCGAAATCGGGGATCTCCTTGCCGGCGGAAAGCTTCGCCATTTGCTCTTTTTCGAGCTCTTGAATTACGTTCATGGGTATCTCCGTCGGCAGTCCCTCTTTGCACGTCCCCGGGTCGGGGTTCGGACTGCGCTTTCCAGGCGGCCTATACGACAAAGTCACGGCCTTGTCACCTTTTTGGCGAGCCTTTCCCCCTCCCTGCCCTCCCCCGCACCCCCACCCTACCCTCCCCCACAAGCGGGGGAGGGTAGGGTGGGGGCTTGCGGGGGAGCGTAGGGAGGGGTTGGGCTTGGTAAACGGCCCAAAGGTCCGGCCGCCGCTCCCTAGTCAGGCGCTCGGCCTCGGCCCGGCGCCAGGAATCGACCTTGCCGTGGTCGCCGGAGGTCAGCACCTGGGGGATGGCAAGGCCCTCCCATAGCTGCGGCCGGGTGAACTGAGGGTATTCGATCAGGCCCAAGGAAAAGCTCTCATCGGCCGCTGAACACTCCTTGCCCATCACGCCGGGGATCAGACGCACGCAGGCATCGATCAGCACCATGGCGGCGAGTTCGCCGCCTGCCAGGACGTAGTCGCCGATCGACACCTCGACGAGGCCGCGCGCTGTAATGACCCGCTCGTCAATCCCCTCGAAGCGACCGCACACGGCCACGACTCCCGGACCTTGCACAAGCTCGCGCACCCGGGCCTGGTTCAGCGGCTGCCCTCGTGCCGACATCAAGAGACGCGGGCGGCCGTCGCCCGTCACCGCATCGATGGCGCGGGCGAGAACGTCCGCTCTCATGATCATCCCCGGACCGCCGCCCGCCGGGGTATCGTCGACCGAGCGGTGCCGATCGGTCGTAAAGTCACGAATATCGACCGTCTCAAGCGACCACAGGCCGTTGGCGCTCGCTTTCCCGGCGAGGCTTGCCCCTAATGGTCCCGGAAACAACTCGGGGAAGATCGTGAGGACCGTGGCACGCCACATTGAATTACGCGCCCTTGTTCTTCTCGGCCATGGCAACGGACGCCCCCCTACCCTTTCCTCCCCCGCAAGCGGGGGAGGAAAGGGTGGGGGCTGGCGCAAGTAACCCTTCGGGCATCTCGACGACGATACGCCCCGCCGCAATCTCCACGCTCGGGACAACGGCGGTCGAGAAGGGCAGCATCACGGTATCGCCGCCGGCGGCCGGCGCGATCTCCAGGATATCCCCGGCGCCGAAATTATGAACCGCGACGACGCTCCCGACTGCCCGGCCCGCTGGATCCTCCGCTCGAAGCCCGATCAGGTCGGTATAGTAGAACTCTTCCGGCTCGGGGATCGGTAGCCGCTCGCGTGGCACATAAAGGTCGGTGTTGCACAACCGCTCAGCGGCTGCACGGTCAGTTACACCCTTAAGGCGAGCGACCAGGAAATCCTTGGCGGGCCGGAGAGCTTCAATTTCGAAGGCCCGTGTTCCATCGGCCGTTTGCAGGGGGCCATAAGTTGCGACCGCCTCCGCCCGGGCGGTGAACGGCCACAGCCTGACTTCGCCCCCCGTACCGTGTGCAGCCCCGATCCTGGCAACGCAGACGCGGTTTTTCACGGCAGCGCGCCGCGGGGAGGGGGCACCGGCCCTACGCGGCCGGCTTCGAAGCCGCCGCAGCCGGCTTCGGCGCGGCAGCAGCCGCCTTGGCGGCGGCCTCGGCTCTGGCCTTGCGCTCCTTGCGAGGAACCGCTCGCTCCGGGTTGTTGCGCGGAGCGCGCTTGCGCACGCCTGCGGCATCCAGGAAACGCAAAATACGATCGGACGGAGTTGCTCCCTTGGCGAGCCAGCTCTTGGCCTTCTCGATATCGAATTTGAGCCGTTCCGCATTGTCCTTCGGCATAAGCGGATTGAAGTAGCCGAGCCGCTCGATAAACCGGCCGTCGCGCGGATAACGGCTGTCGGCCACTACGATGTGATAGACGGGCCGCTTCTTGGTGCCGGCGCGGGCCATCCTGATTTTCAGAGACATTCTGCGTCCTTTCGTCGAGTGATTGATCGCTACCTCCTCCCTGCTTGCGGGGAGCGCAGGGAGGGGGTGGTTTATTTCTTTTTGCCGAAGCCCGGAAAGCCGCCAGGACCCGGCAATCCGGGTCCCCTCGGACCGCCAAGACCGGGCAGGCCGCTTGGTAAGCCATTTGGTAGGCCGCTTGGCGCGCCGGGAAACGACGGCGGCGCTGCCGGCATTCCGGGCGGGAGCTTGGGCATGTTGGGGAGCCCGCCCGGCATCTTTTCGGCGAGCTTTGCCATCTCCTCCGGGCTAGGCCTGCCGGCGCCCATGCCGAGCGCATTGGCAAGGCCGGCAAGCGGCCCGCGTTTGGCGCCGCCCATGGCCTTCATCATGTCGGCCATGCCCCGGTGCATTTTGAGAAGCTTGTTGATTTCCTCGACCTTGGTGCCGGAGCCGGCGGCGACGCGTTTCTTGCGGCTCGCCTTGAGCACATCGGGGCGGCGCCGCTCCTCCGCCGTCATCGACTGGATAATGGCGACCTGGCGCTTGAGGATTTTGTCGTCGAGGTTCGCGGCTGCGATCTGGTTCTTCATCTTGGCGATGCCCGGAAGCATGCCCATCAGCCCGCCCAAGCCGCCCATCTTCTGCATCTGTTCGAGCTGCTCGCGCAGATCGTTGAGATCGAATGCGCCCTTGCGCATGCGTTCCGCGGCCCGCATCGCCTTCTCGGCATCGATGGTCGCCGCGGCCTTCTCGACCAGCGAAACGATATCGCCCATGCCGAGGATGCGGTCAGCAATACGGGCGGGATGGAAGTCCTCCAGGGCATCGAGCTTTTCGCCGGTGCCGATGAGCTTGATGGGCTTGCCGGTGACGGCCCGCATGGAGAGCGCGGCGCCGCCGCGCCCATCGCCGTCGACCCTTGTGAGCACAATGCCGGTGAGGCCGACGCGCTCATCGAATGCGCGCGCCAGGTTGACGGCGTCCTGACCGGTGAGGCTGTCGGCGACCAGCAATACCTCATGCGGGGAAGCCGCCGCTTTGACCTCGGCAGCCTCCGTCATCATTGCGTCGTCGAGCGTGGTTCGGCCCGCGGTGTCGAGCAGCACGACGTCGTAGCCGCCGAGACGGCCGGCCTCAATGGCGCGTCGCGCGATCTGGACCGGCGTCTGCCCCGCAACGATCGGCAGCGTGTTGACGCCGACCTGCTGCCCCAGCACCGCGAGCTGTTCCATGGCGGCCGGCCGGCGGACGTCGAGCGAGGCCATCAGCGTCTTGCGCCGCATCTGCTCATTGAGGCGCCGGGCGATCTTGGCAGCCGTGGTGGTCTTGCCGGAGCCTTGCAGGCCGACCATCATGATTGGAACCGGCGCGGGCGCGTTGAGATCGATGGGGTCTGCGGCGACTCCAAGTGTCTCGATGAGCTGGTCGTGAACGATCTTCACCACCATCTGGCCGGGCGTCACCGACTTCACAACCTCGATGCCGACGGCGCGCTCACGCAGCTTGTCGATGAATGTTCGCACCACATCGAGGGCGACATCGGCCTCCAGCAACGCGCGGCGGACCTCGCGGGCTGCCGCATCCACGTCGGCGGCGGTGAGTGCACCACGCCGGGTCAGCCGGTCGAGAATACCGGACAGTTTGTCGGACAGACCTTCGAACATCGAAAAAATACCAAATCCGCCCGAGGGCGCATAGCGCTGTCGGGCGTTGGCCTCCGGTCTCATCGGGCCGGGCGGCGGGTCATTTACGGCTCTTTCGAGAGCCCGGCAGACTTATGGCGCGCCCGCCTTAAAGTCAACCGCACGGCGGGACTTGCCGTCGATACGGCTGCGCCGTCACCTATTGCAAAGTCGAGCCGAATTCGCCGAGCCAGCTCTCCTTCACCTCTGCTTCAGCGCGCTCCAGGATCGACACGACCCGGCCGACGCGGCCGCGCGGTACATCCTCGGGCGTCCTCGCCGTGCGGTCTTTGGCATAGAAACGGCAGGCCTGCACCAGTTCATCGTGATCGACGCCCGTTGCGATGATTTCGGCAATTGTGGCGTCGTCGATCGGATGGACGGCTGCCAAAACCTCGTCGCGAGTCAAGTCCGACATTTGCCGATCCTCCGCTGTTAGATGCAACTCACCAAGGTGAGCTCATCGCTCATGCCGCTACGCACATATAGTTTCGGGAACCGCGATGGCCATTCAGTGGCCCGATCAGTCTGACGACGTTTCGACGCAACGGAAGGGAGGCCGAAAGTCACTTGAGCGGCACGTAGATCTCGATCACGAGGTCGTCGTCAGGCGTCGTCACCGGGTCTGTCATGTATTGTTCGACAAACAGGTCCTTGGCTTCGAGCTTCTTCTCATCGAGATGGTGGGCGATCGCCTCATAGGTCGTGTCCATCTCGTCGTAGGAGCCGCGGTGAACGAACTTGAGCGCCGTGCCGACAGGGGACTTGCCGACCTTGATCTTGCCGTCCGGCGGCGGGACAGGCGCCTGCGCGACCGGCACCGCGGCCTGGAATTGGAAGCCGGTATCGTCGGTTGCCGTATAGATTGTCATCGGCGCTCCGCTGGGCTTGGCGCCGAGTTTCTCCATTGCGCCATGAACCGACTTGAACGCGGCTACGATGGTTTCGAACGCAGAATCCCACTGGCCCGAACCCTCGAAATAGACGATCGTCTTTTCGGTCATCGTCACTTGTTCGCCGAACGGATCAGTCGGCGTGACGGCGATGGCGGGCGGCGGCGAGGGCTTGGGCGTCTGCGCGACGGCTCCCGACAGGCCGAAACCCGCCAAGGCGACCGCGCCTTGCAGCAACAGGGTTCGCAATGCGACCATTGAAGTCTCCTTGCAGGACAAGCTTCCTGGCGACTTAAGCCTTTCGGATAGCTGACCTGCTGATAATCGGCCGGCCCTGGACTACTTGAGTAGAAGCAGCAGTCGGCTGGCCACTAAACCGGCGCGACTTTATAACGAGAAACATGGCGGCGGATTGAGGGCATGGGCGTCTTATCCAATCATCCCTTTGTGAAAATGAACGGTCTCGGGAACGAGATCGTCGTGGTGGATATGCGGCCAAATCCGGATCAGATTACCGCCGCAGACGCTCGTTCTGCTGCCGCCGGGGTTCCATATGATCAGTTGATGGCGATCTATCCCCCGCGCGCGGCCCATGCCGACGCTTTTGTGCGCATTTTCAACAATGACGGTTCCGAGGCGGGCGCTTGCGGCAATGGCATGCGCTGCGTGGCGGACATTTTGTTCAAGGAGAGCCGTAAGACCTTGCTTACGGTTGAAACACGCGCCGGGCGGCTGAATTGCTGGCAAGGCAAGACGCCTCTGACCTCGACCATCGACATGGGATTGCCGCGGCTTAAATGGGACGAAATTCCTCTAGCCCAAGAGTTTGGCGATACCCGGAGGATCGACCTGCAAATCGGGCCGGTCGGCCGGCCGATTCTACATTCCCCCTCGGTCGCCAATATGGGCAACCCCCACGCGGTTTTCTGGGTCGATGACGTTAACGCCTATGATCTGGGCGAGATCGGCCCACTGTTGGAAAATCATCCAATATTTCCGGACCGCGCCAATATTTCACTCGCCCAGGTGACTTCGCGCGAATATCTGGTTGTCCGAACCTGGGAACGCGGGGCCGGACTGACACGAGCCTGCGGCTCTGCGGCTTGCGCTGCGGTGGTATGCGCATCTCGCATTCAGCGGACCGGCCGCAAGGCCACGGTCAGCTTACCGGGCGGCGTACTCGACATCGAATGGCGGGAGGATGATCACGTGTTGATGACCGGCCCGATCGAATATGAGTTCGAGGGCCGCTTTGACCCTGCGCTGTTCGAGACGGCGGAGACCGCGCGATGAGCATCGAGGTCGTCACGTTCGGGTGTCGGCTCAACACTTATGAATCCGAGGTGATCCGCCGCAATGCCGCCGCTGCCGGCCTGGGTGATCTCGCAGACGTGGTGATCGTCAATACCTGCGCGGTCACAGGCGAAGCCGAACGCCAGGCCCGCCAAGCCATACGCCGGCTGAAACGCGAACGCCCGCAGGCGCGGGTCGTCGTCACCGGGTGCGCCGCGCAGACCAGCCCGGACCGCTTTGCCGCCATGCAGGAAGTCGATCGCGTCGTCGGCAACGACGCCAAGATGCGCGTCGACGCGTGGGCCCAAGCGCAAGATATTTTTGCCGGCATCCGCGATTTCGGAGCCGGTCCCCACGAGAAGATCGCCGTCAACGACATCATGTCGGTGCGGGAAACGGCGGCTCACTTGATCGAGGGTATCGAGGGGCGCGCCCGCGCCTACGTCCAGGTACAGAACGGCTGCGACCACCGCTGTACGTTCTGTATCATCCCGTTCGGGCGGGGAAACTCGCGCTCAGTGCCGATGGGCGACGTGGTCGAGGAGGTGCGCCGCCTCGTCAACAACGGATATCGGGAGGTCGTGCTGACCGGCGTTGATCTCACGAGCTACGGCGCCGACCTGCCCGGTACGCCAAAGCTCGGTACCTTGGTCCGGCAGCTTCTCAAGCATGTGGGCGGTCTCGATCGGCTGCGCCTCTCTTCACTCGATTGCGTCGAGATCGATTCCGGCCTGATGGATGCATTCGCCGACGAGGAACGACTGATGCCGCACTTGCATCTGTCGCTGCAGGCCGGCGACGACCTCATCCTCAAGCGGATGAAGCGGCGCCATTCGCGCGCGGATGCCATTGCGCTCACCCGGGAGTTGCGTCGCCGGCGCCCCGGCATCGTGTTCGGGGCGGATTTCATTGCCGGATTTCCGACCGAGAGCGAGGACATGTTCCGCCGTTCCCTCGACCTGATCGATGAATGCCGGCTCACTTACCTGCACGTCTTTCCCTACTCGCCGCGCCCGGGCACGCCCGCTGCCCGCATGCCGCAAGTCGCCCGCCAAATCGTCAAAGATCGTGCCCGCCGTCTGCGCCACCACGGCGAAGCGGCGCTGCGCCGCCATCTCGACGCCGAAATAGGATCGGTGCGCCGCGTTCTCACCGAGTCCCATAATGGCGGACGCAGCGAGCATTTCACGCTCGTCCGCTTCGATCGCGCCGTCGAGCCCGGCATTATTGTCGAGACCAGAATGATCGGCCATGATGGCAGTCGCTTGATTGCGGCTGCGTGAAAGAGGAGGCGCGGCATGACGCCGGACGGATCGGGGCATCACCTCGTCACTTCGATCGAGGCCCTTGAGTCGATTTACGGCGGGCCGTCCGGACCGGCAGTCGCCAAGGAACTCGACCACGTCAATGCTCTTTATCGCGCCTTCATCGAAGCGGCACCCTTCTGCGCGATGGCAACGAGCGGCCCTGACGGCCTCGACTGCACGCCGCGCGGCGACCCGCCGGGTTTTGTGCGCGTCAGGGACGAGAAGACACTGCTCATTCCTGATCGGCGCGGCAACAATCGTATCGACGGTCTGCGCAATCTCATCGCCGATCCGCGCATTTCACTGCTGTTCCTGATCCCGGGCTGTGGCGAAACGATCCGCGTCAATGGGCACGCCGTGATCTCGATCGAACGTGAGCTGTGCGAAAGCTTCATTTTCGCCGGCAAGGTGCCGCGCAGCGTCATCGTCGTCACGGTCGATCGGATTTATTACCAGTGTGCCAAGGCCATCGTGCGCTCCAGGCTGTGGGATCCGGCCACCCAGATCGACCGCAGAACTCTTCCGACGGCAGGCACCATCCTGGCCGACATCAGCAAGGGAGCGATCGGCGGCCCGGAACATGATCGCACCGCGCCGGAACGCATGATGGCGACGATTTATTGAGCTTTCAGGTCTTCGCCGTTCCAGCCGCAGGCACGCAGCCAATCCCGCATATGGTCCGGCACCGGCGCCGTGACCCGCACTGGCGCCTTGTTCTTCGAGATCGGCACCACGACCTCGCGAGCGTGAAGCAACTGCGGCGGCCCGGTAAAGCGTGGCGCCGTGCCATAAATGTTGTCGCCCACGATCGGCCAGCCGCTGGCGGCGCAGTGAACGCGCAGTTGGTGGGTGCGGCCGGTCACCGGCGTGAGGGCGAGCCAGGTGAGCTGCGTGTCCCTGTGAACGCCTGCCGGCAGGGCGTCGGCATTCGGCCACCCTCCCCTGAAGGGGGAGGGCAAAGTAGGTTTCTCTGCTGCCGAAGGCAGTCCGGGGTGGGGTTGCGGCGCCGCAGCAGATAATGGCGCCGCCGTGTATGCGGAAGCGCCGTCACCCCCTCCCGGCCCGCTGACGCGGGCCGACCTCCCCCCAGCCGAACCTCGCTGTAGCGAGGGTTCGGCCACTGTATCGAGTGACCGAAGTCCAGGCCCGACTTCGGTTGGGGGAGGTGAAGACCGCCCGGCGGTAATCAAGGACCGCCCCAGCACGCGCCACGTTGTGACCGAGGGCAGCCCATTCGGGTCCGGCTTCATCCACCAGCCGCGGGTGTCATCAAGCCGGCCTAAGGGCAATTCGATCGTCCCCTCATCGGCGTCGGGCCCACCCTCGACCACGGCCCAGTAGGTCTTGCCCACCTTGCCGTGCTTGAACAGAAGCCCCAGATGAGCAAGTGCCTTGCGATGGCGCCCGAGAACGAGGCATCCGGAGGTATCCTTGTCGAGGCGATGCGCCAGTGCGGGCGCGCGTGGCAGGCCGAACCGCAGGGCGTCGAAATAGTCCTCGAGGCTGGCGCCGCCCTTCGGTCCGCGATGCACCGCAAGGCCGACGGGCTTGTCGACGATCAGCATCAGGCCGTCCCGGTGGAGCACGCGGGCCAGCATGTCGTCGGGAGTAATCTCTTTAAGTAGCATGACGAAACCGGTATCACGGCCGCCGACATGAATGACAGTACAACTGACGCGCCCGGCGCCTCGCGCCAAAGCTGGTGGCGCCGCCTGCGCGGCGGCCTGAGCCGTACATCGACCGCCATCACGACAGCCATCACGGATCTCGTGTCCAAGCGCAAGCTCGATGCCGGGGTGGTCGAAGAACTCGAAGAATTGCTGATCCGCAACGATTTTGGCGTCGATGTTGCGGCCCGCATTGCGGCGGCGGTGGGCGAAGGCCGCTACGACAAGATGATCAGTGCCGAGGAGGTGAAGGCAATTCTTGCGGCCGAGATCGAGAAGGTCCTTGTTCCGGTTGCAAGGCCGCTGGTCATCGACGGTGCATCAAGGCCATTCGTGATCCTGGTTGCGGGCGTTAACGGTTCGGGCAAGACCACCACCATCGGCAAGCTCGCCTCAAGGTTCTCGCGCGACGGCCGACAGGTCATGCTGGCGGCTGGCGATACGTTTCGGGCCGCCGCCATCGAACAATTGAAAATCTGGGGCGAACGCACCGCCAGCCCCGTCATTGCCGGTGCGCAGGGCGCCGACGCGGCTGGGCTCGTCTTTGGCGCCTTGGAGGCCGCGCGTGCGCGGGCCACCGAGGTGCTGATCGTGGACACTGCCGGGCGGCTGCAGAATAAGGCCGGGCTAATGGGCGAGCTGCAGAAAATCGTTCGCGTCATGAAAAAGCTCGACCCGAGCGCGCCACACGCCGTGCTGCTGGTGCTCGATGCAACCGTCGGCCAGAATGCGTTGTCCCAGGTCGGGGAATTCTCCCGCATTGCGGGCGTAACCGGCCTTGTCATGACCAAGCTCGACGGCACCGCGCGCGGGGGTATTTTGGTGGCGGTCGCAACGAAATATCAACTACCTGTGCACTTTATTGGTGTCGGCGAGGGCGTTGACGACTTGGCCCCCTTCGGCGCAAAGGAGTTTGCCCGGGCGCTCGCCGGGCTGGAGCGATGAGGGGTGACAGGCCGGTCCATGACAAATCCCTAACGGCGGCGTTACATGCATCCAATGACCACGACGACCGAGAAACCCAAGCTCAATCCGATTCTCAAGCTGACCCTCGACATCGGCCCGCTGGTGCTGTTCTTCCTGGCGAATTCGCGCTTCGGCATTTTCGCCGCAACCGGCGCCTTCATGGCGGCGGTGGTGGCGGCGCTGCTCGTTTCGTACGCGATGACCCGCCAGTGGCCGATCATGCCGGTGGTGACGGCAATCGTGGTGGTGGTGTTCGGCGGATTGACGCTTGCGCTTCACGACGAAACGTTCATCAAACTCAAGCCCACCATCATCTACGCGCTGTTCGGGGGCATTCTGCTCGGCGGCTACATCTTGGAGAAACCGTTCCTGGCGATTCTATTTGACTCGATGTTCCATCTTACTCCCGAAGGCTGGCGCAAACTGACCTTGCGCTGGGCGCTATTTTTCCTGGCGCTTGCGGTCCTGAACGAGGCGATCTGGCGCACGCAGTCGACCGACTTCTGGGTCAACTTCAAGCTGTTCGGCTTCGTGCCGATCACTTTTGTGTTCGCCGCCCTGCAATACCCGCTGTTGATGCGGTATGCCGCAGAACCTGCGTCGGCCGAAAAATAGAGCTGTCCGGTGGAGCATGGTCGGATGGGTTGAGCGTAGCGAAACCCACCGCGGGGTTGGTGGGTTTGCTTGCGCTCAACCCATCCTACGAGCCGATCAACGTCGGCCTTCTGCGCCGCCATTGCGGTGGCGGCGCAGCGAGCCGATCTGTGACAGCATGCCCATTGCGCTCCCTGCGGGATTTCGACATCGGGAAGGTCCGCCGGAAAAGGGATGAGCATCGGGCAGAGAGAATGTTTCACGAAACCCCTCTGATCACCACTATTGTTGCCGGTGTCGGGTTTGCCTTCGTATTCGGCGCGATAGCTCAGCGGCTGCGCGTGTCGCCCCTCGTGGGGTACTTACTGGCCGGTGTCGCCGTCGGTCCATTCACGCCGGGGTTCGTGGCGGATGCGGCGCTTGCAACCGAACTGGCCGAGATCGGCGTCATCCTGCTGATGTTCGGGGTCGGGCTACATTTCTCGTTGAATGATCTTCTTTCCGTCCGGGCGATAGCCCTGCCGGGTGCATTGGTTCAGATAGCAGCTGCAACGCTTTTTGGGCTAGGCCTTGCCCTAGCCATGGGATGGACCGTTGGCGCAGGGCTTGTGTTTGGCATTGCCCTCTCGGTTGCAAGCACCGTGGTGCTAATCCGCGCGATCCAGGAACGCCGGCTCATGGAGACGGAACGTGGGCGTATCGCGGTCGGGTGGCTTATCGTGGAAGATTTGGCGATGGTGCTCGCGCTGGTGTTGTTGCCCGCGCTGGCCCCGGTCCTTGGCGGCAGCGACGATGCGATCACTGTCGAGCCGCTGGCTGCCCGCTTCGGGTTGGGGCTCGCCGGCGTGCTGGTGCTGACCTTCGTCAAGGTCTGCCTCTTCGTTGGGTTCATGCTGGTCGTTGGACGCCGCGTAATCCCGTGGGCGCTGCACTACATCGCGCATACCGGATCACGCGAGTTGTTTCGCCTAGCCGTTTTGGCGATTGCTCTCAGCGTGGCGTTCGGAGCTGCCAAGCTCTTTGGTGTTTCGTTTGCGCTCGGCGCATTCTTTGCCGGGATGATTCTAAGCGAGTCAGCGCTGAGCCAGCGCGCCGCCGAGGAATCATTGCCACTGCGGGACGCATTCGCCGTTCTTTTCTTTGTATCAGTCGGCATGCTTTTCGATCCAGCGAGTCTCATCCGCCAGCCTTGGCCGATGGTGGCGACGTTGTTCATCATTGTTGTCGGAAAATCCGTTGCTGCCTTTCTGATCATGCTTGCCTTCCGGCACCCAATCGCCACCGCCCTCACGATCTCCGCTAGTCTCGCGCAGGTCGGCGAGTTTTCATTCATTCTTGCTGAGTTCGGGGTCAACTTGAACCTTCTCCCATCGCAGGGCCGCGACCTCATCCTCGCGGGCGCCATCCTTTCGATTCTGCTCAATCCGCTCATGTTCGCGATCGCTGATCGACTAAGCCAGCGCATCGAGAGCCGTCCTGGTCCCGTTGCTGCGGCTACGCCAACCGGTCCACCCTCGCCACCGGCCACGACTGCACTGACAGATCATACAATTCTTGTTGGCTACGGCCGGGTCGGCAGTATCATCGGAACCGCGTTGAGAGAAAGGAACGAACGGTTCCTCGTGATCGAGACTTCAGACCCTCTCGTCAGCGCGCTTAGAGAGGCGAATATTGAAGCAATCGCTGGCAATGCCGCGCGACCGGATTTGCTGAAGGCGGCGAACCCCGCGGGGGCGCAGTACGTGATGATCGCAATTCCGGAAGCTTTTGAGGCAGGGCAAGTCGTACAACAGGCGCGCGCCGCCAATCCGAAGAGTCAAATCATCGCGCGCGCCCACTCAGACGCGGAAGTTGAGCATCTGAACAGTCTTGGAGCTGATACGGTCATCATGGGGGAGCGCGAGATTGCGCGCGGGATGATAGAGGATTTCTCCGCACGACAATCGCGGAATCCCGATCGAGCATAGGCCTGTCACAGCGTGAAGACACGTCTTCACGGACGACTGGCATAACCCCTCGCCGTCCGCCCATGGAGTCTACGTTCGTGGCTCTACCCGGTCGAAACGCGCTCCGGTTACAAGCTCGCCAGCGCCTTCGCGATCTCCGGCTTTATGACCTGCTCGATGTTTTCCGGTGTAACCGGCCCCACCAGCTTATAGGCGATCTTGCCGTCGCGGCCGATGATGAAGGTTTCCGGTACGCCGTAAACGCCCCATTCGATCGCGGCGCGTCCGCTCACATCGGCGCCTGAAGCCGCGAACGGATTACCGTAGCGGCCGAGGAAACGCCGCGCATTGTCGGCCTGGTCTTTGTAATTGATGCCCACCAGCCGGATGCGAGGGTCGCGCGCGAGCTGCACCAACAGCGGGGCCTCGTCATGACAAGGTACGCACCATGACGCCCACACATTGAGCACCGTTACGGCGCCCTTGAAATGACTGGCCGCAAGGCCGGGAACGGGCTTGCCGTCGCGCTCGAGCCCGGCCACCGGCGGCAAGTCGGTCGCCGGCGCGTCGCGCCCGATCAATGCGGATGGGATGCGTGACGCGTCGCCGCCACCCAACAGCCGGACAAGGAACAGCGCGGCCAGTCCCAAAAAGAACGCCAGCGGCAACAGCACGAGTATCCGCCGGTTGCTCCCCACCCTGCCCTGCCCCGCCGCCGGGGATGGGTCGAGTGGAGGCGATGCGGCCTGAACCATGTCTTGCGGCGTTTGCCGGGCAGTCTCCTGGGACAGCGTCATCATGCCGGCTCCTTGATTTGCAATGGCCGCGATTCCGCGGATCGGCGGCTCACTCCGCGCCGCTCAAGCTCCGCGAGGGCGCGCTTCTGCGCCGCATGGTCGGCGGTCACCCAGATGACGAGCGCCGCCACCACGGTCGTCGCCATCATGTAAGCGCCGACGATGAATTCGGCGTGCGGTGGCAGGTCCATGATTGCGTCCTCTAAGCGGCGCGCTCGGCTTGGGTCAGCATCAAGGTGCGGACGCGCCGGCGCAGGATCTCGTTGCGCATGGCGGCGAGGTGAAGGGCGACGAACAGCAGCGTGAAGGCAATCGCCATGGCGGCCAGTGGCATCAGCATGCTTGGATCGATCGTCGGTCCTCCCATGCGGAAGACCGAGGCGGGCTGGTGGAGCGTGTTCCACCAGTCTACCGAAAACTTGATGATCGGCAGATTGATGGCGCCGACCAGAGTCAGGATTGCCGCGGCGCGGCCGGCACGGCTTGGATCATCGACGGTGCGCCACAAGGCCATCACAGCGAGGTACATGATGAAAAGCACCAGCACCGAGGTCAGCCGCGCGTCCCAGACCCAATAGGTGCCCCACATCGGCCGGCCCCAGAGCGATCCGGTCACCAGTGCCAGGAACGTAAAGGCGGCCCCGAGCGGCGCCGCGCACTTGGCGGCCACGTCTGCAAGCGGATGCCGCCACACCAGCGTGCCGAGCGCCGCGGCGCTCATCATGCCCCACACGAACATGCTCAGCCACGCATTGGGTACGTGAATGAACATGATCTTTACGGTGGCGCCCTGCTGATAATCGTCCGGCGCCAGGTACGTGCCCCACAGTCCGACTGGGAACGCGATCAGGGTCGCGGCGACAAGCCACGGCAGCACGCGTTCCACCAGCGCCACGAAGCGGGTCGGATTGGCAAGATCGATCAGCGCCATGGTCGTCGCATTCCTCGTGACCAGGCAAAACGCGTGGCAGCCTTGTAGCCCGGATGGAGCGCAGCGTAGTCCGGGTCGGTCCATCCCGGATTACGCTGCGCTCCATCCGGCTACGGTCCAAGAACCGCCACGACTTTTGCCCCTCTTAACCGTTCCTAATCTCTTGCCGCAGCCCCCGCAATGCGGCGTCTGAGCCTAAGGATATAGCAAACCGAATGGACTATTCCATGGCATATCGCAGCGTCGCTGCAGCCGCGAAAGGCCCGATGACGCCGCTCATGAGGGTCAGTGCGCACAGGATCGTGAACGGGGTATCAAATGGCACTGGCCCGGCCACCGCCGCATTGGTGGCCGCAACCCCGAAAATCAGCACCGGAACCGCAAGCGGCAGCACCAGCACCGGCAGCAAAAGACCACCGCGCCGCAGCGCGGTTGCGAGCGCCGCTCCGACCACGCCGATGAAAGTCAATGCCGGTGTTCCGACGAGGAGCGTCAGCCCGGTTGCTGCGAGGGCAGTCGGTTCCAGGTTTAGAAAGAGGCCGAGGATGGGCGAGGCGACGACCAGCGGCAGGCCCGTCGTCACCCAATGCGCGAAAGCCTTGGCGGCAACCACAAGTTCAAGCGGAAGTCGCGCCATCAGGATGAGGTCGAGGGAGCCGTCCTCGTGATCATTAGCGAATAGGCGGTCGAGCGCCAACAGCGACGAGAGGAGTGCCCCAAGCCACAGGATGGCCGGCCCGATTCGGCGCAGCAGAGCCAGATCGGGACCGACCGCAAACGGCACAAGCGTCACCACCGCCAGGAAAAAAAGCACACCCATCATGGCGCCGCCACCGATCCGGATTGCTATGCGCGCATCGCGAGCAAACAGGGCTGAGAGCGCCGTCATTGCATCGCGTCCAGGGCGTCGTGAGCGATGCAAGCGTCTTCCCAGCCGGCCGAAGGCGCGCCCAACCGCAGTTCCTTCGGCGCGGCCAGCCCCAGCGGTCCGTGCGTCGCGGCAATGATGAGACCGCCGGCTGACAGGTGGGTGTGCATCACACTCTGCAAGCGCTCCTGAGATGCCGCATCGAGCGCCGTGCTCGGCTCGTCCAGCAGCCAGATCGGCCGCGGCACCGCCAGCACCCTGGCAAGCGAGAGGCGGCGCTTTTGTCCTGCCGAGAGGTAGCCCGCGGGAAGCCGGGCGAGGTCAGCCAAGCCGACGGCCTCAAGCCCTCGCTCGACGAGGGCGGCCTCATCGACCCCGCGGGCACCGTTGAGGAATCGCGCCCAGAACGCAAGATTTTCCGTCACCGTCAAGGCCGGCTTGAGGGGATCGGCATGCCCGACATAATGGGACTGCTCGCCGACGCTCAGTTCGGGGTCGCCGCCCTCAAGCGTAATGCGTCCTTCGGCCGGCCGGATGAGACCTGCGATCACACGCAACAGGGAACTCTTGCCGGCCCCGTTCGGCCCGGTCAAGACCAGGGCGTGACCGGCCGCAATCGAAAAGCCAACTCCGTAGAACACCCGGCGACCGCCGCGGATGCAGGCCAAATCATGGCCCGATAGGTTCATTGCCACGATTTCGCTCACCTTGGCGTCCGCTACTCCCACCCTACCCTCCCGCCGGGAGCGCGGGCGTCGCGCCAGCATCGAAGAAACAGTACCCGCGACGCCCGCGCTCCGAGGGGGAGGGCAACCTCGGGGTTGCGTGCGAACGCTCTCTTCCTGCGAATGCTTGTTCAAGACTATCGTTCATATGGCAGAACCGCGAAAGAGTCCGTATAACGACGTTTTAGACGCGTGACGGGCGACGATTGTCACCACCCCGCCGGGCAATCCGCCAACGCACCCTCCCTTCCTTCCCCCGCGTGCCGGGGAGGGAACGGAGGGGGCGTTGGCGAACCGCCCTCCTCGCTTGCCACAACGGAAACTCTCATGACCTCCCTCGACAGCTTCAAATGCGCCCGCACCCTTAAAGTGGGCACAAAGACTTATGTCTACTACAGCCTTCCGGTCGCCGAGAAAAACGGCTTGAAGGGAATTTCCCGCCTGCCTTTCTCCATGAAGGTGTTGCTCGAAAATCTGTTGCGCAACGAGGACGGTCGCTCGGTATCCAAAGAGGACATCCAGGCCTTCGCACAGTGGCTCAAGACCAGGTCGTCAGAACGCGAAATTGCATTCCGACCCGCGCGCGTCCTGATGCAGGATTTCACCGGCGTTCCGGCTGTTGTGGATCTGGCCGCCATGCGCGATGCCATGAAAAATCTCGGTGGCGACGCGAAGCGGATCAATCCGCTCGTACCTGTCGATCTTGTCATCGACCATTCGGTTGCGATCACGTATTTCGGCGACAATTCGGCGTTCAAGAAAAATGTCGAAGAGGAATACAAGCAGAACGAGGAGCGCTATCGCTTTCTGAAGTGGGCGCAGGGATCGTTCGAGAATTTCCGCGTGGTCCCGCCTGGTACCGGCATCTGCCACCAGGTCAATTTGGAATATTTGTCGCAGACGGTTTTCACCGCGAAAGATACCGTCAACGTTGAAGGCAAGCCGGTAACCGGCGAGATCGCCTATCCGGACACCCTGGTCGGGACCGACTCCCATACCACCATGGTCAACGGTCTCTCGGTGCTCGGTTGGGGCGTCGGCGGCATCGAGGCTGAAGCCGCCATGCTGGGCCAGCCCTATTCGATGGTGTTGCCGGAGGTGATCGGGGTCAAGCTATCGGGCGCTCTCAAGGAAGGCGTGACCGCCACTGATCTGGTGTTGACGGTGACCCAGATGCTGCGCAAGCACGGCGTGGTCGGGAAATTCGTCGAATTTTTTGGTCCTGGTCTTGCCGGACTGACAATTGCCGACCGCGCCACCCTCGGCAACATGTCGCCGGAGTACGGCGCTACCTGCGGGTTTTTCCCGATCGATGACGATACGCTTGATTATCTGCGCACGACCGCACGTGCGGAGGCGCGCGTTGCGCTGGTGGCCGCCTATGCCAAAGCGCAAGGCATGTATCGGATGAAAAATACGCCGGATCCGATATTCACCGACGTGCTCAAGCTTGAGCTGGGGTCGGTTATCCCTTCACTGGCAGGACCGAAACGCCCGCAGGACCGGGTTGCGCTCAAGGACGTGAAGGCGGGCTTCGCCGGCGCCATGGATCGGGAGTTCAACAAGTCGGCGGAAGCCGGCAAACGCGTGCCGGTCGACGGCCGCGAGCACGATCTCGGTCACGGCGACGTGGTGATCGCCGCCATCACCTCCTGCACCAATACGTCGAATCCGACCGTGATGGTCGGGGCCGGCCTCCTCGCCCGCACTGCGGTTGCCAGGGGGCTCAACGTGAAGCCGTGGGTCAAGACGTCGCTTGCTCCGGGCTCCCAAGTCGTCGGGGAGTATCTATCGAAGTCCGGTCTGCAGAAAGACCTCGACAAGCTTGGATTCAATCTGGTCGGGTACGGCTGTACAACCTGCATCGGCAATTCCGGACCGCTGCCGCCGGAGATATCCAAGGCCATCAACGACCACGACCTTGTCGCCGCGGCCGTGTTATCAGGCAACCGAAACTTCGAAGGCCGCGTAAATCAGGACGTGCGGGCAAACTATCTGGCGTCGCCGCCGCTGGTCGTCGCCTATGCGATCGCCGGCACCATGAATTTCGATTTTGCCAAAATGCCGCTCGGGATCGACAAGGCTGGCAAGAAGGTATTCCTGAAGGACATCTGGCCGACCAGCCGGGACATTGCGGCCGTGATCAAGAAGACCATCACCAAGCAGGTCTTTGCGCGCAAATATGCCGATGTCTTCAAGGGCGACGCCGCCTGGAGCAAGATCGCCGTGAAGGGCGGACTGACCTACGAATGGGATCGCAAATCGACCTATGTGCAAAACCCGCCCTATTTCGCCCGCATGAGCCGTACGCCGGGACAGGTCTCCGACATCGTCGAGGCGCGGATTCTCGGGCTGTTCCTGGATTCGATCACGACCGATCACATTTCGCCCGCCGGTTCCATCAAGGCGGCGTCGCCGGCCGGCAAATATCTGGTGGAACACAAGGTCAAACCGGCCGATTTCAATCAGTACGGAACCAGGCGCGGCAACCATGAAGTCATGATGCGCGGCACCTTCGCCAACATCCGCATCAGAAATCAAATGGTTCCGGGCGTCGAGGGCGGCGTCACGGTCCACTATCCATCCCGCGATCAGTTGCCGATCTATGATGCGGCGATGCGCTACAAGAGCGGGAAGGTTCCGCTCGTCGTTTTCGCAGGCAAGGAGTACGGCACCGGCTCCTCGCGGGACTGGGCCGCCAAGGGAACGGTCCTGTTGGGGATCCGCGCCGTGATCTGTCAATCATTCGAGCGCATCCATCGCTCGAACCTCATCGGCATGGGCGTAATCCCCCTGGTGTTTGACGAGGGCACCTCATGGCAGACCCTGGGGCTCACGGGCAGCGAGCAGGTCACGATCCGCGGCCTCCATGGCGACCTCAAGCCGCGGCAACGCATGATCGCCGAGATCGTCACCGCGGACGGATCGTTGAAGCGGGTGCCGCTGCTGTGCCGAATAGATACCCTCGACGAACTCGAATACTTCAAGAATGGCGGCATTCTGCACTACGTGCTGCGGCAACTCGCGGCGTGATACCTGCTACGGTTGCGCACCGTAACGGTTTCGCCTCACGGATTTTTCATTGTGGCGAACCCGGGACCTCACCTTGAAGTGAGTGGCGCGCGAAAGCCGAGCGACGTATCTAGGGCCATCACGGCTGGCATCGCGGAGACGAGCATGACGAGATCGCGGGTGCTTTTCAGCTTGATAGCGGCCGGCCTCATCTTCCTCGCCCTTCCGCCTGCGAAAGCCAATCCTCGGGCTGTCATCGAATTGTTTACGAGTCAGGGCTGCTCCTCTTGTCCGGCCGCCGATCAGTTGCTTGCCGAGTTGCAGGCCGATCCTTCAGTGATCCCGCTCAGCCTCCCTATCGATTACTGGGATTATCTGGGCTGGAAGGACACCTTGGCGCTCCCGGGCCACACGAAGCGGCAGAAGGCGTACTCCCACGTGCGCGGAGATCGCGAAATTTATACGCCTCAGGTCGTTGTCAATGGCATTGCGCAAGCGATCGGAAGCGATCAGGCCGGAATCGAGAATGCAGTCGCTCAAAGCCGCAATTATCCATCGACTTTATCGGTGCCGCTCGAGGTGAACGTCGCCGATGGTCACGTTTCCGTCAGGCTTCCTCCGACACGCCAGCGTGCCGAAGCGGGGGCAGGCGAGGTCTGGCTTTGCGCGCTAAGCGCATCGGTATCGGTTGGCGTTGCGCGCGGCGAAAATCGTGGGCGCACCCTCACCTACACCAACGTGGTGCGGCGCTGGGTCAAGCTCGGCAGCTGGAACGGAAAGAGCGAAAGCTTCACGATACCGATTGATGCCATAAAGTTTGACGGCGTCGATGCCGTCGCCATCATTTTGCAAAGCGGCAGTTTCGAAAAACCGGGCGCCATAATGGGTGCCTCATTGGCGCCTTTGAATTGAAGAGACGCCTTTGAATTGAAGACATTGTCGTAGTTGAGAATTCGCTTTTGTTTGTGTTTGCAGCGCCACGTACGGCATCTCATACACGGGCGTTGACTGGCAGCAGCGGCAAAACTCGTGGCAGGCCCCACTTGGTCATGGCCGGGCTTGTGTGTCCCAGCCGTCCTGATAATCGGGCGCTGGGCATCCATAAGCCGTCCTATCCCGCCGATCTGGGCAACATCTCACTTTTGAGAGAAGCTGATCCCCCTGGAAATGGCGGCGGGTCGTTCGCGACTAGAACGACCCGGGTCCGGCCCAAGCAAGCCCGGGGGGCTGGGGGGCTGAGGAATCCGAACCCGCATCGGACCGGACCCTGAGGCAGAGAAGACTTTATCGCAATCCACCTCGACCTGGGCGAGGCTGAATTTTGGCAGCAGTATGAATCGGCTAACGAATGCGTGATTGCAACCGCTCTCCGCCGTCATGCGGCAGGCCGAAGACTCCTCCCCTCTTCTGGTAATGCGCCGCCTTAACCCTCTCCTGCTTGCGGGAAGCAGAGGGGAGATGGGGGACTTGCGGCCCGGCCAATTTCGGATCATGACACTATCATTCGGTCTTTACGGACGCAAGGTCGCTGAAGGCGAGTGGCGAGACTATTCCATCGATTTCCTGAAGGATCGAGCGGTGTTTTCGATATTTCGCCGATCTTCCGAAATTCCGATCTACCGCATTGAAAAAAATCCTCCGCAAGCCCTAAGGCAAGGGATCTACAGCGTCATTTCCGCGACCGGGTTGATCGTTCGGCGCGGACATGAACTCGACCGCGTGCTGCGGGCAATCGATCGTTCGCTCCGCCTCGTGCCGCGCTAACGTCCGTTTCCGACGCTGATTCTCCAGGAGTGTCATCATCCTCCAGGGTTGTTATGGCTCGCGAAAGCGGGCGATCCAGCAACCCAGCAACCCCAGTATCTCAATAGAAATGCTTGTCTGGGGGTACTGGATGCCCCGCTTTCGCGGGGGCATGACTCCAAAATCGAGGATCGGGGCATGGCGTCAAAATCGCGAAAACCGTGGATCAGGGACACGTCAAATAAAATACGCGCTCCGGTCTCCCGAAGCGCGTACCAAGGCAGTTGACACGATCGGGGAATTAGTCCCTAGCGGCGATCGCCCATGAGCTGAAGCAACAACGTGAACATGTTGATGAAGTCGAGATAGAGGCTGAGCGCCCCCATGACGGATTTACGACCCGCGACGGTGCCATCGTCCATCGGATCGTAGAATTCCTTGATCTTCTGCGTATCCCATGCCGTCAGTCCGGCGAAAATCCCGACGCCGATGATCGAGATCATCCACTGCAGCATCGAGCTTGCCAGGAAGAGATTGACGAGAGAGGCAATCACGAGCCCGATCAGGCCCATGAACAGAAACGACCCTATCGCGTCGAGACTGCGGCTGGTCGTGTAGCCATAGAGGCTGAGCGCTCCAAAAGCGGCTGCCGTGATGAAGAACACCCTGGTGATCGACGTCGCCGTGAAGACCATGAAGATCGTCGCGAGGGACAGTCCGAACACCGCTGCAAAGAGGAAGAACAAGAGCCGCGCGGTCGAGGCCTGAATATGCTCGATCCGGAAGCTCATGAAGAACACGAAGCCCAGCGGTGCAAGCATGACCAGCCACTTCAACGGGGAGCCGAACAGCGTTTGGCCAAACGGTGTCAAGCCCACGATGGTCCCGGTGGCATTGGTAACGACGGCCATTTGGTAGGTCAGCCAAGCGACCACGCCGGTGAGTGCGACGCCGCCAGCCATGTAGTTGTAGACGCGGATCATGTGGGCGCGCAGGCCCATATCGTAGACGACCGCGCGATCGGTCGCTACGCCGCGAAGAGGGGCATAGTTCCGGTCGAAATTCGACATCGATGCGTCCTTTCATTCGCCCAGAATGCCTGCGGGCGGCAGGGGTGCGGCGACTCAACGCCGGCAACCAGACGGCGACCAATGTAGTACTTGGCAAACCCGCCGAGAAGACGGCTGCGACGATTTAGTTGGATGTCCCGCCCGGGGGCGGTAGGGCACTCTCAAGCCGAGGAATATTGCTGCCCAAATCGGATGCAGGGGCCGGGCACAGTCCCCACCTCTCCCGCTTGCGGATCGGAAGGAGCTTCGCGGCCTATTTCGCGTCAGCGGCGTCTTCGCGAGTCTGAGCGTGTGGAAACGCCCGCTCACGCCTACCCTCTCCATGGCCCGTCGAAGAGACGGCGGAAATGTACTGACGGCAAGTGGGGAGAGGGAGAAGAGGCGCCATGCCGGTGCGGTTGGCGGCGCTTTCGGAGGAGAGGGGAGTGACGTCCCGATCAGTCCTCGCGCTCGCCAAGCAGCTGGAGGAGCAGGGTGAACAGGTTGATGAAATTGAGATACAGGGATAGAGCGCCGATGATGGCTGTCCGCTCGCCAGTATCGCCATCCATGGCGCCATAAATATATTCGCTCTTCAGGCGTTGCGTATCCCAGGCAGTCAATCCGGAAAAGACCAGCACGCCCATGACCGAAATGACCCATTGCAAAGCCGAACTCGCCAGGAAGATGTTGACAAGGCCGGCAATAATTATCCCGAACAGGCCCATCACCAGGAACGAGCCCATTCCGGTCAGATCTCGATGTGTTGTGTAGCCCCAGAGCGACAACGCTCCAAACGAAGCTGCGGTGATGAAAAACACCCGGACCACCGACGTGTGGGTGTAGATCATAAAGACGGAGCCAAGCGACACGCCGATCAGCGCCGCATAGGTCCAGAACAGAAACTGAGCGATCGCCGGGGGCAGTCGCTCGATGCCGAAACTCAGGCCGAATATAAGAGCGAGCGGCGCCAGGATGATGGCCCACTTCAGCGGGCTTACGAACAGGGCGTAGCCAAGCGGGGTGAGATACAAGTTGCCGGCGATCCGTGCTGAACCTTCGGCACCGCCGCGTAATACCTTTGCGGCTGCCGTCGCGTCGTCCGTCACCGACAGCAGGTAGATGCCGAGCGCCGCGATTGCGGTGACGGCCAATCCCAAAACCATGTAGTTGTAGACGCTAATCATATAGGCGCGCAGCCCGGCGTCGATAGCGGCTGCTTCCGCCCGGCTCACCGGAGCGCCAAACTGCGTGCTGGAAATGTCGCGATTGGATTGCGCCATGATCGAACCCCGGATCGAACGTCTGGCAACGAGCATATCGCCCGACCGGGACGCCCCACGACCCGCCGGAGTATCCGTCGCATTTCGATATTGGCCGAGCTTTAGACCATCGCAAGGGCAGTTGGTCGGCGGCACCTTACCGCACTGCTGCAAAGTGAGCGCGACCGATCGTCGCTAAATTTATCTCTGTAAAATATTTATAAATTCCGGAGCACCGCCGCGGGTTTGCGGCCAAGCGCCGGCCAGGTCCCGGCGAGGCCGAAAGCTATTGTGATCACAACAGCGATCACCGCTGCCGCGACGCCGGGGCCGCTCTGCCAGTGAAATGGCAGCGTCATGAGGTCCGCCACAATGCGCCACGCCGCGATCGATCCGGCCGCGACACCGAACAGGACCGCTGCCGCGCCAAGCAACAGATATTCGAGCGCATAGGCTGTCATCAGCTGAAGCCGCGTAGCGCCGAGCGTTTTCAGGACCACGGCGTCGTAAACGCGATTGTGGTGGCCGGCGGCAAGCGCTCCGCCCAGCACCAGCACGGCGGCGACGAGAGTGATGGAGCTTGCCGCGCGCACCGCCAGCATGAGATTCATGACAACGGTGGCGACGGCGTCGAGCGCATCCTTGACGCGCACTGCGGTTACGCCCGGCAGCGCATCCGTCGCCGCTTTGAGCAGAGCGGTCTCCTCGGCGGCGCTCCCGCCGCCAGGATATGTCACGGTCGCGATCTCGGTATGCGGCGCTCCGCGGAACGCGGCGGGCGAAAAAACCAGCACGAAATTGATGCCGAGCGAATTCCAGTCCACCGAGCGCAGATTGGCGATGCGGGCGCTGAGATTTCGTCCGAGCACGTTGACGGTGACGTCATCGCCGATCTTCAGGCCGAGGCCGTCGGCAATCTGCTTTTCGAGCGACACCAGGGGCGGTCCCGTATAATCGGGCGCCCACCATTCGCCCGCGACCAGGCGCGATCCAGCCGGCAGTTGCGAAGTGTAGGTCATGCCGCGGTCGCTTTGCAGCACCCACGCGGCCTCGGGTTTCGGCCTGAGGTCGTCGGCCGGCACGCCGCGGGCACTGACGATGCGTCCGCGCAGCATCGGCACGCGCTCAAGCTTGGCGCGCGGGGCTTCGTTGTGCATGAACGCGTCAAACCTTTCGACGACGTCGGAGGGAATGTCGATGAAATAGAATGATGGCGCGCGTTCCGGGAGGGCAGCCGCGAACTGCCGGCTCAGGTTGGCGTCGACCTCGAGCACGGCGACCAGCAATGCGAGCCCGAGCCCGAGCGACATCACGACGGTCGGGGTCAGGGCACCGGGCCGGAAAATGTTCGAAATCGCCAGGCGCAGGACCGTGGTTCTGGTTCGCGGCACGCGGCTGGCGAGGACCATGACGAAGCTCGCAATCAGGCGCAGGAGGCCAAATACCGTGACGGCAGCGACGATAAAGATGGCGGCGATCTTGCGATCGAATGCGGCGGTCAAGGCCAATACGACGAACGCAGCCGCCGCCATCGCCGCGGCAATGACGTAACGCCACCGCGGCAGGCGCCGCAGCGGCGCGATCTGATCGCGAAACAGGGCTGACACCGGCACGTCGTGGGCACGGCCAAGCGGCCAGAGCGAGAACGTTGCCGCCGTCAACATGCCGTACGCGGCGGCGAGGGCAAGCTGGCCCGGATCGAACGCCGGCGCGAGCGGCAACGGCATGATCGCGCCGAACACGGCGGCGACCGCAAACGGCAAGGCCGCACCAATTGCGAGGCCGATCGCGACACCGATCGCGGCCAGGATGAGCACCTCGACGAAATAGATCGCGACCACCCGTGAGCCGGTCGCGCCGATCGATTTCAAGATCGCCATGACGTCGCGCTTGCGATCGAGAAAATGCTTGGTCGAATTGGCAACGCCAACTCCGCCAATCAGCAATGCGGTCAGCCCGACCAGGCTCAGATATTGGGAGAACCGCTCGATATTGCGTTCAAGCTGCGGCGCCGCATTAGTGCGGTTGCGAATTTCCCATCCCGCTTCGGGAAATTGCGCCTTGGCGGCCTCAATCGTTTGCGCGGCAGCATCGTCCCCGGTGTTTTTCGGCAGCCGCACGCGATAAAGCCAGCGCACGAGGCTACCCGGCTGCACGAGCCCGGTCGCCTTCAACGCCTGTTCGCTCATCAGCAGACGCGGCCCGAACCCGATGCCGCCGGCGAGCTTGTCGGGTTCGCTGACCAGTGCGGCGCGCAGCTCGATTGCCGCAGCGCCGATGGTGAGGCGCGCTCCCGGCCGCAAGTCCAGGCGCGTCAACAGGGCCGGATCAGCCACCACCCCGAAGGCGTCGTCGCGTTGCGCCAGCAACGTCGCGAGATCGCCTGCAGGCTCGGCGACGACGCTGCCATAAAGCGGATAGGCGTCATCGACCGCCTTGACCTCCACGAGAGCAGCACGCCCATCGAGGGTGCGGGCCATCGCACGCATGGTGGCGACGCCCGACAGCTCACCGCGGGAGGCGAGGAACGCCCGTTCAGCCGTCGAGGTCTCCCGTTGAATCAACGAAAACGCCACGTCGCCGCCGAGGATCACGCGGCCCTCGCGGGCGAGACCCTCGGCGAGGCTGTTGGCGAGTGATCCAACTGCCGCAATCGCCATGACGCCGAGCGCAATGCAGGCGATGAAGATATAAAAACCGCGCAGTCCGCCGCGCAATTCGCGGAGCGCCAGTCGAAATGTCAAGCCGGCGCCGGACTTGTTGCTCGGCGCCCATTTAGGCCATTTTGCCGGGGCATTCATGCGGTCGCGACCTCTTCTTCGAGGCGCCCGGAGCGCAGGCGAACGACGCGATCGCAGCGTCGCGCGAGCGGGGCGTCATGGGTGACCAGAACCAGAGTCATGGCATGAGCGGCAAAACGCGCGAACATCAGATCGATGATTTCTCTGCCGGTGGCCTCGTCGAGATTGCCGGTCGGCTCATCGGCCACCAGGATGGCGGGACGGGGTGCGAGCGCTCGCGCGAGCGCGACGCGCTGCTGTTCGCCTCCCGAAAGCTCGGCCGGATAGTGAGCCATGCGTGCGCCGAGGCCTACGGCCTTCAACTCGGTTGCGGCGCGCTCGAATGCGTCGGGCTTGCCGGCAAGCTCGAGCGGGACGGCAACATTTTCCATCGCCGTCATGGTCGGAATGAGATGGAAAGACTGGAACACGATACCGATCTGGCGGCCCCGAAATCGCGCTAACGTGTCCTCGTCGAGCTTGCCGATATCCTGTCCCGTGACGGTCACGCTGCCGTGGTCCGCACGTTCGAGGCCCGCCATCACCATCAGCAGCGTCGACTTGCCAGATCCGGACGGGCCGATGAGGCCGACGGCCTCGCCGCGGCCAATAGTAAGTGTTACGTCCTTGAGAATGTGAACGCGTGCAGCCCCCTGACCGAGCGACAGGTTGACACCCGCAAGGGAAATTGCCGGTATAAGGGGGCTCGTGCCTAGCGAGGTGTCGTCCATATGGGGTTTCCGCTTCTGCGTTTGGCTTGGGGTGGTTCGGCAAGGCTGCCGCGATCATATGGGAAATCCTCCCAGGGAATGAAGAGAGGCTGGTGGCTCGCCGCCGTCATAAGGCGATGCGTCCTCGGCGCCGGCATGACGCTGGTCACCACATACCCGTGGGCCGCTGAGCGCGTCGTCAATATCGTGGCGTTCGGGGATTCACTCACCGCCGGATACGGTCTCGCCGCCAATGAGGCATTTCCGGCGCAGTTGCAGCGCGCACTCGTCGCCAAGGGATTGGCCGTCAATGTCGTGAACGCGGGCGTATCCGGAGACACCACCGCAGGCGGATTGGCCCGGCTTGATTGGTCAGTTCCGGACGGCACTGACGCCGTGATCTTGGAGCTTGGCGCCAATGATGCGCTGCGCGGTTTCGATCCGGCGGTCACCCGCAAGGCCTTGGACACGATGCTTCGTCGTTTGCAGGAGCGAAAGATTCCGGTCCTGTTGTGCGGTATGGTGGCCCCCCCCAATATGGGCGCCGAATACGGCCGCGCCTTCAACGGGATTTATCCGGATCTCGCCGCCCAAACCGGCGCCATCCTGTATCCGTTCTTCCTCACCGGCGTCGCCGCCGATCCCAAGCTCAATCAACGTGACGGGCTCCACCCGACTGCCGCAGGGGTTGCGGTGATCGTCGATCGCATACTGCCACAGGTCGAGGAGTTGATTGCCCGCGCCAAAGGGTCTCGATGGCATTGAACCCCTCCCTACCCTCCCCGCATGCGGGGAGGGTAGGGAGGGGGTTACGCTTGCATTAGGCCGGCGAAACCTCACATTGAAGAACGCACTCTCATAACCCTTCCGTCATGCCTCGCCTCTTCACCGCCTTGGAAATTCCATCCGAAATCGTGCAGTCGATGGCGCAACTGCGCGGCGGCTTGCCCGGCGCCCGCTGGGTCGAGCCGGAAAACTACCATTTAACCCTGCGCTTCATCGGCGACGTCGACGATGCGCTGGCGGAGGAAATCGCCGATTTGCTTAGCAAGGTGGAACGGCCGGCGTTCGCTCTTCGCATTGACGGCCTCAACTCGTTCGGGGGCAACAGACCGCGCGCCGTCGTGGCGGCGGTTTCGGCGGTGGCAGAACTCGTGGAGCTTCAAGCAGACCACGAGCGGATCATGCAGAGGGTCGGACTAGAGCCCGACCGTAAATACAAGCCTCATGTGACACTGGCCCGCCTGCGCGATACGTCGAGCCGCCAAGTGGCCGATTTTCTCTCAATCAGACAGCCGTTCCGCTCACCGCCATTCTCCGTGTCGCGCTTCGTGTTGTATTCCTTGCGCGCCTCTATCGGCGGCGGCCCCTATGTGGTCGAGGCGGGATATCCGCTTGTTGCGTGAACCGCATTGCCACGTGCGCGAGTGGTCGCAAATGCGCGAAGACGCTCGCAAATCAAGACGCCGGTTGCGGTTCTTTTCCGGTTCTCGCAACTGGCGACCTCGCCGCTCCTTCCCGCCAATTCCCCTCTTGCCAACTCGAAACGCAAATGGCCGACTCCACTTTCGCCCAATATGCCGCGCTCGTTGCGGCCGGAGAAATCGAACGCGATCCCTCTCAAGCAGAGGTCGTTGCCAGATTAGCGCGTCTTAATGACCGACTAGCCATTCATCGTCTGGCGCGCAAATCATCGTCCCTGGGCTGGCTGTTCGGAAAGCGCGAGAAGGCCGAAACAGAGCTTAAAGGGCTCTACATTTGGGGCGAGGTCGGCCGCGGCAAGACGATGCTGATGGACCTTTTTTTCGCCGCATGCCCGGTCCAGCGCAAGCGAAGGGTGCACTTTCACGCGTTCATGCTCGACGTTCACGATCGCCTCCGGGTCTATCGCAACAAGCTGAAATTCGGCGAGATCGCCGCGGGCGACCCGATCGGTCTCGCGGCGGATAACCTTTGCGGGGAAGCGTGGGTGCTGTGTTTCGACGAATTTCACGTTACCGACATCGCTGACGCAATGATTCTTGGGCGCTTGTTCACCCGGCTGTTCGACCGTGGCGTCGTGGTGGTGACGACCTCCAACGTAGAACCTTCCGAGCTTTACCGCGAAGGCCTCAACCGCGCCCTGTTCCTGCCGTTCATCGACCTCATCAACGAGCGCTTGGACGTCGTGCGCCTGGAAGCGCGGACGGATTTTCGTCTCGAAAAGCTCATCGACGTGCCGGTGTGGCACGTCCCGGCGGATGATGCCGCGGCCAGGGCGCTCGATTCCGCGTGGCGGCGTCTCACCGGCGGTCAGCAAGCCCATGCGATCGAGCTTAATGTGAAGGGACACCTGCTGCGTGTGCCTTGCGCCGCTATGGGGGCGGCTCGTTTCAGCTTTCACGACCTTTGCGAGCAGTCGTTGGGCGCCGTTGACTATCTGCGCATCGCTCACGAGTTCCACACGATTGTCATCGATCGCGTGCCGGTCATGACCTACGCCAATCGCAATGAGGCCAAGCGTTTCATTACATTGATCGACACGCTTTACGATGGCGGCGTGAAGCTTCTTGCTTCCGCTGCGGCCAAGCCCGCTGCCCTTTACCAGGGAACCGAAGGTTACGAGGCGAGCGAGTTCAAGCGCACGGCCTCGCGCCTCATCGAGATGGGGTCGACCGAGTATCTCGCACTCCCGCACGGGCGCCGCACGCTGGTCAGCGGTTCCTCAGAGGGTATTGTCGAGACCTGATGTATTCGCTCCGCTATCGTCTTTGGTCGACTTGAATGGCAGGGCCGAAAAGGTTAACACCCCCAAGCCGGGCTAACGCTTGAAGTCTCGGCCGGATTTCCGGCGACAGATCGGGGATGTTTTTCAGATGGCGCGCAAGAAGATTGCATTGGTCGGCGCGGGCCAGATTGGTGGCACGCTCGCACTACTCATCGGGCTCAAGGAACTTGGCGACGTGGTGCTGTTCGACGTCGTCGAGGGCGTTCCCCAGGGAAAGGCCCTCGATATCGCCCAGTCGACGCCGATCGAGGGCGGCGACACGCGGTATCTGGGCGCGAACTCCTATGAGGCGATGAATGGCGCCGACGTTTGCATCGTGACGGCGGGCGTGCCGCGCAAACCCGGCATGAGCCGTGACGATCTTCTCAGCATCAACCTCAAGGTCATGGAGCAGGTCGGCGCCG
>WNFT01000186.1_pt1 | contig 47049 bp, 50 predicted proteins | sample 5400191 | NCBI WGS metagenome assembly WNFT01 (sample SAMN13153359, study PRJNA577476) | soil metagenome | isolation source: 80 cm saprolite under Madrone tree | place: USA:California | collected 2016-06-14 | reverse complement strand
CCTTCGGATACTCGCCTTGGAGAGTTCCAAAGGCAATGAGCGCGTGAGGTTCTTCCGTCGCAACGACGCTGCCGGCAACGATAATCGGCGATCGGCCGCTGCGTTTGATTTCTGTGGCGAGCCAATTCGACAGCGGCGTGGGCCTGGGAAGCTCTAGATCGTACTTCAAATTGCCGCTGACCTCTACGCGATCGGCTAGCGCGCCAAGCCCGCGAAGGCGCTCCGCATCCTTCGCGCTCTGCATGAGGAAGGCACTGGTGTTGGAAAGTGCGTTTCTCAAGAAGGGACGCAGGAAGAAGCCAAAAAACCCGAAATAGCGTTGGTATCGTGCAAACGAGCGGTCCGAAATCCGCCCGCTGACGAAAACCACGGGAATCTTCCGCTGTCCCGTTTCCCGAAGAAAGTTTGGCCAGATTTCGGTCTCGAGCACCAACACGACCGAAGGCCGCACGGCAGCGAGTGCGCGCCGCACACAGAAAGCCCAATCCAAGGGGAAATAGATGATGGCGTCGGCAAACGGCATGCGTTCGCGCGCCAGCGCCTGCCCGGTCACCGTTGTCGTAGAAACGATCAAGGGCCGCCCGGGATAGGCTTCCTTCAAACGCCGCGCGAGTGTAACGCCGGAAAGCGCTTCGCCGACACTCACGGCATGAATCCAGATCCCCCCCGAGGAATTCGCAGGGAGTTTGGCAAGCGCCGGGAAGGAAAACCCCAGCCGTTCCCCAAGGTTCGAGAGATATTTCCCGTGGCGCAGTCCCTTCACGATCCAGTACGGCATCAGCAAGAGGGCCGCGAGGCCCATAAGAGAGCTGTAAATGAAATACACTAAGCGTGGCTCCGGTCTGTCGCCACTCCGCCGGATGCAGGCGGCGCGCGACGCAAGGCAACCCTGCGCAATCCCCAGGAATCGAAGGCGTCGAGATGAGAAAAGTCTATTATAACCCCATGCGAAAACTAACCCTCATCCTTGCCTTACTCGCTGCACTGTTATTAGTCGCTCAGGACGGTGTCTCGCAACAGCCCGCTTCGCTCAAGACCGCATCGCTCGAATCTCATGAAGGCATGACGATCACGGCGCGGCCGTGGACTGACCCGGCGCTCTACAAGGCCAAATTCCCGAAGAAGTCGCCCTTCGCAGCGGGCATCGTGGCTATCCAGGTGATTTTCCGAAATGATTCGGATGACAGCATGAAGGTCAACCTGGAGCGCATTCGCCTGAACGTCACGCTTTCAGAGGAAGATCATCAGTCGCTTTATCCTCTTTCGTCCGAAGAAGCAGCCGATGTCATCACCCATCCTGGGTCAAAAAACGTAACCATGAAGAGGCTTCCTATCCCCCTGGGCGGACCGAAGGTTGGACACGACAAGAAATGGATTGAAGTGGAGAAAAGCTTGAATAACGCCGGTGTTCAGGCCAGCATTGTCGCGCCACACAGCACCGTGGAGGGGCTTCTCTATTTCGATCTTCGAAGTCAATTCGATCTTCTGAATGCGGCGCATCTGTATGTGCCGGAAATCGTGGCCCTCGAGAAGAGCCATGGGCTTATGTATTTTGAAATTGATTTGAGCCGGTCCGCGGAACATTAGTCCATTCAAACGAACGTAGCAATCCACCTGTTTGCGCGCATCGCCGCCGTCAGCTAACATGACGTGTGCGCACTTCTTCCCAACACTCCGGACAAATGCTTACTCTACTCGACGAATTAAACCCGGAACAGCGGCTTGCCGTGGAAATCACTGATGGGCCAGTCCTTATCCTGGCGGGCGCTGGAACCGGCAAGACCCGCGCGATCACGTATCGCATGGCGAACCTGATCGCGAATGGAGTTCCGGCTGAATGCATACTCGCGGTGACGTTCACGAACAAGGCTGCGGAGGAGATGCGCAATCGCGTGTCGAGCCTGCTGCTGCGTGCCGGCGTTCCACCCGCGCAGCCCTGGCTTTCCACGTTTCATTCCCTGTGCGCGCGCCTTCTGCGGCGCGAATCGGCGGCAGCCGGTCTGCCGCGGGATTTTGCCATCTATGATGACGACGACCAGCTCGCTGCCGTCAAATTGGCAATGACCAAGCTGCAAATCGATGATGACAGTCTAACGCCGAGAAATATCTTAAGCCGGATCAGCTACGCGAAAACTCATGGCCAGACCTCGGAACAGTTGCGCGCCGAAGCGTTCGATCAAAACGGACGCCGCATCGCCGATATTTTTGCGGCGTACGAGAAGCTCCTTCACGACAGCACCGCCCTCGATTTCGATGACTTGCTCCTCCGTTCGGCGCGCTTGCTGCGCGAATCAACAGCTACGCGAGAAAAGTGGCAAGCACGCTTTCACTACATTCACGTGGACGAATATCAGGACACCAACCGCGTGCAGTACGAACTGATGCGCCTGCTGACCGGTCCCAAACAGAACGTTTGTGTCGTGGGCGACGAAGACCAATCCATCTATCGCTGGCGCGGCGCCGATGTTTCCATCCTTCTGAGTTTTTCCCGAGATTTTCCCGGTGCCCGCATTATCAAGTTGCAGCGCAATTACCGCTCCACCCAGAACATTCTGGACGCCGCTGGCGCTGTCGTTGCCAACAACCCGGAGAGGCTCGGCAAGTCGCTGAGCGCGGAAAAGGGCCCGGGCGGAAATCTAAGATATTTCGAAGGGCGGGACGCGCAAGCCGAAGCGGAATTTGTCGCCGGCGAACTCGAGCGCATTCTCAACGACGATTCGGACCAGACCTGCGCGGTGGAGTACCGTACCAACTTCCAGTCGCGCGCCTTCGAAGAGGTTTTCCGCAGGCGAGGCCTGCGCTACAAACTGGTCGGCGGATTCAGCTTTTACAATCGCGCCGAAGTGAAGGACGCGCTTGCCTACGTGCGCCTGGCCATGCATCCGGAGGACGACATATCGCTGCTCCGCGTGCTGAATCTGCCCCCGCGCGGTATCGGCAAGACCACTGTGGACACGCTTCGCGAGTCCGCGCGCGTTGAAGGAACGCCGCTGTGGGCAGCCATTGAGAAATTCGTCTCCGGCGCATCAGCGGGCCGTGCGGTAACTCCTCTGCGGGCGTTCCGGGAACTCATCCGCAAATTACAGGACGCGTTAGCAACCAAAGAGCCCGCGGGCTTCCTGCATGTGGTGCTTGAGGAATCCGGGTACATAGACATGCTCAAGGATCGCAACACCGCCGAAGATGTCGCGCGGATGGAGAATCTCGAAGAGCTTACGCGTGCTGTTGCCGAAAGCATGGAGGCCGGAGAGACCTTCACCGATTTTCTCGATGCCGCTGCTTTGGTGAGCGACGCGGATCAATTTGAAGGCAAGCCCGGCGTGACTCTTATCACCTTGCACAGCACCAAAGGGCTGGAATTCGATCAAGTTTTCCTTACAGGCATGGAAGAAGGAATTTGCCCTCACAGCCGGTCCATCAATGAAGATAAAGGAATCGAAGAGGAACGGCGTCTCGTTTATGTTGGAATGACCCGGGCGCGACAGTCGCTCACGCTGACACGCGCCGTGTACCGTCGCGTCTTCGGCAATGAGCAACAACTGCGTGCTTCACTGCCCTCACGCTTCCTTGCGGAAATTCCTAGCGAGTTGGTGGAAACGGTTCGCGGATCGATGGCCGAAATTGGTGAGACGCGCCGCTACGAGCCTGACCCGGAATATTCATACTCGCCGGAAGAATTCCTACGTCGTGTGCGTGGCGGACCAAAGCAAACACAGGCACCTCCGCGCCGCCAGGCGGCTCAGAGTTCCTTCTCGCGCCCCGCGGCAAGACGGGGCAGTGACGCCAATCCCATGCTCGGTCGCAAAGTTCGTCATCCCAGCTTCGGCGTCGGAACCATCGTTGGCGTCGAAGGCGAAGACGAAGACCGCCGCCTCTCCGTGAGCTTCCCGGGACGCGGGACGAAAAAGTTTATCGAACGGTACGCGCAGCTCGAACAAGCATAAAAGGGGAATACTGTTTTAGAGCCAGATGTGTCGGCCAGCTTCGCCGAGCGGTTGCGTGAGGGGGCTTCTCGGGGTACATTGAGGCGCGTTCATTCCTCAAAAGCGTGCTGGATCATTTCAGGCTTCCGGTTTGCCCGGATGCGATCGGAGCGCATGAGTGGCATCACATCTCTTCCGCTGCAAGGGTATCGACCAACTGATCTCGGATTCGGAAAATGCGGAAGTCCGATTAAAAAAGTCCCTTGGGTGGCTGAGCCTGACGTCGCTCGGCATCGGCGCGGTCATCGGCTCCGGCATCTTTACCATCATCGGCACGGCGATTGCCGGACAAAAGTTTCAAGCCTCTTCCGTCCTGAACGCGCCACTTCTCGAATACCTGATTCACCATTCCGCTTCGTTTGGACGCCCTGGTGCCGGGCCGGCAATCGCCCTCTCCTTTATCCTGGTTGCCATCGCCTGTGGATTCGCATCTGTCTGCTACGCCGAGCTTGCCGCCATGATTCCGATTGCGGGCAGCGCGTACACCTATACCTACGCCACGATGGGAGAACTCATCGCCTGGATTATCGGTTGGGACTTGATCCTGGAATACGCCGTAAGCAACATGGCCGTCAGCGTCGGCTTTTCACAACACCTCGTCAACTTGTTGGACTGGTTCGGCGTCCATCCGAATCCTCGCTGGATTTCTCCCGCGTACCTACCCAGCGGGCTTTCCGATCTCGAAGGCAACATGCTCTATGCGCCCGGTTGGCATTTCGGCTTTAACTGGCCGGCGTTCATTATCGTGATGCTCCTGACGGTCATCCTGGTTCGTGGCATCCGCGAATCGGCGGAGACCAATAACGTGATGGTGCTAATGAAAATCATCGCCATCCTAGTGTTCGTCTCGTTTGCCTCGCGCTTTATCCATCCCTCCAACTGGCATCCCTTCGCTCCCAACGGGTGGCCGGGCATTCTGACAGGCGGATCGATCGTTTTTTTCACCTACATCGGTTTCGATTCGGTCTCCACTGCGGCCGAGGAATGTAAGAGACCTCAGCGGGATTTGCCAATCGGCATAATCGCGACTCTGATTGTTTGCACCCTGCTGTACGTCTCTGTCGTTGTCGTGCTCACCGGACTTGTCCGCTGGGACACGCTTGTCGACGATGCCGCGCCCGTCGTCAACACACTCAAGAAACTTCACATCTCCAGCGTGCGGCTGGTGGTTCTGATTGGCGCGCTGATGGGAATGATCTCTTCCCTTCTCGTGTTCCAGATCGGCCAGGCGCGCGTTTGGTTCGCCATGTCCCGCGATGGACTTTTTCCCAGGATCTTTGGGCGCGTCCATCCACGGTATCAAACGCCGGACTTCTCCACGTGGATGGCTGGCTTCGTTGTGGGCATTCCTGCAGGCCTGCTCGATATCGGGACTTTTGCTGATCTCTCGAACATTGGAACGCTTTTTGCTTTCGCGCTGGTCGCGGGCGGCGTGCTGATTCTCCGCTACCGTGAACCGAATCGCCATCGAGCCTTTCGCGCGCCCGGAGGGCCCATTGCTCCGGTTCTGACGATTCTTACTTGTCTCCTGCTGATGGCCGGCCTCCCCATCATGAATTGGATCCGCTTTTTCGTCTGGATGGCCATTGGTCTTGTAATTTATTACAACTACGGGCGCAAGCGCAGCACCTTGCGTGCCGCCAATCAGGCATAGGGGATCGTGTGATGGAGCGAGGGTTTATCGAAGGGACGAGGCTGCGGACGGGAGTCGTCGTTCTCTCCGTTGCGCTCTGTCTATTGTTTCCCGGCAATTCCTTCGCCTGGGGAAGGAATGGGCACAGGCTGGTCGTCAATAAGGCCATAGACACGCTCGAAACACTTCCGCCGGAATTTCGCGGGTTCTTCGAATCAGGCCGCGCGCTGCTGGCACAACACGTTACCGATCCTCTCGATGCGATCGCCAAGTCTCCTACAGAGCGCCGTAATCATTTCATTCTTCTCGACAAATATGGACGATTCCCCTTCGAGGCGCTGCCACGCAGCTATAAAGCCGCGGTAACCAAATTCAGTAAACCGAAGCTGGATGCCAATGGTCTCCTTCCCTGGCAGATTGGCGTGTACAGCGAAAAATTAACCGAAGCAATGAAGGCCGGAAAATGGGACGAAGCAAGACTGGACGCCGCCATCCTCGCAAACTATGTAGCCGAAGCGCACGATCCGTTCAACACAACCGATAATTTCGACGGACGCTTGAGCGCGCAGCCGGGTGTGAACGAGCGTTTCGGGACGGCGCTGATCGACCGTTATTCCTCTTTTTTCCCCATGCGCCCGAACGACGCGGTCTTTGTCAACGACCCTACCGATCGCGCGTTCGAAGCATGCCTCAGCTCGCATAGCTGGCTGGAGACCATCCTTCTTGCAGACCGCAACGCGCGTCGTGGCGAGAGTACTTTCAACGACGAATATTACGACCGCTTTTACAATCAAGCCGCGGCGATTTTGATTCGCCAGCTTTCCGATGCGGCAACGGATGTCGGCTCTTTCTGGTTTACAGCATGGAAAAACGCCGGCAGCCCGCAATTGCCACATTAACGTTTCGCGGATGACGCCGTCCTTGCTCTCCAACCGGATTGCTTTCCTTCCAAAAGCCGAGCTGCACCTCCATCTTGAAGGCTCCATCCAGCCCGCAACCGTCTGCGCTCTGGCGGCGCGTCACGGCGTCGTCATGGCCGAGGAGGAAGTCCGCCAGCGCTACGCGTATCGAGACTTCCCTGAGTTCATCGAAGCCTTCAAATGGGTCACTTCATTCCTGCGCGAGCCTCAGGATTACGCGCTCATCGCCAGCGGCCTTGCAGAACATTTGCTCGCGCAACGCGTGGTCTACACCGAAGTCACTCTCTCTGCCGGCGTCATGCTCCTCAGAAAACAGCAGCCGGAAGCAAACTTCGAAGCCCTTCTTCGGGCCACCGAGCCGTTCGAAACACGCGGGCTCCGATTCCGCTGGGTATTCGATGCCGCGCGACAGTTTGGCGCCGACGCAGCGAGGGAAGTGGTCGAATCCGCAAAGCGCTGCAATTCGAAAGCGATCGTGGCCTTGGGCATCGGCGGCGACGAGCTCAGCGTTCCGACTAAGGAATTTCGCCGCGTGTATGACCACGCCGCGCAACTGGGCCTGCACCGGTTAATGCACGCAGGCGAGGTCGGCGGTCCGGAAAAAATTCGGGAGGCCATCGACTTGCTCGGCGCGGAACGCATTGGCCACGGAATTGCCGCAATCAACGATCCTGAATTGATGGATTTGCTCGCAGAAAGAAAAATCCCGCTCGAGATTTGCCCGGCGAGCAATATGAAAACCGGCGCCCTCGTCCGCCAACTCCGCCGCGAGGATGCAACAATCGAAGATCATCCACTTCCCAAATTCCTGCGCCATGGTATTCCCATCGTGCTCTCCACGGATGATCCAGCCATGTTTCACACGACGCTCAACGACGAGTATGCAAACGCCGCACGTATGGGGCTTCAGGAAGAAGAACTTGCCCGCATCGTCGAGATGGCCTTCCAACACGCTTTTTCGCCGGCCGGCGAAAGGCCCGAAGCATGAAGCGGTCTGCGGCAATGTTATACTGACGCCATGAAAGCACACGTCTGGGTTATGCCAAAACGCACGGTGCTCGATCCGCAGGGGCAAACGATTCAGCACGCCCTCGCGGGACTCGGTTACTCCGCCGTGCACGACGTCCGCCAGGGCAAATTTTTCGTTCTGAATCTCGATGGCTGGAGCCGTGACGAGGCCCAGAAGCAACTCGAGCACATTTCCAGGGAAGTGCTCACCAACACGGTCATCGAAGAATATCGTTTTGAGATTGTGGACTGAGCTGCCGCTGCTCTGCCGCCGGAATCTCAAGTCTGATGAGCTTTGCTACGCTGCTGAAGATTTTCTGAGGAGACGCCGCGCATGTGCGGAATAGTCGGCTACATCGGGCCCAAGAAAGTCGTGCCTGTCATCATCGAAGGCCTGCGCAAGCTCGAGTACCGCGGCTATGATTCCGCGGGCATCGCGGTTGTGCCGCAGTCCGGCAAACTGGAAATCCGCCGCGCTCCGGGAAAACTTCGCAATCTCGAAGAGATCATCGCCAAGTCTCCGCTCGAAGGCACCTACGGCATCGGCCACACGCGCTGGGCCACCCACGGGCGCCCCACGGAAGAAAACGCCCACCCGCATCGCGACTGTACCGGCCAAATCGTGGTCGTGCACAATGGGATTATCGAGAATTACCTCGAGCTAAAGGAAAAGCTGCAAAAAGAAGGCCACAAGTTCGCCACCGAGACGGACACGGAGATTGTGGCGCACTTAGTGGAGAAAAATTCGCAAGGCGGCGTTCCTCTCGAGGAAGCGGTTCGCCGGTCGTTGAAGGAATTGCGCGGCATCTACGCGCTGGTTTTTCTCTCCGCAAACGATCCCCAGAAAATAGTTGCGGCGCGCCTGGGCCCGCCGTCCGTCATTGGCCTCGGCGATGGAGAATACTTCGTCGCCAGCGACATCCCCGCGCTGCTTCAGCACACCCGCGAAATGTTTTTCTTGGCGGATGGCGACATCGCCGTTCTCACCGCGAAAGGTGTGTGCGTAATGGATCATGACGGCCGCCCCGTCGAGCGCCCCGCGCACCACGTCGCTTGGGACCCCATCATGGCGGAAAAGGGCGGCTACAAACACTTCATGCAGAAGGAAATTTTTGAGCAGCCGCGCGCCGTGCGCGATACGCTGCTCGGCCGCATCTCGCAGGACACTGGAAAAGTCTTTCTGGATGAGATGGCGATTACGGAAAAGCAATTCCGTGAATTTCAGCAGGTGCGCATCGTTGCCTGCGGCACAAGCTGGCACGCCGGGCTGGCCGCAAAATTTATGATTGAGAGGCTTGCGCGTCTTCAAGTCGAAGTCGATTACGGGAGCGAATTCCGCTATCGCGATCCGATTGTGGATTCAAAAACGCTGACCGTGTGCATTAGCCAATCCGGCGAAACCGCGGACACTCTTGCAGCACAGCGCGAGGCAAAACTCAAGGGTTCGCCTTCGCTGGCGATCTGCAATGTGATCGGCTCCATGATCACGCGCGAAGCCAACGGCACGATTCCCACGCATGCTGGTCCGGAGATCGGCGTGGCCTCCACGAAAGCTTTCACCTCACAATTAACTGCGTTGCTTCTGCTTGCTTCGTATCTCGGCCAGGTTCGCGGCAAGCTCAGCGAAGAAGCTGCCAGGACACTAATGCAGGAATTCACCCGCATCCCTCACAAGATCGAAACCGTTCTGCAAGCGGATGAATCGGGTTTCTACGAAAATCTGGCGCGGCAATTCTTTCGCTACACCGATTTTCTCTATTTGGGCAGGGGCATCCACTATCCCATCGCGCTCGAAGGCGCGCTGAAGCTCAAGGAGATTTCCTACATTCATGCGGAAGGTTATCCGGCGGGGGAAATGAAGCACGGCCCCAACGCTTTGATCGACGAGAATCTGCCCGTCGTGGTTTTGGCGACACGCGACGATTCCGACCCCGACGCCATGACCCGCTACGAGAAAAGCGTTTCGAACATCAAGGAAGTCAAGGCCCGCGACGGCATCGTCATCTCCATCGTCACCGCGGGAGATCATCTCGCCCGCGAAGCCTCCGACCACATCATCGAACTTCCGCCCGCGCCGGAGCTGCTGGTGCCGTTGCTCGAAATCATTCCTCTCCAATTGCTGGCCTATCATATTGCCGTGCGCCGCGGCTGTGATGTCGACCAGCCGCGCAATCTGGCCAAGTCCGTCACCGTGGAGTAGCCCGGCCCGTTTCCGCTAATATAGAAACTATGGTTCGCTACTTTCGAGCATGTCTTGGCGCTCTTGTTCTTCTGCTTTCGGCCGGATTCCCTGCTTGGGCGCAGGCTCCGGACCCTGTCAGTGCCCCTCTGCGCGAAGTTCACGTGGACGGTGAAAAACGCCTCACGGAAGCACAGGTCATCGCCATAACCGGCCTGGTTCCCGGCGCCCAGATCGGCCGTGATGACTTGCAGACCGCTGCCGACAAGCTCGTTCAAAGCGGGCTCTTCGCCAAGGTGAGTTACAACTTTCAAACCAAGCTCGCCAGCGTCCTGGTGACTTACCACGTAGAGGAATCTCCTCGAATCCCCGTTTACTTCGACAACATCCCGTGGTTCGCGGATTCGGCCCTCGGCGATGCCATTCGTGGCAGGCTTCCCTTTTTCGATGGAACGGTCCCAGAAGCTGGCGCCGCCGTGGACCAGGCCGTTGACGCCGTAAAGGAATTGCTCTCTTCGCGCGGAGTACAAGGATCCCTAGAACACACGGTCGTTGCGAATCCGAATGGGGAAGGCAACGTGCAGGAATTTCATGTCGATGGCGCCGCACTTCAAATCGCAAAGTTGGAATTCAGCGATCCCGCCCTTTTGAACTCCAAAGCAGTCCAGCAGCATCTATCCGAAATAATTGGAAAGCCTTATTCGCGATTGACCATCGATCTGTTTCTCTCCGAAGCGATACGGCCCATTTACTTGCAGCAGGGACACCTGCGGTTGAAGCTCGGGCCGCCGGAAGTGCGGCTAACGGGCGATCCCAATCAGAAACTGCCTTCGCAAATTCCAGTTTACGTTCCCGTGGCGCCCGGCGAAATTTATCGCTGGAAGGAAGTCCGTTGGTCCGGGAACACTCTGGTATCGGAATTCACGTTAAGCGGCCTGACCGGGCTCAAGCGCGGGGATATCGCGGATGGCATGCAGGTCGAAGCCGGCTGGGATCGCGCACGCGAAGAATACGCCCATCGCGGCTACCTCGAGGCAAAGCTTGATCCAGTTCCGTCGTACGATGATCAAACGCATGCTGTTTCCTATGCGGTGAGCATTCAAGAGGGACCGCAATACCGCTTCGGCAAAATGATTCTTAGTGGAATTTCTCCCGCTGCGGAGCGAAAGCTTCACGCCGCATGGCCGATCGCCGCCGGTGAACTTTTCGACAAAGCCAAGTTCGAGGACCTCCTCACCAAGCTGCAATCTCACCAGGAACAGGTCTTCGGTGAATTGCCGGTCCACTACGATAACGTCGGCCATTGGCTGCAAACAGATGCGGCCAAAGGCACAGTGGACGTGCTTCTGGATTTCAAGTGACTTCTGCCGCGGCGCGTTCTACGATGCGGGCGGCTCTGAGATATACTCGGCACTGAGATGAAAGAGCTTATTCATATTCGCAATGTCGAGGGCAACGCTGCGCCTGCGGAAGAAAAAGAAAGTCTTCTGCTCGCTCGCCTCGGCGAGATTCCTTCACTCATCGTCGCGCTTTCGGGCGGTGCGGATTCCGCCTATTTGGCCTGGGCTGCTCATGAAGCGCTGGCCGCCCGCGCTCTCTCCGTTACTGCTCTTTCACCGAGTTACTCCGCTCACGATCGCGCCATCGTGGAAGAATTCGTTGGCAAACTGGGCTTGCGCCACGAATTCATCGCAACGCACGAAATGGACAATCCCGCTTACCGCGCCAACGCCCCCGACCGCTGCTATTTCTGCAAAGACGAATTGTTTTCCGCGCTGGACGAATTAGCAAAGGCGCGCGGTTTTGCCGCCGTGGCCTACGGTGTAAACGCCGACGACAGGCTCGATTTTCGCCCTGGCCATCACGCCGCCACGGAGCATCAGGTGCTGGCCCCGCTTCTCGACGCCGCCTTGAGCAAATTCGAGATTCGCCTTCTGTCGCGCCACGCCGGTTTGCCCACCTGGGACCGCCCTGCTTCCGCCTGTCTCGCTTCGCGCTTGCCCTATGGGACGGAAGTGACACCGGAGCGTCTTGGCATCGTCGAACGAGGCGAAGCGGCGCTACGCGAGCTTGGATTCCGCCAATTCCGCGTGCGGCTCCACGACAAGCTGGCCCGCGTGGAAATCTCTCCCGAGGAAATGCCTCGCGCCCTCGCACCAGAAATGGCCGCCGCCATCGCCGATCGGCTGAAAGCCGCGGGCTTCACTTACGTTGCCCTGGACCTCGAAGGGTATCGCCAGGGCTCTCTCAACGAGACTCTTTCGCCCGCCCGCCCGCGTGCTGCCAAGGCCGCCCGGGGAACATAATTCTCTGCTCTTTCGTAGCTATAAGTAGGACGGCCCAGAACAATTCTCTGCGCCGTTACGGAGGATGAATGGCGCGCCACCGCAATCTCTGCTTACCGCTCGTGCTGTTAACGGCCGTCGTCGCTTCAGCGGCCTGCAATGCCGGGCCATCGGTTAGCGGCACCTTCGATCGCAACTATAAAGTGAGCGGTCCGATTCGCCTCGAAATCACCAACGCCTCCGGTGACGTAGACATTACCGGCAGCACCGACGGAAAAGTGCACGTGCGCGGCGACGTGCGCGCGTCGGGATTCGGCTTTGACAACCCTCAGAAGCGGTTGGACGACACCGTCGCGAATCCCCCCATCGAACAAACGGGAGACACCATTCGCATCGGCAAGGAAATGTCTCGCATGCGCAACGTCAGCATCGCGTACGCGATTCAGGTGCCGCGCGACACGGAAGTGAGTGCCACCGTCGCGTCCGGCGCGCAGACCATTCGCGGCGTGCGAGGTCCCGTAAAAGTTCAAGCCGCTTCGGGGTCCATCCGCGTGGAAAAAATCGAGCGCTACACGCAGCTCACGACGGCCAGCGGCACAATCTCCGCAACTGATGTTGGCAACGATCTCCGCGTATCGTCCGCCTCCGGAAGTGTGACGGTCTCGAAAGTTCGCGGCGATGTGGACGTGACCGCCATCTCGGGCGTCATTCACATTTCCAATCCTGGAGGGCGTGTCGAAGCGGGCACTGCAAGCGGCGATGTCGACATTCAGGGCGCGGCGCACGATGTGAAGGCGCATGCGGCCTCTGGTCGCGTTTCCGTGCAGGGCAATCCGGGCGCCGAGAATTATTGGGAACTGAAAACCGCATCTGGCGGTGTACAACTCGCCGTCCCGGGGTCGGCAAATCTCCATATTTCGGCGGAAGCGGTCTCCGGGGAAATTCGCTCCGACATTCCGATTGTCATCGAAGAGCAAGGCAAGCATTCCCTCCGCGCCCACATGGGCAGCGGTGGCGGGCGCGCGGACATCCATACCGTCTCGGGCGAAATTCACATCACTGGCACAAAGTAGTCCTTTACACACGCGAAGTCCTGCCCTCGCAGGAAAATAATTAAGACCTAGCGACAATTCTTCGCGATAGCCTTAGAATCCCGCTGGTATGCCTTCCCCGCCCGTCTCCGCGTTCGTAATCTCAATGCTTTTTCTTTACGCGCCGACTTCGGCAATTTGCAATCAGGCCCTGGCGCAAAATGAAAAGAGTCAGAAGCCGTCCTCGAAGACAGTCGCCTCCAGGCAAGATGCTCCCGCTAAACAGCCTTCACCCGAAGAACAATTGCAGCAAGCCATCAACAACTCCGGAAACGATCGCGTGGCGCTGGTCCGAAATCTGGAGACGTTCCTGAAGGAAAATCCGGATTCGCGGCAGCGGCCGCAGGTTTACCGGGCGCTTGTGGAAGCCTGCCTGAAATTGCGCGACAACGCTCGCGCCGCCGCTTACGCGGAGCGCATCGTCGCGCTTAGCCCGGACGATATTTCCATGACCATCCTGACCATTCAGTTGCTCGAACGGAGCGGTGACGAAGCCGCCCTGCGCCGGGCCACAAACTATGCCACCCGGGTTCTGGAATTTGTCGAGCGCGGCTCTACCGGGGAAAAATCGCCGAAGATTTCACCGGAAGAGTGGGCCATCGAAAAGAAACGCGATCGCATGTCCGTGCTTACTTTGCGCGGAAGACTCGAGCTGAAATTAAAGGACACGGTTGCGGCTCAAAAAGACTTCGCGATGAGTTATTCCATCCTCCCGAGTTCGGCCGCCGCGGAACAGCTCGGTGAAATTGCCGAGTTGAAAAAAGACTTGAAAAGTGCGATCGAGCAATATGCTCGCGCCTTCGCTCTGGCCAATGCGACGAATGAAACTGCGGGCCGACGGGAAATCCGGCAAAAACTCGGCAACGTATGGCGGCTAACTCACGGCTCTGATGCCGGGTTGGGCGAGTATCTGCTCCTCACTTACGATGAGGTATCGCAGGCTTCTATCTCGGGAAAGCCGAAGAAAAACGCCGACGCCGGCGAACCTAGCGATTTTATGCTTCGCAGGGCTCCCGAAGGCACGGCCTTCCCGCTGAAGGATACGCGAGGGAAAATTCTTGTCCTCAATTTCTGGGCCACTTGGTGCGGCCCTTGCCACGCGCTGGAACCACTCTTTGCTCACGTCGCTGCAGACTTTCAATCGAATGCAGATGTTCTTTTTCTGGCCGCCAATTGTGACGAAGATGAAACTCTTGTGAAGAGCTATTTGGAAGAGGATAAGCCGCGCACGCCGGTCGTATTTGCAGACGGCCTTGACCGGTTCTTCACCGTCAACTCCTTCCCCACCGTGATGGTGATTGATCGCGCCGGGAAAATTGCCTATCGTTCCGACGGTTTCGAGCCCGATACGTTTGAAGCCAATCTGACGGAAGCCGTCCGCCGCGCGCTCACCCCTGGTTCGTTTCCGATCGAAGCCACGGCCCCCCAGAAATAAATGCGCTGCTTCTCGACGGTGCCACACCTTCTACAGGCAGTGCGAAGCCCCGCGAAAGAAACTCATTGAAGTGGTGGCATGCCCATCTTCTTTACGATGGCCCAATAACGTGTATCGGAATGGAGGGAGTCAAGGTCCGGATCGTGTTGCAGATGTACGAGCTGTGGGTCGCGCTGCTGAAATGCTTCCTCCAAGTACTGCATTCCTTCTTCTCTTTGTCCAGCTCCAGCGGCAGCTTCTGCCATGCGCATTGGCGAGACATATTCCTTTGTTGCTCTATTCTTCAGCCTCATCAGGAATTCCAAGTTGACAGCTTGGAAGCCTCCTTTGCGGTAGGCTCTGTGAACGGCGCTGGCCGTCGACTCATCTCCTTCGATCGCCAGTACCTTCCGCAATTCGTCCATCCCTCTTGTGTAATCTCCCTTATGGAAGTAACCATTCGAAAGCATTGCGTGCAACGCCGCTTGCACGATCAAGGCGACTCGCATTACCGTCGACACAACAATAACCGACATTTTGTGAGGTCTGATTTGGGGCGATGTGCCAGCAGCAAAACCAATCCGGATGGCTGCATTCCCCGGCAGCCATCTGGGTTTTCTCTATCCGGCTGAAGCCCCCGCGCTGCCGCTCTCTTCGGCAATTTGCCTTGCCGCGACGATGGTATTCACGTGAATTCGAACCGTATCCTCGACTCTGCGTGCGTAGCCGCCCGCCAGCGTCGTCACCACTGGAATTTTGCGGCGCCGCGCTTCCTTAAAAACCTGGCGGTCGCGTTGCTTCAATCCTTCTTTCGTTAGTGACAATCCGCCGAGCTGGTCCTCACAGTAGGGATCGGCGCCGCCAACGTAAAAAAGAATTTCGGGCTGAGATTCGTCAAGCGCCTTCTGCACCGCGGGAATAAGCACGCCCAGATATTCATCGTCATCGGCGCGGTCGGCCATGTTGAGATCGATGCTTGATGGCGGCTTGTGCGCCGGATAGTTGTTTTCCTGATGAATCGAAATCGTGAACACCGTTGAATCATTGCGAAAAATCGACGCTGTGCCGTTCCCGTGATGCACGTCCGTGTCGACGACGATCACCTTCTTTATTGCACCATCTGCTTGCAGTTTTCGAATCGCTACGGCAACGTCATGAATCGCGCAGAAACCTTCGCCATGACCAGAATACGCGTGATGAAATCCCCCGCTCAGATTCGCACCGAATCCGTCGCGCAGCGCCGATTGCGCCGCGAGGATCGTTCCGCCTGTGGCAAGCCATACCGCTTCGACGAGTTCCTTCGAATACGGTACTTCCAGTTTCATCACATCGCTTGCGGTGAGCGTCCCGGTCTTCAGCTTGCGCACCCAGTCTGAAGTGTGCACACGCAGAATATCTTCGTCCGCTGCGGGATTTGGACGCAAGAAATCTTCTTGTGTGGCGAGGCCTTCGCGGAGAAGCATTTCATAGATAAGACGGAATTTCTGTGATGGAAAAACGTGCGGACCAAGATTTAGATCGTAGTTTTCGTGATAAACGAGCTTGAATGGAAGAAGAGCTTTCATCAACCAGAATGTCGAATTATATTCTTACTCTTTGTCTTTACTCTTGGCTTTCAATTTTCGACTGTTAAACTTTCTTCAGTTTTCGCGTTCGAGGATAAAATCCGGGAGCGTCGCGAGGGCGCGAGAGTATTCGGAATCGGCGCCGCCATTGAGGCACGCCTTGGCGCGGCAGGCATAATCTTGCGCGAGTGCGCGGGCGCGATCCAACGCGCCGGATTCGTGAACGAGCGAAACGATCGTTTCCGGCCGCACGGAATTAAATTCTTTTTCTTGCAGCACGCGCGCGACGAGTTCACGCGCATCGCGATGACCATTTTCCATCGCGTAGATCAGCGGCAAGGTGACCTTGCCTTCTTTCAAATCGCTAAGAACGGGCTTGCCAAGTTGCTCCGCGGACGCCGTAAAATCCAACAGATCGTCGACCAGCTGAAACGCCAAGCCGGCGTACCGTCCGTAATCGGCTAGCGATTGTTCTTCTTCACCCTCAAGACCGCCCAGCACGGCACCAAGCCGCGCGCAGCCGCTGAAGAGACACGCGGTCTTGTAGGTGGCCAGCCGCAGAGCGTCTTCTTCGGTCACATCGATGCGTCCGATTTTCGCGAGTTGAATCAGTTCGCCTTCGACCATTTTCTGGGTCAAGTCGATCAGAATGTCGAGGATGCGAAAATTGCGTTCTTCCAGTGCCATCTGAAACGACTGCATGTACAGCCAGTCACCGGTAAGGACGCTGCGATGATTGCCCCATCTTGAATTGGCGGAGGGGCGGCCGCGGCGGGTATCCGCGCTGTCGATGACGTCGTCGTGGATCAGCGTCGCGCTGTGCAAAAGTTCGACGACCGCGGCGAGACGGATGGCGCTGCGATCTTTGCGGCCGGCATAACTCGCGGAAAGAAGCAGGAGCGCGGGACGCATGCGCTTCCCACCACCGCCCAGCAAATAGGCGGTAATTTCGGAGACCGGCGGAAAGGCGGCTTCGGTTTGCCGCGCAAGCTCTTCTTCGACCAAGAGGAGGTCGTCGCGGACGAGATCAAAAATCTCTTTAGCCGTAAGCAGAGCGATGGCAAATCTCCTGATCTAATCCCTGTTTTTGAGACCTGGGGCCGCGAGAGTTGCCGGCCGGGCAAGGCCGAAGAAGCGCCTAAAATTCTCCGAGGTGGCGGCGGCAACTTCGTCCGGCGACAAGTTTCTCACACTCGCAAGCGTGCGCGCCACTTCCGCAACGTAGGCAGGCTCATTGCGCTTGCCGCGCCAGGGCTGTGGCGCAAGATACGGAGAGTCCGTCTCAATCAAAATTGAGTCGAGCGGCAATGCTTTCGCAACGTCGCGAAGATTCTGCGTTTTCGGATAGGTTGAATTTCCCGCAAAGGAAATCAGGAATCCCATTTCGATTCCGCGCCGCGCATCTTCGAGCGTGCTGGTGAAACAGTGCAAGATTCCGCCAAGGCCGGTGGGGCGCCAGTGTTCTTCAATCATGTTCAGACAATCCGACCACGCATCGCGGCAGTGAATGACAATGGGCAACTTCGCTTGCTGCGCCAGCGCCATCTGGTCGCCAAAGACGCGATGCTGCACTTCGCGGGGAGAGTGATCGTAAAAGTAGTCGAGACCGATTTCGCCCCAGGCGATGACTTTAGGATGCTTCGCCAGGCGGGCCAATTCATCCAAATGTTGCTGCGTGACTTCCTTCGCTTCGTGTGGATGGATTCCGACCGTGGCATAAATCCAATCGTGTTGTTCGGCGAACGGCAACGCGGCATCGAGTTTCTCAGGGCCCGGGCCAGTGCCGATCGCAAGCAGAGCCGTCACTCCAGCGGCGCGCGCGCGGTCAAGGACGGCTTCGCGGTCTTCCGCGAATTGCGGGAAGTCGATGTGCGCGTGGGAATCGATTAGTTCCATTGGCACGTCTAGCTCTGAAACTTGGCTTGCAGGGGCGCAGCATGCTGCGCCCCTACAAAGGAATACTCATTTCAAGCGGGCGCCGATTTCGACGTCTTCGTCAGGGAAACCGGCGAGGACCGGACGGCCTTCAGGGCCAACGGAGGCGGCTAGGATCATACCGTTGGATTCCACGCCGCGGAGCTTGCGCGGCGCGAGGTTGACCACGACGGCGACTTTGCGGCCAATCAATTTTTCCGGCTCGTAGTATTGGGCGATGCCGGCGCAAATCTGGCGAATCTCGGTGCCGATGTCGACGGTGAGCTTCAGCAATTTGTCCGCCCCAACAATGCGCTCAGCGGTCTTGATCTGCCCAACGCGCATTTCAACTTTGGCAAAGTCCTCGATCCCGATTTTTTCCGCAGCGGCGGGCGCAGTGGCCGCAGCAGCACCCCCCGTGGTGGGCGTGCTGGCGGGCGCGGCGGGAATGACGGGCGAAGCTTGTTTTTGTGGTTCGTTTTCCATGGATTCCATCCTCTCAATTGCTTCTGCTTTTTCGATACGCGGGAAGAGTGCTTGCAATTTTCCGAGCGGCGTACCGGGCTCGAGCTGTCCCCATCGCAGACCATCCAGCGCGCTAGACGCAGGCTGTCCCGGCTGGCCGAGCAGCGACCATACTTTTGCCGTGCTCTCCGGCAAGATAGGATGCGCCAACGCTGTCACGACCCGCAGAACTTCCGTGGTGAGCCAGAGAATTGTGGCGCGACGCTGCTGATCGTCGTCACTTTCACCGAGCGACCACGGATGCTCAGCGGTAAGGTATTTGTCTGCCGCGGCGATGAGAGACCAAATCTCCTCCAACACGCGAGAGAACGCCAGATTGTCGTACAACTCCAGAACTTCACCGATCGCGGCCTGAGCCTGTGTGGCCAACGCATTGTCTTGGGGTTGAAGCGCGGCAGGCTTGGGGATTTTCCCGCAGCTATTCTTCTCAACCATCGCCGCGGTGCGGCTGGCGAGGTTGCCGAGGCCGTTAGCGAGATCGCTGTTGTAGCGCGTTACAAGCGCGTCATAACTGAAATTCCCGTCCTGGCCGAAAACCGTTTCGCGCAAGAGATAGTAGCGAAGCGCGTCCATTCCCAGCACGCCCACAATCGGGCGGGGCGTCACGACATTCCCTTTGGACTTGCTCATCTTGGCCGCGTCCATCAGGAACCAGCCATGCGCCCAGACTTGCTTTGGCAGAGGAAGACCCGCGGCCATCAGGAATGCGGGCCAGTAAACCGTGTGGAAGCGGATGATGTCCTTTCCAACGATGTGCACGTCGGCGGGCCAGTATCCTTGCTTCTCGTAATTGGGGCCGCCCACGGCGCTGAGATACGCGGTCAGCGCGTCGAACCAAACATAAAGAACGTGCGGCTCTTCGCCGGGAACGGGAATGCCCCAGCGAATCGACGTGCGCGTAATGCTTAGATCACGCAGGCCGCCTTCGACAAAGCTCAGAATTTCGTTGCGACGCGATTCCGGCTGGATGAATTCCGGGTGCTTGGCGTACCAATCGAGAAGCGGCTTCTGAAACGCGGAAAGCTTGAAGAAATAGTTGGCCTCGGTGACGGTTTCCGTGGGGCGCCCGCAGTCCGGACAATTTTCGCCGGCCTTCACGTCGACGTAAGCATTGTCGTAGATGCAGTATTGCCCGGTGTAGTGGCCGGGGTAGATGAAGCCGTTTTCACGGCACAACTTGAAAAGCCACTGGACGGTATGCGCGTGCTTCAAATCCGTGGTCCGAATAAATTCATCGCTGGGAATGCCGAGTTCGTCCCAGAGCGCCTTCCATTCAGCGGCCATTTTCGCGACGAATTCCGATTCGGGGACGCCCGCTTTTTTCGCGGCGCGCTCGACGTTCACGCCGTGCTCGTCGGTGCCCGTAGTCATGACGACGTCGTAGCCGCGCATGCGTTTGTAACGGCGGATGGTGTCGCAAACGATGGTCGAGTAGGTGTGGCCGATGTGCGGCAAGCCGTTCGTGTAGTAGATCGGCGTGGTGAGATAGAACTTGGGCTTATTGGCTGGCATGTCTAGTTTCATAGGCGCGGAGGGCTTCGCTGATCACGCGCTGGAGAGGGACGTTTTTTTCGACGGCGAGCTTGCGGCAGTCGTCGTATTCGGGCGCTACGTGCAGGATGCGACCGTTCACGCGGGAAATCTTGATGCGCACGTCGCCGAAATTTGTTGCGACACTTACAAATTCGCGCGGGAGAGTGCGGCGCTGCGCTCGGTAGGTGCGCGCGCCAAAGGTAGTCGTTTCGGCAAACACGAGCGCCATCAACGCGTTGGTATCCTGCGGTTTGCACAAAACCGTGAGCAAAGTGCCGGGGCGATTTTTTTTCATCTGCACCGGCGTGGTGTAAACGTCGAGAGCGCCGGCGGCCAGCGCTTTCTCGAGAAAATAGCCATAAATTTGCGGGTTCATGTCGTCGAGATTCGCTTCCACGACGGCGATCTCTTCGTCGAATCCGGCAACGATTTTTTCCGTTGTTTCGCCAATCATGATGCGAACGACATTTGGCTGGCCTTCGAGATCGGCCGTCCCTGCGCCGTAGCCGATGGTGGATACGCTCATGGGCGGCTGCGGGCCGAAGGTGTCGCAAAGTGTGGCGACGATGGCCGCGCCGGTCGGCGTGACGAGTTCTCTTTGCAGTCCGTTGGAATACGTCGGCTTTCCCTGCAGCAGGTTAGCCGTGGCGGGCGCGGGGACTGGCAAAACGCCGTGGGCCATTTTCGCGGTGCCGCCGCCGACGTTCAGCGCGGAACAGGCAAATTTTTCGATCCCGAGAGTGTGAAAGCCGATGCAAGCGCCAACAATGTCCACGATAGCGTCGACGGCACCTACTTCGTGAAAATGAATTTCTTCGATGGGGACATTGTGAACGCGGGCCTCCGCTTCGCCGAGCTTGACGAAAATTTCCGCAGCGCGGTGGAGTACGTCAGAGGCAAGTTGCGATCTCTGCAGAATCTCAAGAATTGCGCTGAGCGAGCGGTGCTTCGACTGGTCTTCGGTTTTGACCTTGACGTAGGTGGCGGCCATGCCATTTTTCCAGACTTTTTCGGCGGAAAGCTCCCACCCGGGGATTTGTAGGCCGCGCAAGCCGGAGCGGAGCTGCTCGACGTCGCAACCGGCGTCAACCAAGGCGCCGAGAGTCATGTCACCGCTAATGCCCGAAAAACAATCAAAATAGGCTAGTTTCATTGGAATCTGCCGCGGGAACTGCCTGCCCTGCCCAAGTCCCGTTGTAGAAGACTTGATAGTATCGGCGGCGGCAGAGTGTGTCAAACGACCCTCCTCCCCACCCCGTATGTTTTTCATAAGTGTTCATTCCGAAGTAAGTTAAAGTCATTTGTTTTCATACACTTTTGCAAGTGTTGATTTCTAAAAGGACTTATATTGCCCAAACATGGTGCAGGATTGGAGCAAACGTCGGCGCTGCGCTGCGCGGGAAGGAAAACGCTTGCGAAACCGCTGAATGCTCGGAGAAAATAAAAAGCGGCAGAAAGCTGCCGCGCTTCCAGATAAACTTTTTACCTACGAAATAGTATACCTGCAGGATAACAACGATGCAAGGGAAATTTTGGGTGGCGGGCCAATTACTCGCGTGTTCGTCTCGCCGCGGAAAAGCGATTCTTTGACCGCGGGCTCGTCAGCTCTCTATACTGAGGAACTTTGAAAATGATGGCTAAGATGACCGAGGACATGTGTATCAAGCGCTGATGAACCGGCTGCGCGAAGCGCTGGCGGGGCACATTCGCGAGAAATACGGCGTGGAGCTGGCGATTGTTCTGGAGCGGCCCCCGAAGATTGAGATGGGGGAGGCAGCCTCGCCGGTTTGTTTTGAATTGGCGAAGCGGTTGAAGCGCGCGCCGAGGCAGATTGCGCAGGAGATTGCGAATGGATTGGGCAAGGTTGCGGGGATTGCCAGAGTCGGAGTGGCGGGCGGCGGATATTTGAATGCGTATTTCGACCGGGGCGAGTTGTGGGCAAGCGTCCAAGCTGAACAAAGCGGCGAATCGAGAGTAGCGAGCGGCGAAAAAATCATCGTCGAGCATACGAGCATCAATCCCAATAAGGCGGCGCACATCGGGCACGTCCGCAATGCGGTGCTCGGCGACACGATGGTGCGAATCCTGCGGCATGCGGGGAACCGGGTGCAGATTCAGAACTACATTGATAATACGGGCGTGCAGGTAGCGGACGTGGTGATCGGCCTGCTGCAAATGGAGAAGGTCACGCCGGTTTGGGTGAGGAACCGGGCGGCGGAAGCAAAGTTCGATTATTACTGCTGGGATTTGTATGCGAAGGCAACGAGTTTCTTTGCAGCAGACAAGGCGCGCGCGGAGAAGTTGCGCGGCGAGACGCTGAGGGCGATCGAAGAAGGCAAAGGCGAGGATGCTGAGGTAGCGCAGATCGTGGCGGACGCGATCGTGGGATGCCACCTGCGGACGATGGCGCGGCTGAGGATTGGTTATGAACTACTCGCGAGAGAAAGCGAAATTCTGCATCTGCACTTTTGGGATGCGGCGTTTGAGATGTTGAAAAAGTCGAGAGCGATTCAACTGGCGACGAGCGGGAAGATGGCGGGATGCTGGATCATGCCGTGGGAAGAGGAAGTAAAGGAGGGAAAGGAAAAGACTTCCGAAGATGAGGAAGAAAATACGCAGGACAAGATTATTGTGCGGTCGAATGGGACGGTGACTTACGTCGGGAAGGATATTGCTTACCAGCTCTGGAAATTCGGATTGCTGGGGAAGGATTTTCATTATCGGAAGTGGCCGAATGCGCCGGAAGGGCAAACGGTCTGGGCCACGACGAGCGGGCCGAACGACCCGGAGGCTCCGCACTTTGGGGAGCCGGCTTCAAGCGTTTACAACGTGATTGATGCGCGGCAGGCGTATTTGCAAAAGGTCGTGGCGGCGGGGCTGCGGGCGCTGGGCCACGAGAAGGCGGCGGAGAACTCGATTCACCTGTCGTACGAGATTGTGGCGCTGACGCCACGATGCGCCGCGGAAATGGGCTACGAGCTTACTCCAGAAGAGGCGAAGAAGCCGTACGTGGAGGTGAGCGGCCGCAAGGGATTTGGCGTGAAAGCGGACGATCTGCTGGACAAATTGGAGGCGGCGACGCTGGAGGAAGTCAAGAAGAGGCATCCTGCGCAGGGCCCCGCGGCAGCTACGGGAGGGAGGGATGCAACCATCGAGCAATGGCAGATAGCTCACGCAATTGCTGTCGGCGCGCTGCGGTTTTTCCTATTGAAGTTCACACGGAACGCGATTATCGCTTTCGATTTTAAGGATGCCCTGAGTTTTGAAGGCGAGACGGGCCCGTATTGCCAGTACGCAGTGGTACGGGCACGAAGCATTTGGCGAAAAGGTGCGGACCGTTCGTCGGATATGACCAGTGATAACTCTGTCGCAGAAGCCGCACGAATCCTCGACATTTCTAGAGGAAAGACAGCCCAAAGATTTCTGGAAGGTCTAGAAAACAATGATCTATGGGAACTGTTGTTAGGAGCGGGCTCACTGGATTACGCAGTGGAGGCGGCGATTACGACGCAAGAGCCGGCGTTCATCGCCAAGTATGCATTCCAATTGGCGCAGGCGTTTAATAATTTTTATCACAAGCACCACATCTTGTCGGAAGCGGATGAGCAGAAGCGGGCGTTCTTGCTGCGGCTGACGGAATTGGTGGAGGCGCAGTTGGTGAAGGCGCTGTTGCTGCTGGGCATCGCGGCACCAGAAAAGATGTAGTGGCAAGAGTGAATCCAATGGCTGCGCTTCCACCGGATCTCGACACGGTTATTGAGAAAGCCTGGCAGCTCACTCAGCGAACGGCCGGTTTTCTCGGCGAGAGCGAAGCGAGATTCCTGGGCATGTTGGCGGCCTGCGTGCCGGCGCGCGGAACAATCGTGGAGATTGGCAGCTTCAAGGGCAAATCAACAGTGATGCTCGCGTCCGTCGCCGCGCATTACGGGCTGGGCCCGGTGGTGGCGATCGATCCGCATACGTCACCTTCCACGACGGACCCCGGGGTTCCCGCAGGCTCGTCGACGTTTGAGGAATTTCTTGCATCGTTGAAGGCGGCGGGACTGACGGAGCAGGTCGAAACTCACCGCACCTTTTCGCGCGACGTGGCGAAAGGATGGAACCGACCGATTCGTTTGCTGTGGATTGATGGAGACCATACATTTCGCGGAGCAAAAGAAGATTTCGATTTGTTTACGCCGCACCTGGTGGAAGACGGCGTGGTGGCGCTGCACGATGCATTGAACGCCTTCGAGGGGCCCGTACGAGTGTTTGTGGAGGAAATTCTGAGGTCCGACGGGTTCGGAGCAGCGGGCGTAGTGCAGTCAACCGCATGGGGACAGTTGCGGCCGGAGGATGGCAAGGATTATCGAAATTTGCGGATGCGAATCGAGCGCCGCGCGCGGCGGATGCTCCCGTTTGTGGCTAACGGAAGGCGCGTCCAAGGAATCACAAAGATGGCGTATAAGCTGGCGCGGTCGCGAGTTCCGCGTACAGCCATTTCGGCGGCAGAATGGTCCGCTCTGGTTTCGCGAAGTGGCGCCAAGTGAGCTCGGCCTTTCCTGGCGCGTCCATCCTCACCTGAACGAAGAGGCAGTGAACAGATGACGGCCTGCCATCCCGAAAAAAGCCACTGAAGCCGCGTCCAAGCGCGTAGACTCAAACTTAAAGCGATAGAGGCTGCCCATGTCCATTCCCTGGGACGCCGACATTCTGATCTTTGCGTTGACAACAGCAAAAATCGTTCTCGGCGGCAAAAAGCGATTGCGTGAATCCAAACGCGCCATAGCTGTGCACGACCAGCTGCAAGCGATTCGAGAAGACTCCCTGACGAATTTGCAAAAAGACTATATCCGGCCGTTTGACGAACAACTCGCTAGACTGAACTACTTTCCAGATTTCACGTATTGCGTGACGAACCACCGGAACTACGGACGAAACTTGATCCGGCGTTATACGAATCCGACCGATTCGGCTTCGTGTACGCTGATGATCGTGGAACTGAAAGTGAACGTTGGCGACGTCGAGTCCACAACAACGAGTTCAAATACGGCATTCAGAACGCGGTTTGCAAGCGGAAAGCATTTGACTACGAGAAACATGTCCAGGAAATCCCTGATGGACCACCCGTCGGACAGCATCATTCAAGAGTGCCGCCACACGACGAATTTGGCGGAACTGAAGCGCCAGCACGAAGCCCGCGCCGCGGAACTTGGCCCCGCGCTTCCGCCGTCCTCCGGACCGGAAGCCATCATGGAAGAACACCACAGAGAGCATGAGCGTTTCTGCGAGTATCAACTTGAGCGCGGAGTCTTGCAGTTGCTTCCTGACGGCGAGGCCTACGAAGTCACGGACAAGACGCGCGCGCGAGGCATCTGGAACCATTACAACCCATTTGCAGAGCGGCTTTCGCTGAAGGAGCTGCTGCTTGCCGCTTTAATAGGAAGCTTTCTGCCACTCTTCGGGATTCTGAAGCTCGCGCCCCTGGTTACGGGACGCTTGGGCACAGGACTTTCTTTGCTTCCACTCGCATGGCTGGCGATCGGTGTTTGCTACGCGCTGGCGGGGTTCATCATCGGCATAATTTCCGACCGAGCGTCGTTCCAATGGATCATGCTGATTTGCTACGTTCCGGCGCACTTCATCGCCGGATGGAGTTTCGGTGCAGCGCCTTATAGCACGATGGCTTTCCTGATTTCGTTTTATGTGATTCGAATGAAGCGTCGCCGCGCCCTGATTTTGCAATCGTGAGTCGCGCGGAATTAGACGAAACGCATTCAATCAATAAGACAGGACGAGGTGGACGAGAGTGCGTAGCGCCACGCCGGTGGGACCTTTGGCGAGCCATGGCCTCGCGTCGTCGTTCCATGCGGTGCCCGCGATGTCCAGGTGAATCCAGGGCGAGTCGCCGGTGAATTCCTTGATGAACATGGCTCCGGTGATGGCGCCGCCGCCCTTGCCGCTGCTGATGTTCTGGATATCGGCAACGGTCCCCTTGATGAAATCGCGATAGTCTTCGTCAATCGGCATCTGCCACATTTTTTCGCCGGCGGCTTTCGAGCTGGCGAGGAACTTGTCCGTAAAGGTCTGGTCGGAGCCGAAGACGCCGACGTTGACGTTGCCGAGGGCGACGACGATAGCGCCGGTGAGGGTGGCCGCGTCGACCAGGTGCGTGGCGCCGAGCTGCTTGGCGTAGTGGATTCCGTCAGCAAGGATGAGGCGGCCCTCGGCGTCGGTGTTAAGGACTTCGATGGTTTTGCCGGACATGGCGGTCTGGATGTCGCCGGGCTTTTGGGCCTTGCCGCCAGGCATGTTTTCAGTGGAAGGAACGACGCAAATTACTTTGACGCTGGGCTTCAACGCGGCGAGAGCGCGCATGACACCGAGCATGGTGGCACCGCCAGCCATGTCGTACTTCATTTTTTCCATGCCGTCGGCTGGCTTAATGGAGATGCCGCCGGTATCGAAGGTGACGGCTTTGCCCACCAGGCCGATCACGGGGGCCCCGGGTTTCGGATTCGCGGGCGCATAGGTGACGACCATGACGCGGGGTGGCTCGGCGCTTCCTTGGGCGACGCTCAGGAGCGCACCCATCTTGAGGTCAGCAATTTTCTTCTCGTCCAGGATTTGGACGGCCAGTCCGGCTTCCTTGGCCATGGCTTCGGCTTTTTCCGACATGATGCGAGGGGTGAGTTTGTTGGAAGGCTCGTTTATGAGGTCGCGGGCGAAGTTTTGCGCATCGGCGATGATGCGGCCTTTTGAGAGGCCCTTTTCTCCGGCGGCACGTTCTGCATCGGAAAAGCCAGCGACAAGGACAGTGTCGATGTTCTTCTCGTTTTTCTTGTCGGTCTTGTATTTGTCAGGTTCAAAATTGGCGGCCAGCGCGCCTTCCGCAGTGGCTTGGGCGGACTCTTCCTTAGCATGGGCCTCTCGAACGAGCAGGGCGAAGTTCTTGACGGAGCGAGGCTTCAGATACCGAAGCGCAGCGCCAGCGAGTTTGCGCAGCACCGCGCTATTCCATTGCTCGCGCTTCCCTGCTCCGACGAGGAGCAACCGCGCAGCCTTGAGACCCGCAGGCGCGTGGATGAGAGTGAGCTCGAGCATCTTGCCGGTCAGCTCGCCGCTCTTGGCAAGTTTACGCAGCAGGCCTGCCGCAGCCTGGTCGAGCTCCGCGATGCGGCCCTGAACAGGGTCGGCCTCTTCAAACACATAGGAAACCAGGGCCTCGGTTTCGAGCTTTGCGAACGGCTGGCCTGCGAGCTTGATCTGCATGGTCCGTTATCGCCTCCGATTGCGATACATAGATTGTTCGACTTCCCTGCGAGCTTCTTTGGTACGTTCGTCCTGCCGGCGGTCCCACGATTTCTTGCCCTGCGCCAGGGCAATTTCGACCTTAGCGATGCCATTGCGAAAATAAATCTTGGTGGGGATAACCGTTAAACCCTTCGATTCGGTGCGCCCGGAGAGCTTGTCAATTTCCCGCTTGTGGAGTAGGAGCTTCCGAGAGCCCAACGGCTCGTGGTTCCAAGGTCCACCCGGTAAGTACTGTGCAATGTGTGCATTAACAAGCCACGCGCCGCCCGGCTTGAAATCGACATAAGCATCTCGGATATTGGCTTTCCCCTCGCGGAGAGCCTTGACCTCAGTACCATGAAGGACCAAGCCAGCCTCATGTTTTTCAAGAATATGGTAGTTATAGGAGGCCGCGCGGTTTTGAGCGACGATCTGCTCGCCGGACTTCGCGGGCTTCTCTGTCTTTTTTGCAGGTTTGGCCACAACATTCCATCATAACTGCAGTGTGAAGGCTTGTCACCTGCGACACACGGTACCGTTATTGATGAAGGGCAGCCAACCCAAGCATCCTTGCCGGGCCTCTAAATCGAATGTTAGACTGCTGGGTGGGCTTCCGGTCGAGCCCTCGGAGAGAGCATGCGCCGCTGGGGAAACCTATTACTATGTGTTGGTTTCGGACTGCTTGCAGCAGGCTGCCCGAAAGGCCGAACTGATTTTGACCAAGGCAAGAAGGCGGAAACGCTTCAGGATTACGACGCCGCTTTCAGCTTCTACCAAAAAGCTGCCAAGTCTGATCCGTATAACGCCAGCTATAAGATCAAGCTGAACCGGGCGCGGTTTGAAGCGAGTGAATTGCACGTCAAGCGCGGCGTCGAGTTGCGGAATCAAGGCAACTTGCCGGGCGCAGCAGGTGAGTTCCAACGGGCGCTGGCCATCGATCCTGGGAGCCCGATAGCGGACCAGGAGCTTCGCAAAACGGTCGAAATGATCGCGGAGAAGAGCCGCGCGGCCGACGCCGCCGCGGAACCACCGTCCGATTCAAACGAACGGGCCTTGGCATCCATGCCACCGGAAATCAAGCCGCTCTCGCGAGCCCCAATCAATTACAAAGCGTCCAGCGACGCGAAAGTAGTTTTTGACACGATCGGGAAACTGGCCGGCCTAACGGTCGTTTACGACCCGGACTTCCCCGCGCGGCGCATTACCGTGGATTTGAACAATGTGACGCTGGAACAAGCGCTGGAAATCGTGTCGCTGGAGAGCAAAGCTTTTGTAAAGCCGGTGACGGAAAATATTATTTTCGTAATTCCTGAGCAACCACAAAAGCGCCGGGATTATGAAGAGCAAGTCGTCAGGACGTTTTATATTTCAAACACGATTCAGGCGCAGGATTTGACTGAGATTGTGACCGGGCTGCGGCAATTGCTCGACCTGAAGCGAATCCAGCAGCTTAATTCGCAGAACGCGATCATTGTGCGCGATACACCGGACAAGCTGATGCTTGCGGAAAAGATGATCCGCGACATCGACAAAGCCAAGCCGGAGGTGGTGGTGGAGGTGGAAGTGCTGGAGGCGCGCACCGATCGCCTGCGGGACTTGGGCATTCTCCCAGGACAAACTGCCACGATTGCGATCAATCCGAACAACACAACGAGCAGTTCGAGCAGCACTTCTACAACAAGCAACAGCGGAATCAATCTGAACCAACTGCGCCATTTGAATTCAACGGATTACGTGGTTACCCTGCCGAGCCTGACAGCCAACGCCGTGCTCACCGATACGAACACGAAGATTATCCAAAACCCGGAAGTGCGCTCGGTGGACGGTCAGACTGCTAAATTGAAAATTGGCGATCGCATACCCATCGCGACCGGCAGTTTTTCGTCGGGCATTGGAATCGCAGGGGGAACGGCGGGCGGGATCAATCCTCTAGTGAATACGCAGTTCACGTACCAGGATGTTGGCGTGAATATTGACCTTACACCCCGTGTGCATCCAAATCGCGAAGTGAGTCTGAAATTGAAAGTGGAGGTCTCCGCACACACGAATGACGTGAGCATCGGAGGGATCACGCAGCCGGTCATCAGCCAGCGTGTCATCGAGCACGACATCCGATTGAAGGAAGGCGAGGTCAGTATTCTTGGAGGTTTAATCCAGCGGAGTGACAGCAAGACACTGGAAGGCTGGCCCGGCCTCGCGAAGCTCCCGCTGCTTGGCTATCTCTTTTCGCACACTAAGACGGACCACCAAGAAGATGAAGTGCTGATCGTCCTGACGCCGCGGATCGTGCGAATGCCCGAATGGACGAAGGCGAATCTGCGGCCGCTGTATTCCGGCTCCGAGACGAACGTGCAAGTGAAACGGGAGAGCGAGATTCGCGCACCAGCGCCGCCACCGCAACAGCCACAGACGAATCAAAACCCAGCGACGCCGAATCCCGCGCCCGCGCAAGGCACCCCGGCACCAATGGGCGCGACACCGGCGGCTGGGACAAATCAGGGCGCGCCTGCGGCCAAGCTTCGCTTTGAGCCGCCAAGTTTGTCACTGAAGGCGGGGCAAACGGCTACGATCGGAGTCGTGATTGAGAACGTGAACGACCTCTTCTCGATCCCACTTCTTTTGCAATACAACCCAGCGGTAATCAGCGTGGAAGAAGTGCGACACGGCGGATTCCTCTCTGGGGGGACACAGGAAATCGCCATCGTGCATCAACCGTTCAAGGATAAAGGCCAGTCGATTATTTCCGCGACGCGCGGGCCGAACACGCCAGGAGTGAGCGGAAGCGGTACGCTGATCGGAATCGTGGTCAAAGGACTGGCGCCCGGCTCCTCGAACCTGTCGATTGTGCAGGTGAACGCGAAAGATTCGCAGCAGAATCTGATTCCGCTGATCACTAGCGAGGCGACGGTGCAAGTCCAGCCATAATTTCGGGTTATATAAATGATGTTGCGAGACACTCTAAACCACTGGCGAGTTAGCAGAGGACTCCGGCGGAAGCCGTCTCTCTCCGAGTCGGGGATGACACTGCTGGAGCTGATTATCGCCTGCGCCATTCTAATGGTTCTGTCCTCCGCCGCATTACCAATCGCGAAGTACACCATCATTCGGCAGAGAGAAACGGAGCTTCGGCGCGACCTCCGAGAGATGAAAGACGCGATCGACCGTTACAAAGATGCGGCCGATCGGAACCAGATTCGCGTGGAAATCGGGAGCGAAGGCTATCCGCCGGATCTGGAAACGCTGGTGAAGGGAGTGCAGCTCGGCGCGAGCAGTGATCGGAAGATTCGTTTTCTGCGAAAGATCCCCGTGGATCCCATGACCGGACGCGCCGAATGGGGATTGCGTGCCGTTCAGGATGATCCGGATTCGACAAGCTGGGGTGGCAAGAACGTGTTCGACGTGTACTCCAAATCGACGGGTACTGCTCTTGACGGGACGAGGTATTCCGATTGGTAGTTCAAGCGAGGACTTGAATTGACAGTGTTGTTGCAAGTTGGGACCGGCAAGTCAGCGTTGCTGAAACGTCGCAGCGGACTGGCGGGGTTTACACTCATGGAGTTGATGATCGTGATTACGATCATTCTCATCCTGATTGGGATGGCCATCGGACGGTACGACAGATCGGTGCAGAAGGCCAACGAAGCCGTTCTGAAAAATAACCTTCAGACCATCCGAACGTCGATCGATAACTACACGCTCGACAAGCAGGCGGCGCCACAATCCATCGAGGACCTCGTCCAGTCGGGCTACCTGCGCTCAGTCCCGACTGATCCAATGACGCGGGCTAAGGACTGGGTCCCACAGTACGACAGCGTGGTGTTCAGCCCAGATCAATCGAGTACAGGCATGGTTGAAGTTCATTCTAATTCGAGCCGGGTATCCCCTTTCGATAACACGCCTTACAACGAATGGTAGCCCTCCCTAGCCTGATTCACGAGAGTACTTCATCCATTGCAATGGTTTGACGAGAGCGCATGCGTCCGATATAGTGGGTGTGCGGGGTGGAGCAGCCTGGTAGCTCGTCGGGCTCATAACCCGAAGGTCGTCAGTTCAAATCTGACCCCCGCAACCAATTAGCTGTTGAGCAGCAAGGGCTTCCGAAAATCCAAGCGGAAGCCCTTTTCCTTTCTGGAAGCGGATTGTGCACGTTCTGTGCACGTTCTCGAAAAACCTAGGCGCTAAGCCAACAGTACTCGTCTGTTTTCGTTTCGTTCGGGGACAAAACGGGGGACAATTTGCGAAACCTAAGATATCCTGCAACCGCATGGTCGTGATTCCTGGAAAGATTGTTCGCGGGCTGGGAGCGGCGTCACAGACACTCCAGTTGCAGATGCCATATTTCGTCAAAGTTCACCCGGAATTGGGAAAGTGTTCGCCACGCACAATCAACGTGATTCTCGAATGCCAGCTTGAGATCATCTCACCATCATTTGTGATCGGGCCCATTCAGTGGCATCCGTCAGCCCTTGAGTTGTTCGGCTTTCGGTCCATCGTCTTTGAGTTTTCCCAACCCCGACTAGAGTCTGAGGCTTGGCTTTATCTCCCCTATAGTTCGCCTCACCGACTGAACCCGTTTTACGCTGAGATTCTGGCGCCAGAGTTACGACTGGGCGATTCCCCAGCGTGCATGATTCACATAAGCGCCGGAAAGGTTTTCGCATAGCGGCAACCGTTGGCTTTATCGGGCTGCGCTGGCGCATTTTTGTAACGGTTTTGTGCAACCGCTCTCTCAGGGACTGCGCAGTTCTTTGAACACGAACATCGCAAACCTGATTAACCAATAGGCGCTGAACCCTGCGCCGACGAGGATTAAGAGTTGAACGCCTCCGTACGCCCACCTGGGAAATTTACGTACAACCATCCACGGCATTGGCTTAGCTTGGCCTGCATCAGAACGAACATATAAGAATTCCGGCTGATGCACGTAGCTGAGAAGTTGGATCGTAAAGTACTCGTTATGTGCCAGCGATTCTACTCGAATGACGTGCTCACCGGCTGGGGTGGTGATTTCGGAATAATTAAGGGATGGATACAACTGAAAGAAATCTGGCTTCTTGCGATGCACGATCTCCACCCATCCCGCGGCTTTGCGTCCGAAGTTTTGTATGGTCAATGAATTTGTTTGAACTAGAAACGTCGTGGGCTGCCCACCTGGTGGCGGTGGGGTGGCGGGCCCTGGCGCAGGCGGGGGTAGTGCTGGTGGAATAGGATTACCGGCCGCAGCTATTGGAATCGTGTAAAGGAAGCTACTGGTTGACCAAAAACGGATTTTTATTCTTGGGAGTAGAAACTGCGACAGATAGCCAACAATGATGGCACCACAACCCGATGCTACGTATCCGGCCAAGGTATCCATGCCGTTTACTCCCGAGGATGCTTACATTAAAAGCTATGAATCTTAACATATGGGATTCCCGAAGCCCTTGAGCAAGTCCGCGATGTTTTCCGCACCATTATAGTCTCGCCCCAGGTTTCCGCGTTGACTTCCGCTTAACGTAAAGGGTAGGTTTCTGTCAGTGGAAAAGCTCATCGCACTGGCCCTCACAACGCTGATTGGTGCGTTCGTAGGCTCGTTTCTCGGCGCGTACCTCAAAAAGAAAGGCGAGAATCTCGCCACTCATGAGGATTTAGACAAGCTTGTAGAACAAGTGCGCGCAGTGACCACCACGACCAAAGAGATCGAAGCGAAGATATCGACCGACGTATGGGACCGGCAGAAGCAGTGGGAATTGAAGCGCGACGTTGTATTCGAACTGACCAAACGCGTGGCGGCCTCATTTGCGGCTCTAAGACAACTGGACAACTTCTTGCAAACGGAGGTCGCCCATCCTGAACACAAGGACCTACCTTCCTGGAAAAAGGACAGGATCGACGCAAACTCCAAATGGTTCGAAAATGCGCAGGCTCTTAACGAGTCACAATCGCTCGCCGCTTTGGCGTGTGACAAAGCCGTTCTCGAAGCAATTAACACATATCAACATTTGACAACGACCGTCGCCGCGAAAATCAACAAGGGTGACGACAAGACTTTTGGAGAGTCGCTTAGCAAAATAATCGAGCTTCGTGGCGTTATTGAGGGCGTGATCCGAAAAGAGTTGGGAATAAAATAGCACTCTTTGGAATGACCGGATGGTTGTAGCGGCGGCACCTTTTGGGCGTTCACGTCAACGCCGGTGAACTGATTGACGAAGGCCAGAAGAAAGACGAGATCCGACCTTGGCATCACGCGCGCAGTTCGTTCTTCTGATGCGGCTCCAGGCGGGAGACGGCTATCATGTTGTAGAGCATTTTCGCTGAAAGTGAATACGGAAAGAAGGACATGAATTACATCTCTACCTGGAGAGTTTGACCGTGCCCGTGAGACCCTCATACACCATGGTGAAGCTCTGGAGAAACGTCCTACCGATTAACGCTTTATGAAGTTGTCCACCAGCAGCGAGGTCGACACCAGCAAACGCGCCGTAAATCGTGAACGCCAGGGAAGGGACGTGTATCTGAGCCAGGTACATATTTACGATGTGGGCGCCGTGAACTCCTGAGATTGGCCTTCTGTCGACGACCGGGAGGTTTAGCTGACCGGCCAGTAAGTTATCGATGCAGGACTCACCTGCCCCCGTATCAACCAAGGCCTGGATGCCAGTTACGCCAGGAACAGGTACAGTCCACGGCGGTCCCGGCCTATAGTTGAGGTCGATTCCGATGTCAACCATCAGCGTAGGGCCCCACGCGGTCAACTGCTCCTGTCGTGACGCGCCGCCAGGGATATCATTAAAGCCGCACAGCGTTTCAGGCATGGCTGCGAGGATACATCACTGAAGCTGGAAGGGTCACAGGTGGTGCTCCGACCTGCCGGATCAGGTAAGGCCCAGATCCGAACTGGCGCACTGCTACTTCCGCTGCCGCGTCAAAGGAATCAAACACTCCGACAAGCTTTTCCTGTCGCACAAGAACCCATTTCCCCATGTGCTCAGTCTCAAGCCTCTCGCGCATGGCCTCGTAAGCAGTAATTTCAGTATCGATTTCGGCCATAAGGTCTCTCCGAATAGTGGCTTTCGCGCATGCTTGGCCTGCCTGCTCTCATGATAGATGCTTATACCCCACAGACTGATACCGTCAAGCCTCGTGTTTGTCGAGGTGAGCACTGTACCACGGTCCGGGCGGTCCTTGCGCAGACGGCGAAGCGCCTTTGCCGTAGTGTTGCCTTCGGGCCGGCCAACTTTGGGTACATTGTTACCAAGGTTAAGTGGACGTGCTATGTCCATCCGCAAAAGTATGCCGCGATTTGCCCATGGCGTCGGCGAGCTGGCCGCTGACCGGCGCCAATGGATGATCTGGCGGCTGGACATATTTCGAGACCGGCGACGTTATGAGGAGGGGATTGAGGACGGATTCGACCTGGACCGTGACGCCAGGAGTTACAGGATTTCGGTAATCTGGTTGAACGTACATTTTTCTCTCCTTTAATTCACCAGCGAAGTTTGTTCCGCACCGCGCATCGTTGCCAAGGCTGTAACCAGATGATTCTCCAAGTTTTCTAGCACGGGCGTAGATGCTGTCCGCCAGAACGGGAACGTCGTCATTAACAGGTCGATGACCACTGGCACAACGGTCGAATCTGGTGCTGATGGCGGCAACCCAGTGGGAAAAATCGCGTTGAGAAGCTTCATATAGTCGCCGACGGTGCATCTTTCATCATGTCTTTGCATTTCCGGGAAAGCGCTCTGCAACGGTGGCCACAACGGCCCGCCGAAAAATCGTTCGCAGCCTAATACAGCGTGCGCGAGTTTTTCGACACAGCCGCGGTGTACGCCGAGTTTTTTTGCGATATCTTTCAGATAGCTGTTCTTGGCGCGGATCATGGCGACGGCCTGCTGGCGTTTCTCGGGCGTGAGTATTGGCACGCCGCCGGCCTTGCGCAATGGGATGCCATGACTGACCAGAACCTGATGCACCACTTTTTCGCTCACATTAATTTCGCGACCGACACGCGCTTGTCCAAGGCCGCGGCCGCGGTACAGCGCGATGATTTGATTTTCCAGCGCGGCGTTCAACTTCGCGCAGGCGCGAAACTTTTGGCGACGCTGCCAGAATGTTACGAAGGACAAAGACCGTCCGAGAAATTCTGCAATTTGTATTTGTGTGCGCTTACCGCTTTGCCGACGAATGATCGCTTGTTCATGCTCGGTGGCATAGCGCGGCGGCATCGCTCCGTGGCGGTGCAAAATGCGCGTGATGGTTCCACCGCTGACACCATACCGCGCGGCAATTTCTGAAATTTTCAAACGCTTGTAAAGCGCGAGCACTTCTCGTTCCCGCTCAGAATTCAGTTTTACAGGTCTAGCCATCATGCACTCCTCAGTCAGCCCGCGACCATGTTCCGCTGCCAGCCACCAGGCCGCGGCGGGCGACCGTGGATGGTGCTGCTCGATGGCGTCAGCGGGTGATGGTTGGCAAGAATGCTGCGCACGACCTTCTCACTCTCACCGACAGCTTCCGCAATTTTCTGGACGCCAAGGAATTCGTCATTGTTGTGGCCGGCATGGAACAAAATTTGTTGGACTTTTTCCGGAGTGGGACCGCGTTTCTTTGCGCCTTGCAACGCGCGCCGGATGCTGGAAGCGCCGCAATGCCATCGTTCTGCAAGTACCGGGATGCTCACGCCAGCGCCGCGCTGTTCAATGATGCGTTTCTTTTCATCGAGGGAAAGTTTCCCACGCGGTTTGATGTTATCGCCGACCTCCAGAATGGGCGTCTTGTCGTTGCGACAGAGAAAATCCGCCGGGATTCTTCGGCATCGAAACTCTGCAATCTGTGCTTCAACCAGGCCAATCACGTAAGACTGTATTTCTGTGATACCTGGCCTCTTGGGGCTCGCAAGTTCGGCCATCTCCATCAAACTTTGCATCAGCGGACGTGAAAACTTTCGTCTGAGTTCGCCTGTTTTAGGTTGCCCGACGTTTTCTTGCCGGACTGAGCGTTGGTCGCGGGGCGCGGCTATCGATGGTGGAACTTTCGTCACTTCCCGATACGACGCACGCCCGTTCCGCACTTTCGAAATGAGACTCATGGACACGCCAAACTTTTTTGCAAACATCTTTCGATGCGTTCCGTATCCTGCGGCGCGAATCTCCGCAATTTGCGCATCGGTAAGCCGTCGAATCTTTCGCAGGTCGCGGTTGTCGCCCAGGTCCCGGTGCCGCAATCTGCGAACCGTGAGATTGTCGATCCCGAGTTGTCGCTGTACCTCAATCGGCTTCGCGCCCGCTCTCAACAAACCTAAAGCCTGCTCGCGTATATTGCTCAGAAGTCGTGGCCGGAACCTGCTATCGAGCGACAGCGACCGTCCAAGGCACATCATGGCGTCCCGCGCATGCCGGAATTGCCGGCGAATATCTTCCGGCCCGGGTCGCGCGAGAAGGCTGCTCCGGAGTCCTTCCAATTCGCTTTGACACCGCCGCAATTCCAAATCAAGGTTGCGCGCGCTTTCGATCCGTTCCTGCAGCGCTTCGCTTGCCGTCGCCGCCATCGGTTAGCTCGCGACAATCGAAATTATTTGGAACGCGGAAAACCATGTCTTGCCGTCCGCGGTGAAGACACCGGCTTTGAAAAGATTTCGGACCGCGATGTCGGCGGCCGTACCCTGCTGTGTGGTTTCAAAAGTTTGCAACGCCGACGGAATGGAAACAACCACGCTGTTCGCGATGGAATTCGGTTGCAACGTGATCGTGAGTGTTGTTGCAGGCATCGGCTAACCTTAACCGTCAACTTTGACCAAATGCTCAAACTGCATGTCGACCTTTGGCATGCCGTCGGCCGGAAGTTCGCGCTGGCCCGGCCGGATCACTGGACGCGGCCCCTTCGACGGATCCGTGACCGCGGAAACTTGGGTCGGAACCAATTGATCCAACTTGCGCAACTCGGTCGCCATGGTCTTCTGGCAAGCTTCGCGCAGCTCTCCATGCTGGCGCGCTTCGGTTTCGTGATGCACGGCATGCGCGCGCTCAATGGAGGCTTCGCGGTCCAGGCTGTCGGCGATTTTTGCCTGCGCAGTGTTGGGCCCGCTGACGCCGCTTTGCTTGGCAATGGTGCGGACGTCTTCCGCTTGAGCTTCTTTTTCTTGCCCGATTCCCTTGTGGTACTCTGCCGACCGCGAGTGGTGATGCACTTCGCGCGAATGGGCTTCCGCAAGCTGCTCCAGATTTGCTTTTGCAGCCTTCAGCATCTCCAACACATCTTGGTTGTTCATGTGGATGTTCTCCCTATGCGGCGATGACGTTTCCCTCGCCATCCAATTCAAGTTCGCCTATCTCGTCCGCACACCGCATGCGGACGCATTTGCCGCCACGATGGAAATAAGTCCACCGCGCCGATCCAATCGTCTCCGTTGTGGTCGTGGTCGCGCCCTTTTCTAGCGGCGGCGCAATGGGTTCACTGGAGCGGCTGTCCACGATGCAGGGGTCGCTGCTTCCAAAAACTTTTGTGGTCATTTCCTCGTAGGCCATGGACGTACTGCTGCGTCCCTCCGGCGCGGCTTCGAGTCCGAACAGTTTTTCAAGGCTCGTGCGGTCGCATTCGCGGTAGCTTTCCGCGGTTGGTTCCGGCTCTAAACTGGAAACATCATCGCCTTTGACAAGAAACTCCAGCCCTGCGTCCGTCGCTGGCAATGCGGGAACCGCTTTCGCCGCTGGCGCATACCACCCAAACGGTTCGTTTTTCATTTTTTCACTCCAAGACTAAATTCCAGGTCACAGACCGCTCTCCGGCCCACAAACCAGCGCTGCTTCGCAGTCTGTTCGACGAAGCAGAGCTGTGCGAATTCCGGATTTTCTTTCGCTGCAGCAACTCTCTTAAACGCGTTTCCTTTGTAAATCGAGATCGCGTCGAGAATCCGGTGCGTGCGTTCGTACGCTTCGCGACTAGTGGCCGCGGCATCGAATGCCAGCTTGTTCAACTGGTCCGTTCGGCGAAGTTCGTCAAGATGCTGCAGCTCGGCTGGGGTCGGTGGTAGTGATGGTGGATTATGACCCGGGATCGGCGCGGGTTCGCTCAGCAGTTCAGTAAACAAATTCACCCGCCAATCATTCTACGACTTAACGCCAAGCGCAAGTCCCGTAACTTACACAACTCGTCACGGCTAGGTTTTGCCATCCGCACGCTTCCAGCCGACCACGCCTTGCCGCTTGCGCCTTGCGACGGCATCCGCAAAAGATATCTTTGGGATGTAACCGCAGAGCAGTTTCCGCAAGCCAATCTGATGTCATCGTGCTCAGAGTTGGAGGAGTACCCGTCCGTAGAAGAATGGGAGCCAGAGGATCGTCAAGAAGATAGCTCCAGCGATTGCACTCCGACGGCCGCTACCTCGGGATCGAAACGCAAATGCCAGTGAGACTATTGCGAAGACGGTCCCTACGCACGCAAATATTGTTGTCGGCATCATTTTATCGGAGAGCGAGAGCGAGGCAAACCGCCACGCAGAGAGGAGCGAGAGGCAATAGGTCACGAGGAACGCCCAAATGTAGCCACCTCCTAAGACTCCAACGTCGTTGGCCTTTCGAACTTTCAACCAAACGGTTACTAGAGGAAAGACAAGAGCCACCGCGGCAATAGGAACAAAGATTTCGAGAAAATAGCCGATTCCTTCAAAACCGTCGCGAACTGACTGTTGCACGGCTTACCTCTCAAAATGCCGGATTCACTCAGAAGTATGAATCCCTTGCCCTATTTCATCAACGGCGTTGCGTCACACGCCTTAGCGCTTGCCGTGGGGACAAAACTTATTTCGCCGTGGTATGTTCATCTTCAATGAACAACCTTGGACCTTTTGGCCTTCTGGCGATTGCTGTCGGGGTAGCTGCGCTTTTTGTTCTGGTCGCTGCGATTCCGGTTCTCGTAGTGCGGAATCTGATAACTCGAAGGCCAGCCGCGACGCACCTCAGGGAATGGCTTCTTTACGTACTGGGTGCTGCCTTTCTGATTATCGCCTCCGTGAGCTGTTACTTGTACGCAAAGCACAAAGGAATCGACGAATACACGACTGTCAAGTGGATGAACATTTTTATCACCGCTGCTATTGTATTCTGGTCTGCGGCAAAGAAGTTTCGGCATTTACGGACAAAATGGACATTCTGCGCAGTATTATGCGTGCTGACTGTCGGACACTTTGCACTTCTCTCGCGGCTCCACTGGCAGCAAGGTGGCTATTTCTGGCTTCCAGTGGTCGTTGGCATTCCGGAGTTGGCCTTCGTTATTTTTGTGTTGGGGCTAGCATTTGACCCGCATGGAAACCTAACAAAACCGGAGTCATGATGAAGTTGAGGCTTTGCCAGCAGTGGCTAGAGCCTGATTAAAGCGCTTGCCGGTAAAGTTCGTACTAGACCTATTTCTCCGGCCGCCAGTGGCCAACGAAACCAACCTCTCGTCTCTTCCGCGCCGCTTCTGCAATCACATCCTTGGTCTGATTGAATTGATGGCCGCATTGCTGGCAGCGCTTGCCCGCCCCGGGGATTTCGCGAATCAGATCACTCCCGCACTTCCCACAAACTTCTTTCTTCTCGCTCATGCAAACACCCTCCGTAGAAGTGATTCTTGCATTCGGTGCCTCGTCGGTCTACGGTTATCCCTGAGAACACGGAAATAAACACCGCTATGGCCAACCCGCACCCAAATACAAGCGGTATCGAGGCAACGAAGTGGAAGTCCGGGCAATCCGGTAATCCTGGCGGTCGCCGGAAGCGCGTGCTGAGCGACCGCTACCAGGCGCTCATGGAGTCGCCGGTGCCAAAGGAAATCGCGATAGCAATGAAGCTACCGAGCGGGTCGCTGTGGGCCGATGCAATCGCGGCTGTCAGCGCGCGCACCGCGTTAAAAGGCAACGAAACTGGAATTATGCAGCGCAAAGAAATCCGCGAAGCGATTGAAGGCAAAGCTGTGGCGAGAGTCGAAGTTTTTTCTGACGAAACGATCGACATCAATGTGACTTTTGAAGACACGAGCAAGCTGCTCCACAAGCACACGCCGGTCATTGATGTAGAGTCCACCGCGCCCAGGTCCACCGATGATGTGACAGAAGAATTGCCGGATGACGAAGCAGAAAACAAGTGACGGGTGCAACCCGCCGGCTAAACAACCACCCGTATTCCGCTGTGCACATCTTGTGCACAGCCCCTGCTAACGCATTGAATCAAAAATAGATTTTCGCGGACGTCGCCTTCTAAACCCGACGTGCCCACACCTGGGGATGGATGCGACCTGCGGCCAACCGGCGTTCAGCTTTGGCTAAAGCTCGCCTACAGCCGCGCGCGTCGCAGTGCTGGCTATCCTGCAGAGCGTCGTAGACAGACGCGAGCCGGGTTGGCGCAGCACGGGGATACTCATAATATTTGCTCACAGGGCAATGGCCACACTCCTGCCGCCCTCTCCAGGTTTTGGCACGGTTTTTTGGGTTTTTGTGCTGATCGTTCCGGATTATTCGGGTACGAAGGATTCGATGTAGGCTTGAATTCTTCGTCAAGGTTCGTATTTTTCTAAGATTCTAATTATTCGTATTGTTCGTAGACTCGGTTGAGCGAACAGCTATAATTCGTATTATTCGTGACTTCGTAGCCCGTATTTGAGCCGCATGGCTTCGTATCTTTCGTAGAATTGCCAAGAATGGACTTGCAGGGGGGTTACGAAGCAACGAAGTATTACGAAGGATTCGAGGTCAAGATGGATTCTTCGTACATTGTTCGTAGGGGTGTTTGATGGCGAAGCAAAAGGCGAGCGACGGGAATCTAGGTCCATGGCTGGGGGAGTTGGATGCATCGATACGCGGCTTGTCGGCCAAGGATGTGGGATTAAGGCTGGTGGCTGGCTGGTATGAAGTATTCAAGCGCAACCTTAAGGAAAATCCGGATGCGAAGAGATTGCTAGAGGAACTGCTGCCGAAGTGCAGCGCCGAGTTTCTGTCTGGATTCGTGATGTTGGTAGTCGCCGGTGGGCTGGAAGGGGCACTGCTTCAATTAACCAGCAACCGTGGAGATGAATTCCGGAACATCGTGGATCCCGCTGCACGGAAAGACCGCAATGTAAGGGAAAGCGCCGAGGTGCAGGACTTGGTGCGAAGGGCTGGTCGGGCGTTTGATGTGCGCCGGCAAGGGCTGGCTGACTACTGCTGCGGTGCTCTGATTATTCGGCGGTATCTACAATTTCGCTCGGGCGTGGACCCTACCGCCAGGGAATTGGCGGCGCTGCTGAAGGCTGGATTGGCCGCCTCAGGACGGCCGCATTATTTGCAGGCGATCGATTACGATCTTCTACGCAGGAATCTCAGGAACTACGAAAAGAAACATCCCATGGAATTCGCAACGGGCGCGCGCTGCGCGCAAATGATTGAAGTGACCGCTACCACTCTCACCACGTAGTACCACACCACAAATAGTACGAGTTGTTTTCCGTGCATCGCTTTCTCGCGTATGTGACCGTGTGCCCGTATGGCACCGAAACCGATTTTAGTTACGCGAAAGGGCACCGCGGCAATGCTCTCGATCAGCGTGGGTATGGTCGACAAGCTCGTCCGGCAAGGAGTGCTTGAGCCAGTCCGCTTCGGTAAGAAAGTGATGTTCCGACGCGATGCAGTCGAAGAGTTAACATTTCCGGCTTGCCGCCGGCGTGCGCTGCACAATCTCGATCCGGCGATGCCGGTGCAGTAAAAAGTTTGGGCCATCGCTGTTTGATTCTTGGTCTGCAGCGACGGCCCGATTCTGAAAGGATCGACATGCAAAGGCTACACGACCATTTCGGCCAGGTCAATGTCCACGCAATCCTGACGAACGCCGGTTTTCAAATTCGAGGAAGTCGCGCGACGTGTCCATTCTGTACTGGCCATTCGAAACTCACCGTCGCCATTAAGGGACCGCTCTGGCATTGCCATCGCTGTTTGAGGGGCGGCCATGTGCGCAGTCTTGCGCGACGTCAAGGCGTGACTCTCCCTCCGCCGCGTCTCCGCAAGGCGGATATTCCCAAATCACGATTCCGCACCTGGCTCAGTTCGAAGATGAGGGAGTTGGCGAACGAAGAGTACTGCGCGTACCGGATGAAGCAATGGGCGGATGCCGCGCTCTATTTTTACCCTGAGTTTCAACTTGTATGGAATTTTCTCGCCCGTTTTCATTCGCGCCAACGTGTATGGGAAAGGTCTTGGGAATCAGCCTCAGATAAGGTCGGCCGCTATTGGCTCTATCGGCATTGGAGAAAACATGGCTCTCGCTGACGATCATCCGCTCGACGCCAATTTCTTCAAGGAAGAGCAAAGGCCAAAGCTTGCGCGCGAAGCCTTGCACGGTATTGCCGGCGAGTTTGTGGATCTGACGTTGCCCGAAACTGAAGCCGACGAAGTCGCGTTGCTCGTGAGCTTCCTGGCTGGCAGCGGCGTTTTATTTGGTAATCGGGCGTATGGCGTAGCTTGCGGGCGCCGCCATCCGCCAACGGATTTCTACCTGCTGGTTGGAAAAACCGGGCAAGGCCGGAAGGGCACAGCGACCGGCCACGCACTGGCCCTCATGAACGCGGTGGACCAGGATTTTGAACGCTTGCACGTCATCCGTGGACTATCGAGCGGAGAAGGCCTGGTGCAGAAAATATCCGACAGGTCTCAGCTCATGACCGTGCAGGAGCGCCGCTTCTTGGCCGTAATCCCCGAGTTCGGAGGACTGCTTGAAGTGATGACGCGCAAAGGAAACACGCTCAGTTACAACGTGCGGCAAGCATGGGACGGCGATCCGCTCCATGTCGCAACGCGCGGCGACCCGCTTGAAGTCTCCGACGTGCTCCTGGGCAGCCTCGGCCACGTGACCGCCGCCGAGCTGCTGAACAATCTAAGCCAAGTAAGTTTTATGAACGGTTTCGCTAACCGATACATGCATTTTGATGTGCACCGCAGCAAGTTACTGCCCGAGGGCGGCCAGTTTGTGGATTATTCCGCACTCGCCGGCCGCTTGCGTCAAGTCGTGGCAATTGCAAGCGCTCGAGGAGGCGTCCTGGTGCGCGACGAAGATGCAAAACATCTCTGGGCCCAACACTACGAAAGGCTAAGCACTCCAGAAGACAACCTGAGAGGCGCGTTGCTCTCGCGCGCCGAAGCGCATTGCTTGCGCCTGTCGGTTCTCTACGCGTTGCTTGATGGCGTTGACACCGTCGCGGCGGAACACGTGCGGGCGGCGCTCGCCCTGTGGGCATATTCAGAATCCTCCGTCGGCGAAATCTTCGGGGACCGTCTCGGCGATCCAGATGCGGAAAAGATTCTTGACGCGATGAAGCACGGGCCGCTGTCCATGCTGGATGTCAGCAACTTGTTTGGCCGAAACAAGAGCGCGGAATGGCTGCGCGCGAAATTGAAGGCTATGGAAAAGGCCGACTTGATTGTCGAGACCGAAAAAGAATTTAACCGCAAGACCGTGCCGGCATGGAAAGCGAGGAAATCATGATAACGAGCGAACAAAACACCAAACCGGAACACAGTTATTTCGGAGTTTGCCCCTACTGCCTCAAGACCGATGGGTACATCAGCATCGGACGTGGCCAATGGTTCTACTGCTCCGAGCACAAGGTCTGCTGGTTTGTTGGCAGCAACTTGTTTTCATGGCCGTTCGACGAATCTTGGGAGGAAATGATCGCGGCGCAAAAAAGCACTTTCGACAAATTGGATTTCGGCTCGTTTCGATGGATTCACGAGTATCACCCTGAGCAAATGTCCTTTACCGAAAGGCAACAGCGCATTCAGTAGACCGTATCCAAAGAGGAGAAATGAAATGAACACCGGTATCGTAACTGAGATTATTCCCGACGAGGAAGCTTTTGAGCGGATAGAAATCGAGCATCCAAACGAGCCAGCCTGGGCGAAGTATTGCCTTGCTCAAGAAGATACGTTTCGACGACTGGCCCAGTCCGAAGCAGGTGTAAACGAGCAATCTATCGTTTTGCACAACGAACGAATGAAAGAAGGCCTTCGCTGGCAACTCAAATCGGTTGAGTTTGCCCTTGACTGTTTCGAAGCTGAAGAAAGGCGTAAAGGGAATCGGCGAGCAATTGCTGGCTTGCCGCCCTCCGAGTGGGGCCCGCTACCTGCAGAGATTGAGATGCTCTACGACTTGCAGTGGGAATTGTCCAGTGAACTTTATAGTCTCGATGAGCCACTAGGGCCCGAGAGAGACTGACGGGTTGCGCGCTGAGCTCCAATCCGTGCTAGCTCTGGCCCAGACGCTGGCGCCGTCGGAATTGCCCCGGCTGATCGGCGAGCTTGCAGAAATTTCCGCTGTGGCACAGTCCCGCCTCGCAAGCCCGGCGATCGAGCACGAGGATAGCTTGCTCGACGTGGAGCAGGCCGCGGTAAGAATGAACGTCAGCGCAAATTACCTGTATAGAAACTCCAAGCGGCTTCCGTTCACGCGGCGCCAGGGAAGGAAAGTCTTGTTCAGCAGCAACGCGATCAATGACTACTTGAGAAAATCGCGATAAGGGGTGAGCAAAAATGGAAGCTGACGAACAGAAAAAAGAACTACTGGCGCGGCTGGCCCGCGACATCGGGGAAATTATCCAGCGTGTTCTGGATGGCGAACGACTCAGTGACATTGCGGCAGAACTCGGAATCGTCGAAGAAAAACACGCGGACGAAAACGGAAAACCAGTCACCACTATTCGAAACACCGCGACCGGCGAACACATTGTCACCTATCGCGTGGACCACAGAGAAGACGGTTCCCTTCGCGTGCACTATGTCCCCCCAAGAAAAGCGCAATAGCAAGCCCGCACAGCCAAGAACGCAACCTGGCCAGGCATCCTAAGACATCTGCTCGTTGGCCATAAAGACGGCTTGACAGCAACACGGCACTAGCGTACGCTTCTTGTAGGGGGTACCGATGAAAGCCAAGCCGGAAGTCATCAAAACCACAATCCGCGTTCCAAAGCAGATGTGGCAGCGCGTGCAGCATCTCGCCATCGACAACGAAGTTTCGGCCGAGCGTGTTGTTGTCGAAGCTCTGGCGCTCTACCTGAAGACGAAAGGGGCAAACTAAAATGCGAGGCGACGGACGAGTTTACAAACGCGGCGCGACTTACTGGGTTTGTTACTATTTGCGAGGTGAACAGTTCAGAGAATCCACCGATACCTTTGATGAGCAGCAAGCGCTGAAGTTTCTGCGCACGAAAATGAAGGAAATCCACGCTGACGAAATCGGCGCGCGCAAGTTCACCACGCCGAAGGCTTCGCGTCTCACCATTCACGAGTTGCTCGAAGCACTGAAAGCTGATTTTGAACTTCGCGGCAAGTTGAGCCGACAGAATGCATCGCACCTTAAGCGGGCAGACGATGACTTTGGAAACTATCTCGCTGTAGCGTTGACCTCTGAAAAAATCGACGGCTACAAAAAAGAACGCCTAGCCAAAGGCGACCGGCCGGCATCGATCAACCGGCCGCTGCAACTAATTCGTCAGAGCTACGGTCTCGCTTCACGGCGCGACCGTTTGAGCCGTGTTCCGTCGATTGAATTCCTTTCGGAGAAAGGCAACGCGCGGAAAGGATTCTGCGAAGAGAGCGAGTTCCGCAAGATTCACGGATTCCTTCCGGACTATCTGAAGGACCTGTGCCTGTTTGCATACTGCACCGGGATGAGATTTGGCGAAGTCCTGTCGCTCAAGTGGGAGTTCGTCAAGGGCGACGTGATCGAACTGCAGGCCGAGGATGCCAAAGGCGACGGCGACGAAAGCAACGCGCGATTGATTCCCATGGTTGGCAAAGATCTCGCCGGTATCCTCGAACGTCGCAAAGCAGCCCGTCAAGTGAAAGTGGACGGCACCACGACACTCGCCGCTTTGATCTTCCATCACGAAGGCAGCCCCATCGTGGACATTCGCAAGGCTTGGAAGTCGGCTTGCAAAAAGGCGGGCGCCCCCGGCCGTCTGTTCCATGACCTTCGGCGCAGTGCCGTGAAGAACCTGGACGAAGCGGGCGTGTCGCGCGATGTTTCGATGAGCATCAGCGGTCACAAAACACAGGCCATCTTTTCCCGCTACAATATTTCGGACACGAAGCGGAAGCGCCGCGCCCTCGAAAAGGTGCAAGAGTACCGCGAAGCCCAGGCCGCACAGGAACAAAAAGTGGTTTCGATCGGCTAGCCCTTGTGCACGTTCTGTGCACGAACGGCGTGCGAAACCGTACAAACAGGAACAAAAGAAGCGAGCGATTTCCCTTTGTTTTCTTGCATTTCGTTGCACGGCTTTGTACCGCGTGTAGGCAGGAATCGCGCTCATAACCCGAAGGTCGTCAGTTCAAATCTGACCCCCGCAACCATTTGGTGATTCACAAGGCCGGAATCCAGGATTCCGGCCTTTTTTCGTGCGACCGGTGGCGGAATATTTGTTGCCTCGCAACTTCCCACAAGCCGGCTTCTGGCCCGCAATCACTTCCCGGTTGCCCGTGATCTGGGAGTTGTCGAGCGGCTGCTTCGAAGTCAAGTCCGCGCCGCAATTTTCACGGTCGGGTTACCATGACCTAGATGCACAGAAGATACAGGCTCTGGCTGTTAGGAAACCGTGTCAAAGGAGTGCTTCATTGTTACTGTGTGACCGGAAACTCTAGGTGGAGATTAGCTGTTGAATCCTCTCCGGCCAAACGTCACACTCCGACGTTACACGACCTGCTGCTTCTGCCGCGGACTGCAAGACTGCGCTCGTCGTTTACAAGAGGAGATCGT
>WNFT01000190.1_pt1 | contig 47390 bp, 39 predicted proteins | sample 5400191 | NCBI WGS metagenome assembly WNFT01 (sample SAMN13153359, study PRJNA577476) | soil metagenome | isolation source: 80 cm saprolite under Madrone tree | place: USA:California | collected 2016-06-14 | reverse complement strand
CTCCGTCATGGACTCCGGCTGCACTTCTTCGACGGACGCCTGTTCTTCGATTGTCATGGGCGGCTCGGGCTGCTCCATCTCCATCACCGGAGCATCTTCAACGGGTGTTCCAGCTGCGCGCTGAGCCTGATTGATCTGACTTCCTGGAAAGACCCGCAGTATACCCTGGCGATTACGCTCGAGACGAAATAACCCGGCGCGTTGTCCGGATCGAACAGCATCCAGAAAACTGTGGAAACCGTAACGCCGTTCATCGAATGACGGTGAAGCGTTCTTGATGAACTGCTTGACGTTTCGCAGATACATCGGCCAGTGTGGCGTGATCCGGGCGTTTTGAAACACTTCCTGCATCGCACGAACACCCTCTTCCATTTGTGTGGGAGTCGGGCCAACCGGGCCGGTTGTGACGGTCGGGCTGGCAGCAGCAGAAGGCTGAACCTGTGCCGGTTCCTGTGCGTGCCCATTAGTGGGAGCGGCTTCCCGTTCCCCTTCTTCCTGATCCTTTTGATCCTTCAACTCCACCAGGAGGCTGCGATCGACTTGCTTCAGTTTCACGAAGCCGGCAGCTGCCATCTTTTCGATGAAGTCGCGGAAAGTGCTGGCGCCGTAATCGCGCTCGGAGAACGTCGAGTCCAGTTGCAGCAATGTGCTTTTCAGCAGGCCTAACTGCGGTGAGACTTCGCGATCGGCCAGCACTTTGAGAGCACGACGCACAAGTGGAAATGCTCTTTCGAGGTTTCCCTCGCTGACGGTGCGCGTCTTCTCCGCCTGCCTCCGCTGTCCGCTCTGTTGTCCGCCCTGGGGCGTAATCAGGTTTTCGTACGAAATGAATTCGTGGCAGTTCTTCTGAAGAATGATGCTGGTGAAGGCGCGGCCACCGACAACCAGCACTTTCTTGTCGTACTGTTTCAGTTTCTCGACAAGCGCGATGAAGTCACTGTCTCCGCCGACGATGACAAAGGCATTGATGTGGTTGCGGGTGAATGCCATCTCCAGCGCATCGAGCGCCAGGTTGATGTCGGCGCCATTCTTGTCACCACCCGGAGTCAGGTTTCGCTGCACCATCTGGATGGCATGCTGCGTCATGCTCCGGCTGTGTTCACCGGCCCGCTTCCAATCGCCGTACGCGATTTTGGTGACGACTTCGCCGCGCTCCTTGATGGCCTCCAGAACTGCGCCAATGTCGAAATGCCGGTTCAGCGTGCTCTTGACGCCGATTTCGATGTTGTCGAAGTCGATGAACACAGCAATCTTTAAGCGATCCTCTACCATAATTACTGAGGATAGCAAAAAAGGAGCCGCGAATTACGCGAATTACGCTAAAGCTATTTCCGGGAGATATCCACAATACCGACTTTATTTACCCCGCTGCCGGCGATGTAGATTTGTTTACCGTCCTTCGTTGCAACAAAGTGACGCAGGACGCCACCACCGGACGGGATCGGCCATTTCATGAAGCTGTTGTCCTTCGGATCGAAGCGGACCAGTGTGTTCGGCGTTACGTTCGACTCACTGTACCAAACGATTCCGTCGGACATCGTGAGAATCGCGTACGGACGCGAATTCTGACCGCCGGGCGAAGGCCATTCTTCAACCTTGCCGGTCTTCGGATCCAGCCGGCCCAGGTAGCCGCGGATATGATCGGAGTAATACACGCGGTCGTCCGGAGCGACGGCCAGGCGCCGCGGGCGAGCGCCTTCGGGCAGCAGATATTCCTTGATCTCGAATGTAGCGCGATCGATGTGCGCGAGCTTGTTGCTGTTGAATTCGCAGTACCAGGGGTCACCTTTCGAATCCAGCCGAAGACCGTAGGGGGCGGATCTCGGCGTCGGAGACTGTTTCAACGTGACGTTTCCGGTTTTCGGATCCAGCTTGCCCAGGAAGTTCCCACCTTGCACGGTGAACCAGAGGATTCCCTCCTTATCGAACAACGGTGTATGTGGATCGCGTGCTGCCGGATCCGGCATCGGATATTCGGTAACCTGACCCGTCTTTGGATCCAGCTTGCCGATATATCCCTTCGCATTGGCAGTAAACCAGACATTCCCATCGTTATCGGTTACCAAACCATGCGGACCGGATCCCGGGGTTTTCAGGTTGAACACCTGGATTTTTCCGGTCTTCGGATCGAGCCGTCCCAGAGTGTTGTTGCCCTGCCCGGTGTACCAGAGCGACCCGTCCGGAGCAACTTCAGTGTCGTGGGGACCGGCGTTCTGGCCGGGCGTGTCCCATTCTTTGATGGTGACGTTGATGTCGGCTGCGCACAAGATTCCAACGGAAACAAGAAGCAGCAACAGGGATAGCGACGCAATAGCCATACGCGACATGCGAAAGCCTCCTGACGAACCTATTTTTTGAACAGGTTATCGAAAGCGCTGCGGGCATCCGACGGCTTCGTGGTGACACCGCTGCTGTTGTTTCCGCCGGAGTCCCGGGTTTCCCGCTCAATCGATGCGCGGGCCATGAAGAACTCACAATTATTGCGCAAATCTTTCTTGGTGATACGTTCGGGAATGGGCTGCGTGCACTCGAACTGGGCGGCCGTGTCGAAGTGACGGCAGTTCTTGCAGGATCGGAGGTCGGCCTTACATTTGGGACACTGGCTCTCGTACTTGATTTCGACGGGCGGTGGAACGATGGCCCCGCACAAGGCGCAACGCAGGACTTCCTGGAAACCCGGCATCTTCATCAGGCGCGGGCCTTCTTTGGCCTTGGAACCCCGCGGACCCCCTTTGGGCTGTTGGCGTGGTTTTTCCGGGTCGCGTCGCTCACGATCACGGTCGTTATCCTGATAGCCGCGCTGGCCGTATTTTCTGTCCATATTTTCAGGTGGGATTGGTCTTCCCTAAGCCTCTATTCTAAGCTATTTACGACTTGACGCCTAAAAAGGTTACAAGGGAATTAGCCGCGGATTACGCGAATTACGCGGATGGGCGCGCAAGATCCTTACACGACAGGGAAATCTACCGTAACGCCGCGCCCATCCGCGTAATTCGCGTAATCCGCGGCTAAATTCTCTGTCCCCGAATTTCGTCACGCTCCGTCATCCGAAAGCATCTTTACCCGGTCCTGAAGTACTTCCGTGACTGCAGCATAGGGGTCGGCGGCCCGGCTGAAGGCCAGTGGATTGATAGGATCCCCGAAGTGGATCTCCACAGGACGAAATCGGAAACTTCCGCCCCGCGGCCAGGACTCAAAACTACCCCGAATTCCGACGGGGACAATCGGCACTCCCAGCTCATAACCCAGGATCGCGGCACCTTTCTTGAATTCGGTCACGCGGCCGTCGATCGAGCGTGTGCCCTCAGGAAACACCAGGAGCACGCGGCCGTGCTTGAGGCCGATGGCCCCAACCTGCATGGCTCGGATGAGGTTCACATTCGGGTCGATTGCGACGATATTGCAAAGCTGAGCGATGCGTCTGGAAATCGCGCTCTGCCAGTAATCGCTGTAGCCGAGAATGAAGATTTTATAGATGACCCGGCGCGGCAGAGTGGAAATCAGCAGCGGTCCATCGAGAAATGATTCGTGATTTGGACAAAGAATGAAAGGAAGCGTTTGAGGAATCTTCTCCAGTCCGTAATATCGCATTCGGAAAAGCAGGCGAGCCGACAACCTGAGAAAACGCATTGCAAGCAGACCCATCGGATTCACGAGCGTTCGAGCACCCAGGATGTAATGACGATAGAGCTCGTCGCCATATCCGACATCAAGGATCTCTTTCCAGCTGCGGCCGGCAGACGCGTCGGAAGCGGTCGAAGTTTCGAATGCGTCGATCAGTTCGCCTAGAGTAAAAATCCGAGTTGCCTGTTGCTCTTCGATATGTACTCCGAGCCGGGCCTCGGCCAGGCCGAGAAGTTCGACACGAGTAAGCGAATCGAATCCAAGGTCGAGCTCGAGATTCATCAAAGGATCCAGCGCCCCGGCCTCCGGTTTATTTTCCCGCACGAGTTCTGCAATGACGGAACCGATCTTCTCTCGAAATCGTGGATGATCGTCACCCTTTGCCGGCTCCTGCTGTGTCTCGCGGCGCGCCGCCTCGTCCTGCTGGATTTCGAATCGCCTCAGCTTCCGTGTGACGGTGCGGGGCAAGGCTTCATTACGGACTGACAGTGAATGGATGCGGTAGTAAGACGGAACCTGCTTCGAAAGGTTCTCGATCTCGAATCGGATCATTTCCATGATGGAGGTCTGGCCGCGCCTGCGAAACTCGTCCATGTCCGGCACAATGACGGCATGCAGCGACTCGCCGGAAGGCCCGCTGCCGTCTTGTGTCAGCCCTAAAACGCACATTTCCTTGATATAAGGGGATTGAGAGTAGTGCGTCTCGATCTCTTCCGGATAGATGTTCTTCCCATTCGCGAGCACGATTACGTCTTTGCTTCGGCCGGTAATCGTCAGGTTCCCGTCGGCGTGGATGAACCCCAGGTCGCCGGTGTGCAACCATCCGTCCTGAATCGCCTCGGCAGTTTGCACCCCGTCGCGGTAATACCCTTTCATCAAAACCGGACCACGAATCCAGACCTCGCCGACTCCTTCTGCATCCGGTGAATCGATGCGGACGGTCACACCCCGAAGCGGCTTCCCGACCGTACCAATGCGATTGGCGCTCGCCGGTGTTGCCGTCGCTGCCGCCGCGGTTTCCGTAAGGCCATAGGCTTGAAGCATGGTGTAGCCAAGATCGTTCAAATCCTGCGCAACGCGCGGATCGAAGCGGGAACCGCCACTGGCCAGAAGTTTGAGATCGGGCCCGATCGTGTTGTGGATTTTTGCGAAGAGCTTTCGACGGAGTACCGGATTATCGAGACGGCGTGAGATGGCCATCATCCATCGGAACACCAGACGCATCGGAAACGGCTGCGCGGCCGCCTGGGAGAAGATCCGTTTGTGCAGCATATAGAAGAACTGCGGGACGCATATGAAGAACGTAATTCGATAACGATGAAAGGCCTCGACGATACGCTGCGGCGATATCGAGGAAAGGAATACGACGCCGGCGCCCACGCACAACGGACCGAGAGCTGCGGCGACAAGTGGAAGAATGTGAGAGAAGGGAAGAACCGAGAGAATGCGGTGGTCCGGCGACATTTCGATAGCTTCGATGGCGCCCTGGATTTCGTAGACGAGATTGCTCAACGTGAGTTCCACGCCCTTCGGATCGCCCGTGGTCCCGGACGTGTAGATGATCAGGACGGTGTCCTGGGGTGAGGGAACCGGGAAATTTCCGGTCCTGTTTGTCGTCGCGCTCCTGGTGGATTTCGCATTCCGGCTCTGGGTGCAGCACGAAATCTCACATCCGAGCGCCCGGGCAACTGCCGTAGCCTTTTCCAAATTCGGCTCATCCGCAAAGAGGATTCGGCAGCCGGCGTGTTCGGCGAACCGATGGACAGTGGATTCGGGAAGGGTCGTGGCGAGGGGAACAGTCACCGCGCCGACGCGCATTGCTCCGAGGAGAACGAATACCCACTGCGGGATGTTCTCCATAAGGATTCCAACCCGGTCACCGCGCTTGACGCCTTTAGCCACCAGTTCTGCGGCAATGCCGGCAGCCTCAGCGAGCACATCCGCATAGCCAAACTCCGTGACGTCGTCTTGATGATCGACAGCGAAGGCAAATCTGTCCGGATACCGCTTCGCCCATTCTTCGATACGATCGAAGATCCAGTTGGAAGACGGGGTCTCGGCTAAGGGCGGTCCCGAAACTTCGGTCAGAAACTTCATAGGGGTTAGCATAACGCAAATCGCCCCGGCGTAAGTCCAGCTACAATACCGTCTTCTGACGGTCTCGGTAAGTTATATTCTCCCTGTGAGAACCATATTACTGCTGACCGTATCCAACATCTTTATGACCTTTGCCTGGTATGGACACCTTAAATTCCGCGAGTCACCGTTGTGGATCGCGATTGTCATAAGCTGGCTCATCGCGTTTGTGGAGTACTGCTTCCAGGTTCCAGCCAATCGTATCGGTTCATACCAGTTTTCGACGGCGCAATTGAAAACGATCCAGGAAGTGATCACTCTCGTCGTGTTTTCGGTGTTTTCGATGACATACCTGCGTGAACAGTTTCGATGGAATTACCTCGTCGCCTTCGGCCTGATCGTAGGTGCCGTGTTTTTCATGTTCCGTGAGTAGTAGAAATGGAATTTCTGCACATCGAGTCCGGTCCTGAAATTGACGAGATTCGCGCGCTGTTCCTGGAGTATGCGCAGTCGTTGAATTTCAGTTTATGCTTCCAGGATTTCGACCAGGAGCTGCAGGGCTTGCCGGGTGAGTATAGCTTACCCCACGGCCGTTTGATCTTGTGCCGGTTCGATGGTAAGGCCGCAGGATGTGTCGCGCTGAAACGGCTGGAACCGCAGGTGTGCGAGATGAAGAGACTTTACGTGCGTCCGGAATTTCGCGGTCACCAGCTCGGGCGCAAACTTGCGCTCCATCTGATCGAAGAAGCGCGCCGCACCGGATACACGGCCATGCGGCTGGACACGGTTCGGGGAACGATGGACGCTGCGATCGGGTTGTATCGTTCGCTCGGCTTCGAGGAAATCCCGCCGTATTACAAGAGTCCCGTACCTGAAACGCTTTTTCTGGAGCTGGATCTTCGGAACGCGGGCTAAAGCCCGCGACTACATTTGGGGAACCATGTTCGTCACTTTGGGAACCATGTTCGTCCCCAATGTAGTCGCGGGCTTTAGCCCGCGTTCTTCAAATCATTGCCTCGTCCCAAAATAACTCGTTGCGCCGGAAGCGCGAAAAGGACAATGGCGAGGCATCCACGGTCTGAAAGCGGCCGGTGCGGATCAATTCGGACATGAGCTTGCCCGTCGCGGGAGACATCATCAGGCCGTGACCGCTGAAGCCGGCGGCGAAGTAAAGCCAATCCATCTCGGGATGCCTGTCGATGATTCCATTGTGGTCGGGTGTCATTTCATACAGGCCACCCCAGCCGAAGACGAGCTTCAGATCGCGAAACTCCGGAAGCCGCCGCACAAGGTCCGGAAGAAAATCCTCATAGAACCTTTCGATATCGCAGCCGAACCGCACGCCCGGCAGCTCATCCGGTTTCGTTTTGGCGATGACGATCTCATTATTCCAGTCGCTGCGCCAGTGAATGCCACCCGGATCGATCACCACAGGAAATTCATAGGCCCATAGCCTCGGCAAGGTACATCGGAATAGCTGCTGGCGCACGGGTGTGATTGGCAATTGAACACCAGCCAGTTCCGCGACCGTCGCGGAAAACGCCCCGGACGCGATGACCACGCGATCTGTGGCGATCCGTCCGGATTTGGTCCCATGAATTGCGCCCTTCTCGATCTTCTCGACTTCGTCTGAGATATAGGTCGCCCCGAGTTCTTCGGCCTTCTTTCGAAAGAGTCGAAGAGCGGCGCGGGGGTCAACGTAGCCGTCCTTCGGCCCTAACAATCCGCCCACAAGATCGTCGCAGCGAAGTTCCGGCACCAGTTTTCGGATATCCGCCACAGTCAACTGTGTGCATTCAGCGCCAAGTGATTTTTGAATTTCGAATCGCCGCTGAAGTTTCTTCCAGTTGGCCTCGTTGGCCAGAAACAGATATCCCCGCTGCCGAAACTGGCAGTCCGGGAACTGTTCGAACACGCTGACGCTGTACTGGACCATCCGAATGTTGACGCTCGACATGAACTGCTGCCTCACGCCACCCATGGCGAGCGCGCTCGATGCAAACTGGTAACTCGGATCGCGCTCGACCACAAGAACGCGTCCTTTGAATCCGTCCTGAAGCAGATTGAAGGCGATGCTGGAACCGACAATCCCACCGCCAATGATGACAACGTCTGCCGTGCTGCTCATACGGATGAAGCAGACACAGCGAATTCCCCTCCTGAAACAGGAGGGGTGGCTGCGCCATCAAGAAAAAGCCCCCGTTCCGAAGCGGCGCAGACGGGGTGGTCGCTCACACGGAACGTTTCGCCGAACTGACCACCCCGGCCGCGCCATTCAATGGAGGCTTCGCAGCATTTATTTGATGGCGCGTCCACCCCTCCTTTCCAAGGAAGGGAATACGCTGTTCCCAAAATTTACTCCTTTACTTGCGCGAGAAACTCCCGTACCACCTGTTTCGCATCCCGATGATCGACATCTACCGCGTAGTTCATCCGGCGCATCTGTTCTTCAGATATTTTTCCGCCCAATGCTCTCAGCGCCTCTCGAACCTCGGGATGCTTTTCGACGGTGGCGCGCCGGACGAGCGGTGCAGCATCGTAGGGAGGAAAGTAGTGCTTGTCGTCGAGGAGGACAACAAGACCGAGCGCGCTGATCAAACCATCTGTCGAATTGCCTGCGATGAAGTCGACCTGGCGGTCCGCGACTGCCTTATACGAGAGCGCCAGATCCATCACTCGGGGAGGACTCGGAAACTGAAGACTGTAAGTTTTCGCCAGCCCCGGATAACCATCTTCACGCTCGATGAACTCGTAACCGAACCCTGCGACCCACTTACGCGTATGCGGGGCTGCATCCGAGATAGTCTTGACGTTCATGCTGTCCGCGTCGGATTTCCTCACAATGATCGCGAAGGTGTTGTTGAAACCGAGCGGCTCGGTCCACTCAATACCAAAGCGGGAGTCATACGCGGCTTTGACGGTGTCGTATACGCGGGACGGATCGTTTACAGGCGGCTCCTTGAGAATCGCCGTCAACCCGGTCCCTGTGTATTCCACATACATGTCGAGCTGGCCGGATATGAGAGCCTCGTGACAGACGAGCGTGCCACCGAGATTCAGCCGGCGATCGACCTGGAGGTTCGTCTTGCGTTCGACCTGCTGAGCGAGCATCTCGCCGAGAATGATCTGCTCGGTGAAATTCTTGGAACCCACGACGATTCGTTCTCTACCTGAACAGGAAGCCAGGACACCGACAGCGCAAACCAGGCACAACAGCTTTGAGAACCGCTTCTGAACAGTGCCAAGGCCGAAGTCTGCAAGGAGCGCGAGCGCGGCAGCAGGAATGGCGCCGGCGAGTATCAGGCGGCTGTCCACCATCGACACGCCCCTGAAGATAAACATCCCGAGACCACCCGCGCCGATGGCAGCGGCAATGGTCGCTACTCCGACGCCGATGACCGTCGCCACACGAATTCCGGCAAAGATCACACCAAGAGCCAGCGGAATCTCCACTTTCCACAGAAGCTGACCATCCGTCATTCCCATCCCCCGGCCCGCCTCGCGAATGGCCGGATCGACGCCCGAGATTCCCGTGAACGTATTCCGAATGATTGGAAGCAGCGAATACAGAACCAGCGCAACAATGGCAGTACGCGCGCCAATACCGCCGATGTAGGGAATGGGAATCAGGAATCCGAAAAGGGCCATGCTCGGCACGGTCTGGACAATGTTCGCAAAAGCCAGGATCGGGCGGGTCATGCTCTGCTTGCGAGTCATCAGAATTCCGAGCGGCAGTCCGATGGCTGCGGCGATGAGTATCGAGATACCTACCATAACAAGGTGCTCCATTGTGACCTGCAGGATCTCGATCCGATTGGTCCACATGAAATCCAGAATCCTCATTCGTAGCTCTCCAGGAAGGCCCTGGCCTCCGGATGGTTCAGCTTGCGAAATTCTGCAGCGGGCGCAAGCGCGATGAGATGCCCGTCCTTCATCAGACCGATCCTGTTGCCGAGAATGAACGCCTCTCGCAGGTCGTGAGTAACGAACACCATCGTCTTTCCAAGCCGCTTCTGAAGGTCTCGAAATTCCTTCTGGATTTCAGACCGCGTGATGGCGTCCAAAGCACCGAAAGGCTCATCCAGAAGAAGAATGGACGGATCTGCCGCGAGTGCTCTGGCCACGCCCACACGTTGTCTTTGTCCTCCTGAGAGCTGACGCGGCAACCGTTTCGCGAAATGCGCCGGGTCAAGGCCCACGAGCGACAACAGCTCGTTGACTCTGGAGCGAACTCTGTCCTCCGGCCAGGATTCCAGAGTTGGTACGAGCGCCACGTTGCGCTCGACGGTGTAGTGAGGAAAGAGGCCGATCTCCTGAATAACGTATCCGATCCGGCGGCGAAGGCGAATAGGATCCCAATCCGTCGTTCGCTTTCCCTCCACGAGGACATCACCGGATGTCGGTTCGATCAAGCGATTGATTAACTTCAGAGTGGTGGTCTTCCCTGAACCGCTTCGTCCGAGGAACACTACAGTGTCGCCGGATTCAATATCGAACGAAACATTCTCGAGGAGCGCACGGCCATTGATCGCATAAGCCACGTTGCGAAATTCAACGATCGCGCTCATCCGCTGGAGTGTACCACGCGTCCTTATGGAATAATTCTATGCATGTTGTCCTGGATTGAGATTGACGGCGAGCGGCTGCGGACCAACATCGACACATTCAAAAAGCTGGTTGGGTCCGGCACCGCCTTGATGGTCGTAGTGAAGGCAAACGCGTATGGGCACGGCCTGGAGGTGGTCACGCCTATCATTGCGGAGCAGGCGGACTGGCTCGGAGTGAATTCTGTCGATGAGGCGCTGGCCGTGACCCGTCTTGGCGTGGAAAAGCCAATAGCGATTCTCGGGCATACCGATCCCGACCAGATCGAGCAGGTAGTTCGCAACGGATATCGCCAGGTGCTGTATCGATTGGATGTAGCTCAAGCTTTGTCCGAATGGGCTGCAAAACTGAACGCGCCCGCCAAAGTCCATATCAAGATAGAAACGGGAACGAATCGCCAGGGAGTCGCGCCATCCGAGATCGAAGGTTTCGTTGGTGCGATTCAGAAGTTGCCGGGCGTTGAAATCGAGGGCGCCTACACGCACTTTGCAAATATCGAAGACACACTGGATCCTTCGTTTGCGCGCTCGCAGTCCCGAAAATTTCAGGAGGCTCTCGCCGCGCTCGAGCGCGCAGGCGCGCGGCCGCAACATGTCCACGCTTCAGCCACGGCCGGCGCGGTCTTATATCCCGAACTGAGTTTCACGATGGCGCGCGTCGGAATCGGCGCCTACGGTATCTGGCCGTCGCGGGAAACGAGACTCGCGGCGCGCGAGCGTGGCCGCAACGTGACACTGTCTCCAGTGCTCACCTGGAAAACCCGGGTCGCTCAGGTGAAACAGGTGAACACGGGCGACTACGTCGGTTATGGCCTCACATACCAGGCCACCAGGCCGATGCAGTTGGTTGTTCTTCCTATCGGCTACTACGACGGTTACGATCGGAAATTGTCCAACGCCGGCCGGGCGCTGGTCCGGGGCCGCGCCGTGCCGGTCATCGGGCGCGTGGCCATGAACATGACGATGCTGGATGTAACGGATGTCGGCGCGCAACTTGACGATGAGGTCGTGTTACTGGGTCAACAGGGTGATGCGGAAATCCGCGCTGAAGACCTGGCGGAGAAGATCGGCAGCATTCCCTACGAAGTTCTCGCGAGGCTGAATCCGCTCATTCCGAGAATTCTGAAAGGGAACTAAAAAATCGGGGTCAGACTGGTGAATTCCCTTTTTTCCTACGAAGGATCTCTTTGACTGGGAAAAAAGGGAATTCACCAGTCTGACCCCGATTTTTTAGTTCCCTTTCAGCCCCCGATACTTGCCCCGGAAGTACAACAGCGGATTCATCCCCGCCTCAAACACCTCTGCCGTTTTCACTTCTCCGAGGAATATCGTGTGATCACCGCCCTCGTACATTTCGACCGTTTCACACTCCATGATGGCAAGGGCATTCCGAAGCAGCGGCATACCAAGTTTGCCCTCGACGTAAATGTTTGGCGGCCGCTCGGAGTCTTTCTTTGCGAACATTCGCGAAAGATCTTCCTGATGTTCGGAAAGCATACTGACCCCGAACTTCTTGCAATTCTTGAATGACACCAATCCGCTGAGCCTGTTGTCGAGACAAACAAGGACGAGAACAGGATCCAACGAGACCGATGTAAACGAATTCACAGTCAACCCGTATGGCTTGCCGTGTTTATCGACAGTCGTCACCACGGTTATGCCTGTGGCAAAGTGGCTCATGACCTCGCGGAATTTGTCGGAAGTAACCATATCGAGGTCTATCATAGCCCAAAGCGCGGTATAATCCGCGACCCAGATGGGACATCGGTTTCAGAGTTTTGCACTCATCGTTGTTCTGGCGCTCAGCGCAGTTCTCTGCGCGCAGGTCCGCGTAGACGTACGCCTGGTCAACGTCATTGCCACGGTTATGGATGACCGCGGCCGCTACATCAACCATCTCAGCGCGGACGATTTCTTTATCGAAGAAGACGGCAGGCCTCAAAAGATCGCGCATTTCAGCCAGGATCAGGATACGCCCGTAAGCATCGGCGTCGTGCTCGACACCAGCGGCAGCATGGATCGAAAACTCCGAACGGCAATAGATGCGGTTGAGCGCTTCGCCGAACAGCTTCACAAGGACGACGAGATCTTCGTGTTAACCTTTTCCAGCCGCCCCATCCTGCGTCAGGATTTCACGACTGACCGGAGCAAACTCCACCAATCCTTGCGCAGGCTCCTCGCGACGGGGGGCACAGCGTTATACGATGCACTGGATGAAGGTCTCCGGAAGGTTCGGGCCGGTGCCCACACCAAGCGGGCCATTCTCGTTGTGACCGATGGTCAGGACACGGGCAGCTTCAGGAAACTCGATGAGATAGTGCAAACGATTCGCGAATCCGAGCTTCTCGTCTACAGCCTGGGAATTTCACCGCCGGTCTACGCTCAACGCAGTTCGACGAGACGCGACGAGGTCGATATGAAGGTGCTGCGGGCGTTCGCCGAATCGAGTGGTGGCAGCGCGTTTCTCGTCTCGCAGGGTCCGCTGGGACCCAATAAGCAGCTCGACAGGGTACTGGATACAATCGCTAATGAGCTTCGCAGCCAGTACACCCTTGGCTATTACCCCCAACGGCCTGACGACGGCCAGTACCACAGGATCCGCGTCCGTACAAGAACCGGTAACGATGTGCGCGCACGCCGGGGGTATATCGCCGCCAGTGAAAAAGTGGGGTCGTAGGCGGGGTAATTCGGGGACAGACGTATAAATCACCTAAATTCGATCAAGGACCTTTGACTTGAATTTAGGTGATTTATACGTCTGTCCCCGAATTACCCCGCGTTGACTTTCCTTAAAAATTCGGCGCATCGTTCCGGCAGCGAGGCGTTGATATACATTCCTGAACCGAGTTCAAACCCGGCAGGTTGTGCCACACGGGGTATGAACGACATGTACCAGTGGAAGCTGCGTTTATCCGATAACCTCTCCAGGATGCTTCGAACGACGAAGTTAAAATCCGGATCATCCAGCCCGAAATAGATCTTCCTCAGGAGTCGCCGCATATGAGCGGCCAGATCCGAGAGTTCTTCATCCGTAATACTGCCGAAGTCCGGAAAATGCCGCAAAGGCATCAGCCAGGTATGGAAAGGCGATATAGCGGCGAAGGGCACAAAACTGACAAAGTGCTCACTCTTGTGAACAATCCGTTTCCCTTCTTTTGTTTCGTCCTCGATGATGCCGCAAAAGAGGCATTTGCCGTTCTCGTCAAAGAACTGCCGGGCATCTTCCGTCCGGCGGCGGACGTCGTTTGGAAGGACGGGTGTGGCCATGATCTGACAGTTCGGATGTTCCAGTGAAGAGCCGGCGCCCGCGCCATGGTTCTTGAATATGACGACGAGGGCGATCCTATCGTCTTGTGCGATCTCGACGTACCTTCTCTTCAGGGAGGCCAGCACTATTTTCATTTCGTCCACGTTCTGATCGAACAAGTACCGGTTGTGCTCGGCGTGCTCGATCAGCACCTCGTGATATCCGAGCCCCGACATGGTTCGCGTATTTATTCCGCCCTCGACCGCCGGATTGGCATCCGGCCGAAGCGCCGGAAATTTGTTCTTGATGACGCGGACCTTCCACGCCCCGTCGGCAGGCTCAATGAAGACGGGATCGGTCATGTATTCGTTTCCGACGCAGAAGGGACAAGTCGAAACGTGCGGAGGCATGTCGCGCCTGTTCATTCGGATGATGTAGTCTTCCGGTCTGCGGGCTCGTTCCGAGGCAATGATGACCCAATCGCCCGTAACGCGGTTGAATCGGAATTCCGACATGGCTTCCGTCCACCTCGTATTGCAGATAGCGGCGGGCGCATTACGCGTCCGGCATTGATCCTATTATCCTTTCTTTCACTATGCGGAAGCCATAGTCGGTATATCGGAACTGCGGTGGCAGGCTGCTGCGATGCGCTGCCCGTGAGGCTTTGATCTGGTGGCGCCACGACCCTCCGCGTGAAACGCGGCGCGTTCCCTCCTGAGGCCCCGTGGGATTTTTTTCCGGGGATGCCGAGTAATAGTCCTCGGCATACCAGTCCAGGCACCATTCGTGGACATTGTCGCCTATGTTAAACAAACCGTAACCGTTTGGCTGCCAAAGGCCGACGGGCTTTGGACCTGCCCAAGTCCCCCCGAAATACTCTATTGACGAGGGCGGCTCATTTCCCCAGGCATATTCCATGTCTTCCAGGCCTCCGCGGCACGCCTTTTCCCATTGCGCCTCTGTTGGAAGCCGGTAGATTTCGCCCTGCGATTTTGAAAGCCATTCGCAGTAGGACATGGCATCAAACCAGCTCACACCGACAACCGGCTGATCGGAATTGCCGAATGCCGGATCGTGCCACCCAACCGCTTCCGGGTGTTTAGTTTCAGACAGGAAAAGAGTGTATTCGCGGCGAGTTACAGCGCTCGGCGCGATTGTGAACGCGTCCAGCCACAGACGATGGCGCGGGCGTTCCCAGGAGTAACCGCCAGTGGAGCCCATCCAGAACGGGCCTTCCGGAATCGTGATCATGAGCCGATGATACGTTAGATTTTGCGTGCAAATCCGTTCTGGTCTGGGTATTTTCTCCAGATCAAAAACAGCGGAACAGAGGAGGGGTTATGGGTCTCCTGAGAATGACTTCGGCGCCATTGATCACGGTGGAATCAAGAATGTCCGTATTTGAAGCCGTACAGGCGATGGCGCAAAAGAAAATCGGTGCGGTCGTCGTCATGGAAGGCAATGTTGCGGTCGGGATATGCAGCGAGCGTGACATCATGTTTCGTGTCGTCGTTGAAAAGCGCGATCCTGAAAACACGCCGATCAACGACGTCATGAGTGCACCGCTCATAACCATATCGAGGAGATCTACTGCCGACGATGCGCTGAAGCTCATGCTCGACAAGCATATCCGGCACCTGCCGGTGATCGATGTGGACGGCACAATGGCAGGCATGATTTCTATCCGAAACCTCCTGCACGAAAAAGTCGCAGAACTCACCGACCAGCTCGACTCGCTGGAAGCCTACTTCACGGCAGACGGATCGGGAGGTTAGCGGGATGAACGCGGGCTAAAGCCCGCGACTACATTTAAAATCCCGGTTTTCGAAATGTAGTCGCGGGCTTTAGCCCGCGTTCATCCTCCTTTACACATTCTGCCCTACCCGATCCGCCGCAAGGTTGATCCGGTCTTCAACCGACGGATGGCTGTAGAAGATGAATTCGATGATCTTGTTCGGGCTCTTGTTCGCCAGATTCAAGTCCGCCAGTTTCTCCATGCTCGAAACAAAGGCAAGCGCATCTCCGGTTATATCCAGCGCGTAGAGATCCGCGGTTCGTTCCAGCCGCCTGGACAAATAATTTACGCCCGGCAGGACAAGGAGCGACAGAATCGTCACGAGAAGTGCGAACAGCGGAAAGTTGGCAATGTCCGCAAGGCCGCCGAAACCCCATGCGGCGGAAAGCGGCGGAAGAAGACGATGGGCCGCATAAAAGGCGATGACCGTAAGGACAGATTGAAGCGCGATGCCCTGCCAGATATGGTTCTTCACGTGGTGGCATAGCTCATGAGCCATGATCACTTCGATTTCCTCGCCGGAAAAGTGTTGCAGCAACGTATCTGACACGATGATGCGGCGCGTGTTCCCCCAGCCCACGACAGCGGCATTGGCTTTCCGTGTCTTGTCACCCAGCGACCATTCGAAGATCCCGCATACCGGAATATCGATACGCCGGGCCAGCCGATCGACACGTTTCCGGAGATCTTCGTTTTCCACGGGCTTGAAGTTGAAGAACAGCGGTAGCAGCAACACCGGTGCAAGATTCGTCACGGCTATGACGAATGTGATGAAGGCAAGACTGGCGTAGATCCACCAGGAAGCCGGGTGAGTGCGAAGCAGCTGGTAAATGACTTCAATCGCCGCGACTACCAGCGGAACACTGACCGCGAGACCCTTGAGCTCGTCCTTGATCCAGTCCCACAGTGTCTGGCGGGAAAGACCAAACCGGTGCTCGACGTGATAGCTCGAATAGTACGCCAACGGAAGTTGAACGACTTTGAAGATCACGCCGACGATCAGAACGTAGACAAGCACGATCGACCATGGTCGGTGGGCCACGCTTTCAGCGAACTGCCGGATACGGATACTCCAGCCGGTCGTTAGAAGGAGGATCAGGAGAAAAACATCGAGAACGAATCCTGTAAGGCTGACGACGTATTTGATTGATTCGTATTTCTTTGGCTCGTCCATAACATTCGAGGTCTGATATACAAGGTATACGCAACCAGCTTTTCAAATTCAATCAGGAAGGTTCTTACATCGTTCCGAACCTTCCACCACTCATCAGGATTGATCCCGCCGTGCTTTGAAGCAACAACGGTGAAATCGATATAAGGACCGAGAACATATTTCGCAGTCAACCGCGAGCGCCGCGTGTGGTAGTTCGACGTGACGATAACGAGTGACTTCCAGTGTCTCTGTTCGCATAGCTCGCGCACACGTGTGAGTTCGTCAAATGTATCGTACACGTAAGGCTTCAGGCGGACGATGTTTTCCTGAGGAACGCCAAGAGCGCGCAAAATACGTTCGCTTTGATCGACTCCAGTGCCAATCTGGATTCCAGCCTGCCTCAAGGCGATGACGTCTGAACCCAGCGGCTCCGCCGTGAGGATGACATAGGAGCCCATTTGTTCCTTGTACAAGTCTGCGGCGCCCCATGCACGTCCGGGCTCGCCACCGGCAAGCAGGAGAATGGCGTCGCTCTTCCTGGGTTCCGAATCGGCGATGATCAGGCCGGCGGCATAGCGAAGCATCGGCTGGTAGCCGAAATAAGTCACCGGAATCATGAACAGGACAAAATTCACAAGCAACAAAGTCCTGCGCTTGAATCGCCGCCCGGTACCTTGCGGCACCTTGTTCACTTCCTTCCCCAACCGCCACCTCCAGGCGATTGAATCGAAAGAATGTCACCCGCTTCAACCGATGTTGAGAACTTCGATGGAAGCTCTTCCCGGCGGCCGTCCTTACGAATCAGCACGTTCATTCCTCGCTGTCCGGGTTCGCCGCCGTTCAGTCCATACGGCGGAAACTTTCGACGATCGGAGAGAACCGTAATCTGTGCTTTCGCGAGAAAGCGCAATTCGCGAATAACGCCATCGCCGCCACGGCACTTGCCTTGTCCGCCGGATTCGGGACGGAGCGAGTATCGAAGCATACGAACCGGATAAGCATGTTCCAGCGCTTCAACCGGCGTATTCATGGAATTCGTCATGTGCGTATGAACGCCGGAAAGCCCATCCATCGTTGGACGTGCACCCATCCCTCCCGAAACGGTTTCGTAGTAGGCAACGGGTTTCTGTGTTCTGGGATCGATGCCGCCGAATGTGAAGTTGTTCATCGTTCCCTGACTCGCGGCGGGAATCCGCCCGGGCATGGCCGCCGCCAGACATTTATAAAGGACATCTACGATACGCTGCGAGGTCTCCACATTTCCACCACAGACCGCCGCCGGCGGACGAGCATTCACAATAGTGCCTTCCGGCGCGATGATTTGAAGTGGACGCATGCCGCCTGCGTTGGACGGAATCAAGAGACTGACGAGAGTCCTGAAGACATAGAAGACAACCGATGCCGTAATCGCGTAGACCGCATTGACGCTGCCCTGCACCTGTTGATCGGACCTGGAAAAATCGATCACCGCCTGATCGCCTTTGATCTGTATCCGGACACGGATTGCGATGGGCTTGTCCGTGATGCCGTCGTTGTCGAGAAAATCTTCCGCTTCGTACGTTCCATCGGGAATGACCGAAATGGCGTGCCGGGTCATGCGCTCGCTGTAGTTGAGAATTTCGGTTACATAGCGGCTTACTTCATTCCATCCATATTTCTCGACCACCTCCATCAAGCGACGCTCGCCGGTGCGGTTCGCGCCCAGCATGGCGGCGAGGTCGCCTTCACGTTCCTGAGGTGTTCGGACATTCGAAAGAATAAGGTCCCACACGTCCGTGTTGAGCTTGCCGCCGGACATCAGCTTGATGGGCGGAATTCGAAGACCCTCCTGGTAGATTTCCTCGGCGAGAGGCATGGAGCCGGGCGACATACCGCCGACGTCCGAATGATGTGCCCGGCATGCGACGTAAAAGATGAGCTTCTTCCGGGAGAAGACACCGGAGACCAGAGTGATGTCAGGCAGGTGAGTTCCACCCTTGTAGGGGTCATTGAGGATCACGATGTCGCCTGGGCCGATGTTGCGGTTCTCGATCGCCGCCTTTACGGATAGCGGCATCGACCCCAGGTGGACCGGCATGTGATCCCCTTGCGCAAGCATGTCCCCATGGTGATCGAAAATCGCGCACGAATAGTCCCGCCGCTCCTTGATGTTGGGTGAAAACGCCGTACGCTTCAGTGTCGCACCCATTTCTTCCGCGATCGCATGGAAGAGGCTTTTGAAGATCTCGAGACGTACGGGATTCGTTTTCACTGATTTTCTTATTCTCAAAGTTGTGAATGGATTATTGTTACGCGTGTTCCCCTCCTTGCAAAGGAGGGGTGGCCGTGCCATCAAGAAAAGAATCCGTTCCGAAATGGCGCGGCCGGGGTGGTCGCTCACACATCATGTTTCAAACGCATTCCGCAATGTGACTTGTGAGCGACCACCCCGTCTGCGCCATTTCGGTGGCTTCGCATCATTTTCTTAATGGCGCATCCACCCCTCCTCTCCGAGGAGGGGAACACCCAGATCCTCTACTCCTTCTCCAATACCAAATTCAAATATGCATCGACTCGACATCGAAACTCCGGCGGCACGAGGGTCGTCGAACTGTATTCCCCGATGATCGCAGGGCCCTTGATGGTATGGCCATGGCCCAGCGTTTCGCGATCGTAGATGGCTGTTTTAACCCGCTTCCGGTCGATCCACACGGGCCGGCTTTCCACCGGTTGCGGCTTCCCCCGCTGCTTCGGCGATTTACCAAATTTCGGTTTTGGAGTGCGTCCCGAGAACGTTGTGCGTACATTCACCAGTTCAACAGGGCTATCGGGGTTCGAGTACCCATACCGCCGTTCATGTACCGCGTGAAATTGTTCGACAAAGTTCCTGACCAGCGGAATTGTGAGCTCGTACGACTGGCCACGATAGCGCAGGTCGACGAAGTCCGCGGACTGAATTTCGCTCTTTCTGAAACCTTCCGTTTGCAGTTCCGCCATCCCAAGCCTGTGCAACTCTTCCAAAGCTTTTCTTAGCTTCGAATCGGATCCTTCTGCATTGATCAGCAATGTTCGCGAATAGTCCTTTCTCGCATCGGCCAGGATCAAACCCAGCGCAGAAAGGGCGCCCGGAAACCTCGGTACGACCACTCGCGGAATGCCCAGCCCGCCGGCGAGGGCGGCCGCATGGAGCCCGCCCGCGCCGCCGAAACAGAACAATGTGAAGTCCCGAGGATCATATCCACGCTCGACGGATACCAGCCGGACTGCCTGTTCCATGTTGTTGTTAACCACGTCGATGGCACCCTGTGCCAGATCCTCGAGACTCTTCCACTGCCGTGCCCAGTCCAGCCGGCGAGCGATCGGCTCAATGCGATCGACCAGCAAGGGCATCGCGCCGCCCAGAAAGAACCGCGGCAGCAAGCGGCCCAGAATCACATTCGCGTCGGTGACAGTTAACTGCGTGCCCTTTCCATAGCAGATGGGTCCGGGATCCGCCCCCGCGCTTTCGGGACCGACTTTCAGTGCGCCACCCGGATCGAGTTGCGCAATGGATCCGCCGCCGGCGCCGACTGTATGAATATCGATCATCGGAATCCCCACAGGCAGTCCGTCCACGTGGCTCTCGTGCGTCACCTTGATGCTGTCCAGGCACAGGGATACGTCCGTTGATGTGCCACCCATATCGAACGTGATGATCCTGGGGTAACCACAGGCCTGCGCTACATGGAACGCGCCAACAACTCCACCGGCGGGACCTGAAACGATCGTCCTTACGGGAGCGGCCGCCGCTGCCTCTGCCTGGATCGCGCCGCCGTTGGATTGCATGACGCGCAGCGGGCAGTTTCGAAGGCGAGCCTGAAGCTGGTGAAGATACCGGCCCATCAGGGGACCGAGGTACGCGTTGATCACCGTGGTCGAAGTGCGCTCGTATTCTCGATACTCGGGCATGACTCGGGAAGAGAGCGAAACAGGAATGCCAAGAGGCAGCAACTCACGAAGGATCTGTTCTTCGTGGGCGCTGTTCGCAAATGAATACAATAGAGCAACCGCAACGGATTCCACGTTTTGTCCGCGAATGCGGTCGATGAGACCTCGAAGATGATCGCGGTCCAGCGGAAGCTCGACCGAGCCGTCGTAGAGTACGCGTTCACGGACTCCCAGCCGCAGCCCGTCGGCCACCAGTGGCTCGGGCCTCGTAACAAAGATGTTGTAGAGTTCGCGGCGCGTTTGCCGGCCAATGACGAGAACGTCCTCAAACCCTTCCGTCGTCAACAATGCAGTGCGCGCGCCTTTCCGTTCAAGCAGCGCGTTGGTGGCAACCGTCGATCCGTGAATGACTTCCTTTGCCGCGCCCTGTTCGAACCGCGCCAATCCCTTCATGATGGCTTCTTCGGGATGCTGAGGCGTGGAAAGCTCTTTGAAGATCTCGATCTTCCCGCCGCGAATCACCACAAAGTCGGTGAAAGTCCCTCCCGTGTCAACGCCTATGCGGAAGTTTTTCATCACGCAAGGTTGTCAGAAATAGACTCGGGCGACATCCTGGACATGTCCGGCGCCGACGGTCTCGAGGTCCTGGACGACGCCTTGAGGATCACGTTCCCAGGTCAATGATTGAAGATCGACCTGAACGCTGCCCAGGCGATGGATGGCGACTTCGCGCGCCCAGGCCATGTCCGCATCCGATGGCTTTTCGGCAGCGATTCCTTTGATCCATTCAAGAATCTGTGACCGCTTCGTGGCGTCGGCCTGGATATTAAGCGTTGCGCCGTCGCTTGCGCTGATCCGAAGTTCCACGTCGTGAGACCAACCGGATTCGATGACTTTTCGGTCGAGCATGACTTTGAGGAGTAACAGCGCCGGGAGGTCTCCGGACGAAACGGTTCCCCTGGGAGTGCCGGCTTCGCGAGTATTCGCGCCCTTGAAGGTATTCCAGAGCTGGCGCGTGCGGCCCATTGCCGGTGACGTGGAGAACACGAGAATGCGGTCTGCAGAATAGCGTTGGAAGGCCTTCAACGTGTCGGCATCCGATTCGTGGTCCAAACGAGTCACCGAACCGCCGGAGACGAAGACGGCGTTGACGTTGCTGGCCACCAGAGATACTCCGGAAGCGAGGCGTTCGGGAACGGCCCTGGACTGGGGAGCATCGGTGTGCGGTGGAAAAGAGACAAGGGTGACAGGTTGTGATTGAAGACCCTCACCCGGTCTGGCGCCTGCCCTCTCACTTTCATTATCTCTTGAAGGCGGGAGAGAACGCTCGAGAGGCTCTACATCGACGGATGTCACCTTAGCCTTTGGCGGCCAGGTCGCGATGACGCGGTTCGAGGCCCCAAGCAGGTCTCGAGCGGCGACACGCATGTCGTCGGCAGTCATCTCATCAATCCACTGGATTCCTTCTTCGCGGCGGGCCGGAATATCCTGGCTGGTAAACCATTCGCGCACATATTTGCTCTCGAGGTATGAGCGCACCTCGCGGCGCGCGGCTTCGAGGTCCGTGGATTTCGCGCGGTTGAATTGCAACCGCTGAACTTCCTGAAGCAGGTTGTCCTCAACCGGCTCCGGAAATTGTCCGGCAGGAACGGGCACTTCCAGCCGGTAGTAATAAGAATTGATTGTCAAGGGCAGCGAGGTGGTCACCGAGAGCGGCACGACTTTCCGGATCAATCGGTCGAGAAACAGGACCGAATACCAGTCTTTGTAATAAACACTCGTCACAGGCGCGGCCAGGATCACCGCGCCGGTCGGCAAATCCGCCTTGAAGCGAAAGGTTCGATCGGCGGACAGAGGGCCGGCTGGCATTTCCTGCTGGGTTTTCGAGCTGCGTTTTGGAATCTCTTCGAGACGCCGTCGTAAATTTTCAGGGATCGGTCCTGTCATCAACAGGAAGGCTTTATCCGTACTGTAGTCCGGAATATCAGGAGCGTATCCGAGGAGGGCGTTTCGAATCTCGTCTTCGACTCTCGCGCGAAAATCGCCGGAGCGCTTCGAGTTTCCTTTTTCTTCAGGAACTTCTCTGAAGAACGCGACAAGTGGATCGGCAAACATCGGCGTCGCCCACTTCGGCACAGTGATTCGAAAACCCGTTCTGCCAAGCTCTTCGAAGGATTCAATACTTCCGCCGGTAGCGTAAGCAGTCAGTTCGACAGCCCGTCCGGCATTTGTCGAGGACAGCCCGGTGAGGCCGCTAACCGCGTATCCAATAACAATCTGTGCAGAGTCACCCTCTGCAGGTATCTCCGCTAGTCGAATCCCGTTCGGAAGAGAAGAAGATAGAAAGAGAAATGCAGAAATGAAGAAAATGGGCGCAAACACCCGTTGAGACTACCGTTTGCGGGGTAGTGTTTTCAAGGATGAATGTGCTAGATTTCGGTACTTATCGAAAGGGAGAACGCTGTGAACGTCTACGAAGGCAAGAATATTCGTAATGTCGGCATTGTAGGGCACGGAGGAAGCGGCAAAACCTCATTAGTTTCCGCAATTCTTTTTGATACGGGCGCGACGAATCGTCTCGGCCGGGTGGAGGACGGGAATGCTCCGACGGACTACGACGAAGACGAAATCGAACGAAAAATTACAATTGCAGCGAAGCTCGCCTTCTGCGAGTGGAACAAAACCAAGATCAACATCCTCGATACGCCCGGCTTTGGAAACTTCATTCAGGAAGCCCGCGGAGCTCTACGTGTGGCCGACGCTGCGATAGTTGTGGTCGACGCAGTATCGGGCATCATGGTCCAGACCGAAAAGGGCTGGGGATACGCCGAAGAGTTCCAATTGCCGAGGCTGGTCGTCGTCAATCGCATGGATCGCGACACCGCGAGTTTCGAGAGATCGCTCGAGTCCATTCAAAAGAGTCTCGGCCGCATGTGCGTGCCGATTCAGATTCCTCTTGGCGAAGAGAAGGCGTTCAAGGGTGTTGTAGACCTGATTCAAATGAAAGCATACGTCTACCAGACCGACGGATCGGGCAAGTTCACGGAGTCCGACATTCCGGCAGACGCGAAGGACCGGGCACAGGAGTATCGCGACAAGCTCGTGGAAGCTGTTGCCGAGAGCGACGAGAAACTCATGGAGAAGTTCTTCGAGAGCGGCTCGCTCACTGACGAAGAGATGATCGCGGGACTCAAGAATCAGGTTGGCGAAGGAAAGATCTATCCTGTCCTGTACACGTCCGCAATCGGCAACATGGGCATTCAGCCGCTGCTGAACACCATTCTGAACCTGCTGCCTGATGCTGTTGCCCGTGGAACCGTGACCGGAAAAGATCTCCAGGGCAAAGACGTTCAGCGGAAGGTGGCGGACAGCGAACCGTTCTCCGCGTTCGTCTTCAAAACATTTTCCGATCCTTTCACGGGCCGGATCTCGCTGTTTCGCGTTTACTCCGGAACACTCACCACGGAACTGCAGCCATATAACGTCAACAAGGGTGTTACCGAGCGGCTCGGTTCAATCGTTCTGTTGCAGGGAAAAACTCAGGTTCCTGTTGCAAAGGTTCACGCCGGCGATATTGTTGCTGTGGCGAAGCTCAAGGAAACACAAACCGGCGATACGCTCGCGGACAAGGCCCATCCGATTCTTTATCCGGCTGCGAAATGGATCGAACCGGTAATTTCGTTCGCAATCGAGCCGAAATCACGTGGGGACGAAGAAAAGATCAGCACAGCGATCCACAAGCTCATGGATGAAGACCTCGGGCTGCGGTATACGCGCGAACCCCAGACCAAGGAGTTCCTCATGTCGGGCCAGGGCCAGATGCACGTGGAAATGGCGGTCGCGCGGCTGAAGAAGCGCTACGGCGTGGAAGTGCTTCTGCATCCGCCCAAAGTACCCTACCGTGAAACGATCAAGGGCAAGGCGGACGTTCAAGGCAAGCATAAGAAACAGAGCGGCGGTCACGGCCAGTACGGTGATTGCAAAATCCGGATGGAGCCGATGCCGCGCGGGAGCGACTTTGAATTCGTGAATGAAATCTTCGGCGGATCCATTCCTAGAAACTTTATTCCCGCCGTTGAGAAAGGTATTCAGGAGGCGAGGCAGAAGGGTGTACTCGCAGGTTATCCGACGGTCGATTTCCGTGTGATCCTGTACGACGGCTCCTACCATGACGTCGATTCATCGGAAATGGCATTCAAGATCGCCGGCTCGCTAGCCTTCAAGAAAGGTATCCGTGAAGCCAAACCGATTCTCCTCGAACCGGTTATGAACGTCGAAGTTCACGGACCGGAAGAATTCGCCGGCGACCTCATGGGCGATTTAAACAGCCGGCGCGGCCGCGTTCAGGGCATGGAAGTGCGGGGCCACACCACGATTATCAGGGCCCAGGTTCCACTGGCTGAAATGCTCAGTTATGCTTCCGACCTGACGTCCAAGACCGGTGCCCGCGGAAGCTACACGATGGAGTTCAGCCACTACGACGAGGTACCGGGACACCTTGCCGACAAGGTCATTGCACACGCGAAGGCGGGTGCGGCGGGCGAAGAGGAAGAGGAGGAATAGAACTACTGTAGCGGCGCTCTATGAGCGCCGGCTTTTCGGCGGTCATAGACCGCTGCTACAGTGGTTTCACAACGGGGGCCCGGACGCCATCACCTCTCTCGACCCATAAACTTCCCACGTCCAGATCAGCTGATCGGAGCGAATTCGAATATACCCGCCGATTTGCGTGGTCACCGACGGAACCAGCTCACTCAACTGCCGCGCGAGCTGTGAATTCGCCGCAAGATTGATCGTGGCGCTTTTGGGAGTTCCTCCTCGTGCTTCATACACCTCGATCGTAATACTGGCCGCTTCACTCCCGGTTGCAAAGCACAGGCCGGTGAACAACCCGTTCCCCTGAGCCACCTGAGCGAAGAATGCCTCGGTCACAGGCGGACGCGCCTCGATCGACACCAGACTGGTCGGGCTTTCAATATCGAGAACGCCGAGCACCCGGCGAGGGGGCCCGAACGGTGGAGACAGTGCCGTAACGACCACGGCTCCCGTCCGGAGTGTTTCAGGGGACAAGCGCAAGAGATTTACAATTGAAACGCGGGTGGCGGAGTTGGCCTCAAGCTGCAGCGTCGCTGAGGAGCTCCCAAAGGCGACAGACACGCTTTGAGGGAGCGCAGCCGGATTCGCGAGAATCAGTGTGGAGGTATATCCCGCCCCCATCGCGCCCTGCGGGAAAACCAACGTGATCTGACCCGACGAGGCCGCAGCACTGATGCCGAGTTTGCCTCTGGACGAGAAGCGCTCTTCAGCGGCAAGGGCTTCGGAGGATTGAACACTTACAGGGCCGGGGAGCGTCGTCACAAGCCGACTTCGCGGTGGAATGGTCAGTGATTGGACGCTCGCCGTTCCCATGGTCGTGATTGTGACGTTGGCGGCGCGCGTTGAAGGATTCACGAGAATCGCTGCAGCGCCCGCATGGAAGAGAACAAAACTGGAAGCCAGGTCTCGCACAACATTCCCATCGAGCTGAGTCATGTCCAGCGAACCGGTGGCCGTATAAATGCCGAGGCCGCTCGCCGACGCCTCGACTTCGATCCATCCGTCAAACGTCGGCATGGCGAAGATCTCAGGGATCAGCCGCGAGTATTGCTGACCGGCCGCGAGAGTGACCGCAGTAGGATTACGGACGCCCGTTCCCGAAATGAGCGTTCCACTGGAATCCATGGCCTTCAGAACCACCGACATCGCGGTTGGAGCATACAGTGCGATTCCGCTGAACTGGTTGCCGCCGTGAGGGGCCGCAGGGATCACTTTCACTTGCGGCTGGAACGTGGGATCGATGCGAATACCGTCGGAGAAGCCCACGTCGCTTGTCAGATTCGCTGTATTGATGGCTCTGACAGCGAAGTAATAGATTGCGCCGGCATCCAGATTCAGACCTGTGACCAGCACGGAGCTCTGCATTGTTGAAGTAAACGGCCGAACGTCGGTTCCTCCGGGGGTCTTCCCGATGGCGTACTGAAATTCGCGAATGCCGGATTCCGGATCTTCCGATGTCCAGGATGCCAGCAATTCGGTTCGGCTCTGTGTAATGGCGCCCCCGTCGGTAACGACAGGTTTCGTGGGCGGCGTGGAATCCGGCGCCGCTGCAGCGTACCTTCCGTCCACGAAGCGGTAGGTGAAGAAGGAGCCGCTCTGCAGGATAGGCTGGTTGAAACCCGCCTGAAAGGCAGTTGCGCGTTTCAGGTCCTGCCCGCCTACAGTCGCGCTGGAACCATTGGAGCGTGGACCACTCAGGCTCTGATACACGAATTGAATGTCGTTGCTGCCCTCGAAGAGGATGGTTTCGAAAGTAAGACTGGCGCCAAGATCCATGCCGTCTTCGTCCAGGATGCTCAGATTGGCCCATTCGATGACGAACCGGCGGTTGGGAGCGGAGCCGATGGTCCGCATCGTGACTGCGCTGTTGGACTTGAGGACAAGGTCGTCCCAGAACGTAGCTATCAAAGAAGGAGGAACACTGCCGGTGCTTCCTCCCTGCCGCGTTACAGTCTGAGCGGGAAGCGAAGCATTCTGAAATTCCGCATTCGACAGAGCTTCAAGGCTCAGCCAGCCGTTGGTCGCGATCGAAATCTGGGAGCCGGCGAGATAAATGTCCCGGAAGAGGCTGAAATTAAATGGAAGAGTGGCGGCAGCGACGGAATCATCGGCGTTGTTGAAACTCAGACTGGTACCGCCGCCGGCAACACTGGCATCAATGAAGTTGTATGCGCTGACCGCCAGGTTGGTGCTGGACGCAGCCGATGTAATGGTAAAAGCCGGGCCCGTCACCAACTGGCCGAAAATGGAAATCGTGATCGGCCCGCTGGCGGCTCCAAAAGGCACGATCGTCGTAATCGCAGTCGTCGTGGCGCTGACAATTCGCGCCGACACGCCGTTGAAACGGACGTCGATGTTTTGAGTGCGCGTATCGAAGTGGACACCCTGGATCGTCACCAGTGTTGTGGGCGGCCCGCTGAGCGGCGTCACCTGCGTCATCGCCGGCTGCTGGGGCAAGTAGGCAAAAGCGCCGGCTGCAACACCCCACGTTCCGTCCGGATTGGCGACGACCAGATTCGTGGCTCCGGGAACATTCGCGGGAGCCGTTGCCTGTATGGTTCCGGAATCAACCACGCGAACATCGGGTGCCGGAAGTCCCCCGAAGAAAACCTGCGCTCCGGGCCGGAAGTTCGCTCCTGTCACCGTTACGGGCGTGCCTTCTACCGGACCCGATGCGGGCCCGATCGCGATGTTCGATGGCGAGACATCGGTGATCACCAGCGCTCCGCCGACAACCGACGAACTGCCTCCACGATTCACCGCCATGTTCTTCGGTCCCACGGCAGTCGAAGACGCAACTGTTAAACGCATCGTCGCGCTGGTCGAGGCACTGGCTGAAATCCTTCCTCCAAACGTCGGCGAGCCCACGACGATTCCACTATTCGATGTAGTGAAGACAGTACCGTCCGTGAGGTCCTCTCCGCCGACCCGCAATGTTCCACTCGCTCCACGCGGAATGCGCGCGGCAAACGCCGGCCGGGTGAGATTCAGCCCGGTCGAGCTTTGGGGTAACGTTTGGATGTCTGCATTAGAGGTGACGCCCGCCGTTACATCAATCGTCCCGGCTTCGGCCAGGCTGGACGCATTACCGAAATATGTCGTTCCGAAATCGATTTTCAGATTCCGATAAAATGCTGTCGAGCCTCCTCCAATATTCTGCTCGCTGACGGGCAAGTCGAGCGGCTCCGCAAACACCCGGTACGGGCCAGGCGGCAGGAAGCGGAGAAGATAGCTGCCATCTCGTTGAGAGAGTGCGCTGACGAGCGCCGTTCCGTCCCGATCGACTGCGACAACATGCGCGCCGAAGACGCCCACGCCTCCCGATTGAATTACCCCGCTGATCTGGCCGACGGGCGGGGCTGCCGACGCCTTCGGGTAGATCTCCGTTATTGCCGCAATATCGTCGTAGGCCAGCGTGCGCTGATCGAGTTGCGAGAGCGCTGCAAAGGGTACCATCACGGAAGACACGAGGCCTGCATGGTCCAGGCCGAGCAGATGACCGATCTCGTGAGTCAACACACCCTGGATATCGAACTTGTTGTCCTCCGCACTCGTCGAAAATTGCTGAGCTGGATTGAAAATGATGTCGGATTCATCAAAGACCAGCCCACCTGCCGAATCCGCACGGAAGAAAGAGAAGGTGGCTGCAATTACAGATGACCCGAGAGGAGTCGAATCATCTGTGAAGGACACGACATTCATTCCATCGCGACCGACGGTGCGCGCCGCGGTTGTGCCTCTGTAAATAAAACGCACGTCGGCCGTCGGCACGTTTTGCCATGTTTGAAACGCGGCCTGAATCGCGCCGAATTCGCTTCCGTTTGAAATCTGGGGCGAGCCCCTGTCGTTGATCCAATAGGAAACGGGCATGGATGTCCATTTCGGAGTCTGACCCAACGATAGCGTGATGCGCGTGTAGGCCGCTGCAGTTGCCGAACAGACGGATATCAGGAGAATGATCGAGTACTTCTTCAACGCTTACAGACCGACCAATTGTTTGATTTGAGATTTGAAATTATCGAGGGGCAGCCTCAGCGGTTTGCCGGGACGGCCATCGGGAAATGCGAGTCCGGTGACGTTGTTGGACACTTCGCCATTCGTGACAGTGAATTTGCCCTGGCCCATGCCAACAACAGTGGAATATGAACCCGAATTTTCGATGAAGACAACGGCGTCTTCGCCCTGAGCGAAAGAAGGCATGCCGGATACGTGCAGGACGAGATCGCCCACCCTGCCACCGACGGTCGTAAGCTCGACGGTGCGCGAAGCCTGACCCTTTATGGTCTCCCCGACTTCAATCGTGTAGGAAGTCAGGATCAGTTTTCCGTTGTCGCTCCAGAATGTCCGCGAGTCACTTATCCGGCCGACGACGATCTTGTTTGCCTTCTTGACGAGATCCTCGAGGTTCAGGCGCTCTACAGTCGTTGCATGTGACGACGTGGTTATTAAGAAGATGAGAACCAGCGAAACGATAGATAGTCTTTTCAACATATGTACAATTGGCTGCGGCAGTGTAGCACAACTGTAGCGGTGGTCTGTGACCGCCGGCGGTCATAGACCGCCGCTACAGTTAGTGCTAAGATCCTGAACGTCATGGCCGTCAACCCGGAACTCCTGAAAATCCTCGTCTGCCCCCTCTGCAAGGCGCCAGTAAAGCCCCTCGAAAGCGGACAGGGCCTGAAGTGCAGCCAGTGCCGCCGCGTGTATCCGATTCGCGACGACATCCCCGTGATGCTCATCAGCGAAGCGAAAGTTGAAGACTAAAGACCTTTTCCACCGTATCTCTCCGAAAGCGCGCATCTTGTTCATAAGACTTCGCTCGATGGGAGACTGCCTTCTCCTGACGAGTCCGATCCGTGCACTCAAGGAAGAATTTCCCCGCTTCCGCGTGAGCGTGCTCGTGGAATCACGCTTTGCAGGCTGCTTCGACGGCAACCCGGACGTTGGCGAAATTCTGGTCGCAGGAAATAAGTATTCGACCGGGCTTCGCCTGCTGCTGCGCCGCTTTGACGCGATCATCAACCTGCACGGCGGCCCAACCAGTCTCATCTACTCGTGCCTGGCGATAGGAAGAAGGATCGGCGTGCAGCATTACCAGTATGCAAAGCTCTATAACGGCTTGCTGCCACAACCCGATTCCGGGGTACACACCGTAAGATCGACCCTGGACTTGCTTCGCTGGATGGGTGTCGAGACGAGTGATCCGCCGCCTCTTCAATACAAATTTCATCCGAAGGAGGCGGCGCGGATACAGAAGAGACTCAAAGGCCGGCCTTACGTCGTGATCCATCCCGCATCCGTAATGGCCACAAAGAGATGGGACCCCGGCTTGTTCGCTCAGGTTGCCCGGCAGCTCACGAAACACCGGCCGCTCACAATCGTCGTGACGGCCGGCCCCGGCGAGGAATCGTTTGCGAGCCAGGTCGCAAAAGATATCGACGGAACGGTCATCCTGCTCGGCCTCACCATTCCAGAACTTGCAGAACTTATCCGCGGCGCCCGCCTGTATATTGGGAACGACTCGGGCCCGATGCATTTGGCTGCGGCTGTCGACACACCCACTGTTGCGGTCTGGGGTTCTTCGGACTCTCGCCGTTGGCGGCCCTGGAAGGTGGAACACCGCGTCGTCCAGAATCCGTTTGAGTGCAACCCATGTCCGGGCTATCGTTGCCTGGTTGCGGATTCACCACTCTGCATCGAATCGGTAACAGTGGAACAGGTGACGGCCGCAGCAAAGGAATTGTTGTGAGGAACACTTGACCCTCAATCGTACTCGCGTCGAACAACTTCTGAATCAATTCACCGGCAGGAAGATCGTCATTGTCGGCGACGTGATGCTCGACGAATTCATCTGGGGCAAAGTGCGCCGGATTTCCCCCGAGGCGCCGGTTCCTGTTGTCGAGGTCCTCGAGGAGACGTACAGGCTGGGCGGATCAGGCAACGTGGCTGCAAATATACGGGCATTGGATGGAACGCCGATTCCGATCGGAGTTCTTGGGCGCGACGTCGCATCCGATCGCGTACACAATTTATTGAAGCAATCGGGGATTGACGTTTCAGGGCTCTTTCATGACGATCGGCCGACAACGCTCAAGACTCGTATTCTCGCGCACAGCCAGCAAGTGGTTCGCACGGACAGGGAAAGCCGGCAGGCTCTCTCCTCGGGAGTTACTGCGGACCTGGCGGCCGCGTTTGAACGAAATCTTCCCCAGGCAAGCGCCATTGTTATTTCGGATTACGACAAGGGCGTCATCAATCGCGAGCTGCTTGCCGCAATTCTCCCGAAGGCAAAGGTCGCGGGAGTCCCCGTGTTTCTCGATCCCAAGGTTCACCATGCCGACTACTATCGGCCCATCACCCTCATTACGCCGAACCAGCATGAAGCCGAATTGCTGACCGGGCTCGCCATCGAAAATGAGCAGGCGCTGGAAGAAGCCGGGCGTATGCTCCTTCAAAAGTTTGAATGCGAATATGCGCTGATCACCCGCGGGGAAGAAGGAATGTCGCTGTTCAATCGTTCAGGATCGCAGCATCTGCCGACCTTCGCGCGGGAAGTTTTCGATGTGACAGGCGCCGGCGACACAGTTATCGCGACACTGGCGCTGGCCCGGGCCGGCGGCGCGACGATGGAGGAATCCGCCATACTGGCGAATCATGCCGCGGGCATTGTCGTCGGCAAAGTTGGAACCGCAACGGTCAGCAGATCTGAACTTCTATCCGATTTCGAATCCCGCAATGCGCATTCTGCAGGTTAGTTCGGCGCGCGACCTTGGCGGTGGCGAAACCCATGTACTCCAACTGGTAGAAGCGCTTCGCGATCGCGGCCATGAAGTCCTCGTTGCCGGGCGCAGCAGCGGCCCCCTCCATCCGGATATCAAACTGCCCTTCATCAATTCCGGAGACATTTTCACCGCACTGCGACTGAGAAGAATCCTCAAGAAACGATCGGTCGATATCCTGCACGCCCACGTCGCCCGCGACTACACGATTTGCGCGGCGGCAGCGTGGGGCATTCGCAAATTGAAAGTCATCTTCACACGCCACCTTCTGTACCGCGTCCGAGTGCATGGGCTCTATCGACGGGTGGATGGTTGGATCGCAACAACTTCGCAGATTCTCAAAACGCTGCGGCCGCTGTCACCGAAGCTGTCGGCTGTCATTCCCAATTGGGTGGACGTGGAGAAACTTGAATATCGTCCGCATCCCTTGCATAGCCCGTTGACCGTGGGACTGCTCGGAGAGATTTCGCCGCACAAAGGCCACGACGACGCGATCGAAGCGATGCGCGAGCTCGGCGCGGACGTTCGCTTGATTGTTGCCGGAAAGGGCGATCGGAAATATGTCGAGGCGTTGAAAGAGAAGGCCGCCGGCCTTCAGGTGGACTTTCCGGGCTTCGTCTCACTGCCCGATTTTTTCGAAGCCGTGGATGTGCTGGCTGTGCCTTCCTGGGAAGAACCGTTTGGGATCGTGCTGCTGGAAGCGATGGCCGCTGGTGTTCCCGTGGTTGCAACCAACCGCGGCGGCCCGCTCGAGATCATGATGTCCGGGTTCCACGGAATTCTCGTTCCACCTCGCAATCCGGAAGCGCTCGCACACGGCATCCGTTGCATGACCGCCGATGGGAAACGGAGATCGGATATCACCAGACAGGCGCGCACACACGTTGAAGAAAATTTCGATATCCGGCGAGTTGTTCCTCGAATTGAAGAGTTTTACCGGCGGGCGATGAATTCTTAGCCGCAGATTACGCGGATTACGCGGATGGCGCTTCAAAGGCCATTTATGCGCCATCCGCGTAATCCGCGTAATCTGCGGCTAATTACTGCGGGTTTGGTCGCGCCGCCTTCAACTGGCTCTCCACTTCCTGGAGCCTCTGTTTCACCTCAGCGAGCTCGCGTTCCGCGTTTTTCGTGCGAGCTACCGTGACTGCGCGTTGTGACCAGCGGATAGCCTCTCCGGCGGCCGGCCAGATGAGTTCCAACGGAGCCGCCCGGTTCAGCAACTCTTCCATCGAGGCAAGGGCAACGCGTGCCCGCCGCAATTCCGAGGCGGCAAGCCGATCAGCGCCGGCATTCTCGGCAATCTGCACGGCGATACGAGCCTGTGCAACCGAAACGTGGATAGCCCCGGGCGCGACGGGTTTCAGCTTGGAATAGTCGTACGTTCCCACTTCAACCGGCACAGCCATGTGACGGACTTCCTGACGGGGACCCACGCTGCGATAGGCGACCGCCGAACTCGGCAAGTCGACCATGAAATGCGGTTCGGCGGTAATCAGCAGACCGAGTTGGCCGAAACGTGTTGTAGCGTTCAACTGTCCCTTGTTCCCATTGATGTCGAGCTCACCCAGGTTTTCGAGAAAGCCTTCAGGAGAGACGGCCCATACGAGGTACGTTGTGAGCCCCGGGCCGAGCGTCGATGGAGCCTGAAGCCGGTCGACTTCAACCTTCACGCGCGTCAAGGTACCCTCACGCCTTATGTCAACCTTGCCCATGGGCATGAGATTGACGTCGACCGCCCTGTCGAGTGGAAGATTGACGATATCCACGTCGACCGTAGTCAGTGCCAATAAGAGAAACAGGCTGAGCATCGTCATTGACCGTATTTGTTGACGGGCGAAAAGGAAAGCTTCATCGTTTCCTTGCTGACCAGCAGGGCAACGGGGCGTTTGAAATTGTCCATGGCCACATAGACCACCACAGCCCCGCCCTTGCCATTGGAATCCACTACACGCGCCTGGTGCATCCCTTTGCTGTAATAGCCTTCCTTCCCCCAGTCCTCCAGGAAGTCTTTCATCCTGTAGTGCTCGTCAGCGTCCCAGTTCTTGTACGCGTCATCGTATTGCCCGCCCTCCACTGCCGCCATAAACAGCTTGACGCGTCGCTCTTCCTGAAAATTTGCAAACTTATAAGCCAGCCCTCCGATCACCAGCAAGACCAACCCGATCGACACCGGCACCTTGAGACGATCCTTCCACGCGCGCCCTCTTTTGGGGATGGGATGATCCCCGTAAATCAAACTGCCGATGATCTTTTCGGCCATCTCCATATTGTAGCGCGAGGCAGTTTTGGTTTTGCTATCCCATTCAAGTTGTTATAAATTTTGGACCACTTTTAGGGAGGTGGGGTCCATGAGGAAATTTCTCCTCGCAACACTGGGATGGTTGTGTCTACTCGTCTCGGTAAACACTTTTTCACAAACAGTCAACGCGACGCTGGGTGGAACGGTTGGTGATGCCACCGGCGCGCTGATTCCCGGAGTCACCATCACGGCGACGAATACGGGAACAGGTATCGTCAACACTTTAGTTACGAACGAATCCGGCGCCTACAACTTTGCCAGTCTGCAGCCGGGTACCTATAAGGTGACCGCGGAACTTCCCGGTTTCCAGACTCAAACATATACGGATGTTCAACTTGGTGGTGCGCAGCAGGTTCGGCTGAATTTCACGCTCCAGGTCGGTGGACTTGCCCAGAACGTCGAAGTAACGATCGCGGCAGATACGGTGCTGGCCACGTCGTCGAATTCAATCGGCACAATCCTGCCTGAATACAAGGTGCGGGACCTGCCCACAATTGCCGGCAACGTGTTCAACATCGTGCAGAACATGCCCGGTGTGATGCGCGATAACACGACCGGAGCCTTCGGCTACATGGCCGGCGGCCGCCTCGGCGACGTGAATGCCACACGCGACGGCGTGAACGTCAACGACGGACGATATGAAAATGGCGCGTGGTCGATCGTCTATACAAGCTCCGACATGGTCGAGGAAGTGAAAGTCGTCGTAGCCCCGGTAGACGCCGAGACCTCTCGCGGTTCCGGCCAGGTCGCGATGGTCAGCCGGTCTGGCACCAACAATTTAAGAGGCAGCGTATTCTGGAACAACCATAATTCGAGACTCGACGCCAACGACTGGTTCAATAACCAGGGCGGCATTGAGAAAGGCTACGACAATCGTAACCAGTACGGCGCGCGATTGGGCGGACCGATCATCAAGAACAAAACGTTCTTCTTTCTTCTGTTCGAAGGCCAGCGCGATCTCAAGAAGACGGCGGCCAACGGTCTGACGTTCACGGACATGGCGAAGACCGGCATCTTCCGGTATTGGCCTGGTGCCGATCCTGCGAACGCCACAAGTACCAATCCCAGCGTGGATGTTTTCGGCAATCCGATAAGACCGGCAAACGCGAACGTCAGCGGTCTTGCGAATCCGAATTTCCCCGCGGCGATCGGCCTGTTCGGTAGTTGTAACTACAAAGGGGCCCCGGTTCCGAACTGCTCGACATTCACAGACGCAAACCGGTCCGCAATATCCACTGTCCCCTTCATGCAGGAAGAGTTGAAGCGCATGCCTTCACCGAACCGCTTTGGTTCTGTGGGGCTGATCAATCCCGACGGTCTGAACACGGCGCTCATCGCGTTCGTGCGCCGGCAGGAGGGCCTCGACCTGACGAACGGCAACGGAGACGAAGTCGATCGCGATCAGTACAACGCTCGCATCGATCACAACTTCAATTCCAGACACAAAGTCAGCCTGATCGCAACGAACGAACATACGTGGGGCAGCGCGACTCAAGCCGGGCTGAGAGCATGGCCGGACGCTTTTGACGGATTGGCTGTAAAGCGCCCCTACGTTTATACGATTCAATTCACATCAACGCTGTCTTCCAATGTGTTGAATCAGGTTCGCCTGGCGAAGAGAGCCTCGAACAACTGGCAGTGGGGTTCGGCAGACCGCGGCGACGCAGTCGGAGCCGACGCCAGAAAGCTGCATGCCGTAGCCAACGGGATCCCGTACGAAGTGACCTTCGCTTCAAACGGAGGAACCAACCAGAATCTGCAGTCTTTCAGTCACATTGGGGGATTCGGGCGGTGGCGTGAAGGCATCAATCCGATGAAAAGCATCGGCGATGACCTGAGCTGGACGGTTCGGAAACACGCCTTCAAAACCGGGTACGAGTGGCGCAGACAGGAATCGAACGGATTCAACGATCCGAATTACGATCCCGTCGCCACGATTACGAGCAACACCGTTCCCGGCAGTACCCCGGTCACCGGGCTCGATAGCACCAGATTTACCGGCCTGACGAATAACGCGGCTGTCACGGCGCGAAATCTTTTGTCGGACCTGGCCGGCTCCGTCGCCAGAATCAACCAGGCTTTTGGAGTCGTCAGTTCCACGGACACAACGCTCGTTGGAACTCCAACTATCCGGAACAACCGACATTGGAATTACCAGTCCGAGATGAGTGCGTACTTTAAGGACGATTGGAAATTCCGGCCCGATCTCACGCTGAATCTCGGCCTGCACTGGGAATACTACGGCCAACCTTACGAGCACTATGGCCTGGCGGCACGCGTCGTCGGTGACGAGAGCTCGTATCTCAATATCAACTGCACGTCGAGTCCGGGCACAGCCAACTTCACGAGTCAGTGCAGCAATCTCGCGCAAGTGCAGTTCGTGGGAAAGAATTCTCCGCATCCGGAAGTCGGGACCTATTTGAATGGCAACGACTACAATAACTTTGGGCCTTCCGTGGGCTTTGCGTGGAATGTGCCGTGGTTCGGGAAAGGCAAGACCGTTATTCGCTCTGGATATGGCATCAGCTATGAAGGAGCGCTTCGCAACTTCATTAACGTCGATGGCGCCATCGGCACAGTTCCCGGTATCAATCTGGTGTCTGGAGGATCGGGACGGAACTATGATCCGCCGACATACACCTCGCTGGCAACCGTGCAACTCCCGATTGCGCTGGCATCGGGAACGGCGACGAAATCACCTTTCCCGATTCCCACTACGGACCGCACGCTCGGTATGACGACGTATAACCACGTGGCGCCCTATACACAAAACTGGAACTTCGAAATCCAGCGTGAAATAGCGAAAAACACGACGGTCGAAATCCGCTACATCGGCACCAAGGGCACGAAGCTTTGGAGCGCCGTCGACATCAACCAGGTCAATTATCTGAAGCCACAACCGGATCTTTTTGCCGCCTTCAATGCAGTCCGCGCCGGTGGCGAATCTGCCGCGCTGAATCAAATGTTCAATGGCCTGGCGTTAACGGGTACATGCACCGTCAATGGCACGACTTGCACTGCGGCTCAGGCTCTTCGTACCAACACCACCACGCGCGCTCAGTTGGCCAACGGCAGCTATGGCGCATTTCTGAACGCTCTGAATACCACGCTGCAGTACAACGGCGCGCCCGCCGGCGACGCAGGATCGATTCTTCGCAAGAATGGGTACCCGGAGAATTTCCTGGTCCCCGATCCGCAGTTCTCCACGATCCAGATCGAAGGCAATAACCAGAACTCCACGTACCATTCTTTGAACCTCCAGTTCACACGGCGTTTGTCGAATGGCTTCACGAACACGACAACCTACATCTGGAGCAAAACGCTTGGCGCGCCCAGCGCTATGACTGGAACGACAAACCAGCTTAGCGATCCGAACAATCGTAACGAGAGCAAGAAGCTTCAGGATTTCGATCGCATGCACCAGATCAGCAGCAACGGAACGTACGAATTGCCGTTCGGCACCGGCCATTACCTGTTGGGGAATGCTCCTGGCTGGCTCCAGAACTTCGTCAGCAAGTGGCAGTTGGGCGGCATCATGAACTTCAGTACGGGAGTGCCGCTCACAATCCAGGCTACCGGTGTCAACACCATTACCAACGTCGCGGCCAGACCGACACAGGTCGGCGCGATACCGTCGGATATGGGCAAGATTACGAAACTGGCGAACGGCGTGAACTACTTCAATGGGTATACGCAAGTTCCGGATCCGAGCTTCGCGGGCGTCTCTCCCGCATGCAACGGCTCGACAACCGCATGCAACGGGTTGTTCAGCGCGTACAGCAACCAGGCGATCCAGGGTCCGAATGGACAGATCATCCTGGTGAATCCTCAACCGGGACAGATTGGAACTTATGGTCTTGCTACTCTCAGAGGACCATCACGGTTCGATCTCGACATGAATTTGATCAAGCGATTCAGGATCACCGAAACCAAGCAGTTCGAGTTCAGGGTCGATGCCGTGAACGTCCTGAACCATCCTAACTTCGGCTCGCCGACGTTGAACATGAACGGCGCCGCTGGAACGTTTGGCCGCATCTCCAGTCTGGCCAGCGGCCTTAACACGGGCGGCAACGGGGGCATGCGAAGTTTCGTTCTGAACACGCGAATCAACTTCTAGAACGTAAGCCGCAAATTACGCCGATTACGCTAATCAAATTGGCGTAATTGGCGTAATTCGCGGCTATTATCTGTATATGCTCCACATCAAAGTCGCTCCTAAAGGGATGGGCCTCAACGACTTCGTCGCGCTGGACCAGGGGTTCTTTGCGGACGAAGGACTCGCTGTACAGTTCGACTGGAAGACCTTTCGCGGAACGCAGTCGAGCTGGAAAGGGATGGAGTACTTCGACCGCCCGCAAGACAAAGCCGCCGGTGAGCAAGTGATCCAGTGCGCCTGTCTGTGGGGGACCATCAGCAACGCGAGCGCCGGCATGGGCCTCATCGTCCCCGATTGTTATGGAGTTTCGCCCTGGGCGATCTTCGTACGGCCCGATTCGAGGATCCACAGACCGGAAGATCTGAAAGACGTCCCGATTGCGGTCGGCATGCGCGCGGGCAGCCATTTCAATGTGCCCTACAGGCTGGAGAAGTACATGCCGCTGAAGCACATCCAGACCGTCAATGTCGGCGGATTCGGCGCGCGCCTCAAGGCTCTGCTCGACCGGGAAATTGAAGCAGCCAGCCTTCTTCCTCCTCAGATCGACATGGCAAAGCAGCTGGGCCTTCGCGAAATCATCGCTGACGAGTTCAAGACCCTGTGGTGGGTGCCGGAAGGTGCGCCCGAGGCTGGCGTTCGGGGCTATTTACGCGCCCTCGACCGCGCCGAGCGTGCGCTCGAGGCAAACCTGCCGAAGTATCTTCCGCTATGGAAAGAGTGCGTCCCGCCTGAATTTCAGGATCGGCAATGGGACTTCAGCCGGTTCACTCGTGGCGAACGCTTTATTTACAATCCGATCGCTCGCGAGGAATTCGAGGAAGTGTTCAATCAGGTGGAACGCTGGGGACTGGACCAATATCTGAAGGACCGTTCCTTCGATAGTTTGGTCTACCGCGGTCAAAGCAATAGAACCCCGACAGGTCCAGGTTCTTCACCAAGTCCTTGCTATCCCCACGATTACCTACTGTAGCGGCGGTCTATGACCGCCGGTTTTCCTTGCGCGCCGCAAAACCCGGCGGTCATAGACCGCCGCTACAGTTAGCTAACCCCGGCGACATTCCGGGGTTTTGTGCCGAAGTGGAAAGACAGAACTTGTTTCCCGAGTTGCAAGATCGAACCAGTAAGCACGCCCAGCGAATCTTTGGTTGCACCCATGTGTGCAAGCAACTCCTGCGTTCGACGATTTCGGTCTTCTTCGGTCGCAACCTCTTCCTTCGCTTTTTTTATCTCCGCCATACGCTCCTTGAATTGGCCGTAATGAAAGTTTGCGTTGGGCGACTCAAATAATCCAGCCCTGTCCGCCCATCGCGTTCCTGGCCGGTGAAATGGGTTTCCTCAATCGTAGCCAATTTGCTTCATCAGTTTGATGAAATCCTCATCGTGGATATACTTTTCAAACGAATCATCCGACCGAGGGTCAGGTATTCGCTCGCCCTCATTCTGTGGTCCTTACGCTGAAAAGCGGCAGAAAGGTCCCCTCCCGCGAAATTGCGTTTCCCGGACTTGCTAATCGGCATCTCAGGGAAATCACTGGTTTCCCGGACTTGCTGATCGGCATCTCAGGGAAATCACTGGTTTCCCGGACTTGCTAATCAGCATCTCAGGGAAATCACTGGTTTCCCGGACTTGCTAATCAGCATCTCAGGGAAATCACTGGTTTCCCGGACTTGCTAATCGGCATCTCAGGGAAACCACTGGTTTCCCGGACTTGCTAATCGGCATCTCCGGGAAGTCACTGACTTCCCGGACTTGCTAATCGGCATCTCGGGGAAACCACCGGTTTCCGCGACATGCCTGACGCGATTTGAAAGCAGCGTGTGGGCCAGAAACAAAACCCGGCGCGACTTCGATGAGGCTAACAGCATGTTTTCAATGGCTTGCGAAGATCGATTGGTCTGTGGCGGCAGCGTTTTTTACTTTTTGTGGAAACGATTCAACTGCGAAACTCAGGCTAGCTTGCCAAGCGAAGTGCCTCATGTGTTACATCTCGACACAGCCTCAACGCTTCTCGGCCTCCACTCGAATTACGTTTACAGGTTGCTCAAGAAGCACAACTTGACTCATCTGCGTAGACCGGCGCGCCCACGCCCTCGTCAGTAAGCCCAATCATCGTGTCTTACCGGCAATCTGTTCAACTCAGCACGGCAAAAGCGCCATTGCGGCATGAATTGATCCATTAAGTTTGTGAAGCGGTTGTTGTGAGTGTGCTCCAGCAAGTGGACCATTTCATGCACGACGATATATTCGAGGCATTGCGGCGGCTTTTTCGCCAGCTCAGTATTGAGCCGGATACTTCTGGAGTCCGCGCGACAACTGCCCCACTTCGTTTTCATCCTTTGGGCAAAGAAGCGATCCACCCTGACGCCTATGAGCGGCTCCCATTTGGCGATCAATAACGGAACCGCCTGCTTGAGTTGTTGGCGATACCACTCTTCGACGACGGCCTCTTTCTTTTCGCCGGTCGCCCCAGGACGGACGCGCAGGTGCATCTTGTTGTGCTTGAGTTCCACGCGGGACATCTCGCCGCTTTCGACCACCTTGAGCAGGTAGCGTTTTCCCCAAACATTATGGCTTTCGCGATCGAGATACTCGCGGGGCGTTTCGCGCTCCTGTTCCCGTAACTTCTTCTGCTGCTGCTTGATCCAGCCGAGTTTGGAAATGGCAAACACGCGAATGGTGTCCAGATTCATCCGAAGCGGGGCAGAGATCCGGACTCTTCCGGCGGGTGGATAAACACTCAAGTGAACGTTCTTGATGTCCTTCTTCACGACCTCGACGGCAATCTCACCCAGTTCGATCTTCGTGGCCATCAGTATTCCTTCTGCTGTTTGATGATCAGGAAGATGCGCTCGACCTCGGCCACATCCTGCAACACCCCATACAAGGCCGCCTTGATGACTTGCTCACGCGTCTGAATCCCGCGCCAGCCGTCAGGCCGGACCTGCTTCACCACGTTGTCAATTTTGATAGCCAGTTCCTCGTTCTGATTCAGGTTGTTGTAGAGGGCGCGGCGTCCCGGCGTGTTCAGTTGTGCCGGCGTCTCCTCAGCCTGCCCGGCCTCCACCCTCTTGGCCAGTTCGGCGACCCGTTTGAGGTATTCCTCGTATTCGATCGCCTTCGCTTTGCGCGCAGCGATGATCTCGTCCAACAGCGCCGACATTTTCTCGTAGTAGGCCGGGTCGTTCAGGTGTTCCTTGATGATCTTGCTGCGGACGTTATTCTCGATGGTTTCCGCCACGGCTTCCTTGTTGCCTTTGAGGCCGCCAAGCTGGCTGTTGATCGCATTCGCGATGCCCGTTTTCACGATCAGTTCCAGAAGGGGCATATTGTCGAACGGCGAAATCTTCCGTGGCTCATCCGCTTCGATGTAAGTATCGATCAGGTGGTGCATGTCCGCCTCGTACGCCTTGAGGTCGAGGCTCTCCCCACTCGCCTTGCGAATGATTTCGCGCAGCTTCAGGTATTGATCAAGTTCCTGCTTGATGCGGTGGATGCCGGCGTCACTGTAGCCGGCGGCGTCCAGTTCGTCGGCGATGTTGGCGAAGGCACGCACCAGCGCGACCGTCGCTTTGTACAGCGCGGCGCGCTGGGGTTCGCGCTTCGCGAGATCTTCCGGAATCTCAGTGTTCCCGCAGAAGTAATGGATGTGTTCCAGTTCACCTTTTGGCGGTTCCACTGGTTCGCAGAGCAGGGCGAGGGCCTCGAGCGCTTGATCCAAACGCTCGCGGCCCTTCTTCAAGCGATCCTGGAGCAGCACCTCAGGCTCGGCGCCCCCCGAGCTGTGATCCAGTTCGGACGTGTAAACCGCGATGGCATTCTCCACCTTCTTGAACAGGTCCTTGTAATCCACGATGTAACCAAAATCTTTGTCATCCCCATCGAGCCGGTTCGTGCGGCAGATAGCCTGGAACAGGCCGTGATCCTGCATGCTCTTATCGATGTAGAGGTAGGTGCAGGTTGGAGCATCGAATCCGGTGAGGAGCTTGTCCACTACGATCAGGAGCTTCATGTTGGCGGGCTCTTTCTTGAACAATTCCTTCGCTCGCTCTTCGTAGGTCTCCGTCTTCGTCATGCCCGGCTTCGCAACAACATCTTTCAACAGTTCGGTGTAGGTGTCATAGATAAACCGTTTGTCGGTCTCGGTGTTCGCTCCGGTGTCTTCCGTGGTGATGTCTCTCGTCTGCGGGTTGTAAGACGTCACCAGCGCGCCGCGGCCTTTGAATGCCGTCTTTTGAAAGAGGGTGAAGTACTTGCACGCCTCGTAGATGCTCGACGCCACGAGAATGGCGTTGCCCCGATTGTTGTTCAGACGCGGTTTGACGCTGAAGTCGAAAACAATGTCGCTCACGACCCGATCCATGCGCGAGCGAGAGCTGAGCACGCGCTGCATCGTGCCCCATTGCTTCTTCAGTTCGTCTTTTTGCCAATCGTTCAGTCCCTTCGTCTTGGCCTCAAACCATGCATCTATTTTTTCCTGGGAGCCCAGCCGCTGATCGATATCGCGCGCCTCATAGATCAGATCGAGCACGACCTTATCTTCCACCCCTTCGCTGAACTTGTAGGTATGGATGTATCCGCCGAAGACCTCCAAACTTGTGGCCTTGTCCTTTTTTAGCAGCGGTGTGCCGGTGAAACCGATGAAGACCGCGTTGGGCATCAACGCTTTCATAACGCGATGCAGTTTGCCGCTCTGGGTGCGGTGGCATTCGTCCACGAATACAAAGATCTCACCGACTGTCTGACTTGGCTGTGCTTCCAGCTCCTTGATGAATTGCTCGAAGTTGTCCACGTCCCTCTTGCCGAACTTATGCACAAGCGAGCAGAGGAGTCGCGGCCTGGCCTGCGCTAACTGGCTCATGAGGTCCCGGCCGCTGCTGGTGCGTTTTATCGCCTCGCCTGCGTCGGTGAAGACATTTTCAATCTGTTTGTCGAGTTCGTCGCGGTCCGTGATGATTGCCACGCGCGCGTTCGGGTTGTTCTCCAGAATCCATTTGGCAAGCAGGACCATGACGATGCTTTTGCCGCTGCCCTGCGTGTGCCAGATGATGCCACCCTTGCGGTCTCGCGCGTACTGCTGCGCCGCCTTGATGCCGAAATACTGGTGCGCGCGCGGCAGCTTTTTCATGCCTCCGTCGAAAAGCACAAAGTCATGCATCAGCTCGATCAGCTGTTCTTTGGCGCACATCTTGAGGAGGTATTTGTCCAGCTTGAAGCGGGTGTTGTCTTGTTCATCTTCCTTCCACCGCAGGTAATACTTCTCCTCGGTGCCGACCGTGCCATATTGCAGTCCCTCGGAATCATTGCCCGCGAAGATGAATTGCACGGTGCTGAAAAAGGGCGCGTTGAACTGCGGCTGCTGGTTGGAAATATTCTGGCGGATGCCGTCGCCGATCGAGATGCGGCTGTTCTTCAGCTCCAGGACGCCCACGGCGATGCCGTTCACATAGAGCACGATATCCGGTTGCCGTTCAAGATTGCCGAAAAGCGTAACCTCTTCGGCAATGGCGAAGTCGTTCTTTTTCGGTTCTGCCCAAATTGATCAAATGGACAGTTTCGGTGACCTTGCCCGCCTCGATCTTCACCGGCACGCCGTAGCGCAGCAGTTTGTAAACCTCCTTGTTGTTGCCGTAAAGGCCGCGGCTGTGGTGGTCCGCCTCCGTACGCAGGTCACCAATTGCCTTGTTGATCTGGGCCGGTGTGTAGCCGCTCCGGATCAGAATAGGAGTAAGAAGGTGTTCTTTGATGTTGCTGTTGTCGTCACGATCCCGCCAGTCGCCGAGATAGCGGTAGTGGAGTTCATCACGGAACAGGGCGACGACACGGTTCTGCGTGGCGCGTTCGGGCTGGCCGATATCCATACGTTCTAAAATCATGCTCTGCTTGAACCGGCGAGATCAACTGCTCGACTGTACGAACGCGGGCTAAAGCCCGCGACTACATCAGGAAACACCTTCGGCGTGACTGGCCTGAATGTACCGGCCTGAATGTAGTCGCGGGCTTTAGCCCGCGCCCTGGAAGCCGCGAAATCGGCGGATTCCGCGACTCTTTTTCCACGATAAGCAGGCTACAGCCACACGGGCTCACAGGTTTGCGAACGGAGCAACGCATGCATTTGAACCGAGCGCTGCGGTCGATTGGCATCGGTTTACTCCATCGCTGTCGAGTATGATTTCGACCTCGATGAAGCCGTTGAGTGCTTCTTTTCGGACTTTCAGATTCGGCGTAATAAAAGATATTATCGTGATCGTTATCAGTTGCTCGGCCGGACATTGGGAGGAAGGAGGCTGAAGATTATCTTTCAGCTCAAGCCGCAGAACGTCGTTCGTATCATCACCGGATGGCCAATATGAAAAAGCGGAAAACACTACGCTCCAGACGGAAACCGACTCGAGACGAGATCGACCAATTTGTCATCGCTCAAGCCGATGATGATTCAGCCTGGGAAAAAGCCATAGTCGTCCGGCAACCGAAAACAAGATCCCTGTCAATTTCTGGTCTGTTAGCCGCACGCGCAGCTTTTCTGGCGAAACTCCATCGTGAGAGCAGTGTCGATAAATGGGTCGAACGAATCGTGAGGGAACGGGTCGAGATCGAAGAATCCGCATTCTTTGCAGCCAAAAAGAGCCTCGCATCATAAACGCGGTTTACCGCGCCGAAAACCCCCAAACCGTATGATAGTTCTGTCCAACTGTCTCTCCTGACCCGCGCGGCTTGCGGATTTGCGCGGGTCTCCGTGTTGAAATATGAAGTAATCCCTGTTCTGCGCACTCACACCAACTCAAAGCCGCCAAGCGACGAGATCCTTTGCTAAGATTGAAATGGCTGCGGTGAGAGGATTCCTATGGATACAAAACAACAGTTGTTGAAGGCCATCGAGGAGTTACCCGAAGACGCGAGCGTTGGGGACGCTCTAGAGCGCCTTTACCTGCTTTACAAGATCGAAAAGGGAGTCAAACAGGCTGACGCCGGCGAACTGATCAGCCAGGAAGAAGCCCGCCGGCGCATGGCGAAATGGCTGAAGTAAGGTGGACGCCTCAGGCACTGGATGATCTGGAGGCGATCTGTCTGTTTATTGCACGTGACGCACCCCCGGTCGCAGCGGTCTTCGCTCACGAGCATTCGACGCCACCGATCGGTTGGCGGATTTCCCAGAGTCAGGCCGAATTGTTCCAGAGATGAACGATCCGAGCTTTCGAGAGATTTTCTTGGCAGTTATCAACTCATTTATAGACTCCGATCGGGTGATGTTCACATTTGTGACTGTGCACCACGGTGCCAGGAAGTTGAATCCAGCTGAACTGGAAAGCGGCACATAACCGCCGCTGGAGCGACCGCTGAGAAGCGCGGCCGCTCAGCGGCAATCTGTTGGGTCCTGGCATGGCTGGTTTGACACCCTGAAAATGAACCGGCTGCTGCCAAAATCGCAATTCCCCTCGAGAAATTGTTCGTCGATCTCGTCTTTGGCATCCACGCCTTATCCACGTCCGTTCGGCGCAAAGAACGGCAGAATTGGACTCTTCTCGCCAACGGCGACGCGAGTGAATGGCCCGATCTTGACGAAACCGGAGTGGAGGGTCTTGTCCCGGCACGCCGAAGCAGGGAAAGCCGTGACTCACTCGAACGCTGCTTGTCGATAGGCAAGGCACAGAGTAAGAAGGAGACCACATCACCGAGCTGAAATCGCGAACGCGAATCCGCTACTTTGAAGCTTCGCGGATACCAGATTCATGCTCGAGATGGCCTAATGAAGTCTCCGAGCCGCCCCGTTTTTCCGGGATTTATGCCGTCGCATTTGGCCTGGCCGATCAGATTAATCGAATCTTTCCAGTGAGCAGGTTATGCATCGTGCCTTGCTTGAGTTGGCGGTATTTGGCGAGTTTAGCCTCCAACGCGGCAATCTCGGCGTTCATGTCGGAAAGGACGGCCGCGATTGCGGTCTGTTCCGGAATGGGTGGAAGCGGGATAGTAAATGCTTTCAGCCAGGGGAATTCGATGCTCTCGACTGTGGTCCCTGACTTCAAGCACCGCATCCGAATTTGATCGCCGTTCGAAATAAGCGCATTCAAAACGTTGCATCTCGGAATGAGTAAGAATCAGCTTTGGCGAGGAAATGCACGACCTTGTCCCTTGTCCCGGCGATTGCCTTCCAGTCGATGTCCTTATGCTTCCGCTTGAACTCAGCAGAGATTCTCTTCGCCGCCTCCCCCATAATTGCAATGTTTCGCACAACAGCATCCTGGGTCTTCTTATCTTCGAGAAACACCGCATAGCTTATGCCTACCGTGTATTCCTCGACGCGTGCTATTGCCTCCTTGATGTCGTCGATCCAAAGGGAGTCCTGCCTTTCAGGCATAGACAGTATTCCTTCGGATGTCATCTGCAACGCTCTTGATGCGGATGCTCTCCACGCCTTCCGGCGTGAGCACATCCACTTTCTTTCCAAAGAGCTTTTCAAGAAAATCGATAAGAGCCATGTAATTGTCAAAAGTCGGCTCGCCAAACTCGACTACAAAATCAATGTCGCTCTTTGGGGTTTGCCGGCCCGCTGCATATGAGCCAAACAGTCCGATTCGCCGGACTGAGAACTGCTTGAGGGCGTCGTGATGCTCCTTCAGCTTTGCGATGATTTCCTGCGACGTACCGGGTTCTCACCGTAACACGGACAGCTTTCCTAATAAAACTTTCAGTGCAGTCCGCGCAATAATGGAATTGAAAAGATAAAAACTCATGCGGTTGCCGACGCCCGGGGAGAATCTGTAATGTGGGTCTTTGGATACGGTTCGCTGATGTGGGGCGAGTTGGAGAAAGCCTTTGGCGGGATGCGCGTTGATAGTCTGCTGATCCAGGGAAATGAACGCGGTGGTACTGGTGTGTCAAGAGAACCTCGTGTCGAGATCGTGTGTTCTTTGGATATACTCTGCGAGGAAAACGAAAGGGATCAAGAAACTACGACCTACGCCGAGAGGGCGGTCACGACATAAGAGAAAGTTGCAAAACCGAAAAGTGAAAACGGGAAAGAAACCACCAGAAGCACAAAAGGCACAAGAACGCAGAAGAATTTTTGTGCTTCTTGTGCTTTTTGTGGTTGCGTCCCATCCCTCTCGATGTTTGCAAGACCTCTAAGAAACAGGGGAAAGATTATGATCACTCGA
>WNFT01000250.1_pt1 | contig 47450 bp, 48 predicted proteins | sample 5400191 | NCBI WGS metagenome assembly WNFT01 (sample SAMN13153359, study PRJNA577476) | soil metagenome | isolation source: 80 cm saprolite under Madrone tree | place: USA:California | collected 2016-06-14 | reverse complement strand
GTCAAGAGACAAAAATCTCCTCAACGCTGAAGAAACGGACACATTCCAAATCAGCTGCCAAGAAACAAGGGCATGCAGCTGTCGGCGCAAAGAACGCGCCGCAGCTGATGCCCAAGCCATTAGCCCGATTGGAGCGGAGCGCAGAGACTGGTAAACGCGGCGTTATGACCAAGCTTCTTGAAAAGGCTTTCGCAGAGGCAGTTAAGCTCCCGAAAAAAGAACAGGACAAACTTGCTAAATGGCTACTCGCCGAGTTGGAGTCAGAACGTCGATGGGATGAAGCCTTCGCTCGTTCGACTGACCAATTGGCCCAACTCGCTGACGAAGCGCTGAAGGAGCATCGCAAAGGACGGACGAAACCGCTCAATCCTGTGGTGGCGAATTACAAAGACGGCCAAATCCCAATGGTTTTTGAGGCTTTGGTACCATCCACAGAATGCGTGACATCATCATCCTTTTCGTCCATGTGGTCGCCACCGTCGTTCGGTTAGCCAGACCCAGCGGACTGCGTGCCGTCGTTGCCGAATCCGTTCTTGTGCGTCATCAGCTACTGATCCTCAATCGAGGCCGCAAGCGCGCTCCCAACCTGCACATCGTCGACCGAATCATTGCTGGTTTATGTACCCTTCTGATCCGGCCGGCCCGCGTTCTGCACTCTGCCATCGTTCTAAAGCCGTCTACTTTGCTGCATTTCCATCACGTCCTCGTCAAGCGCAAATACCGGCTGCTATTTTCCCCAAGGCGTCGAAGTCAGCCCGGTCCGAAAGGACCCAGCCAAGAACTCATCGCTGCCGTCGTTGAGATGAAACGCAGGAATCCGACCTGGGGTTGTCGACGAATTGCAGAGCAGATCGCTCTGGCCTTCGGAGCCGACATCGACAAGGACGTCGTCCGTCGGATTCTCGGCACGCATTACCGGCCGGAATCTGGTTTCGAGCGGTCCATCATGGCTAACCTTTCTCGGCCATATGAAGGACAGTTTGTGGAGCGTGGACATGTTTCGTTGTGAATCGCTCACATTACAAACGCATTGGGTTCTGGTCGTGATGGACCAATTCACGCGGCGTATTATCGGCTTTGGCGTTTACCGGGGAATAGTCGATGGACTGGCGTTGTGTCGGATGTTCCAGCAAGCGATACGAGGGCCATCGTTGCCGAAGTATCTCAGCACGAACAACGATCCGTTGTATCGCTTTCACCAGTGGCAGGCGAACCTTCGGGTGCTGGAGGTAGCGGAAATCAAAACTGTGCCGTACGTGCCGCTGTCGCATCCGTTCATCGAAAGGTTGATCGGCACCGTCCGGGGAGAGTGTTTGGATCAAACACTATTCTGGACGACCGCGGACCTGGAGGCGAAGCTTAACGAGTTTCAAAAGTATTTTAATGAGCACCGGACGCACGCAGGGATAAAAGGACGCTTGCCAGATGCTGGCGCCCCACGGCCACCGATAGGTTTGAGTTCGTATGGATGGCAGAGGCACTGTCGCGGCTTGTACCAGACTCCGATTGGCGCCCGATTTTAGGAATTCGCCAGCGACAGGTTCTGGTCCTCGTGCGAGCACCGCCAGTGTACGCAGTGCGAGCGCCAAGCTGGACGTCACTTCCGAAGCGATTCTCAGCGAAATTAAGGCCTGTGTTTTCAGTGTGTGAAAGTGGAGTGAAGGAATTGGACAATTGCAACAAAACCCGCGAAATTCTAATGCCGTCCGCCAAGATCCACTTTCGGCCGCCTGAGATTATTTTCCAGCACTGTCCGGATAAACTTCCCGGTACGACGATCCGTCGATGCGGTCACTAGCGCGAGCGGGCAAATCTCAGATCTAAATCCAGTCAAGATAGGTATGCCGAAGAACGCCGCCATTGGATTATCCAGATCAATGTCCCACTGGCCGCCCGCATTTTTACGGAAAGTCTCTCCCACATATCTTGCCATGCCGTCAACGATGCGCGATTGATCCGCGGCCTTTATCGCCTCTATCGAAGGATACCGGCTCAGAATCCAACCCTCCAGTGCGTCGATTGATTCCGGCGTGTAATCCAGCTTCGAACGCAGATCGGCCGGAAGCATCTCGAAAAACCGGGCGAGCGCGTCATCCATATCCGCGACCCAGTAGTTGAAATCATCTAAAGTGGTTTTCGCCTGATCTTGCATCTCATTTTCCAACAATCACGTTGATGCCCGCCTTCTCAAGCGCCGATTGAAGAGGCGCGCCGGGAGGTTGTTCAAACACCCAGTCGATTCTCCAGCCAATCTCCTTTACCAATATCTCATCCCGTGCGATTTCCCAAGCATTATCCTGCGTCAAATATTGCGCTCCGGTTTTGTACTCGACACCTCTCAAGCTTGCTACATCCGCAATATCGAGGCGACGAGGTACGCCTTCAACATTTACGACAACCTCTCTTTCGCCCCATCCGATTTTCTGGTGATACGCATCCACAGCTTTACTCGCCTGCGTCGCGCGTTGCATGTTCTGGTCGTAGGTTTTGCTCCAACGCTCGTAAGACCAGCGTTTGTCGGGAGCGGTCCTGGCCTCGTACTCGGACCAGCGCAGGGCTTTATGCTCAGGGGAACCGGGCGCTCCTGGTGCGGGGCCTCGTGCAGGCTCCGGAGCACGTGGTGGTGAGGGCCCTTCCGGCTCCGGAACGGCTCTTGCCGCAGCAGCCCGACTAGCCGCTCCCCTCGCCATTTTCACACCCTGCCGTGCGCCCACCACTGAGAGAATCATCATCACCGTGCCGACGCCAACTTCGGCAATCCCTGTCGCGAAGCCCTTACCGGCTGCTTCCAGATCCGCGTGAGTCCGCGCAACGCGGGTCGCCTCATAAAACGTCATCAGCGTCTTGATGCCCGCGATAACCTGAGTGGCCGACGTGATGACGCCGATTGCGGCCAGAGCGAGCACTATTCCCGCGGCGATTCCTTCGAGGACAGCCCCCACTCCCGTTGACGCCACCGCCGCAGCAGCAATCCCCAACCCAGCGAGCACTCCGCCTACAACCACGATGCTGATCACCAGCTGTTGCACGCTGGGTAACTGATTGAGAATCTCGGTAGAAATCTGCCCCTTTTCCTGCGCGCTCCGGATGGCCGCTTCCATCTTCTGCTCGTGCGTCATTGACGCCACGGGCCGGACTTGTTGCCTTTGAGTGATCAGGAACGGAGTTGTACCCACCGGGCCGGGGGTTGGAGACAGTGATCGGCACATCGTTCCGTCGTCGATAACGACGGGATGGTTATATGAGCAAACCGGACCCGGTTTTCTGCTCCCAGCCATTGCGCTCCCGGAGAAGCACTACCGTGGTTAAGCTGCGGCCATGAGGGAAGCGATTTTATCACCCTTGGCGGAAGTGAACAGATTCTTAAAAAATCGTTATTGGAGAGTAACGAATGAAACCCCTCGCATAACGTCGACGACTTCGAGATACGTCGCCGCTGATCACCGAACTGGGCTTCTCGCCAAGCCTCCTTTTAGCGAAATAAGGCCTGCTGATCGGCGCAGAATCTCCATCCGATATTAATCACGACGGTGTGTCGCTGTTTAACCAGGCAATTCATGGCGCGACTGCACTCCCACAGGTCCGTGGCGATTACTGCGCTGATCGGCGCTCAATTGCGTATCAGGAAAAAATCGAGCGATCCCGAATGAAAGCGCCGATCCAGAGCAGTGCGATCGGGATAAACGGATTGACCTTCAAAGTCTCGTGCGACAGCTCGGTCGCGATCGCACCGGCGAAGTAGCAGGACGCGAGAATAAAGCCGAGTTTCATCGTGGCTGGCACGACAAACAGCGCCGCGAATGCAATTTCCATCACAGGGTGCTTGGGATCGACGGGCTTCCACGGAATGGCGTCGCTCGTCGTGAAGGTACCTTGGGTCGCTCCGGCTTTTGCGCTCGCCGGAGTCGCGTCCGTGCCTCGATGTTGCGCGAAAGATTGTGTTGCAACCGTGATTGCAAGTGCGACCACTACGCTCGTCAATATCAATACTCTCCTATTCAACATAGGAAGCCTCCCGTTTAGAATCTCGCGGATAAACCGCTCAACGGCGGAAATGCAATACTCGTGCCAACCCTGAGTTTCCGGTAACAGCCGAAAAATCTTGGAGGTAGGAGAACGGGCGATCTCGGACCCGGCCCAGTGTCAAAACTGTCAAGGCGACGATGACAGCCGGCCGTGGCCAGTCTGTTGTCGGCGGGTTCAGATGTCAGAATCCGCGCATTTATCTGCGCCGTCCCGTAGGCTGCCACGCCTCTTGCGGCCAAGTTGCCTCAAAACTTCCTTCACGTAGACACCACAGTGATGAAGATGTCTTTGGTATCGCTTCTGCTCGTAAGCATGAGCGACAATCACCCTTCGCGGGGGGGCGAGATCGTGATGCAAGCCCGTGTAAGGGTCATACCTATTGGTGATTCGGACGTATCCATCGTATCTGTGAATTCCGAAATGCACCCAATACTCGCTGCTTGGATACAAGATCCCGGCAATCAAAGACTGCGCCTGTACACAGTGGTTTTGGCAAACAATCTGGCCCAGCCAATTCTGGGACTCACCGCACGATGGATTCGTGCAGACGACACGGGAAATCTCACGTCCGGAACCGTCCGCTCGGACAGTTATCTCTACACTAAAACACCCGTGTTAGATGCGTATGGCCAGCTACTTATTACGCCTTTCGGTTTTCAAGCGTTAAAGTCCGCTACGGGTGGCGGCATTGTCAGTGGCCGAGCGGGAGCTATTTCGCGTCTAGATGAATTAGATCGATCATCTCAAGTCACGATCATCTTTGACACCATCATCTTCCAAGACGGGCATGTGCTCGGCCCCGACGAATCCAAAACTCTCGCGGATCTCGAAGCCAGAAAAACCGCCGGCATAGATCTCGTACAGCGCGTGCGTCACGCAATTGCCAATGGCGAAGATGTACATACACTTCTCACCAGTTTGAGTTCCAGACTGCCTTCTTGGACGAGCCGCTTTGCGCAGTCGCTGACCGGAGCACCAGGTCTCTCTGATCTGGAACCGCAACTGGATCAGCTTGCGAATCTGCAAGATCTCCCGACATTTTTCCGTAAACAATAGCGGCAAGGGTCGATGGCCTAGAGCAAGGTGAGCGTCGAGTGGATACCGCGCGTAAGCGTCCGGCGAACACCGTATTGAAGGTGTGTACAAGAAAGATTAGGCCGACGTTGGCATCAGCGTTGTCGAGTTGGTCGAAACATCTGGAGAAATTCAAGGCCCACTTGTTTGTTCCGACGATGCTGTTAGGTTATACGTGTTATCTGGACTACAAAGATGAATCGGTACGAGAAACACGTGCAGGTATTGCAAGGGCTGCCCGTTCAGCGCATCGGTCGGGCAGCCGATCTTGTATGGGTTATGTTTTGCGCGCTTCGCCCCCGACGCGTTCCGCGCCACGCGGACGACGTAATTGGGGAATGGGCTGTGCACATACAGTGTGCGTGGCGATTTTCGCACGGAGATGGGATAGATTCTGGATCGGCCCGACGTGGGAAGCGCTCGAAGCTGAAGGGCCGCTCACCACGTCAACCACGATGTCTTCGGGACCGAGTGGGACGGGGTCCCGGCGTCCTGCCGAGATCAGACTTTCGAGGGTGTCCTTATGGTGGCAAGCAGGACGGGGACAGCCGCGGATTCAACTCGCGGCCCGCCGAAAGATCACCTTCCAGCCTCTTGCGAGCTTGCCGTCAACTCCACCGCCCATTTTTCGTACAACCGCAACCGTGGAACCCGGTCCTCGAATAGCCAGCGCGAAAGAACCGCTTGCCAGGGGTGGCTGCTTCACTACCGCAATCTCTTGCACGTCGGACCACCGGATAAATTCGCGGCCATCCGCGCGGATCAGCGTACTCCCTTCGTGATCGGTCTCGACAGCACGCGCCCCCGATGCTCAACTCGCCCCAGCCCGGAATCACGAGGCTCGGCGAGGCAAATGACGCCCCCGCCACGCATCCAGCCCACGTTCCCGCCATACCGAAGCCCACTCCTCCGATGGTTCCCCAGCTTCCATCGCCGCCACTCGACCCTTTTGGCCCTCTGGCGCCTCCTGAATCGCGATGGCCGAAAATGTGAGGCTCAGAATCACAAGCGTCGGACCCGCCACTCGCGACACGACCCCGAGAAGGGACCACGGTCACGTTAGACGGACCTGCGCCGTCGCCGTCGAAAGCTTCCGTCGATCCGTAAGGGCGTCGCCGACTCCAGATGGAGATCGGCGACGAAGGTGAGGCTCAGAAGCGGTAGAAGAAGCCAACGGAAGGTTGGGCAAGGTGGGTCATTTTGTCAAGGTTCAGTGAATTCAAATTGAAATCAGGAATCTTGTAAACGAGCCCACGGTATTCGGCCCGCACGCCAAAGTTATTGGCGATATCGATATTCACGCCGCCTCCGTACACGAAAGCTGCACGGGTCTGGCGTTGGGCTCCGTCGATGACATAGTTTGTCTTCGGGTTGAACACCAGCGCACCGCCGCCTGCGAGTGCGTATGGTCGCACGTGTTGAACCTTCACCGGGAAATGCGCGACAAATGCGCCTGTGACTTCGTGAAAGTCCGTCTGCTGAGAGGACACACCGAGAGGAAAACCGTAATGGTGTACGTTTCGAGTGTAACCATAGTTACCCTCAACGCCGGCCCATCGACTGAACTGGTATGAGTAGCCGACGAGCAATCCCCCCGTTTTCGTTACCTCATTCGAAGGTGTACGGTCGTTGGTTTCCTTCGTAATGAGGCCGGTTCCTTGAATGCTGATTTGCGAAGCATGTTCGACTTGTGCCTGTGCGTTCGTGGCAGACACCGCCAGTGTGATAGTCAGAACGACGAATGCAAGAAACGCTTTCTTCATCCCGACTGAGTTGCAGATCCTCAAATTCTTAGCCATCACTTTTTCTCCTCTAATATTGAGTCCTTAGTTCCCGCTACTTAATATGCCGGGACGAAGCGCAGAACACATCACCGGATAGGACTGTTGTTTGATACCCCTGCGGGCGCATCTGCAGGTACCACGTTCGGGTAAGGGTTTTACGGAATGTCGAATGCTTCGACAACTGCCGGTGTGGAACCAGCCGCGGATTATGCGAATGGTTCCCCGTCTTCGCAACTTCATGAAGATGTCGAGGATTACGTCGATCTTGTCGCCGAACGCTCCGTTCAGCTGGGCGGCAATGCGGACGGCACGGCGCGGATGATCGTGAAGCGGTCCAGCCTGGCCGAATACAGCGCATCCAGTCCCAGCGGACACGATCACGTTCAAGCTTTGTCTTCAGCACTCGCGGCGTTTGGCAAGCTCGCACGCCGGGCGATCGATGCGAGCAATGAGGTCAACGACGCCGATACCGCCGATATTTTCACTGAGATTTCCCTCGGTGTTGACAAGTGGCTGTGGATGGTGGAAGCACATCTGCAGCTGTAGCGGCGGTCTATGACCGCCGGTATTTCGTTGATTCCAGGAAAAACCGGCGGTCATAGACCGCCGCTACAGCTTAGGGATTGACCCGGGATGACACATCCGAGCCAGGGAGTTGCACTTCCATTTCGGTCACAAGCCGATCGATGTTCATTTGAAGGGCGCGGCTCATCGCGGCCACGACGGAGCTGATGTTGCTGGTCTCGACGTTTGAAGTCGTAGTTGCATCGCCAGCCCATATTGTCATTCCGGTTCGCAGGTCCACCAACTCGGCAGATAATTTCGTCTCGACTCGAACCGTGCCGCCGTAGTCGATTTCGTCTAACCGTTCCACTCGACCGGTCACGAGATAGTCCGGCTTATCCTCACCGTCGTATGGCTTGACGAACGAAAACAGACGTGCGGAACGAATTGAATCAATCACTGCGGCTGTGACTGTTGGACCGAGTTCGGCAGCCCAACGATGATACTCGTAGAAATCGACCACTTCCGGGGCTTCCCGGTACACGATCCGCCCCTGTCGGAGGTACGCCGAAGTTTCGAACCGGCGGACCGCCACTGCGAGTGGCGCCCGCGCGCTGTTGAGCGCAGGTTTCACCGGAGGCGGAATCTCCAGCGTGTAGTACTTCGGATACCGGACGTTGCCGGCGCACCCTGCGATTAACAACGCCGCTACACATACGGCTATCTTTGTCATCTTCATTACTGTCAGCCTCACTATTGGGGGACTCTCCGATCTTTCGGCTGCTTGATTCGTATCAAGCTCCATGGCCGCTGCTTTACCGACTGCGTCAGGTCACTCAGGTTTTCGGTCGCCATGCGCACGTTTTCGAGCGTATACGTGATGTTTTGGTTGTTTGTCCGAACCACCACCTGCAGGTTACCAATCAGGGCGCGGGCCTCGGTCAGAGTCCTGCGAAGTTCGTCGAGATCGGTTTGAATGGGCTCGCGGAGAGCCGAGATAGTTCCGTTGGCGTTCAACACGGTTGTGCTCACGTCGTCAACTGCCGGCCCGACCCTGGCCATAACACCGTTTGCATTCCTGGTCAGCTTCAGCACTTCGTCGCTGATCTGGTCGATCTTCGGGGACATCCGCGTGACCATCGTATCTGCGTTCACCAGAATGCCTGCCAGGCGTTTCTGATTCGTCTCGCCGGTGATCTCGTTCAAGTTAGCTAATAGATGCCGCGCATCGCCGGTGAGGTCGCTGATGTTGGTCTGCACTGACGTCAGAAGTGTCTGTGTGGAGTCGGCAACCGTCACGATCTTGCGTTGCAAGTCGTCCAGGCTCAGTGTCTCTTCCGATTCAATCACCGCGCCTGCCGGCAACCGAGGTGCCTCGTTCGAGCCTGTACTGATAGAGAGCACCGGCCTGCTCATCAGACTTACCGATCCCAGTTTAGCCACGGACTTCGCATTCAATTGAGTGCCTTGTTTCACGTCGAGCGCGATCTCAATGCGTGTCGGGTCCGTCGGATCGGGTTTGACAGCGGTTACCCTCCCCACGGTGATCCCGCCAAATAAAACTTCGGTCCCCGGCGACAACCCTCCTGCCTGCCTGAGGTAGGTTTTGTATGGGATGCGAGTGGCACCGAACTCCACGTTGCCCACGTAGTAAACGGTCGCACACAGGATCGCTGTGGTAACCAGCACGAAGGCGCCTACTTTAGCTTCGAGATTCATAATGTTGCTTCCGTCAGGCCAGCCAGTTCGCGAAAACGCTGTTGAACAGTAGCGCTCTCGGCCATTTGATCGGGGAACCGATCGAGAAACTGACGGATCCGCGGATCCGTGCTTGCCTGGAACGACTCCTTTTTGTCTACTGCGATGAGTGCGCCATGGTAGAGCATTGCCAGTCGATCAGCGATGCGGAATGCACTCGCCATCTCGTGCGTGACGACCAGGATCGTCATACGGAAAGCACGTTTTAAGAACAGAATCAGCTCATCCATTGCCGCCGCGACGATGGGATCAAGGCCTGCCGACGGCTCATCGAAAATCAGGATCTCCGGATCCAGTGCGATTGCTCGTGCCACGGCCGCCCGTTTCTTCATGCCTCCCGATAATTCCTGCGGCATCTGTTTACCCGCTTCCGCGAGGCCTACCGCCGCAAGCGTCATATAAACCATGATTTCGATCACGGGCTCCGCCAGCGTCGTCAACTCGCGTAGCGGGAGGCCAATGTTTTCTTCGATGGAAAGCGAATTGAAGAGCGCGGACTCCTGGAAAGTCACGCCCATCGTCCGCCGGACACGCTTCAGTTCTTCTGCCGAGCAATGGTTGATGTCGACGCCCTGCACACACACCGTGCCCGAGTGCGGACGATCGAGTCCGATGATCTGCCGAAGCATCGTGCTCTTGCCGGAACCACTGGTTCCGAGGAGCACCATCACTTCGCCCCGTTCCACGTCCAGGTTCACGCCATTCAGAACCTGGTGACTTCCGTAGCACACTGTCAAATCTCGAACGGAGATGATGGGTGCGGGCATACGCTACTCCGCACCCAACATATAGAAGATGGCCGTGAAGAGCAGATCGGCGAGGATTACCAGAAAGGTGGATTTCACGACGGCCGAAGTGGTCGATCGACCGACCGCTTCGGGTCCTCCCCGAACTTTCAAACCTTCCATGCAGCCGACCTGCGCGATGATGCTAGCGAAGGCAACGCTCTTCAGCAGGCCCAGGAAGACGTCGCGCAGAAGTATCGCATCTGCGACGTACGTCAGATACATCCGGAGCGTCATATCCGTACTCAGGTACATGAACCCGGCGCCGGCCAGGATGCCGAAAAGATTGCTCATGACCGTCAAACACGGAACCGCGATGAGCGCCGCAAGGAACTTGGGTGCGAGGACGAACTCGACGGGATCAATGGCCATCGTCCGCAGCGCATCGATCTCATTGGTCGCTACCATCGTTCCGATCTCGGCTGAAAACGCCGACCCCGACCGGCCGCTTACAACGATGGCGGTCACCAACGGGCCGAGTTCGCGCGTGAACCCCACCGCCACAACACTGATGACCAACTGTAGCGCTCCGAAACGCTGCAGTTCGGCCGCGACTTGAATCGCGACGATGAATCCCACGCACGCGGACAAGATCGCAATCAGCGGCAGCGCTTGTACACCGATCGCGATGATCTGCCTCATGGCTGTTTGCCAGCGACCGCGCTTGCCCACCACTGGAAGCACGCGGCTTGAGGCGCGCAGACTCGACCAGAACTGCATTGTCAATCCGCCAACGTAAGTCAACTGCCGGATCACGCCGCTACCGGTCGCTTCGAGCACTCTCACGCGCCTGCCTCCCCTCCATCGATCTCGAAGAGGCGGTCCAGCCGCGTGATTTCGAGGAAGTAGCGCGTCTGTCCTTGAATGCCTCGCAGAGTGAACCGTGTGTTTTGCTTGCGCGCGACCCGGACCGCCTCCACCAGAGTCGCCAGCCCTGATGCGTCGATGTAGGTGACCTTCGATAGATCTACCGTCACCTTCGCCGGCTTTGAGCGTAGAACATTGATCAACGTGCGGCGCATGTCGCCCGAGGTGTCGACGGTGACCCGGCCTCCAATCGTTACGACGTGATTCCCCATTGACCCTCTCTATCAAGTGTCGAGGCCTTGAGACAGTTGTCGAAGCCGGCCGACACTATTGGACTGTATTCGACTGAAAATCCGGTCCATCCAGATTTACCGGCTGCGGCTGCCGCCGCCTTTCGCGACGCTCCACAATGAGTTGCGAGCTACGCTGGCGAGTGAGATAGGACCACATCAGTTGCGTCCAGACACGAAGCTTATTTCCGAAAGAGGGCAGAAACAGAATGTGTACAAAGGCCCACCCCAGCCATGCCATATATCCACTAAGCTTGAGTGAGCCGGAATTCGCGATCGCGAATCCGCGTCCGATCACCGCCATGTTGCCTCGATCTGAATACCGGAAAGTGCCTGGTGGGCGTCTGCCGGTTTCGCGAAGGGTAATCACATTGGCCACAAACCGGCCCTGCTGAATGGCAACCTGGGCAACACCTGGCAGCGGCTTGCCATCCTGATCAAGCGATGCCGTGTCACCGATGACGAAGACTTCAGGATGTCCGGGAACACTGCAGTCGGGCAAGACACGGACCCGTCCGGCCTTATCGACTGGCGCGTTCAACCATTTGCCCGCAAGAGATGGCATGACGCCCGCGGTCCAGATTACTGTGCGACTCGGTATGCGTTCACTGCCAATCAGCACGCTCGCGTCGTCTATCGCTGTGACCGGCTGCCCGGTGCGCACCTCGACGCCAAGCTTTTCCAGACGGTCCTGTGCTTTATGTGCCAGGTCTTCGGGAAAGCTCGCCAGGATTCGCGGACCAGCTTCCGCCAGGATGATTCGTGCTGCTTGCGGGTTGATTCTTCGGAAGTGTGATTTCAGCGTGTAACGTCGCAACTCCGCCAATGCGCCCGCCATCTCCACGCCGGTAGGTCCGGCGCCGACCAGCACGAATGTGAGCAAATCCCGGTGTTGCGATGGATCCTCTTCAATTTCGGCCGTTTCAAAGGCCTTCAGCACTTTGGCTCGGAGAGCCTCGGCATCCGAAAGCGACTTCATCCCCGGTGCAAAAGCCTCGAATTCGTTGTGTCCAAAATAGCTGTGGGAGGCTCCAGTGGCGATCACCAGATAGTCATACTCCAGCGGGAAATCGGGCCGGCCCAGATAATCGACGAGTACACGCCGGTTCTCAGCGTCTATACCGGTCACTTCGGCCATTGCTACCGTAGCGTTACGCTGGTGACGCAACAAATGACGGATTGGCGCCGCGATGTCACCAGGCGCCAGCGTCGCTGTCGCTACCTGATAGAGGAGTGGTTGAAACAGGAAGTGATTGGATCGATCGATCAAAACGACCTGAACAGGCCCATTCCTCAAGCCTTTCGCCGCGGACAATCCTCCGAACCCGCCGCCCACGATCACAACCCGCGGCAATTCTCTCTCTGCCATTCCCTCTCCTCCCGCCTCGTCTGGCCTGATGCTCGATTAAGCATTCCGCAAACCAATCAGAAAGATGCGACGCGAGGCGATCAAACGGCTGGTTAGGAAAGAGATCCGTGTGAAGGTCTGCCGAGGAGAATTCAAAACGCCGAGTGTCGAAGTCGGCCGACACTCGTCGAGATGCCTGCCGCAGCAGACCGAACTGTAGCGGCGGTCTATGACCGCCGGTATTTCGTTGATTCCGGGAAAAACCGGCGCTCACAGAGCGCCGCTACAGTTGGGTTCACGCGCGATTCAGAGGCACATCACTATTTCAGCGTAACAAAAGTTAAATCGTCGATTCATCGCTTCGCAATCGAACTGTAACGTTACGAGCGGACAATCCGACGGCTCGTGGTGAATTGGCAGAAAGGAAGTAAACATTCATCTCTTGGTCATCCTCCTGTAACAAGGCGCTGACAAATTCCCTCGAACTTTAACCAGGTGTCGGCAATCGATTCGATTGCGAGTTTTGCCTAATTTTGAAACGCAAGGAGGATCCGTGAATCTGAAGAAGTGGATAAAAGCAGCACTACCTGTTATGTTCCTCGGCTCTGCGCTGTCGGCCGGCAATAACAACAACTCCGCGCTTACGAATGTACCCGCCGCAAACCCGAAAGTACCGGGCCTGGCGCCTGCCAATATTCTTTCACCCGAACTGATCGAAGTCGTTGTAGGCCAAGGCTCCATGAGAATGGAGAACACATCCGCGCTCACCAGCTACTACGGCTATGACAATGACGTCCTGTCCGCACCACCCGACTTCCCGAGAATGCTGCCTGCAACGGGAGCTGTTCCGTCCCCGGCGGCTAAGATTGAAGCAACGAAGACGGAGGCGGACAAGAACACGTACCTCATCCTTCGTCAGCAGGACGGAGCCGATCCCCGGTACAACTACGGGCAGCATTTCCTTTTCCAGGGACATGAATTCGGCGCCGGCGGAGCCGGGTATATCACCAGGATCAATCTCGATGCCGATGGCGCCCACCGCATCACACTGATGGCAACGACGGATGTTGACGGGAAACCACTCCCCGTAATCGATGGTTCCACGTGGTATCCGTTCTCGGAACACCTTCTCTTTACTGCGGAGCTCGGCGCAAACGGCGGCGTGTGGCAGGCAACGGCCGGTTACCCGTCGACTGTCGAAGATATTTCGGGAGTAACAGGCCGTGGAGGGTATGAAGCCATCCAGGCGGATAACCGCGGCAATCTGATCATCGTCGAAGACGTCGGGGGCAGCACGGGTACAGTCAACTCCCACGCACGCCGCCCCAGCAGCTTTGTGTACCGCTTCATGCCGTATAACCCTCTAAATCTAAAGCAGGGCGGGAAGCTGCAAGCGTTACAGGTTATGTCGAAGGCGCATTCGGGCCCCATCGTGTTCGGTAGCGGCGGGGCCGATGCAGACATCAAGTCCCAGGATACTAAGGATCTGCACACCTATGGTCTGGTTTTTCAAACCAATTGGGTCCTGATTCATGACACTGCAACACAAGGTTCTACGCCGTTTGATGCGAATACTTTGGCGAAGGCTGCCATGGCAACTCCATTCAAGCGTCCTGAAAACGGCCAATTTCGGCCCGGAACGAACTTCACGGAATTTGTTTTCGACGAGACGGGAGATACGAACGCACTGACGGAAGCCAGGTCGGATTACGGCGGTTTCGGCGGGATCTTCCGGCTGAAGCTGTTGAGCGGTGATTCAGGATTGCTGTCACTGTTTTACAAGAGCGACTCTGCTCATAGCGGATTCGACAATTGCGCCTTCTGGACCGCAGACAAAGTCGTTTTTGTAGAAGATGCGGGCGACACCCTGCACACACAGCGCAATGCACTCGACTCGGCCTATCTCTTCGATCTGAATACGGATTACAGCACGGGAAAACAGCCAGTCCGGATCCTTGCCCAGGGCCGCGACCCCTCGGCCACGATTGATTCCGGCTTCGTTGGAACACCAGGCCACCAAAATGAGGGCGACAACGAAATCACCGGCTTTTTCGTATCCGACGGTGACCCCACAGTCCGTGGCCTCCCTGGGCACGCAAGCGCCCGCTCCATTCAGCCGAGGTTGGCGTGTGTTCTACACTCAACAGCACGGAGACAATATCACCTGGGAGATTCTGCCATCGCGTCACGGCGATAACGACGACGAACGCGAAAACTAACCTCAGACCACCTGATGGCGAGGAATTCAGGATGAGCCGACTTTGAAAAGGAATGTCGCGAAGCATCCGAATGGAAACTCCCCTCCTAAGTTAGGAGGGTGGCGCGGCGATGTTTTATCAGCCGCGCCGGGGTGGTTCCAAAGCCGCTACTCGCAGGGTTTTTCGAAGGGACCACCCCGTCTGCGCCAACTTCGGTGGCTTCGCGACATTCCCTTGATGGCGCAGCCACCCCTCCTAAGTTAGGAGGGGAGTTTCCATTTGGATGCTTCGCGGCATTTGTTTAAATTTTTGGGGCTTATCGCCCCTTATTCCGCGAATTTCATTCCAATCAACCTGGAGGCAACCATGCGAAACAAGTTACGGAGCCCGGTTCTCGGCGCAGCAGCTTTGCTGGGCGGTCTGTTGGCGTGGCACTGGATCCCAACAGTCAATACTCAGGACGAGGCTTCCGGGGTTCGCGTTGCCACGGGACAACGCATCACCCCAACGGCTCGCGGTTCTATGTGTCCGGCGGAGCGGACGACTTAGTCTACGTTTACAGAGCTTCTACGACCGGCTTCGTACCAGACGCTCCCTTTTTTGATTTTTCAAAACCTGACGCACTGGACAGCGAAGCCTTTAACCGCGTGCTGTGGAAAGGTGTCATGGGCGAACAGAGACCGTATCCGGTTCACCGCGGAGGAAAGTAACCGGCAGGGCAGCTTTATCGCGGGCGTCTTCCTGGCGGAACTGCAATTCGTAGAGCTTCGCATAGAGACCGCCGGACGGGAGCAGTTGCTCGTGCGTGCCGCTTTCAATGATCCGACCGTCTTCAATGACGAAGATTGTGTTGGCTCGCCGGATTGTAGAGAAGCGATGAGCAATCACAATCGCTGTTTTGCCCTCGATTAATCGGTCGATAGCCTCAAAGACCAATTCTTCGGACGCGGCATCGAGCCCGGAGGTCGGCTCGTCCATGATCAAAATGGGCGTGTCACGTATGATGGCCCGCGCTATCGCGATCCTCTGGCGCTGTCCGCCCGAGAGCGTAGCGCCTCGTTCTCCGACCATCGTGTCATAGCCCTGCGGCAACTTCGAAATGAACTCGTGCGCATTCGCGAGTTCGGCAGCGCGCCGAACGTCCTCGAGCGTCGCTTCCGGTTTGCCATAGCAGATGTTCTGGTGAATGGAAGCGTGAAAAAGGACGTTTTCCTGCAGGACGAAGCTGATCTGATCGCGTAGTGATTTTTGCTCGAATTCACGCAGGTCTACTCCGTCTACCGTCACACTGCCGGACTTCGGGTCGTAGAACCGCCCGATCAAGGCGGCGATGGTTGTCTTGCCGGAACCGGTTGGGCCTACCAGCGCCGTCATGCGGCCGGCCTCGGCTCTCAAAGTGATGTCAGTGAGCACTGGACGGTCCGCGGCATAGCCGAATCCAACGTGCTCGAATTCAATTTGTCCCTGGAGCGGCGGAGCTCGCCTGGCGGCAGGGAGGTCTTCGACGGTCGGATGCGTCTCGAGTACCTCGCGGACGCGCTCATAGGCCACGGAAGCTTTCGTGAAGGCGTCTGTCATTTTCGCGAAGTCCTGCATCGGCTTGTACATCTTGCCGAGATACCAGATAAACACGACCAGCGAACCGGCGGACAGAGTTCCGCCAACGACGAGCGCGCCCCCGTACCAAAGGACGAGGGCAGTTCCCAGCGCGACGACGATCCCTACCAGCGGCGACAGTTTGGCCTTCAAGCTCCGGGCATGCAGGGCAAGCTGGACACTCTCCGCGCTCTCTCGTTCAAGGCGCTGTTGTTCGTAATCTTCGCGCGCAAACGCTTTGACCACGCCTATGGCAGACAGGACCTCCTGCAGCAGGGAGACAATCTCCCCTTCCTTATGTCTTACGTCGCGCGACGCTTTCTTGCTCCGGCGCGTATAGAAGTAGGTGACGGCAAAAAGCAGCGGAGTTACGGACAGCGCAATCAGGGTGAAGCGCCAATTCAGATAGAACATGACCACCACCATGCCGGTCAGCGTCAGGAAGTCAACCACGAAGCCCAGCAGATCGGAAACGATGAACGTTTCGATCGCCTGCACATCACTGGTGATGCGGCTGATGAGATCTCCCGTACGCTTCTGCGTGTGAAACGCGAGCGAAAGATGCTGGACATGGCTGTAGAGCGTCCGGCGAAGATCGTGCATGATCCACTGGCCGGCACTGGTGGTGGCATATTTCTCGACATACGAAAAAGCTGCATCGAGGATCGCGATCGCGACAACGCTGATTGCCGCAAGCTTCAGGATCGCCATCTTATCCAAGGTTAGACTGGAAGGGAGGTGGCTGGCCAGCCAGAGCGGGATCGGTTTCGATCCACTCACGCTGTCGAAGACGATTTTGAGCGGCCAGGGCGTTAGTAGTCCCGTGACGCCTTCCCCTGCTACGGCAAGTAAACCGATGCCAAGTGAGCCGTAATAAGGCCTCAATAACTTGATGACATTCAGTCCGTCCTTCGATGCGATTTTTGGAATGGTCATACGAAGCTACACGTGAGCTGCCGTTCCTTTTCGAACAATGCCGCACACCGCATCTTCCACAGCCTCCTTCACCGCATCAGTGAGGTTGTGCCGCAGTTCATTGACCCGCAGTTCGAAATTCGGAACCTCGCCAACGGCATGTTCCAGGGCTTCCTGCACAATTGGCGCAAGCGGGAGTTCCCTGACAATAGCTTTCACTGCCTTCCTGACTATTTTGGCGCCCTCCGCGGTCTCTTTTCGGGAACTCTGTCGAGCCGGTACCAACCCGGCCCAGTCACTCTCGAAGACCTTGACCAGCGAGTGCACGATATCGCGATCTCGAACAATCAGGCCCAACTCGCGGCGCTTGTCGAGTTCGGCTTCCCGCAAGCTTTGGCTGCCCAGAAAGGCTTCGCGGCGGTCACGAAGGATGGCTCTCGTGTGGAACCTCATGCGCATTAAGCGGCCCGCATCGAACTCATCGGACGGTTTCACCACACGCCCGATGATTCGAATCTCCACGCCTTCGCGTGCCCGGTCGCGCAACAGATGGATCATCGCGCGGTCGCTGATCTCGGGATCGTAGATCAGCAACTGCTTCTCGGTGCCCTTGATGAAGTGCGACAACTGCTGTCTCGCATTGATCGGGCTCACGACGAAACTCTTGAGTTCGGGCTTGTAGGGCTGGCGGCGGACGTCGGCGTAGAACAACCTGGCGGCTTCCTCCACCGCTTCGGGATCGTCAATGACCAGCCCGAAACTGCGGCTCTGTTCGACATCGAGATGCGTGTAGTTGAACGTCAAAACATACAGTACACGGCGATCTACGATCATGAACTTGTAGTGGTGCCGCAAAAGATCGTCGGCAGTCCGCGAGACCTCTACGCCTGCGGGTAGCAGATCCATTTCAAGCTTACGCAGACTCTTCTCTTCGCCGTGATTTGTGTTCGCGATGAGAGCGTGCACAGAAACACCTCGATCGACGGCCCTCTCCAAAGCGCGCTCGATGTCCACGTGATCAAATCGGAAGATGGCGATCTCAATAGTCTTCTTAGCCCCGTCGATCTCTTTGATCAACGAGCCGGCTCCATGTTCGGGTTGGATTAGAAGCTTCATTTCACCGCCTTCTCGAGCGTCGAAGACTCCGCGATCCGTTGCAGTTGAAGAATCCTTTCGCGTATCAACCGAGTAAACTCTTGCGCGACAGGAGCCGACGCCCCGCTCGCGGCGAGGCCGGCTTCCAGGTGTTCGTCGGTAATCCGAGACAAGTAAGGCAGCAACCAGCGAATGTCCTCCAGACCCACGCCTGCCGTGATATCCCGGCCGTGCTTACCTTTGAAGCCCCAGTAAGGAGCGCCATCGGGAGCCAACCGGACAAAGCTGGACGTTTGCTCGCGAAAACCGCCCCAGTCCCACCGATCGCGCTTGAGAAAGCCGCCGGATTTTCCAAACGAGGCTCCCCAATCGGTGACGGCGAACCATGGCGAGGAGTTGGCTGTGAAGTCAGACCGAATAATCTTGTTATTGCTGCCCTCGCCGTCGCGCGCATCCTTGGCGTCCCAGTTGGAGGTCAACATGATCAGAATCTTGAGTCCGCCCAGCTCGCGCGATCCCAGGAACGGATTATCGATCCATGACCATGCCACATTGTTCGCGCCCGGCGCGGTGCCGTCCTGGTGCAACTTGAAGCTGGCGCTGTGAAATGAGCCGTCTTTGGAAATGAAGTGCCTTGCGCGCTTGAGATCGTGGACGCCGCTGATGGATCCGCTTCGCACAAAAAAGACAGGTTCTGCGGCGTAGCCGAGAGCGCTCAGCAATCTCGGCGCAAACGTATCCGAGTGAACCTCGGAGCCAAACTTCACAGTCCAGGAGTTTCCCGCGGCGTCGCTGACCTCGACTTTCGGATTGGTGCCCCCCATTTTCTCTTTCACGAACTGGAAAGGAGGGCGCGGAGCGACCTCCTGGCCCCCCGGACCCCACGCCCAGGCGGAAACACCGGCCGGCTGTGGCTCGCTCCAGAGCAACTGCGCCGACGCGGAGACGTTCATCAAAGCGTACAGGAGAAGGATCGCGGCGTAGCGGTCGTAATTGCTCATCGAGTTACTCCTTTCGATGACGTTTCAAGCTCGGCAAGAACTCGCGAAAAATATTGAAACCAATATCGGCGCCCATCGCGACTGCAAAGCTAACGGCACCGTCTGACGCGCTGCTGCTACTGTTCGGCTGCCACGCGCGCGAAATGAAAGCCGCCCCGGCGGCGCTGCCGATGCGGGAAAACGAGAAGGACCGGCTGCCATTGTCGTGGCGCGCGAGCAGCGCGCTCTCGACGGCATATTTGGTTCGCCGAAGGAAGCCACTTTGACCGGAGGCGAAGTAACGATTGTCCTCATGCAGCGCGGCGGATATCCCGTACTGCAAGGTCCCGCGAATCACGTGTTGGCCGTAAGAGTTCGCGATGCGCTTGCCGTACGCTTCACCGCCACCACTCCATTCCTTCGGCGTGCCTCTCGCTTGCGCGATTCCGGCCGAGAATGCCGCTCGTATGACGGACTGAGCATCTACCATCCCAACAAGATATTTACTCAGCCGCTCGCTTCGCGTCATCGGCATAAATTCAGGGGGAGGTGGACTGACGACCGCAGGCGGAGTGTCATCCTCAGCCCGATCATCTGCCACTGCCAGCGTGGCTGAAATCGCCGCGCCAACCATCAGGAAGGCGGCAACTCGAGAAACCTTTGAAATTCGTTTGCGGAACGATTTTGTTGCGGTGATCATATGCCTCCTTTTGATAAGGACCTGCCTTCTGCACCGCGGCTGCCAAACCGACATGAGTTGTAAGTTACTGTTTCGGCGGGTTGATGAGAGAAATCTGAAGTGTCGAGACATTCAGACACTTGTCGACGGCAACCGACACTCTTTCACGCGCGTTTGAGCGCGTTGGCCGCGAGGACCGAGGTGTAACTCGCTGTGTTAACAGCGTGGCGGTTCGACGGGTGCGTACGACGAAACTGGGTCGATTAAAACGTCGACAAAAGTCGGAACCGCTGGCGTGGCGCTGACCTTACGGCGGGCGCCACGGCCGCGGCGTTACGCTTTCAGGAAGGTCAGGAGGTCGGCGTTAATGGTGTCGGCCTCAGTCGTGGGCATGCCGTGCGGAAAGCCCTTGTAGGTTTTCAATGTGCTATTCTTCAGCAACTTTGCCGACAGCGGTGCCGAATCGGCATAAGGCACGATCTGGTCGTCATCCCCATGCATCACCAGGACCGGTACGGTGATCTTCTTCAGGTCTTCGGTGAAGTCCGTCTGGGAGAAGGCGACGATACCGTCATAATGCGCCTTTGCGCCTCCCATCATGCCCTGGCGCCACCAATTCCAGATCACGCCCTGAGAGGGTTTCGCACCAGGCCGGTTATAACCATAGAACGGCCCAGCCGGCAGATCATAATAGAACTGGGCTCGGTTGGCGGCGAGCTGCGCCTGAAGCCCGTCAAACACCTCCCTGGGAAGCCCGCCCGGATTGGCCGCCGTCTTTACCATCAGCGGCGGCACCGCGCTGATGATCACCGCTTTTGCCACCCGGCTTTCGCCGTGGCGCGCCAGGTAGTGCACCACTTCGCCGCCGCCGGTCGAGTGGCCGACATGCACCGCCCCCTTGAGGTCGAGATGTGCGGTCAGCGCCGCCAGGTCGTCGGCGTAATGATCCATGTCATGGCCGCCACCGGTCTGGGTGGAGCGGCCATGGCCGCGCCGGTCGTGGGCGATGACGCGATAGCCGTGCTTGAGGAAGAACAGCATCTGCGTGTCCCAATCATCGGCCGACAGCGGCCAGCCGTGGCTGAAGACGACGGGCTGCCCCTTGCCCCAGTCTTTGTAGTAGATCTGCGTGCCGTCCTTCGTTGTAATCGTACTCATAGAGCACCTCTTTTTGAGTTTGCGCGAGCGGCCGTGGCTGCGGCCGGCCATCGCTGCTGGGATCGTAAGTAATCAGTCGCCCTGAGCACATCACGAGAACGAATGATTTTTTAGTACCACTTGGAAAGGATGGAGGACATAACACCATTGTGGTAGTCAGAAATGCGGGAAGGTTCCGTATCGGACATATTCCCCTTCTTGAAAAGGCAGAAGTGTCCAAATGGTGAATCCGCATTTCTCATTATAGAGATTCCTTTAGCAGTTTGATCTCAGCAAAACCTCTCTCCAGTTGGGCCGACAAATTCCACGAGGTCGCCCGACTGATTGAGAATGGGTTGGCCGATAGACTTCTGGTGCTTAATGGTTCCGTCGGGAAGAACAATGCGGTAGTCCGCTTGAAAATTGGTTTTCTGGATTTCGCTTCTTTCAAACACTTTCGGAAGTGTCGGCGAATCCGATGACAACTGAGACCAAAGACAATGGGAACCAGCCGCGGATTACGCGAATTACGCGGATGCCGATTTTACAAGCTGTCCACTCGGCCTCAACTCTGCATCCGCGTAATTCGCGTAATCCGCGGCTGATCCCCTGTCTTCGTGTATCAATCCAGGCTGATTTTCGATTGTCCGTTTCCGCTTTCGCGGGGTGTATATAGTGTGGGCTCGGATCAAAGCTCCGTCGTGAGTCTCAAAGGTCGATCGCACGTCGACAATCGCGACGCCGAAATTTTCATCAGGGGCAATCGGAGACCAGTATCCCCGATAGGCTCCAAGGTTCTTAACCAGGAACGAATGGAGGGTTTTTCATGTCGAAGGTCTGGTTTGTAACTGGCAGCGCAAGCGGCTTGGGTCGCAGCATCGCTGAAGCTGTACTCGCAGCGGGCGATCGCCTTGTCGCAACCGCCCGCGATCCTCGCCGCCTTGAAGATTTGGTGAAAAAGTATGGCGATCAGATTCGCACCGCCTCCCTCGACGTGGCAGATGAGGATGCGGCCCATGCAGCTTTGCAGGTGGCGATGGACGCGTTCGGGCGTCTCGATGTTGTCGTGAATAACGCGGGATACGGCGATGTTGCGCCGTTCGAGCAGTTGAGCTCGGAGAGATTCAAAGCGGTAATCGACACCAACTTCTATGGCGTCGTCAACGTTACCCGTGCTGCGCTACCGATCATGCGAAAGCAAAAGAGCGGCTGCATCCTTCAGATATCGTCTGTAGGAGGTCGCCTGGCTCTTCCCGGCAGCAGCGCTTACCACGCTGCCAAGTGGGCCGTGGGAGGATTTACGGAATCCCTCGCCCAGGAAGTGGCGCCGTTTGGCGTCAAGGTGTGCGCCCTCGAACCCGGCGGAATGCGGACGAACTGGGGCACTCGTGCGCACCAGGACTTACCTGAACTACTCCCGGATTATGAACCGTCCGTAGGCGCGGTAGTCACGACATTGAAGTCTCACTGGGGCCAGGAGAATGGCGATCCGGCCAAGGTGGCTCAGGTCATCCTTCGTCTCGCTGGAAGCGATCGTCTACCTCCGCATCTCTTGTTGGGCAGTGATGCCATTCACTATGCTGGTCAAGCCGAGGCAGCGCGTGCGGCCGATACAGAACGCTGGCGAGAGATTAGCGTCTCGATAGATGTCAATACTACGGTATCCTTGCCTGATTTGCTTTGAGGGCTGATGGCGACGTCGCAAAGAATCTCTGGCGTCGCCAACAATTCATAAACCGCACCATCCTCAAGGATGGATCCAAATTCGCGATCCACAAGTTTGAACGTCCGATTGTACGCATCGTACTCGACTCTGATCCGGACCATGTCTGCCTCCTCGATCTCACTGCAACCCTGGAGGGCAATCGCAACGCCAATAGGTGGTCGTTGTCATGGATTGTCTCCAAATCGAAGTGGGGCAGTGACATCTCTAGACATAGGTGCCCCGACAATAAGGTGCCGGTCGTCACGGCAGCCCTCCTTTCAGGTTGCCTGTGAGATGAATGCCCGTTGGGCTAATCCCTGACCAAAGGAAAAGTTTTCTCCTGGGAACTCGGACAGCTGGATCATGAGGTCATCTGGCGATATTCCGGCGCCAGCGACGATCCGTTCGTTCAGTTCCTTGAGCAAGGCGAGGCGGATTTCTTTCGGCCGGCCCGAGATGAACGCGAGTTCAATCAGGATGAAGTCGTCGGAGTATTTCATCCCGAGAAACGACGGCGTGTGCAAGAAGCGGTTGCGCGGAAGCACATGGATGATCTGGAAAAAGTCATCCGATGGAACCTTCAGGATGCTGATTAATGCATCCTGGACCGCCTTGGACACGTTGCTGAGCCGAGCCTCGTCGTATCGACCTTCGTGGACATGAATTTTTGCAAGTGGCATTTAAATTCTCCTTGTCAGCAGTGTTCTAGACCGCCGTGCGCTTCTAAAACGGGATCCAGAAGTTCAGTCATGTTTACTCCTACGCGGATTGGCGTATGCCAATCCCGTATCGAGGTGCCGGCACGGAATTGCCGAACTGGTTCGAGATGGCGCGGCGCGCAGACTCGAAACGGGTCCACTCGTTTCCATCCATATATTAATTACGACCATCATATATATATGACGCACATCATGTATAGTGTCAAGGAAAGTATTTTTGAGTGGGAGGATCACATCGATGAAAGTGACGCGGGAGCAAGCGGCGGCGAACCGAGACAAAATCGTTGACGTTGCCAGCACGCTGTTTCGCAAGCATGGCTTCGACGGAATCGGGGTAGCCGACATCATGAAAGGCGCGGGCCTGACTCATGGAGGCTTTTATGGCCACTTCGATTCGAAAGACGATCTCGCAGCGGAAGCATGCACGCGCGCGCTCAGCCGCGAGTGGTTGAAGTCGGCGGCTGAATCTTCAGAAGCAGGTGGGCTTGAGGCCATCATAAGGGCCTACCTTTCACCGCGACATCGCAGTGACCGCGCACGCGGGTGTCTTTTCGCTGCAGTCGGGTCGGATATCGTGCGTCAGCCACGAGCAGTACGACGTGCCGTTACGAACGGCTTCCAATCCTTGATCGACTCACTACGCAGTTACATGCCGGGACGATCGCCCGCCGCGCGGCGGAAACAGGCGCTGGCGACAATGGCGGGACTTATCGGAGCCCTTATTCTATCGCGGGCAGTCGACGATCCCACGTTATCCGATGAAATCCTGGAGTCCGCGACGGCAACGTTCGGCCGTCGCCAGGATGAGGCGAGCTGAGTGCCCCCAGACTCTCAAATTCGAGGAACTTCAATGATCGATCAACATAGATTCGTTTACGCCGGTCGGTTTGATGATGTTCTATACACCAAATCGCGGACCAGGGATCGCGTCCTGAATGCGGCGATCGTCAAGGCCGACATCAGCGGAAGGTTCGAAGAGCCTACTGAAGGGTTTCGATGGCCCTCATAACACCGCCGCAGCATCTAAGGTCTCCCGCATCGAACACAAGCCATGGTTAGCAAACGCCATATCGTAGTTACCGGAATTGGTCTGGTCAGTCCGGTGGGCATTGGCACCGAAGCCACTTGGCAAGCATTGTTGCGGGGACAATCCGGCATTGCCCCCATTACTCTCTTTGACGCCACTGGCTATCCGACGACAATCGCAGGCGAGGTGAAAGGATTTGTTCCCGAAGATTTCGTCGATCGCAAGGACGTCAAGAAGATGGGCCGATTCATCCAGTTCGCCCTCGCCGCCACAGACTTCGCAATGCGTCAGGCCGCGCTCACTGTAACCCCGGAAATCGCCGAACGCATCGGTGTCTACGTTGGCAGCGGCATCGGAGCGTTCGAGGTCATGGAGCGAGAACACACAAAGCTCATGACTGCGGGTCCACACCGTGTCTCACCCTTCTTCATTACGGCCACAGTTGCAAACCTTGCCGCGGGGCAAATATCGATCCGGTATGGAGCAGCCGGGCCGAATCTTACAGTAGCCACTGCATGCACCACTGGGGCGCACGCTATTGGCGAAGCTTTCCGTATCCTCCAACGGGGCGATGCCGACGTCATGATATGCGGCGGTAGCGAGGCTGCCGTCACGCCTCTCTCGGTGGCCGGCTTTGCTTCCATGCGGGCTCTCTCGACACGCAATGACGATCCTGCCGGCGCTTCCCGCCCGTGGGATGCCGCACGCGACGGCTTTGTCGTCGGTGAAGGCGCCGGCATCGTGATTCTCGAAGAGCGCGAGCACGCAATTCGCCGTGGCGCCGTGATTCTTGCAGAACTCGTCGGCTACGGCGCGAACTCCGACGCCTTCCATACGAACGCCCCGCCCGAAGATGGACGCGGTGTCCGCCGGGTCATGCAACTCGCTCTGCAGGATGCTGGACTCGCGCCATCCGATATGCAGTATCTGAATGCCCATGCCACCTCGACGCCCCTTGGCGACCGTGCAGAAGCCCTGGCAATTGCCGCCGCTTTCGGCGATCACGCGAAAAACCTGTTCGTCAGTTCCACGAAATCCATGACGGGTCATCTGCTCGGCGGCGCCGGCAGCCTCGAAGCGGGAATCGCCGTCCTTGCTTTGCGAGACCAGGTTGCCCCGCCGACGACCAACGTGCACAACCTCGACGAAGAAGCGCAGCGTTTCCGTGTAATCCGCAATGAAGCAGTGTCGATTCCTATGCGCTACGCCATGACGAATTCTTTCGGTTTCGGTGGAACCAACGCCTCGCTCATTTTTAGAGCGGTGTAAGTATGAAACGAGCCGTGGTAATTCGGGGACAGACGTATAAATCACCTAAATTCTTATTGAAAACATTAGAAGAATTTAGGTGATTTATACGTCTGTCCCCGAATTACCACGGGCTGGTAGGCGAACTCGCTTGAACCTGAACGATCCATATATAATAAGGATGTACCGTACAGGTGTGCGGTACTCTTTGTAAGTGGCTTTATCGCTGCACTATTTGACTCTCACGCTGGGTTCGACCGACATCCCTGGTCGTAGCAAATGCTCCGGATCCTGACCTTTTTCGAAGACGATCTTCACCGGGACTCGCTGTACTACTTTTACGTAATTGCCTGTGGCATTTTCGGGCGGCAGCAGGCTGTAGCGGGCTCCGCTCGCGCCGGCAAGATTCAGAACGTGACCGTCGTAGAAGCGGCCGTAGGCATCAACGGAGATTTTGACGGGTTGGCCGGGCCGCATGTATGTCAATTGGGTTTCTTTGAAATTAGCTGTGACCCAGATATTTGGGCTGTCCAAAGGAACGATGGTCATCAATTGTTGGCCTGGAGAGACGTTCTGGCCTGGCTGAACCGATCGCTGGCCGACGATCCCGCTGACCGGAGCGACAATGGTTGCGTACTGCAGGTTCAATTGGGCCTGCTGAAGAATCGCGGCAGCCCGTTGGGTTTCCGCCACAGCTGCTTGAGCACGAGACCGTTGTACCGATATTTGGTCAGGCGCGGTTTGCGCGTATCGTAGTTGCGCTTGAATTTGCCCGAGCTTGGCGCGGGCTTGTGCAACACCTTGTTCAGCGGCGGAAGCGGACGCCCGGGCAGCTTCGACCGCGGCGGCAGTCGCTTTTTCGGAATTCACCGCTTGAGTGTAACGTTGCTGCGGGATCTCATCCTTATCTGCAAGCGGCTTGTATCTGTTGACATCGTCTTGAGCCTTGAGATCGTTGGCCTCGGCCTGTCGCAGCGAGGCTTGTGCGGCGTCAAATGTTTGTTGCGCGCCAGCCACTGCCGCATTGCCGTTTTCTACATCGGCCTGTGCGCTGGACAGTTGAGTCGACGTATTCACCGAAGTAAGAGGAACATTGGTCGACAGGGCGGCGGCACTGGCCTCGTCGCTGGCCAGCACGGCCTTGGCGTTCGCCACAGCAACCTCATAATCCCTGGGGTCGAGTTGGACCAGGACTGTGCCGGCTTCGACGTACTGGTTATCGTCAACCGTGACGCGGATCACGTAACCTGGGATCCGGGAATTCAGAGGATAGATATACCCATCGATCTGGGCATCGTCCGTGGACTCCCAGGGGGCATAGTCGCGATACAGCCGAACGGAAATAGCGACGAGAATAATCAGCACGAGCACCATGAACAGGATTCGTCTCAGTAGTTTCGCGCGCCGGCGCCTTGGCGGAAGGCCCGGCCCCACTCCTGTCCCACTTGATCGCGAATCGGACGACTTCACTGTTTCCGGAATATTGGGTTCCGTATTATCCATGGTTACTTCACTCCCAGGTACTGCAGCGCCGATTGCTCCGCCACGCCGAGCGCCAATGCGAGCGACAGCTTCGACACGTTAAAGGAATAGAGACTTGCGATGTAGGATTGATTTGCCGAGGCGAGGGATTCCTGCGCCTGAACGACTTCCAGGTTATCGGCGACACCCGCCCGGAAGCGATCCTGAGCTTGCGTCAGCGTTTCAGTGGCGAGGTTGATGTTACTGTTGGCGACTGTCACGAGCTCGGATGATGATTGAAAATTGAAGAAAGCGATGCGCACTTCGTCGTCGATCCTGGCTCCCAGATCCGCGAGTTCCGCTTTGCGTTGCTCCAGTGCCGAATCGGCTTGCAGTTTGTCTGCACGCACGCGGCTGCCTTGAAAAACCGGAATGTTCAGTCCGACCGCAATTGAGAACGTTCCATGCGAAGTGCCAAAATTCGGGCTGCCGATGTCTCCATAGTTCGCGTCCGTTGACAATGAGGGATAGTTTTCGGCAGCGGCGGCTCGGCGAGCCAACTCGGCCGCCCGCACCTGGGCCTCGGCGCTCAGATAATCTGCTCGTGTGAGGCGGGCCTGCTTTAGCGACTCATCAAGGCTGATACCGGTCAACGGAGTGTAGGGAACAGAGTCCGCAAGACGGAACTCCTGGCCGCTCGGCAGGCCAATTACCCGGCGTAGCGTAAGCTTGTCGATGGACAGTTGGTTCTCGGCGGAAATGAGCCGCTGCTGCTCGGTCTGCAGTTCTACCTGCGCGCGCAGCACATCGATCCTCGCGATGACGCCTTGCCGGTTCTGATCGATATCATTTCGATAGAGCGTCTGGGCCGTCTCGACCCTGGCACGGATCGAATCGGTAGTGGCGATATCCGAAATCACCAAAAGATAAGCGTTGCCCGCAGTGAGCACCACCAGGTCGCGATCCCTCTTATACGTGTATTGCGATGCCTTTTCGAATTCCGATGCGGACTTCCAGTTCTTGATGTCCGACCAGTTAAAGACTTGCTGCGAGAGATAGGCTCGCGCGTCCGCAACGACAAAAGGTCCCACAACCGTCGGGACGTGCACGCCGGGGATGTTGAACTTGACCCCCGCGGCCCTCAGATTGATCTGTTCGAGCGCTCCGTCGAGACGGGCCGAGAAGTTCGGCAGCAGCGCGTTCAAACTGCGAAGCCGGGCAGCTTGCGCTGCGCGATTGTTCTGGCTGCTTTCGATGACGCCGAGGTTGTATTTGAGAGCCCGCTCTAACGCATCCTTGAGAGAAAGCTCCAGCGTGGTTCCCGTAGCCTGACCGGCAGGCACGCTCCCGAGGAAGGGACTTTGCGCCTGCGCCGCGCGTGCTCCTGGAGCTACGATGGGCAGGATCACGAAGGCACAGAGGTAAAATGCGCAAAACCGGGCCTGTTTATTATCAATCATTAAGACTCCTCACCGAAGCGCCGATGACCGATCAACTCCGCTGCTTCGTATATAAGGCAAGCGCATCGAGAATAGTCTCGACCGCTGCTTCCTCCCCGATTCCGGAATTGACCATCAAGTGAAAGCGATGCCGCTCAGGCCAGTCGATGTCGAAGTATTGCTTGACGAAGTCTGCGCGGTCACGATCTACCGTCTCCGCAAGTTCGATCGCTTCCTTCTCGCTTTTGCCGGTTGAGCGCAACCGGCGAACTCTTTCGTCAAATGGGGCGTAGATGAAGACGTGAAACGCGTCGGCGCGGGTACCGAGATAATAAGCTGACCCTCGTCCTACAATCACGCAGTTGCCCGCATCTGCAATGTTTGGAAGAATTTGCTGTATGACCTCGCGGACGCAGTCCGTATCCACCATTTTTAGCCGCCGGGCGTTCAGGCTTCCCTCGAAACTGCCGCGCATGAACGACTTGAGAAGGCGATAATAGGCCGGGTCTCTTTTCTCTTCATGCTTCTCGACGTCACGGCAATCGCAGTCCATCCGCCGGGCGATTTCATCCGTCAGCAACTGATCCCACAGCTTCCAACCCAGGCGGGACGCGAGCCTCTCTGCAATCACGCCGCCTCCGCTGCCGTATTCGCGATCAAGAGTGATGATTCGGATCGTCATAAATGCCTCTTAACCGGCCGCCACTTCTCCTCCGGCGCCAGGCTCATTCTTTTTGAGAGCGAACGACAGCAGGAACATAATCGCGGCTCCGACAGCTAGAACCCAATATGTATCGATGTAGGCCAGCGTCGTCGCTTGACCAATCAACGCTCGATAGAGCCTGCCGTATGCTTGACTCGCGGCCCGCGAAGCATCCAAACCGGAAATAGACAAACGAGCCGCCAGAGCCCTGGCCGCCCGGGTAAAGGCCGGCTGCCCCTGCGTAAAATGGGCCACCAGATTCACTTGATGAAATTGGGCGCGACGCGCAATCAGCGTCGTTACCATCGATGTTCCGATGCTTGCCCCGATGTTGCGCATAAAGTTCACGAGTCCTGCAACGCTGTTGCTCTTCTGAGCCGGCATTCCGACGTACGAAACCAGGTTGATGGGAACAAACAGGAAACCCAGGCCGAACACCTGCATTATGCGCATCAGGCTGGCGGATCCGAAACTGATTCCAAGATTCAGATACTGTGTGGAGTAGTACATCGCCACGGAAAGCGTCAGCCAACCAAACGCGATGATGTATCTCGCCTGAACCTTCGACGCAAGAGTCCCTGCAATCGGCATCAGAAACAGCAAGAGCAAGCCGCCGCCTGAAAGGACGAGGCCCGCTGACTCAGCGGTGTAGCCCACCAGCGTCTGAAGAAACTGAGGCATCATCACGAGGCTGGAGAACAGCATGATTCCCAGTATGAACATCATGGCGTTGGCGCCAAGGAAGTTTAAATTCTTGAACAGGCGAATTTCGATAATAGGGTTTTTGTAAAACCATTCCCAAATGACCAGCGCAATGAGTCCAAGGCCTGCGATGACGGCCAGCGTCACAATGAAGGTCGACCCGAACCAATCCTCCTCCTGTCCCTTATCGAGCATCACTTGCAGCGCGCCCACGCCGATAACGAGAAGACTCACGCCGATATAGTCGAATTTTACTCCCGCGCGGGCGGCGCGCTTCGCCCAGGGCGGATCTTCGACCAGGCGAAAAATGAGGAACAATGCCAGAATACCAACCGGAAGGTTGATGAAAAAGATCCAGCGCCATGTGTACTGGTCCGTAATCCAGCCTCCGAGGGTGGGTCCGACAGTCGGCGCTATGATCGAAGTGATGCCATAGAGCGCGAATGCCAGCCCGCGCTGCCGTGGCGGAAAAGTGTCCGCCAGAATCGCCTGAGCCATAGGTTGCAATCCGCCGCCGCCGACTCCCTGCAGAATCCGAAACACGATAATCGCCCCAAGACTAGGCGCAATCCCGCACAGCAGCGAACTCAGCGTGAAGATTGCGAGACACGTCATGAAGAATCTTTTCCGGCCGAGCACGCTGGCGAACCATCCGCTGATGGGAAGCACAATGGCGTTCGAAACCAGGTAGGAAGTCAGCACCCAGGTACTCTCGTCGTTGCTCGCACCCAGGCTGCCCGCCATGTAAGGCAGCGCGACGTTGGCGATACTTGTGTCGAGCACCTCCATGAAGGCTGCCATCGCCACCACCACTGCGATCAGCCAGGGGTTGACCTGAGGGCGCCAGGGTTCGGCGGGCGATACAGGCGACAATTCGATCGGCGCATCTTTATCAGCCATCTTCGAGTTCTAATTCGTATGAGTCACTGACGGTTTCGTCAGGATGGTAAATTCTTCTTCATCGTTCCATCCTTAGCCCACGCAAGATCTCGCTCAGCCCGAGCTTCATAAGCGATACGGTTGCTCGGACGTCAAGAAGCATCGCGACCCGATCGTTCAACTCGTTGATATCCAGTCTACGGATCTGCGAAATATTCCTGGTGATCGATTCAATCCGGGCTTCGCCCCTTGGTGAGGCCCCTTGGTCGATTCTGCCTTCGCTGCGCCACTTCGCGACAAGTTGTTCTCTCCTGGCCTCCACGTTTGATTGGGAGGGTGGTGCCGAGTTTAGATAGGACCAGACCTCTTCAGGATAAACACTTTGAATCCTCTACACCTTGAGCGGCGGTAGTCGGTGTGTAGGGCTTACCTTTCGGTCTATACCTTACTTTTTCGTACGTTCTTGTCAATTCGTAATCTTAGCCCCGCCGTCGCTCCCGGAGTGACTTTCCGATCGCGATCCTCACTTCTGTTCTCCTTTCGAAAGTCCCACTATTGTGGCCAGCACCAGCGCTCCGCTAAGTAAGAGAGGTGGGGCGGGTCCCAAGCGAAGCGACAAGGCTCCAATGGCGGCGCCTGCGAACATCAGTCCAACCGACGCAACGCGCAAGCCGAAGCGAGGATTGCTTCCACCAGCCAGAGTGGAGTCAGCCGCTATTCCCGTGAGGGTCAGTGTCAGCACCGTGGTTGTCAGGTCAGGCACCGCGAGCCGCCGCACAACGGCATTCCGTAAACCCATCGCGACAGCCGTTAGTGCAATGATTAAATAGAGCCGGCTGGCCGGAATCCCCGACCCGACCTCGAACCCAAATGATGTGAGTGCTGCCGCAATCAATAGGACGGCTTCACCTGTGACGGCCGTGCGAAGCCAAAAATACCGGCCAGTCCCGCCTAAGTGTGTTCCAATGCGACCTCCGACAACAGCACCGGCAAGAAACGCCACCAGTGCGGTTAGAGAGCGACGCATCGAGAACCCCGCCTCGCCGGCGACTGCAAACGCCAGAAAAACCACATTTCCGGTCATGTTCGCCGTAAAGACGCGGCCGAATCCGAGCACGCTGACGGCATCAACAATGCCAGTTACGAAGGTCAGTGTTAACAATATCCGCATCAGAGATTTCTCCCCTGCCGCGGACTGCCGTGCTCTGGTTGGCTGGCTATTGGTTTCCATAGATGCTGCCAGAATACCCTTTACACGGTCGATGTTCCGATCCGAAATCGTCTCGCAGTGATCGAGAGTGTCGGCTTGTGCCGACACTCTACGCTACGGCGAGTGATCTCTCGGCAACGCCTCTGCTGATTTTGGACTCGAGCTGCCACTCGCAAAGCTGCTGGCAGCGAGGACAGCGCCAAAACGTATCGCCCTCGTCGAAGATAAGCTCTTCACTACAACAATCACTGGCGTATAACCCCAGCTCACGTGCTTCTTCAGAAGTTTTCATATCGTTTTCCTTTCATTGTTATCAGACGTTATCAGACTGATTTTGGCGTATCGGATTCAGAACACTCTTCGTGCTTCGATTCCCAGCTTTTTCATCCGTGTAATTAGCGTCGTCCGCTTGAGACCCATGCGCGCAGCCGCACCATTCGGGCCTCCGACCCGGCCGTTCGTGTCTTTCAGGATTCGAATAATCGCGTTTTGTTCGTCGAACTTGCCGGCCCCTGTCTGACTGGCCGTGGCTGTTTCTGCGGGGGCTGTTAACTCGGTGACCGAACTTGGTAGCGGGGCATCACTCTCCATTATCGCACGATCGAGAAGCCTTCCCAGGATGCGCACGACTCTGTCTTGCTCGTCGGCCGTGCCGGCCATTCCGGTTATTGGATTCCCGCTCCGGCTCGGCGGCTCCGGCGCCGAAACCGCAAGTGTCGTTCCGCGTGTAAGGATGACGGCACGCTCGATAAGATTCTCGAGTTCACGGACGTTCCCCGGCCAGTGCCAACCCATCAACTGGCGCAGAGCAGCCCCGGAAATTGTTTTGATTTCTTTCTCCATCCGGCCGGCGTACTTTTCGGTAAAGTGTCGCACCAGGAAAGGAATGTCTTCGCGACGCTCGCGCAAAGGAGGAATGCGGATGGGGAACACGTTCAGACGGTAGTAGAGATCGCTACGAAACTTCTTATCGGCGACCATGCCGTGCAGGTCGCAATTCGTCGCGGCGACCACACGCACATCAACCTTTTTCGTGCGTGTGCTCCCGAGCCGCTCGAACTCCCGCTCCTGCAGAACCCGCAGAAGCTTCGGCTGGAGCTCGAGCTGGATATCTCCGACTTCGTCCAAAAACAATGTGCCCTGGTCTGCCAGTTCGAGCCGTCCCGCCTTCTGTGTGATGGCGCCTGTGAAGGCGCCACGTTCGTGGCCAAAGAGCTCGCTTTCCAGCAGGCCGCTCGGAATCGCAGCACAGTTGAGCTTCACTAGTGGCCGGTCGCGACGGCGGCTGAGTTGATGAATAGCGCGCGCAACGAGCTCTTTGCCGGTTCCGGTTTCTCCCAGGAGAAGGACCGTCGAATCACTGGGCGCGACAGTTTCGACCAGATGTAGTACGTGCCGGAGAGCAGCACTTTGCCCCACGATGCCCTCAAAGATCGTCTCGCTGAACATTTCCTGGTTCAGGTCTACATCCTGATCGGTACAGTTCAACACGGCGAATCTCGGACGCGCATGCCTGGACTCGCAGTGATTCAGGTCGAAAAAAGAAACATTGTTCAAGCTCATGACGATCCTCCGTAGATGAAAATTCAGGCTTCTCGGATTCTGCAAGGTTTCGAAATCGCAGGAGACACTATGACGAGTGGAAGCGATCAACACATCACGGGATAGAATTGTTTTTTGCTACCACTCTAGCCGGACCGAGGGATACCACGATCGTGGTAATGATGTGGCAGGACTCAGATCGTTCATTCGTGCAGCACCTGATGGACGAAGGCGACCGCAATCGATCCTTCCCCAACGGCTGACGCGACCCGTTTGATGTTGCCGCCACGGACGTCACCGACGGCAAACACTCCGTACAGGCTTGTTTCAAGCAGGTGTGGTGTTCGGCCGAGTGGCCACTGCGCACTGGCCAGGTCCTCCGTCGACAGATCCGGGCCTGTCTTGATGAATCCCTTTGCGTCAAGCGCGAGACAACCATCAAGCCATGCTGTGCTCGGAATTGCACCGGTCATCACGAAAACGTGTCTGATGTCGTGAGTTTCGACACTACCGCTCTGACTGTCACGGCAGCGAATGCGATCGAGACTCGTGGTCCCTTCCAGGGCGATGATTTCTGTGTTAGCTCGCAAAGTGATCCTGGAACTCTGTTCGATGCGGCGAATCAGATATCGTGACATGCTCTCCGCGAGCCCGCTTGACCGGACGAGCATGGAGACGTGCCTGGCGGTTTCTGCGAGAAATACGGCCGCCTGTCCTGCCGAGTTTCCGCCCCCCACTACGACAACCTCTTCCCCGGCACATAGCTGAGCCTCGACGAACGTCGCACCGTAGTAGATCCCTGCACCTTCGAACTGCCGGCCGTTCTCGAGCGACAGTCTGCGATACTGAGCGCCGGTGGCGATGACGACCGTCCGAGCCGGCACACGCGCACCGTCGTCGATCTCAAGGGTGTACGGCCGGCGGTCGCACGTGAGACGCACACCACTTTTTGCGATCATCAACTGCGCGCCGAACTTTTGCGCCTGAGTGTAAGCGCGCGCGGCGAGTTCCTGCCCCGAGATGCCTGTTGGAAAGCCGAGGTAGTTTTCGATTTTGGAACTCGACCCCGCCTGCCCTCCGGGCGAGTTCGATTCCACCACAAGGACGTCCAAACCCTCCGATGCTGCGTAGACTGCTGCCGCAAGACCCGCAGGTCCGGCACCAATGATGACGAGATCGCGAATCTGTGTCTCGTCGATCGCGTCATTAAAACCAAGGCAGTCGGCGATCTGCTGGTTGGTTGGATTCCGAAGCACCACTTCACCGCGACAGATCACGACAGGTATATCTTCTGGAGAGATGTTGAAACGATCCAGCACATTCTGCACGCCATCGTCACGGTCGAGATCCACGGACGAGTAAGGATAGCCGTTGCGCGTCAGGAATTCTTTGATCCGAAGGGTCCCTGCGCAATGGTTCGATCCGATCAGCACGACGTCTCCGAAACCGTGCGCAATGATCTCGACTCTCCGGAGTATGAATGCCCGCATGAGAATCTCACTCAATTCGCTGTCAGCCTGAATGAGTTCCATCAACCGCTCACGATCAACATCGACCACTTCGGAAGGTTCAGAAGCGCGTAGCTGCACAAAACTACGACGACCCGAAAGCATGTTGACTTCGCCGGTAAACATGCCTGGCTGAAAGACGGCGACAAGCTCTTCGCCTGTTCCTGACTGCCGCACAACTTCGATTTCACCGGAGATAACGGCGAAGAAGTGCGCCGAGTGTTCGCCGGCTTCAAGCAACACCTCGCCGCGGTTAACGGGTCTCATGCGCCCATGGGTGGCGATTCGAGCCATCTGTGCTGTCGTTAATACCGGGAACACCGCTGCGGTGTTCGGACTCGTTGGCATTGCTGGGGTTCTCTGGCTCATTTTGGCTCCTGTTGAGGTACCGGCCGATAAATGTTAACTGTGCAGGATCGGGCCCAAAGAGCACGTCACGAAGTCGAGTGATTTGTGGCTACCACCATCGTTCTACCGGCGAATACCACCATTGTGGTAGCTGTTCCAGTCTACGGAAAAATGTTAAGGCGAGCCCCAATCGGGGATGGTCTTAGAGCTGAATGATTCCTCGTCTCACCGCGATGGCAACTGCCTGCGTACGATCGCTGGCCCCGAGTTTTTCCATAATGTGCTTGATGTGGACTTTGACAGTCTCTTCGGAAATGAAAAGCCGTTCTGCGATATCGCGGTTCCTGTTTCCTCCCGCGATGTGTTTGAGGACCTCGATCTCGCGGTCGGTTAGAGCTTCGTCGCTGAGATGCTCCGCAAGGTGCGTTGCGATTTCCGTAGGAATTCGTTTTTTGCCGGCCTGAACCTGCCGGATGACATCGACCAGTTCTTTCGGCGGCATGCTTTTCAGCATGTACGCGCGCGCCCCCGCCACAAGGGCTCGCTGAATTTCCACATCGCCTTCAAACGTTGTCAGCATGATGATCCTTGCCTCAGGCATATCAGCGCGGATGGCGATCAATGAATCCACCCCACTCATATCGGGCAGCCTCAAGTCCATGAGTGTTACGTCCGGCCGATGCTCCCTGAACTTCTGGATGGCTTCGGTTCCAGTCGATGCTTCTGCTATGAGAACCATGTCCGGTTGATTGTTGATGATCGCGGCGATTCCCTGACGTAAAAGAGGGTGATCGTCCACGCACAGGATGCGAATACGCGGTTGCTCGCTCATGGATGGGCCTCACTTCCGGCTCTCTGAAGGTTGAACCTGAAAGGCAATCTTGCCGGGCACCGAAAGTCCGACCTCCGTGCCCGCTGTATTCCGACTCCAAACGTTGACACGACCGCCGATTCGCTCTGCCCGCTCGCGCATGCCGGAAAGACCCCGATGCCCATCGCGACTGGAGGACAGAGCTACTGGATCAATGCCGCGACCATCATCGCGAACGAGAACACACAGGCGTTTCCGCGAATACTCGATTTCGACTTCGATCCGTTTCGCCTGCGCGTGGCGGAAAGCATTCACGATCGCTTCGCGGCCGATACGGTAAACTTCATCGCGGATCAGCGGATGCAGCGGTCGTGGTTTCCCCTCCACGATAACGCGAAAATCAACCTGCTCTTGCATCCCGACTTCGTTCTGAATTCGCGAGAATGCCTGCTCCAGATCGTGTGCAGTGCCGTCCGACAATCGAAGACCCCGTACGGCGTTTCTACCTTCGTCGATCACTCGTCTCACAAGCTGCTGAACGTGCGTCAATGGCTCCTTGATAGGCGACTCGGCAGGCATGCGATCAACTGCCACGTGAAGCTGCATGGATGCGCTGAGACAACCCTGAAGCAAAGTATCGTGCAAGTCTTGAGCGATCCGAGTTCTCTCCGCGAGCCGTTCCTCAAAGCGCAGATTCATTTGTCCCGCGAGTTGGCGCAAACGCAATCGATATAGGGCGACGATTACGAAGGCACCAAGAAGGGCCACGAATAAGCGGAACCACCATGCTTGCCAGTACGCGGGGGCTATCTCGATAGTGATCGAATCCTCGGCGGTACTCCAGAGACCGTCGGCATTGCTTGCAATTACCCGAAAGCGATACGTATCAGGACTGAGATTCGTGTATACGGCCTCATGCGCCGCGCTCGGCTCGTTCCAACCGCGATCGAATCCCTCGAGCATGTAGCGGAACCGCACACGGTCGGGAATCGAAAGGCCCAGCCCTGCGTAGCGGAACGCGATGCGTTGCGGGCGTGGGGGAATACGGACATGATTTTTCAAATCGAATTCCGCTCCATCCACAGAAATCGTTTGAACGTGAGCAATGGTGGGGACGGAAGCCGCCCAACGCTCCGGATCAACAACAGAAAGACCACGATTCATCGAAAACCAAATCCGTCCGAGAGCATCCGCCATTACCGACAAATGGCGCTTCACCCCTTCAATCCCATGCAGACCGTCGGCGGGCCCAAACTCACGGAAGTCCGCCTCCGCGATAGCGCCGCGCAGCAGCTTGTCCCGGTTGACCTGCAGCACGTGATTCGAAGTCGCAATCCAAAGCCATCCTCTTCGGTCTTCAGCAAGTCCCAATACTTCCTCCTTCAACAGTGCGGGGAGGTGAGCCGTTGCGGCAGCGTTGCCGTTTTTCAGGAAGCCCAAACCACCGTCAGTTCCGATCCAAAGGACTCCCATCGAATCCTGGAGGAGGCAATTTATGGAATCCGAAGGCAGACCGTTCCGGACAGTGTACACTCGCCAGCGGTCGTTCGAAAAAGCGCTCAAGCCGCTCGGCGTCCCGAACCACATCGTCCCATCGGAGTCTTCGAGGATAGAAGTAACAGAGTTCGAAGCCATCCCATCGGCTGTCGTATACGTCGTGAACCTGCCGCCGGTGAACTTGCTCACACCTCCGCTCAGAGTTCCTGCCCACATCGCGCCGTCACGATTCTGGTGAACGGCGTAGACACTGTTTTGCGCAAGCCCATCCTTTTCCGTATAGGTTTTCTGCCTAAAGGAGTCTCCGTCCGGGCGCAGATGCGTCAGCCCTCCGCGCTGTCTGCCGACCCAGATTCCATCTTTGCCCCCCGCAATGGAGTACACGATGTCTTTTCCCAGCCCTGCTTCCTTGACTTGTCCACGCTGTCCTTCGCGCAACCAAAAGAGCCCTCCATCGATCGGAGCGAACCATGTGCGGCCTTCGGGGTCTGCATAAACTGGTCCATTGCTGTCTGACGGAAGACCCTCAGAAGTGGAATAGGTCACAAATATGCTATCGCGGAAACGCTGAAGACCGCTCGCGCTCCCCGCCCAAACATCTCCTTCCCGATCCTCAAACAAGGTGGTGATCGCGTCGTGTTCATCCTCAGCAAACGATGAAACACCGCGAGAGTTGAGCCGCAGAAGTCCTTTGGTGTTCGTGCCAACCCAAACGTTCGAATCCCGATCCCTGATCATCGCGAGAATCTGTGAGTTCAAAGCTTGTTGTACTCCGGCCGACCTGACTTTAGTTCCATCCCAGTACGCGATGCCGTTGTCCGTACCGATCCACAGATTCTCGTCGCGGTCGGGCAATATGGAATTGATTTTGAGATCGGGCAAACCGTCGATAAAAGACGTCTGACCAGAATGTGCGCGGTACAGCCCCGCATCGCGTGTTCCCATCCAAATATCGCCGCTAAGTGTCTGAGCTATGGAAAGGACCGGAGAGCGCGGCAGGTGTGAAGCAGCCGCCAGCAGTTGGAATTGGTTCCCACGAAACACGAATGCGCCCTGCCCCGTCCTCGACACGAGAAGCTCGCCATGATTCGATCGGAACATTGCGCTGATGTTGGAATCCCCGAACCCAACCGGCGGCGCCGGAGCCTGGAAGACTCCATCCCGATAGCGCAGAAGAGTTGGTCCTTGCAGCCGAACCCACAGATTCCCGTCATTGTCCGACGTCAACCCAAGAACTCTTGTGATTGTGAAGGACGCCAATGTGTCCTGCACGATTCTGAAGTTCAAACCGTCAAAACGGACAAGGCCTACGTCCGTGGCGATCCAGAGATAACCATCGGGAGTTTGAGTGATGGCATACACGGGCCCTTTGGGAAAACCCTGTTCAAACCCCCATCGATCACGGATGTACTGCGACATGGCTCGAGTCGGATCGATCGCCCACGCTCCATCGGCGACGAACGCGAGCCAGCCCATAACCACCAGGGCTAATTCGGATGTTGTGAGCAATGATCTCCGCATTTTCGTCTCCAATTTTGCACTTCGTCGTGCGAGCGGTGATGCACACGAAACGTGAGTCTGAATTCCCCTCCTAGATTAGGAGGGGTGGCTGCGCCATCAATAAAATGCCGCGAAGTTCCTTAGCCGGCGCAGACGGGGTGGTCGATAAATGTTGCGAAGCCACCTTATAGATGCTGGCGAAGCCCTCCTTTTTTATTCGGTTCGCTTCGCGGGCATCTATAAGGTAGCTTCGCGACGTTGATCGACCACCCCGCCGCTCGCTTTCTAACGAACTATTAATCGCTCGCGGCACCCCTCCTAATCCAGGAGGGGAGTTCCTGCTCCAAGCCCCGCACAAATGGCCAATCTCCAGCCGGCGGTCATAGACCGCCGCTACAGTGGGAATGACCCTTGAAAATGTGAGCGAACTTCTGACTCAGGAGATCAAGGTTTCTCCAGACCGACCTGCGTCAGGGCACGGGCGGGCGCCTGACCCGCGGGATGCAATGTTTCGAGAAATTCCACGAGTGCCGTCGTTTCGGCCGGACCTAGGTTCTTCCCATATGCGGGCATATTTCCACCCCCCTGGATGACTTGTCGGACGAGTTGGTCCGGCGTGAGACGCACGGCAACCCGGTCGAGCTCTGGTCCCCGCTTTCCGCCTTGTCCGCCCAGTGAATGGCAGTTGTGACACTGCTTTGCCTGAAAAATGAGCGCACCCTCGTGCTGTAGAGGCGTGCGGCCTCTCAGGTACTCTGCGGGGATAGGCTCGCTACTCCATGCATCCATCAGAGGACTCCACGGTGTGTGCTCACCCAAATGCGTCAAAGTACCAAACACAACGGCCATCAGAAGTATGACGAGGACGGCAATCGGCCTTCGCTTCCAACTCTTCTCACCTTCACCGGCAACAAACGGAAGCGCCAGCAGCACAAGAATACCGATCGCCGGCCCAACCAATAATATTGGCGTCTCCGCTGCCGGCGGCAGGTAGGAAAGCACGGCATAGATCCAAAGAAAGAAGGTATCGGGACGCGGAGCAGTCTGAATGATTGTGGGATCTGGCTGGCCGCCCGGTCCAAACGGACCCAGGAGCACAGCGCATGCAGCAATGGACAAAAGAATAAGACCTGAAAAGACGATGTCCTTCCAAATAGCGTGAGGTACAAACGGCACGCCATCCTTTGCCGTCAGCTCGTGATATTCCCGCACATACGTCGAGCGGCGGACGACTCGCCCCGGCATCGGCCATTCATTGACTCCCAACGTCAGGACCATCAATACGTGCAAGCCAACAAAAGCAATCAAGAGGCCAGGTATCACAAATACATGCAAAGCAAAAAAGCGCGAAAGAGTCGCGCCGGCAATGATGGGTCCTCCCAATAGCAACTTGACAAGCACTGGCCCCAGGACAGGAACCCGGCTCGCAATCGAAGCTCCGATGCCCAATCCCCAGTACGCATCCTGGTCGAATCGAAGTACCTGGCCCGTGAAGGCCATGCCGAATGTCATCAGCAGAAGAAAGACGCCGATAATCCAGGTCAGCTCTCGAGGAAACTTGTAGGCTCCAAAAAGGAAGACCTGCAGCATGTGAATCACAACGATCGCGAGCATGAAATTCGAACCCCAGCCGTGCAAAGCGCGAATGAACCATCCAAGTGCGATTTGGTGATTGAGCGTCTGCAAGCTGTTCCATGCCTCTCCCGCCGACGGTACATACACCAGAGCCAGAAGAATCCCTGTAGCAATCTGGAACAGGAACACCGTCAGAGCCGCACTACCAAACACGTACCACCAGCTCGCCGTTTCCCGCGGAACCGGGTGCGCCATCACATCTCGGATCTGTCCTGCGAGCTGAAGCCGCTGATCGAACCATTCACCAATCTGCTCAACTAAACGCATGCCGGCGTTCCTTTGGAATTGTTGGCAGAAGGGCCTGGCGTGGGCATCTCGCCCGCGTGGATGAAGAGTTTCCGTTCCTCGATCTTGTAAGGGTATTCAAACAAGCCCCGCTCGGGAGGGCCGGATGCTCGCGAGCCATCCTGGTAGTAAGCGCCGCCGTGGCACGGACACATGAACAGGCCCGACTGTGGGAACCAGCGGACCGGACATCCCAGGTGCGCGCAATTGATCGCAAACACCTGGAACTTCTCCCCATCGAGATTACGCACCCAGCAGGCGATCTCTGCCGTTTGTCCGTCCCAGGAATTCACAACCGGATTGCGATAGCTGGCCAGCCGTGTCTGGCCAGTGGGAAACTGATCAAGCGAGCCGAGCGACAACCAGGAGTTGTATCCGGGTTTGCTTTGGCCACTGACGGGAGACAAGACGTAGCGCACAATTGGAATGGAGAGAGCGAAGCCGACTGCGCCATTGAACAGGAGGCCGAGTTTCACAAGGAACCCGCGTCTCGTGGCAGTATCAGATCGAGTCATCGAATGTCTCCGGTCACAGATTCCGGATTTGAATGGAGAGGTGTTGCGGCTTTGGGCCTTTGCGCCGAAAGCCAAGCCACGACATCCGAGACATCCTGTTGTGACATGGCCTTTCCCGGCAGATTGCCGCGCCAATCGGGTGCGCCCATTTCCGGCCTTCCCGCAATCACGATAGTCCGGAGATACTGATCGCTAACCAGCGTCAAAAACGCGGCGTCGACAATGGGCCCGGCCCGAGGTCCGCCGCGACCGGCAGCCCCGTGGCAAGAGGAACAATAGGCGTCGTATACCTCGAGTCCTCGTTGGGGCTCGCCGTAATCAGGCGCAGCGTAGGATGGCGGGGAGACGTCAGGCGAATCGCCATTGGTCCAGCGCTTCCGAATCCCCGTGACAATGGCATTGATTTGCGGATCGGTCAGCATGCCACCCGAGCTTTGAGCAAACGCGGGCATTGCGGTCCCCGGCACTCCTTCGGCCGCAACACGGCGAATCGTGGCATCATCGGCAATGGCGAGGTAAACGTCGCTGCCCAACCCGATTGCTGCTCCACCCTTGCCATTCGGACCATGACATCCCGCGCAGTTCTGTCGATAAAGATTGTCAAAACTCAACACTTTATCAGGTGGAACCACCTGAGAGTCGAGTGAGGGCCGGCCCGGCGACCTGTTGCAGCCGGCAGAAATTGCTACGCACAGAGCAAATCCAAGCAGACACTGTAGCGGCGGTCTATGACCGCCGGCTTTATAGCTTCTCGCGAGGAAGAACCGGCGGTCATAGACCGCCGCTACAACTGGAAAGCCCCGGATTGTTTCGTCACAGTCCACTAATGCTCTTCCTTCTTTTCTGCCATGAAACCCGGTGCCTCGATTCCGGCGCGTACAGCAAGCGGCAGGCGCTGCCAGGTACGGATTCGTTCCTGACGCGAAACGACAATGCCTGCGACGATTCCGAACCCGACTTGCGAGAGAACAAACCACACCCAACTGATGCGCTGATTCAGCACCGGATTGATGATGTTCAAAGTACTGTAGAGCAGGCCTGACCAAACGACGGGCACGACGACGCCTCCCAGCAATATCGGACGCCGCGGTGCCATCGGGAGCACAGCGCCGTAAAGTAAACCCACCAGCAACGACGTCAGCAGATGGATGGGAACGGCAATTAGCAAGGCGCTCAGATGGAAGGCCGCGATTTGAGCCGTACTCGCGCTGACTGCACCAGGAAAGAAACCCGCGACCAGCAGATTGATTGGATACCAAATGCTATTCTGGTCGAGTAAACCGTAAAGCATAGCCAGGCACGCCATGACGACGCTTCCCGCCAGCCCACCTTTGATACCCGCCGAAACCGGATAGATCTCGAGCGGCAGCCACGCCCGCTTTAGTTCGTGCGGCGCTTCCAATCGAGCCACTTCACGCCGCGGCGTCTCAATAGATGGTCCTCCTTCCAGCACTGCCACCGATTCGTGTGCTTCATGCGGCAGAACGTTGCGAAACCACCCGATCGCGCCGGTCAGAGACAAAATCGCTCCAAGCACACTGACGGACGCACTCGTCACCAGGCCGGCAAACACCAGCGTAATGCCAAATGCGAGCACCACCGGCCAGGCGGTTGGCGCCGGCAATTGCAGATTGGCCGGCACATTTACTCCCGTTCCTCCTGCTGAAGCGGAACCCATCGTCTTCGCCTTTCAACGTCCGATGACGTAGACCACAAGGAAAACCACAACCCACACGCTGTCCACGAAATGCCAGTAGAGAGCAAGAACATCCACCCGCTCGGCATGCTCGCCGCTCACATTTCCAAGCAAAGTGAGCAGCAAAACGGTAAAGAGAGCGAGGAGACCCACCACCACGTGAAAAGCATGCAATCCCACGAGCGAAAAATAAATGGTCCCGAACAGGTTGGTCTGAATGGTGAGACCTTCGTCATAAATCAAGTGTCGCCACTCCATCGCAGTCCCAAGCAGGAACGCGGCTCCAAGAACAAATGTCAGTGACCACCACCGCGTGAAGGCACCGACTTTTGCGTTCCGAAGAGATCGCACAGCCAAATCAATACTTATGCTGCTCGAGAGCAGGAAGATCGTGAACACGACAGGAACATGAAGAACGTCCCTGGGCGACGGCCCGCTAACGCTCTTGCCCATGTAGAACAAGTACGCGATCACGAATATCGTAAAGATCGCGGCCTCCGCAGCGATCAGGCAGTACATTCCGAGCCGTCCACGCGCAGAAGGAGTCCACTGGATTTCGGGTTCGAGCATGGCAACGGATACTGCGTTCATCGGGATTTCCTTTTACTCATACTTCCAGTCCGGATCCTCCGGGTGCTTGAGATCCCAAAGCGGACGGCGGCTTTGAACGGATGGAATCGCGGCGAAGTTGTATGGCGGGGGCGGTGAGCTCGTACTCCATTCCAGGGTCCATGCGTCCCACGGATCATTGCCGGCAACCTTGCCTCTGCGGTAGGACCACAGCAGGTTGATCAGGAACACCAATATGCCGAGACCTTGAAAGACAACACCAATCGTCACGATGAAGTTCCATGTGTCCCACCCGCGACCCGGCTCATAGGTATAAATTCGTCGAGGCATACCGAGGATCCCGGGGATGTGCATGAAATCGAACGTCAGATGAAAGCCACCAAAAAATAGCCAGAAATGCAGCCTTCCGAGCGTCTCGTCTAACATTCTTCCGGACATTTTCGGAAACCAGTAATAGAAGGCGGCAAACAGTGTGAAGAGGATTCCACCCACGATCACGTAGTGGAAATGCGCAACAACGAAATATGAATTTCCAAGCTGCCAATCGAACGGGGCGGCACCCAGCATGATCCCCGTCAGCCCGGCAACCAGGAACTGAAAAAGAAATCCCGTGCAGAAAAGCATGGGCGCCTTGAACTCAATTTTTCCGCCCCACATCGTGGCGAGCCAGTTAAAGATTTTGATCCCCGTCGGAACTGCAATTGCCATGGTCGACAAGACGAAAAAGGTGTTGGCGTTCGAACTCATCCCAACTGTGAACATGTGGTGAGCCCAGACACTCATACCGATGAATCCAATGCAGAGCGTAGCCGCCACCATCACCGGGTAACCGAAGATGGCCTTCCGGGAGAATACGGGAATAATTTCGGAAGCAACGGCAAACGCCGGGATGACTAACACGTAGACTTCCGGATGCCCAAAAATCCAAAAGAAGTGCATCCAGATAACCGCAGAGCCCCCAGCTTGTGTGTCGAAGAAGTGTCCACCGAGGTAACGGTCAATGAGCAGCATGATTTGCGCAGCAGAAAGCGGACTGACAGCTAAAATCACCATGCCGCCCATCACAAGATTGAGCCAGGCGAAAAGCGGCATTTTGCCGATTTTCATTCCTGGACAACGCATCCCCAGGATCGTGACGATTATGTTTATAGCGGTGCCGATACTGCCGAACCCTGAAACGAGTAGACCCAACGTCCAGAAGTCGGTGCTGTGACCAGGGGAGAATGTCGTCGAAGTCAAAGGCGCATAGGCGAACCATCCCACATCGGGGGCGTTGCCGGCGCCATATAATCCGTTGCCGCCGAGAAAGCTGAAGTAAAGAAGAATGCCTCCGAATGCCGTTAACCAGAAACTAAAGGCATTGAGCCGCGGAAATGCCATGTCGCGCGCGCCGATCATAAGCGGGACCAGATAGTTCGCGAGGCCGAAGACCAGCGGCATGACGACGAAAAAAATCATCGTGGTCCCGTGCATCGTGAACATCCGGTTGAAAACCTGGGGCGAAACGAAGTCCTTGTGCGCCGCAGTGAGCTGGATACGCATGATCGTCGCTTCAAGGCCGCCGATCACGAGAAAGAACAGGGCATACGCGATGTACATGATGCCTAGCCGCTTGTGATCGACAGTCGTGACCCACTCGTGAAGCCTGTCCACGAAAGGGCGGCCCGCCTCTTGAGTTGCAGGCCATGCAATCAGATCAGTCGACATCAATCATCTCCTCGATGCGCTACCGAAGCGTTTCCAGATACGCCGTTACTACGTCCAAATCATGCTCGCTCAATCCCATCGCCGGCATGAGAGAACCGGTCTTGATAGCGTTGGGATCTCGAATCCATAGCCGGAGATTTTCGTGGGTATTGGCCGCTACACCGGAAGCGATCGTGTCGCGGCTCATCAGGTGTGTCAGGTCCGGACCGAACCGCCCTTCTGCAGTTGTGCCCCCCACCGCGTGGCAATTGATGCAGGCAGTGCTTTCGAAAACACGCCGCCCGTCGGAAACGGCGTCACTCGAATGTGCCGGCTGGCTCTGCTCTTGTATCCAGCGGTCGAAATCACTGCGTGATTGCACGTAGACTCGGAGCAGCATCTTCGCGTGTTGGGTTCCGCAATACTGCGCGCACTGCCCCAGGTACAGGCCAATTTCCTGCGGATCAATCCACATACTGTTGACGCGGTTGGGAATCAGGTCCGTTTTGCCCGCGAGTCTCGGTACCCAGAAACTATGGTCTGTGTCCGCGGACGTCAATTTGATGAGAGTCGGCATTGGATGTACCGCATCACTCACCGGCACATGCAATTCATTTGCGGTTACAACCTTTAAGTCCGGATAGCGATATTCCCACCAGAACTGATGGCCTATGGCGATGACCTGAACCGCATTATCCGGAGGCTTCTGCACTGTAGCGATCACCCGCGCCGTCGCCATAAACAGGACAGTGACGATGAGAATCGGAATGACCGTCCACGCAACTTCGACCTGATTACTGCCATATACCTGCGCCGGCTCGCGGCCGTCGTCGTCTGCTTTCTTTCGGAATTTAACGACGACATAAACCATCAAGCTAAAGACGATTGCAAAGATGATTGCTGTAATCCCGAGCACAAACAGAGACAACTCAAAAATTGAATTGGCAGGCGTTGACGCAGGCGCAAAAATATTTGTCGGACTCAAGAGAGCTCCAGACTCAGCGAAGGCGGTCCCTGCCAGGCAACATAAGACAATGACAACTCCGGGCAAACGCCTGCTGTTCGAACTGTTCGAGATCCTGGTTTGCTGTGGCATGTTCAGCAACTCGTCATGTGTCCCCACATGCAAGATCTGTGCCGACCGGCGCAGAAGGCCGAGAATCATCGCAAATAGAGAGTCGCAAACATGTTATGCAGACAGAGTTTGCGTTTCATGGAGGAGTTCGCGATATGGCGCTGGTAGCGGGTTACCTCTTACCAACCCATTGGCATTTCGCGATGCATTGCTTCCAAACCGAGCCGCAAGTGCATCTGGGCGCTTAATGATAGATGACGATCGACCAATTGCGAAAATTGATCATTGCGAAGGAAAACCCATCATCCGTAACACATTCGGCTCGAACTGGAGTTGCCGCAGTAGTTTCATTGCTGATCGCGCGCTTGTTCCGAATGCCAGAGGCCTACTGGGCTGCGATCACCACTCTAATCGTCATGCAATCGACCATGGACGCGGCGCTGCCCATCTCAGCACAATACTTTGCTGGAACCGCCGTGGGCGCAGCAGTCGGAGCTTTAGTTGGCACTTATTTTCCGGGAAATGTTGTCGCGTTCGGTATCGCGGCGTTCGTGATCGGAATTGTTTGCGCTGCCGTCCGCGTGCAGCGCAATACATATCGGCACGCCATCATCACATTGGCGATTCTTATGCTTATCGTCCGAACGAGTGACATGTTGGTGATAGCGTTTCATCGGTTCTTTGAGGTCTCAATAGGAGTCGCTGTCGGCCTC
>WNFT01000322.1_pt1 | contig 47500 bp, 45 predicted proteins | sample 5400191 | NCBI WGS metagenome assembly WNFT01 (sample SAMN13153359, study PRJNA577476) | soil metagenome | isolation source: 80 cm saprolite under Madrone tree | place: USA:California | collected 2016-06-14 | reverse complement strand
CGTCACCGGCCAGGTCGTAGGCAACGAGATCGCGCAGATGCAAACATTCCGGCGATGCGTACTCGATGTGACCCATGTCGAGATAGAGACGTCCGCCGTTGAGGAGGAAGCCTCCGTTGCCCGGCGGTTCCTCGTAATCGCGGTAGTGTAGATCGATGGTTCCGGCCTGAACTTTTCGAAAAAGGTAATTTTTGACCTTGGCTGGCCAGAGCTCGGAATTAACGTGCGACTCCTCTTCGCTGAGCAGGCAGCCGTATTCAGTTTCTATTCCAACAATCCGATCCATTGCGGCAATTAGCGATTTAACGGTTGAGTGAATTAACGATTGAAATCATATAATCACTGAATCGCTAAATCTCTAAGTCTATTTCACAGCCTTGAAAGAACTCGGAAAAAAGCACAAACTGGCTTGTCCATGAATAACTTGGGTCTCCGCAGCCCCTTCGTGAAGATAGGCGGATTAGTCCACCTCGCTCGAATGCTGGACAAAATTCGGGCGCATGCCAAAGGCGAGTTGCCGGCGGGTTATCAGGCCAATCTCGGCAGAGGCTTCGACGCGAGTTGTGTCACATTCTTAGGAATCGATTACAATCAACTGGTCGAGCGCGTGAAGCAGGGCGGAACCGACGAAGAAATTCTCCATTGGTGTTTCAGTGCGGGCCGGCAGCCGTCCGAAGATCAGATTTATGTCTGGAATGAATTTATGCGCAAGCGAGGCTGGAACGACGAAGTCTCTGGGACGCTGAAACGCCGGAAAAAGGAAGCCGGCATGGCTGACTGCTCAGAAATCGAGACGATGTTTGCCTTTATCGATGCCGATGAAGGGCGCTCGTTAATCGTCAATCAATTGTAGGGCGTTTCTGTGAAACGCCGCCAATAAGATCGCCGGCTTATGGAGTGGTCGCGGGCGTGACGACGTTGTGCGGCGGCGGCGGTGGTCGCATCCGGTAATCAATAAATTTCCAAACCGCAATCACAACGAGGATTACGACCGCAGTTGCAATCCAAAAGCGGATTGTCGATTCCCTTCGACTATTCACTAGTCACCAATCACTGCTCACTTTCCCTATTCCGCCAGCGTGTCGATTCGTTCCGCGAGCGCGAAATCCAGCTCGGTCAGGCCGCCTTTGCTGTGCGTCGAAAGAATCAGGCGCACTTTGTTGTAGCGGATGTCGATGTCGGGATGATGCTCTTCATCTTCGGCCACTTCGGCCAAGGCATTCACAAAATCGATGGCGTCGGCAAAATCATCGAACTCAAACGTCCGTTCGATATGCTTCTTCTCCAGTTCCCATTCCGGGATTTTTTTTAGGCGGTCCTTGAGCTCCGCCGCTTTCATCAAGTCAGCCATAACGGGACAACGAGTAACACCCGAAATTTGTTTTGCAATGCCGAAATCGAAGGGCTTTTTCGGGCACCTAACTGTAGCCGGCGGGGCGGACGCCGGCCCGCGTTCGATGACCGCCGTCACTGCCGTTTCCGCTTCGCGCGCGTCGCGGACAAAACGGAATCCGCTCCCCCACGGTATATATTTCTCCGCGCCGGTGTCCTCGGTGATGACCGGCCGGCCGAGCGCAAGAAACGCAGCTGCCCGATCGCTTAGCCAACCAGTCCGCCACGCCACGTCCACGCCTTTGATCGCCGTGAATTCGGCAAGCGCGCCGGCCATGTATCGACGGTACGCGCTCGGTGTCCGCGCGACGCGGTGTGGATCGACAATGTGCCAGCCGTGCCCACTCAGGCGCGCTTTCTCCGGATCATCCACCTTGATGTTCATTGCCAGCTCGAAGCGCGCTTCCGGGATGCGCTTGGGCAGATCGAGATAAGGCTCGAATGCAATTTTTTTGGAAAGATCGGGAAATGTACCGTTAACTTCCACGCTCCCACCCCAATACCATTGACCGATCGTGGTGAACTTCGGTAGGCGCGGCCGTGGCTGACGGCGAACAAGTTGCGTATCCACCAACGGATAAAATGTCTTCCAACAAAGCGACGATCGCGGCAGCCGGCAATCATGTCCGTGGACGTTGAGACCGATCGTCCAGAATTCGTGGTGCTGCGATTGCCCCATCTCCATTTTCGTCATCCAGAAAAAGATTTCGCTCGGATCAAGGTCGCAGAAAATTCGCCGCTCGAATTGCAGCAGCAGCGGCGGATGAATCGAATAGCTGAGATTGAGCAGTGCATTCGGACCATCTAAACGGTTGAGCAGTTCACGCTTGGACATACCGATGCAACACACCTCGTCGAGATCGTGCACATCACTCGCAGATTTTTGGAAAAGCAAACAGTAACGGCCGCCGAGTCCGTGTTCGCGCAGCCTTCGTTGGAAATTGTCGATGTTAACCTGGTCGGCGCGCGCGTCGTTTGTTGCCGGCAAGAGCTCCAGCCAGATCGCGTCCAGTTTCAATCTACGCAATCCGAGCATCCATTGCAGCGGCACCGAAAGATTGCCGCCGCCTTCACGATACTTCGCAGCAAACCCGCACCCGAGAAAAATGGTCACGCGAGCAGAATCGTCATTCTGCTTGCATGCTCAAGCACGAAGAGGCGTTATCTTAGTTAGAAGATGCGGCCGTGCGGCAGATGCGCTCTACCCGTGAACAAATGAGGCTGCCTCGCCTGACCGTTGCAAAGTCCGGCATTTGGCACCGGGATTACCGAGCGTAAGAATTGCGGTTGCCTCCGAACATTGAGTTCCTGCTCCAAATCGTAGCCGAAACCAATCAATTGTGGCTCGTGAAGGAAGGTGCTGTACATCAGCATTCCCGCCGGCCTTCCGGAAGCGCGAATCCCTACGGGAATCGATAAGTTTGGATAACCGGCTACCGCTGGGCCGGTCGAGTTGGTCAGGTGCGGTGCCACAATCGCATCGAGATTGTCGGCGGTGAGGGCGTCATCGATTCCAGCGCGCGCTGTATTCGTAGCATGTGTTCGCGCGGCTACGTAAATGGGATTGGTGGGATAACCGCTGGTCTGTTCTGATAGTTCGAAGATCTCCTGACCATAGTAAACCAACTCTTCGGGACAATGCGCTATGTTGATGTGTGCGTGAGCGTCGCGAGGTACTCCGCGATTTGCGCCTTGAATTCATACAGCAGCGCAGTGAACTCGTCATCGGTGTAGGCGAACACGTCGCCTGTATCGGTGTCCACAATAGTCGCACCGAGGCTTTGCATCACGGCCAATGCGTTCTCCGCAAAGGCGACCGTATGTTCGTCGCCCGGAATGCCGCTGCCGTAGTAGCTGTAATCGAAAAAGCGAACGTCGCGCCCGATCCGCGCGCCGTCTAGTGCGCCGCGTTGGAGAAACTGCGTGTAATCGCTGGGAAGCTGGTGCCCGATCACTTCGCCAAACGGCGACTGCAACGCGCCAAGCAGAATCGCAACGTCGGTAACGCTACGCGCCATTGGTCCAGCTGTGTCTTGCTGATGAGCGATTGGAATAATCCCGTCTTGCGAGACAAGTCCGACGGTCGGTTTCAAGCCAACGATGTTCTCAACGGCGGATGGCCCAGTGATTGACCCGTCTGTCTCCGTGCCGACTGCTACCGAGCACAGATTCGCGGCAACACCGTTGCCCGAACCAGCACTGGACCCCCATGATGTATAGCTCAAGTCGTACGCATTGATTGTGTTTCCGCCCCGCGCGCTCCAGCCGACTGCGAGAGGATAGACGTTATCAAAACCGCGGAAGTTTGCCCATTCTCCCAGGTTCGCTTTGCCAAGAATCACGGCGCCGGCTTCGCGTAGCCGCTGAATGATCACGGCGTCGCCCGGCACATGGCTGTTGACCAACGCCAGCGATCCTGCCGTCGTTTGCATATTGTCGTCAGTCGCGATGTTGTCCTTGACCAAAATGGGAATCCCATGGAGCGGGCCACGCACCTGTCCCCTGCGGCGCTCGTTGTCCAAATGCTGCGCGATTGATATGGCATTTGGATTCGTCTCAATTACCGAGTGAAGCAACGGATTCAGCGACCGGATGCGGTCGAGGTAACCCTTCACCAAATCCTTGCTTGATAGCTGTCCGGAAGCCATAGCGGCCTGGAGCTCAGGAATCGTCGCTTCAACAAATTCAAAATCACGTGCGGCTGAAGCAGATCGTGAAACCAGTGAACTGAGCCCTCCGGTGAATAATGCCGCGCTGCCGACGGCGGTCGTGCCAATAAATTTCCGACGCGTTATGTCGTGGTCGAAGTCAGGACAGTCAGAGTTTTGCTTATTCATATTATTTTTCCGGTTGCGCTGTTTCGCGACTGAACAGACGTGAGCTTGTTTGTTTAGCGACCTGTATGGGGAAAACTCCGCCTGGGTCAATTGGGATATTAAGGGTGGATGATGTTCGCGATGTCAACTCCATAACCCTGCGTGAGTTAGTCGATTCTGAACTCGAAAGCGGTCGGAGATTTTTTCATTCTTTTCGCGTTATTTGACGCTGCGTTCTTCCTCCGCAAATTAGCTGGCTCTCAGCGCCCGTAGCTCAACTGGATAGAGCATCTGACTACGGAACGACACTGTACGATAGGCAAACGTCCATTGCTACGTATTTTGCTACGGATTACTTGAGCCACAGCGCATGGTTCCGTTTTTCGTGACTCTCGCACAAATCCTCGCACAATTCGGAGAATCGCCGCTTGGCGACTGTGGATGCTGCCGCAGACACACCAGACTTACACTTGCGCGGCTGTAACTGCTCTTCTCCTCGGATAGACGAAATTCACATTGACCCAACGATGCTCGCGAGATTTTAGACGGTGATCGAGGCGTCGCCTTCACTGGCGCGGCTTTCTTTGAGAAGAGAGCAGAGATCGTCGCAATTAATTGGCTGGCCAGCGCGCCTATCTCGACGTTTCTCTGCAACCTGTAGCGTTCGTGTCGGTTGCGAGGCTCCAGGAGAATTACACCGCTGGCCTGCGTTTTGCTGTTTTACGTTATATATCAGCTATTGGGCACGTTTAAATCGAAACTTGCCTACAGAGGGTTCCGTTTAATGGATATGAAGACGTTTAGTTTAATCACTGCGACATTCTCTCTGGTGATAGGAGTCGCTGTTTCGCATGCAGCCACTACAACCGGAAGCACCCACGTGTTGACGAGAATCTCCAACGAGACCGGAGTTCCCGTCGACACACTCCGAACCGAGAAAGCAACGACGGGGCTAGGCTACGGCGGCTTGGAGAAGGCGAACTTGCTCGCCAAAGCATCGGGCCAAAGCTTCGACACCATCGTAGGGAAGTTCAAAGCTGGTGAAGGCTGGGGTAAAATTGCGCACGACTACGGCCTCAAACTCGGTAAGGTTGTTAGCGCGGCGCACCACTCAAGCAAGGCCACGCTGCATGCTCACAACGCTCACAGCGGGAAGGCTCATACCCACAACGCAGTCCATGGCAAAAAAACCGCCCGCATCGGCAAGAGCCACACGAGCGTGACAAAAGGTCTGGGCCATAGATCGATTGCTAAATCGGACCGCGCAGGTTTTCATAGCATGAGCGGTACGGGCCATGGCCATGATCGCCAGTAAAAACGCCAAAGGGTTTGCTTTGCCCAAGAACCGCCTTGGCCTGTGTAAGGAAAAACGCGATCTCTCGACCAATAGATGAGGCCACGATCCCATGAAGACAAAAAGCTCACGTTTTGATAGTTTGGTCGCTCGTTATTATCCAGCGGTCTACCACTTCGCCAGCCGATTAACTGATGATCCCCGAGACGCAATCGCGCTTACGCGCAACGCATTTCGCAGTTCTCAAAAGCACTTGCGCAATCTTCGTGATCAAAGGGCAATTGTGGCGACATTGATATTCGCTGTTATCCGGACGGGCATTGTGACCGCTTGATTTGATTCTCTTCGCTGCAAACTTTTGTGCCGCTGCCAAGAACCAAGACTTATTGCGTCGCGTCAGCGAACTACCCTCGCTCCCGGTAGGTTGGCGCGAATACTTTCGTAAGCCTCTTTGGAGATCGGACAATTGATCCGCCCGCGCGGTCGCTTCGTGCTTTACTATTTGATATCGAGGAGCTTTTCGAATGCAGGCAGCTTGCCGAAAAGGAATTGGAAAGGGATCGAGCTGCGCGCGGCCCACGCGTTCTCGTCATGCGTCGCTTCGGGGAACGCGAGGTAAAAAAGCTCTGATCCGGGGCGGTACCCTTTCCAGATCAGGCGGTCTCGCATGCTCCGAGTCGCTTCGTAATTGTCCCCGGGCCAGCCGCTGTCGAGATAGATCCGGATTTTCTTTTTCGGTTCTGCCGAGACCCGCTCAAGTAAATCGTCGCGATAGGTGAAAGTGCTCGAGAGACACGCAATTTTTCCGAAGACGTCCGGCCACTGCCACCCGAGATAAAAAGAAACGACGCCTCCAAGAGATGAACCCATGAGCGCTGTATCGCCCGGGCCGGTGAGTGTTCGATATTTCGCGTCGATCAACGGTTTGAGTTTCTCGACCAGAAAACGCCCGTAATCCTCGTAGCCCGGCGATGTATATTCGCGCATCCGTTCGTGGGGATGAATTCCGACCACGATCACCTCTTCGATTGCGTTCATCTTATCGAGCATGCCAAGGACTTCGTCGGTTCGCCAGGTATTGCCGAGAAACGCCTCTTCTTTTAAGAACAAATTTTGCCCGTCGTGCATGTAGAGCACGGGATATTTCTTCAGCGTGTTCTCGTGATAGCCCGGCGGCAGAAACACGCGGAAACGATGCTCATTCCCAGAAGCGCTGGCGAGCGGCGCCATCAATTCGCAGATGCTGCAGCGCGTATCCGCATCGAAGTAGGGATGAACATCGAGCGGGGTGTCTGAGGTTGCGATCGCGAGGAAGTTTTCTCCGCACGACCAATGCTCGCCATCTTGCCGGACGAGAACCGGCTTAAAGTAGAAAAAGGGCTGCTCCGTTTCGATAACGAATTCAGAAGTGCAGCCGTTTACGGACTGCGGATCGATGTTTTTGTCCCAATCGTGTTCCACGCGAAGAACGATTTGTCCATGCTCGGCGGGATAAATGACGCGAATCCTCTGCTTGTTCACGATCGGAGGCGGATGATTTCGCGGCGGAGTTCGCACGCGAGCTGTTTGCGATCAGCTTCGCGCGATTCAAAGCGCGCGAGAGTTAACGTCGATTCAATCTTCGGTTTCGTGAAGAGATTGAGGAGATGCGGAACCAGGGTCATGTCGCGCCAGTAGCAGACTTCGTCCGCGACCGAGCCTTGCGGAAGCGAATAATCGATCGCGCCGGCTGTGATTGCGCAGTTGAGCTGGGCCGCGGATTCGAATAGCGCCGGCTTGAATGGAAGCACACTTAATCCATCGGAGCTTGTTCCTTCTGGAAACAGGACCACCAGCGAGCCGGCGGCGATCGCGTCGCGCATAAGGTCGACAACTGCTCCAGCAGCGAATCTGCGGTTGCGATCGACAAAGATCGTACCGGCAGACTGCGCCAGCCAACCGAACAATGGCCATGTGGCGACATCTCGTTTCGCCACGAACACGCATGGTCGGATCGAGCTCAGCGAAATGATGTCGAGGTAGCTGAGGTGATTACAGACGAGCAGGCCGGACTGCGGGATCGAACCGCGAACGGTCAGCCGAATTCCAAGCACGCGACACGCGAACGAGCACCACCGGTGAAGCCACTCGGCGCGCGCGTTGACGCGTCGAGTGTGCCTAACGAACGAGATCGTGAGACCGATTTCAATTAGCGCGCAGGCGGAGAAGAATACGACCGCGAAAGCGCGCCAGGCCGCGCGCAGAAGTGTAGCCGGCATCGCTAACACCGGCCGATCGAGCGTTTGCCAAAGAAAAAGCCTTTGTGCGGAGTAAAGCCTCACACTTGTTCGTCGGTTCGTTGGCGCGATCCTTACAACGAAAGCGATTTGAGTCCGCCTAAGTCTCTCCGATGCCGGGCCGTGCGCTTTGAATCAGGACGAGGAGAATCGTTTGTCCGACAAAACTAAGGAGCAAAATAAAGAAAAGTGCTACCGCCGGAATTTGCGGCGTGATCAGCGCCGGGATTAGCACGAGAGTGGCGATAGCAAACTGCGCGGCCCAAAGCGCTAAACGTTGCGAATGAACACAGCGTACCGAGGTCGCGGCGATTCCCATGATCACGAGTAAGATGGCGGATGAAGCGGAGCAGATTAGCCATTGTTCAGTCGCGCTGAAATGCCCACCCGAGGGCAAGGCGATGCCGCGACGCGCACCAATGCCTAGAATTCCAATCCCCAGGAAGAGCAGAAAATGAAGCGCGATCCAGATGCGCAGCTGCACTACATCTTTGGTCGATCTCACGTGCCGAACCTCCCAGCCGGCAGCTCCATCCGAGTAGGCCGACCAAAGAGCAAATCCTACGGCCATGCTCAAGACTGCTGCGGCCGCCAACAGAACACTCCAGCCATGCTGACTTTCAATCCCTCGCATTACTGAGGCGACAAATTCCCCTAACAAAATAATGGTCAGCAGTCCGAACCTTTCCGGGAAATGCGCAGCTCCGGGCGGCAGGAGATTGGTGCTGCGCGCGGGCGGCCATGAGTTCCCGAGATCGATCAAAAGAGCGAAACTCCATGCGACGTAACGATGCGGCGCCGGCAACAACGCCGAAGCGGCCCAAACGACCGCTGCTACGGCCAAGCCAACAATACGCCTGATGACCACAGACCGCGTGGCGGGCAATCGGGCAACGCGCAGGTACTGCAAAGCGAGAATCGCGCGAACCCCGCCATAAGCTGCGCCAAATCCAGCCGCGTCCCTACTCATGAGTGAGCCGGTCGAGTTCGCCGCCATCACGGCGACGAGAAACACTTGCGCGACAATGAGAACGCGCTGAAGCACGTCGTCGACTGCAAATTGTGTTGAGAACCTCGTGTATCCAAGCCACGCGAGAAAAACCAGCGCCAGCAGAAAGGCATATTGCACGACACCGTGAAATGAATAATCCGCGTCGAACGGTGTGCTCAATTGGCTGATCGCGGCGGCGAACACCAGATCATAGAACAGCTCGATCCAGCCGACACGGCGAACATGCTGCTCATGTGAGGGCCAGAGTTTCGGCGCGCTAAAAAACCGCGATGAAATTGCCGCGTTGATTGTGAAAAATGATTTGCCGCTATTTCGCGTGGAATTCTTCAATCGCGGCAGCGGCGCTTGCCGCCCCCACTTTGGCAATGTCTTCGTCTTCTTGCGGTGTATTGCCGCTGACGCCGATTGCGCCGATTACTTTGCCTTCGTAGGTAATCGGAATCCCACCTTGTAACGGCGTCGCGCCGGGCAGCGCCAACGCGGCGACACGGCCATCGCGAACTTGATCTTCAAAAACTTTGCTCGGCCGCCGGAAGATCGCCGCCGTGCGCGCCTTGCCGATTCCAACTTCGACGCTCGCGACTTGCGTATCGTCGAGACGTTCGAGCAGCAAAATATGTCCCCCGTCATCAACCACGACGATGACAACAGTAGAACCGCGTTTCTTCGCCTCAGCTTCCGCCGCGGCCCCGATCTTTTTCGCGACATCAAGAGTCAGCACCCTCTTCATCGGCAAGTCCGCGTTCGCGCCGAGCGGGATCATCATCAATCCAAGTACAACTGTGCAAAACTGAATTCGTTTCATCGTAGTCCTCCAAGAAAATGTGCGCGCACTATCATTGGCAGCGCGTGCAAGTCGAGCAGCGTCAGGAAATCAATGGTGCCAAATTCGCGATCGATCGCGGGTGGGCCGCAGATTTTCGCGCCGATGGCAAGATAGGCACGAAGCAGCTTGGGCGGCGGCGGAGCTTTCGGGACGGGAACCTCCACCGGAAAAGCGAACGCCGGATGCGGAACCGTGCGCAAGGCCGGCTTCACCAAAGAATCGGTGCGCAACTGTTGATACATGGCCGCGCCTTCGATCTGGTCTTGAGACGTCAACGAGCTGCAGCCGACTAGAAAGCGCGCTTTGCGTGCGACGGCGTAGTTAGCAATGCCGCGCCAAAGCATGTGCAACAGTCCGAAATTACGATGTTCGGCATGCACACAGGCACGCCCGAGTTCGATGATTTGCGAGCGGTAGCGTTCGTACGGCCGGAAACAAAATTCCCGCTCGCAATAATACCCGATGTTCGCTGCTGCAACGTCGCCAGTCTGCAACCGATATGTTCCGACAATCTCGCTATTGGCCACGTCCTCGACGATCAGGTGATCGCAGACCTCGTCGAAAGGATCGACATCGAGGCCGGTGATGTGCGATTCGGCTAGGCCTTCGTTCAGTTCGAGGTTAAAAACCTCAAACCGCAGCCGTTGCGCGCGACGAACGTCGTCCGCGCTTTGCGCGAGTCGCGCCGCGTACTTCGGTCGTTTCGCTTTCGCCGTCGCCTGAATGTTTGGTTCGGTCAGGATCATCGATTGCGTTCTCCAGGAGTTTTACTGCCAGTGCGGTCCAGCCGGTCTGATGACTCGCGCCCAGGCCGCGCCCCGTTTCGCCGTGGAAGTATTCATTGAACAAAACCAAATCCCGCCAATGCGGATCGCTCGAGTATTTCTCGCTCTCGCCGTGGCAGGGCCGCGCTCCTTTGTCGTTAGGCAAAAAGATGCGGGTGAGCCGGCGTGAAAGTTCATCGGCCACTTCTTGAAGCGTCAGCATGTTTCCGGAACCGACGGGACATTCGACCTTGAACGATTCGCCATAGAACAGGTGATAACGCTCGAGCGCTTCGACAATAAGGAAGTTAATCGGGAACCAAATCGGCCCGCGCCAGTTCGAGTTGCCGCCGAAAAGGTAACTCGTCCCCTCGCCCGGAACGTAATCGACGCGGTGTTCGTCGTTGCCGACGCGGAAGATATACGGTTTGTCGTGATGGACGCGCGACACCGAACGCAGGCCAAACGGCGAGAGAAATTCGTTTTCATCGAGCATGTAGCGCAGGGCGCGCTGCAACCGCTCGCGCGTCGGGATCGCCAGCATGCGGTTGCCACTGAACGGGCACACGTCGCAATACGTGATCAGGCCGGCCAGGTCCTTGCGATAATTCAGGAACCAGTCCATCCGCTTCTTGAATCCCGGCAGTTTGTTGATCTTCGCCGTCTCAAGATTTTCTACTGCAATCAACGGCATCAATCCGACGAGCGAGCGCGTCCGTAGTGGGATCTGCTGACCGTCGTGCTTCAGTTTGTCGTAATAAAAACCGTCCTCCTCGTCCCACAGGCCGGTGCCGCCAAGGGAATTCATGGCATCGCTGATGTGAATGAAGTGCTCGAAGAATTTCGAGGCCATGTCTTCGTAGACGGGATTGTTTTCCGCCAGCTCGATGGCGATCGACAGCATCGTTAGGCAGTAAAAGCCCATCCATGCGGTGCCGTCCGCCTGCTGCAAAAATCCACCGGTCGGCAGCGGTTTGGACCGATCGAATACGCCGATGTTGTCGAGGCCCAGAAATCCACCGGAGAAAAGATTATTTCCCTCGGCGTCTTTGCGGTTCACCCACCAGGTGAAGTTCAGCATCAACTTTTGAAATGCGCTTTCGAGAAACGCGATGTCGCGCTGGCCGCGCTGGCCGGTCATTTTGTAAACGCGCCACACTGCCCACGCGTGCACCGGCGGATTCACGTCGCCAAATGCAAACTCGTAGGCCGGGATTTGTCCGTTCGGGTGCATGTACCATTCGCGCAGGAAAAGATTGAGCTGCCTTTTGGCGAAGTGCGGATCGATCTTCGAAAACGGGATCATGTGGAACGCGAGATCCCACGCCGCAAACCACGGGTATTCCCATTTGTCCGGCATCGAAATGATGTCGCGATTGAAGAGGTGCGCCCACTCCTTGTTCCGGCCGTTTAACCGCTCGCCTGGCGGCGTCGGTTGGGCGGGATCACCAGAAAGCCATTCGCGAATGACGTAATTGTAAAACTGTTTGCTCCAGAGCAGGCCGGCGTAACCCTGGCGCGCGACTTTCTTCGACTCCTCATCCACTTCTGGCGGTGTGATCACATCGTAAAATTCGTCCGCTTCCTCGATGCGCTTTGCGAAAACGGCGTCGAAATCACCGAACGAGTCCGCCGGCGCTTCATCTTTCGCCGAGAGGCGCAGCCTAACGACTTGCGACTGCCCGGGTTCGATGTCGATCTTGTAATAAGCAGCGAACTTGGTGCCGGTGTTCGCGGGATTCACCGCATCGATTCGATTGTGAATGACGAATTCGTGAAAGCCGTCTTTCACACAATTCTGGCCGTTCACATGACCGTAGAGCCGCGTCGAATTCGTTTCGTTTTCTGTGAACAAAGGCGTCGCGCTGCCTTCGTAACTTAATTGATACTCGCCGAGCTGGGCGTGCTCGGCGTAAACCAGGCCGTCACGCTCCAAGGTCAATGCAGGTTTGCTCGTGCATTCCTCCGGCACTGGCCCCCACGACCACGTGTTGCGAAACCACAGCGTCGGCAACAAATGGATTGTCGATTTTTCGGGGCCGCGATTCGCGATCGTCAGGCGAATGAGGATGTCGTTCTCGTTACCCTTGGCGTATTCCGCAAAAACATCGAAGTAGCGATTTTCGTCAAAGGCGCCGGTCTCAATCAGCTCGAACTCGGTCGCGCCCAATCCGCGGCGGCGATTTTCCTCACCCAGCCGCGCGTAGGGATATTCCGCCTGCGGATATTTGTAGAGCGCCTTCATATAGGAATGCGTCGGTGTTGAGTCGAGGTAGTAATAAAGCTCCTTCACGTCCTCGCCGTGATTCCCTTCCGATCCGGTCAAGCCGTAGAGACGCTCTTTCAGGATCGGGTCTTTCCCATTCCAGAGAGCGAGCGCAAAGCAAAGCCGGCATTCGCGATCGGTGATCCCGAGCAATCCGTCTTCGCCCCAGCGATAGGCGCGGCTGCGGGCGTGATCGTGCGGGAAATAATCCCAACAGTTTCCGTATGGCGAATAATCTTCGCGCACCGTCGCCCACTGGCGCTCCGACAAATATGGGCCCCAGCGCTTCCAGTTTCGCGCGCGCTGTGAGTCGTCGTTAAGCCGCCTATGCTCCGCAGTGGTCAAATCCATGTCGATTGGTCGTGTGGCCGGCCAATTCCTTACGCCGCGACCCGGTTCTCGATCTTCTCCGCGGTGGAGAGATGCTCACGGTTCCACGGCGCCGCGCGGGTTTCAGTCTGCGTGTGTGCAAGCGCGCGCTGATCGAGATACTGCACAAAATCTTTTGAGAAGAAGACGTCGAGCGCCCAATCGATCGCCACACGAATCTTCTTTTCTGTTCGCGGCAGTTTGCTCCAATAAATTCCGCGCCAGAGAAACCAGGCCAGGAATCCGGAGAAGTTCACGCCGAGAATTCGCGCCACACCGGTGCGACGACCGATCGCCGCCAACTGTCCAAGAGTCTTGAAACTAAATGGCTTCTTCGGTTTCCCATAAACTCCTGCGATGATGTTGGACGCGACAACTTTTCCCTCGCGCGATGCGTGTTGCGCAGTTGGTGGGCAATAGCCGCCGGTCGCCGAGTCTGGGACGAGCGCACAATCGCCGAGCGCCCAAAGTCCGTCGACGCCTTCTACTTCCAGGTTTGCATTTACTTTGATTCGGCCGCGCTCTTTTGCGCACGCGACCAAACCCAGGGTCGGATTCGGAGATACGCCTGCAGTCCAAATCAAAGTCGAGCTCGTGATGCGCTCCCCGGTGCTGAGCTCGATTTCGTTCGGCCGCACCGCGGCGACCTTCGTTTTCGAAAAAATGTCGATGCCGCGCTCCCGCAATTTCTTGTCGGCGTAGCGTCCAAGCTTCTCGCCCAGCTCCGGCAAAATGTACCCGCCTGGGTGCACTAGAACGAAACGCAGCATCTCCTCTTTCAGATTGGGGTAGAACGGAAGCGCGTCGCGCAGAAAATCGTTGATGCTGGCGATCGTTTCGACGCCGGCGAAGCCGCCGCCCGCGACAACGAATGTGAGCAGCCCTGACCGCTCCGCTCGCGCGCATTCCGTGTCAGCCTCCTCCAAGTGCGCGATTAGGCGATTTCGCAATTGGATCGCGTCGCCGAGTGACTTCATTGTTAGCGCGCGTTCAGCCACGCCGGGAAGATTGAAGAAATTTGTGACGGACCCGAGCGCGAGGACCAAATGATCGTAATCCAGATCATGTGAATGGCGATCGAACCCATGCGAAACCGTTACCCGCTTCTTATCGATGTCGATCTTGTCCACGTCGCCGCAGAAGAAATTGATATGGCGAATCATTTTCCGGATGGGATTGACGATGTTAGTCAGATCCAGATCGCTCGCGGCGATCTCGTGTAGCATCGGCGTGAACAGGAAGAAGTTTTCGCGATTCACGACCGTAACTTCGAAGCGCGGATCTTTCCGCTTTTCGAATTCGAGCGCGGCGTAAAGCCCGCCGAAACCGCCGCCGAGAATAAGCACCCGCGTTTTCTGTGTCATCTTGTCAGAGAACGCTGTGCTGTAGCCGGAGCAGTTCGCCTAACGACCAGGCTTGAAAGGGACAGCCGCGCGGTGTGTGCGGCATATCGGCGTCGCAGATTTCCGAGATGTGGCCGAGGCCCGCCTCGTTGAGATGTCGATCTAACGGGGCAAGAAAACGAGCGCGGGCTTCTTCTTTGGCAACGGCAGTGTTGCCACGCACGCGCAACCAGGCTTCGACAAATGGACCGATCAGCCATGGCCAAACCGTTCCCTGATGATAACTGCCATCGCGTTGGGCAACGCTTCCGCCGTAATGCGCGGTGTAGCCCGGCTCACCTGGCGCGAGCGAACGCAGACCGACCGGCGTGAGCAGTAACATCTCGACTGCGTCGACGACCTTTCTCGCCTTATCGCCTGACAGCAACTGCAACGGCAATCCGCCGACAGCGAAGATCTGGTTCGGCCGAAATGTAAGATCGATATCTCCGGACCGATGATCGCAATCGACCACGTCTGCGAGATATCCCGCGTGCTCGTTCCAAAAGCGGGTTTCGAAGGCAGCGCGTCCCTTTTCGAACAACGGCTGCCATCGCGCAGAGAATCGCGCGCCAGTGGCGAGCGCGTTCAGCCAAAGCGCCTGGATCTCCACCGGTTTGCCAATGCGCGGAGTGATTTCACGGCCATCGACTCGCGCGTCCATCCAAGTGAGCTGCTGGCCGTGTTCGCCGGCTGCCAGCAATCCATCATTGTCCGCACGAATGCCGAACCTTGTCCCGGTCGAGTAGCCGACGAGAATTGCCTCAACCGCCGCGCGCAGTTTTTCTGTGTGACAATCGTCGGTTAGGCCGGGCCGCTTCTCGGCTTCGGCCAGGTAATCGTTGACTGCGATGACGTACCAAAGCGACGCATCGACCGAGTTGAATTCCGGCGTTTCTCCGGAATCAGGGAATCGATTTGGCAACATTCCTTCCGAAACAGCGTCGGCCCACTGGACCAAAATATCGCGCGCCTCTTCGAGTCGGCCTATCGCGATACAAAGGCCGCGCAGCGCGATGAACGCGTCGCGGCCCCAATCGCCAAACCACGGATAACCTGCGAGCAGCGTTTTGCCGTCGCCGCATTTGGCGAGATAGGCATCGGCCGCGCGTTCGAGCGGCGTTTTGAAATTCTCCCGGCGGCGCAGCTCAATCGTCCTGACCTGGGCATAACGCGCTTCGATTGATTCGATGTGGGTGACCGCGTGTCCTTCAGTCGCGAGCATGAGCACCGCCGGGTCGTGAGAAAGTGAAAATTCAAAGGTGCCGGCTGATGCGAGATCCTCGTTCGCGTCCAATCCCCGTGCCTGTTCTTCGGAATAGAGAAAATTGCGATACCAGGCCGGCTCGTGCGCGTAGCGGCCATTCGAATGCGCAACTACCGCCGGCACGCCGTCGTAAGATCGACATGTTACGCGCTCGCCATTTTGCTCGGCATCGAAACGAAACGAACCGTTCTCGTGATGCATTGAATGAAAATCGCGACCTGAAAAGAACGGGCGCACTTTCAGTTTCACAGGAATTGCATCCTCGCTCACGATTTTCCACGAAAGGATCACTGCGGATTCGCCATGCGGAACGAATATTTCCTGTTCGATCACCAGATCGTCAGTTAAGCGAAATCGCCAGCGCGGCCACGGCTCGTATTCGAAAGACTCGATGCGCGATGTGCCGTCAGGATGAATCACATCCGGACCGTACCGCTGCGATGAGATGGCGAACGTGCCGTCCGGTGTTTCTATCCAGGCATCGAAACCGTTCACGAGGACGATTCGCCCGGCCGGTGGCGTTGTCGCGGTCAGCAACAGCGCCTGATAACGACGGGTGCGAATTCCTGAAACGGTCCCACTAGCAAATCCGCCCAGACCGTCCGCCTCGAGCCACTCAGCGTTGGAATCGATTGGATTCATGGCGTGAGTGGTCGAAACGGAACAGCAAGATTATGAGGGCTGAGACAACGAGAGTGAGTTCCATATGTTTAGCCTCCGGTTTCGAATCCCGGATAGAGCGTCATGCCGCCGTCGACAAAGAGTGTCGTGCCTTGCACATAATCGGATTCATCGCTGACGAGCCAAACCGCGGCGCGCCCGATCTCTTCCGGTTCCCCGATGCGCTTGTATGGAATTAATTTGAGCAGTTCGTGGTAATGCTCGGGCGTGTCCCAGGCCTGCATGTTGATCGGGGTGCGAATCGCACCCGGCGCGATCGAGTTCACGCGAATGCGATAGGGCGCAACTTCCTGCGCCATGCTTTTCATCATCAACATGACGCCGCCTTTCGACGCCGCGTAGTTCACGTGACCGGCCCACGGAATCACTTCATGCACGGAGCTGATACAGAGGATTTTGCCGGCACAGCAGGAAATTTCCGGTCGCACGCCGCGGCGTTTGAATTCGCGGATGGCTTCGCGGGCACAGAGAAATTGTCCCGTGAGATTCACGTCGATGACTTTCTGCCATTGCGCCAGAGTCATCTCGTGAACGGGCGCATCCTGTTGCAGACCGGCGTTATTAATTAAGATGTCGACCGTGCCGAACTCTTCGCGCACCGCCTCGAACATCTTCGCGACCTGGTCTTCCTTCGAAATGTCGGCTTGAAATGCGATAGCGGTGTGGCCGTGCCCGCGCAGCTCATCGACCATCGCCTGCGCTTTCTCGGCGCCGGCGACATAATTAACACAGACATCGGCGCCAGCATGACCGAGGGCGAGCGCGATCGAGCGGCCAATGCCAGAGCTTGCGCCGGTGACGATGGCTTTTTGCCCCTTCAGCAGTTTCCGATTTTCAGTCTTCGGCACCACCGGCTTCGGCAAGTCGCTGAAATCTTGCGAGTGAGGCATTTTCGGTTTGGGACGATTAGCTGCTTCGGGTGGCATGGTTGGCATAGGATTTTTTAGTTTTGCTCATTCGTCGCGATGATCGGCGATTCCTTACAAACCGAAAATCGGCATCGGAAACGTCGACGCTCTCTTCGCAGTAAGGATTCGCGCGGCGGTGCGACCAATGGGTATGAATAACGGCAGCGACTTCGATTTTATCATCATCGGTTCGGGTGCGGGCGGCGGAACTTTGGCCTATCGACTCGCGCCCAGCGGAAAAAAGATTCTTCTGATCGAGCGGGGACCTTTCGTTAGGCGCGAGAAAGAAAATTGGAACTCGCTCGAAGTGAACGCACGCGGTCGTTACAACACGAAAGAGCTTTGGCGTAACGCCGATGGCACGGAGCTACACCCGCACACGAATTATTATGTGGGCGGCAACACGAAATTTTACGGTGCCGCGCTTTTTCGCCTGCGCGAACAGGATTTTGGCGAAATCAAACACCACGGCGGCATTTCACCGGCGTGGCCGATTTCGTACGATGAGCTGGAACCTTATTACGGCGAGGCCGAGAAGATTTATCACGTGCACGGCTCGGTCGGGGAGGACCCAACCGAACCGCGGAGGGCCGGGGCTTATCCGTATTCAGCGGTCAGCCACGAGCCGCGCATTCAGCAATTGAGCGACGACTTTGCCCGGCTCGGCTTAAAGCCGTTTCATACGCCGCTTGGCGTGATGCTTGATGAAAAAAATCCGCAGAAGAGCGCCTGCATCCGTTGCAACACGTGCGACGGATTCCCTTGCTTGGTAAATGCAAAAGCCGATGCGCATATCTGCTGCGTCGTCCCGGCATTGCAGCATCCGAATGTCACGTTATTGACAGACACAAAAGTAGCACGCCTTCTGACGAGCGCTTCCGGCCGCGAAGTCACGGCCGTCGAAGTCGAGCGCAACGGAGTAAAGGAAAGTTACTCTGCAAATGTCGTCATCGTCTCAGGCGGCGCTATTAACTCCGCTGCATTGCTGTTGCGGTCCGCGAACGACAAACATCCGCGCGGCCTGGCGAACAGCTCGGACGTTGTTGGGCGTCACTACATGGGACACACGAATTCCGTTTTGATGGCACTCTCGAAGTGCCCGAACCCAACCGTGTTTCAGAAAACACTTTCAGTTAATGATTTTTACTTCAGTTCGCCGGATTGGGAATTTCCGATGGGCCACATCTCGTTCGTCGGCAAGCTCGACGGCGACACGCTCTCCGCCGGTGCGCCGAAAGTCGCGCCGAAATGGACACTTGAGCTGATGGGCAAGCATTCACTCGATTTTTGGCTCACGTCGGAAGATCTGCCCGATCCAAGCAACCGCGTCAGTATCAATCGGGACGGCGACATCGTGCTGCAATACAAGCCAAACAACGAAGAAGGCCACAAACGCCTGATCAAAAAACTCGAAGGCTTGATGCAGCAGCAGACGAAATGCTCCGTGCACGGCCACGACTGCCATGAAGGACTTTTCGCGCGCAACCTGTTCCTCGGTCAGCGCATCCCACTGGCCGGAGTCGCGCACCAGAACGGCACCGTGCGATTCGGGAACGATCCGAAGACGAGCGCCTTGGATCGCAATTGCAAAGCGCACGAGCTCGATAACCTCTATGTTGTAGATGGAAGTATTTTCTGCTCCAGCGGCGCGGTTAATCCAGCGCTCACGATCATCGCGAATGCGTTGCGCGTCGGCGATCATCTGCTCGAACGGGCGCATGCGCAACGCGAAGAGCCGCAACCCGTGGGGGCGGAATGAACTGTCGCGAAACCGCTCCTCCGATCCAGGCAACAGGTGGCTGGCTGAAACCGTAGGCGCTTTTACGAAATGAAAGGAATGGCCCAAGTTTTGTTAGACGTGAGTATTTGCGTTGCGCTCTCCGCCTGCTCGCGCGCGCATCCGAGCAATCTCGATGGCGCGCAAATTCGCGCAAAGCTGAATACTATTCCGCTCGATCAGCAAGTCGATTTCACGAATAGGGAATGGCAGCTCATCATGTCCCCGCAGCAGTTTTACGTTATGCGTCGAGCGGGCACAGAGCGACCGTCGCTGAGTGGTAACGCGCTCGATCACCGCAACGGCACTTATGTTTGCTCCGCGTGCGGCAATCCGCTCTACCGCGCTGAAACGAAATTTAACTCCGGTACCGGCTGGCCGAGCTTCTGGCAGCCGATCCGCAAAGAAGCGGTCCACGAAAGCAGCACGTTTTCGGCGATCTTTGGAGTGGAAGTTTCGTGCGCGCGCTGCAGCTCGCATCTCGGACATGTCTTCAATGACGGACCGCCGCCAACTGGATTGCGCTACTGCATGAACGCCGTCGCCCTGACATACCGCGAAGCGTCGCCCGGGCCGGTGACCCTGGCTTTCCCGCGCGCAGATCAGGGCCGGCCTTGATTGCCGATCCGGGCTACCAATCATGCTGGAAGATGCTTCGGTGATTTCTGCGATCGTCGAGAAGCGAGAAGCGCATTCGCCCGAGCGCGCCTTACTCGTTGGAATCAGCGGGATCGATGCGGCTGGAAAAGGCTTCATCGCCGCGCGCATCGCTAAGTCGCTGGAGCACCGCGGTATCAAGCCGGCAGTAATCAACGTTGATGGCTGGTTGAATCTCCCGCACGTCCGCTTTCACCTGCGAGATCCGGCAAAGCACTTCTACGAAAACGCAATTCGATTCGATGAGATGTTCGAGCGAGTGGTCTTGCCCCTGCGAGACACACGCAGTGTCAACGTGGAATCAGATTTCGCGGAGGAAACAGCGACGAGCTTCCGCAAACATTGCTACGATTTCCGCAAGATCGACGTTGTAATTCTCGAAGGAATTTTCCTGCTCAAGCCGGCGTATCGCCGCCATTTCGATTTGACGATCTGGGTCGACTGCTCGTTCGCGACCGCGCTGCAACGGGCGATCGCGCGATGTCAGGAGAACTTACCGCCCGCTGAAACAACCCGCGTTTATGAGGAAATCTATTTTGCGGCACAACGGATTCATCTTGCTCAAGATGATCCGCGTGCGGTCGCAAATCTTGTCATTGCAACCGATTCTTCGCTCGAAGAATAGCCGTAACCCGCTCGAACGAGATGTTTTGTCTTCACAACTCTTTCTGCATGCGATACACGGGCGGGTATGACCTTCAATCCGGGAAGGTTGGGGGGACTACCGCCGAAAGTTGTCACCTCACCTACGTCATCAAAGGCAGTCGCGAGCGATCCCGCCACCTGGGTGGACGAGCACGGCGATTGTCTCTATCGCTACGCGCTCGTGCGCGTGCGAAAGCCGGAAGTGGCCCAGGACCTCGTCCAGGAAACGTTCCTCTCCGCGATTCGCAGCTACGAAAAATTCGCAGGCCAGTCCACCGTCCGCAGCTGGCTCTGCGGCATTTTGAAACACAAAATCTGCGATTACTACCGCAAGCTCGGACGCGAAACTTCTTTTACGGACATGGAATTTCTCTCCGACGAATGTTCGGAGAAATTCGTTCCGGAAGGTTATTGGGTCCACATGAACGGCCCTAAGGAATGGAAGCCGGAAGCCGATGAAGTGATGCATCGCGACGAGTTCTGGCAGACCATGCGCGATTGCCTCGGGAAGCTTCCCGAGCGCGTCGCCAGCGTCTTTATGTTGCGCGAAATGGAAGAAGTCGAGAGCAAGGAAATCTGCGCGATGCTTTCGATCTCGGATAGCAATCTCTGGGTCATGCTGCACCGCGCGCGCATGGCGTTGCGCGAATGCCTCGCGGTTAATTGGTTCGAAAATCCGGAGGTGAAAAATTAACCGACTAAAACCATTGTCAGAATGGGCCCCGAACCCGCGCCCGGGGGACGATGCCTCGGTCTTTCAAGAGCACCGCAGCTGGCTGCAGTTGCAGATTGTGCTGTTCATCTGCCGGTTCACGCCGATCTGTCCGGAGGTCGCCCGCATCCTCTCGTTGGGCATGGACAAAGAGCTGCCGCTGACCACGCGCATCAAACTGCGCGTCCATTATTTGATGTGCTCGTTCTGCGAGCGCTACGCGAAGCAACTCAAATACATGCGCCAAGTCACGCGCGAATTTCCCGAAAAAATCGGTGAAGTCTCGAACGAGACGCTCCCGGCAGAAGCCAAGGAGCGACTCAAAGCAGCGCTTCGGCAGTAGCTTGTAGCCGTGGGACGGTGACCCCGGCCGCAGGCTTAAGGATCCGGGATCAGCGATCCCGGCTACAACTCTGTAAGGAATCGCCTGCCTCTGCGACGAATGGGAAACGAAAAATTCCTTATGAATCAGCCCAGCAAAATATCGACGATCATCGCTTGGATTTGCCGCATCGCGGCCGCCATCATTCTCCTGCAAACATTGTTCTTCAAATTTACGGCCGCGCCTGAATCCGTTTACATTTTCACCAAGGTGGGGCTTGAACCGTGGGGCCGCATTGGCTCCGGCGTCGCCGAGTTGATCGCCGCTATCCTGATTTTGTTTCCGCCCACAACGTGGCTCGGTGCTGGTCTCGCCCTCGCTGTTATGCTCGGCGCGATCTTTACCCATCTCACCGTCCTCGGCCTCGTCGTGATGGACGATGGCGGTTTGCTATTTGGCCTGGCTCTCGCCGTCGCGGCTTGCAGCGTGGTGCTGCTTTTTCTGCAACGCCACCGTCTTCCACTCATTGGAGCCTATTTGTGAATCTCACGTCGCTCAACGCCGCCGTCGTGGAGGTTTTGCGGCAGGGCGAATCGCTCCTGCGCAAGATCGACAACGAGAAATACACGCGAAAGATGCGCCCGGCCTTCAACTCCGCCATTGGCGGACATTACCGCCATTGTCTCGATCATTTTAAAAGCTTGCTCCAGGGGCTCGACGCCGATGAGATAAATTACGACCACCGCGAACGCAATCCGCGGATTGAAAACGATCGCGAGTTCGCGCTGGCCGAGACGCAGCGCATCCTCGACGCCTTTCAATCGATCCCGGCGCCATTTCTCGATTGCCCCGTCCACGTTCGCAGCCAGGTAAACTACGCGGTCGATCAAACACCGTTGATTGGCTCGACCATCGGCCGCGAGTTGATGTACGCCGTCGCCCACACCATTCATCATTACGCGCTCATCGCGGTCATATGCGGATTGCTCGACGTGCCGGTGCCGGAAGGGTTCGGTGTCGCGCCATCCACGCTGAAACATCAAGCCGAGCAGCAAAAAGCTGCATGAGGCCGACCTATGATTGCACCGGCCCTACTTGCTTCGACCGCGATCATCCTGTTGAGCTTCGTTTCTGAAGACGCGGCGACAATTTCCTCCGCATTGTCGATCTTTGGTGGACCAATCGCGTGGCCGCTCGGATTTCTGAGTTGTTTTTTTGGAATTTGGTTGGGCGATTTGGGCCTTTACTCCTTTGCGCGCTACGCAGGCAAAAACGCTTTGAACAGTGCCTGGGTCACACGCTTCGTCGATCCTGCGTCTATCACGCGATGCGAACGAACCTTTACCCGTAACAGCTCTCTCGCCTTGCTGGCGAGCCGCTTCATCCCTGGAACGCGACTGCCGACATATCTCGCCGCCGGATTGTTTTCCATGCCGATCGGACGTTTCGCATTGATCACCGGAAGCGCCGCGCTCATTTGGATCGGCGGAATTTTTACACTCACCAAATTATTTGGCTCGCACGCGCTTATTTGGTTGACGTCCGCACAAAGCAAAGGGGCCGCTTTCGTTCTAACGGCGTTGCTTCTCGCATTGTCGCTCTTTGTTCTGCGAAAAATCCTGATTCGAAGCATCGCGCTTCGACGCTGGGGCCATTGGGAATTCTGGCCGGCGTGGGTGTTCTACATCCCAGTCGTTGTCCATTATTCTTGGCTTGCGATTCGCTATCGCAGTTTCACTTTGCCAACGGCGGCGAATCCGGGGATGGCGACCGGTGGATTTGTTGGCGAATCGAAATTTGAAATCCTCAAGCAGCTGCAAGACGCAGATGCCGATCTTGTGGCGGATGCATATCTCCTGGAGGGATGGACGACAACCGACCGGCTGCTTTCGTTGCATCGGCTCTGCCGCCAGCACGCGATCACGCCGCCATTTATTTTGAAACCCGATCTCGGTCAACGCGGGAACGGCGTCCGATTGGTTAAGTCATGGCGCGCAGCGTTCGACTATCTTTTGGGCGTGAACGCGCCGGTGATTCTGCAACGATATGCTCCCGGCCGGTATGAAGCCGGAATCTTCTATTTCCGTTTCCCGGGCGAAGCGCGCGGCCAGATATTTTCCATCACCGAAAAAATCTTCCCAACAGTTACTGGCGATGGCGTTCGCACCATCGAGGAATTGATCCGCGCTGATTCTCGCGCATCGCTCATAGCGCACACCTACCTGCGACGGTTTGCGCGTCGCCGAAACGAGATCCTGGCTACCGGCGAAATACTGAGGCTGGTCGAAACCGGCAATCACGCGCAAGGGTGCATTTTTCGCGATGGCGGCTATCTCTGGACCGACGCGCTTGAACGCGCCATTGACGAGATTTCACAGAAGCTCCCGGATTTCTACGTCGGTCGCTACGACATCCGCTACGACGACGAAGAGGAGTTTCGGGCGGGTCGCAATTTTCAGATTGTCGAGCTGAACGGCGCTTCCTCGGAGGCCACCAGTATCTACGATTCACGGACATCGTTGCGTTCGGCCTATCGCACACTCTTTCGCCAATGGAAGCTGGTCTTCGAGATCGGAGCGGCCAATCGCGCGCGTGGCTGGACGCCCTCGCCGCTACGGATGCTCTGGCGAGAATGGCGGAATTACTCCGCCGCGGCGCTATCGTATCCGTGCGCCAGTTGATGTGCACCGTTTCCTTTCTTCCACGACCGAACGGCTTTTATCTCGCGATGAATCGCGACGAAAAGCGGACGCGTTCTTCGGCGCTTCCTCCCGCGATTGTCGATCTTGCGAAACGTCGCGCGATGTTTCCGCGCGAACCGAACGGCGGCACGTGGATATCCACAAATGATGCGGGCGTCTGTCTCGCGTTGATCAACTGGCATCGAATCGATCGCGACCCGAGGGAGGCCGTCGTCAGTCGGGGTCAGGTTGTCGAAGCGTTAGCCGGCAAATCTTCGGCCGACGAAATCGCCGCTGGCCTGACTGCGTTACCCCTGACGCAACTGCGGCCGTTTCGTCTGATCGCTATCATTTCGGCGGCGCGGAGCATCGACGAATGGCGCTGGAATCTCGAATCCCTTTCGGTGCGGACACACAAATGGGGGGCACGCCATTGGTTTTCATCGGGCTTTGATGAGCGCAGGGCCGAAAGCGAACGAACCAAGTTTTGCGACGCGGCGCATCAACAGCGATCGGCGGGGACTCTGGCGTGGCTGCGCCGGTTGCACCGGTCGCATTCGCCGAAGCGCGGGCCGTTCTCGATTTGCATGCATCGCGCCGACGCAACCACGGTCAGTTACACCGAAGTCGTAGTCTCAGATCGGCGCGCGATCATGCGTTACAAATCCGGTTCGACCTGCTCCGTTAGATCGACAATAAGCAAAACCATGCCGCTTGCGCTCTGATGTAAGCTTCTGCAATCTTTCGCGACAAACTGACCAATGGATACTCAAGGTATCACTCGTCCCATCTTTGCTCCGGTCATTTTGGGGACTTCCCGGCAGGGTCGGGCTAGCGAATACGCGGCGCATTTTGTTTTCGATCACGTCTCGACGCGAAGCGACATCAAAACGGATTTCATCGACATCAGAAATCTCCGGCTTTCGATTGATGACGCCGGCGAAGCCATCAAGCACAGCGGATTTTCCGCCTCCGTTGCCAAGGCCGACGCGCTCATTCTTGTCGTGCCGGAATATAATCACAGCTTTCCGGGTCTGTTGAAGCACGTGCTCGACACGAATCTGAAGGAATACATTCACAAAGCCGCCGGCGTTTGCGGAGTATCTGCCGGTCCGTTTGGCGGCGCCCGCATGATCCAGAGTTTGCTGCCAGTGCTGCGTGAGCTTGGTCTGGTCACAATCTTTTGGGATGTTTATTTCGGTAACGCCGGAAAACTTTTCGATCCCGCGACCGGCGCGATTGCCGATCCGGCTTACGCGGGTCGAGTGGACAAGTTTCTCGACGAACTCGTCTGGATGGCGCGCTCTCTTCGATTTGGGCGCGAAAACCTTCCGGCTTAAGACAACGAAAAGCGGACCAGTCCGATCGCGCTCTCCGCAGCGCGATGATTTGGGGAGCGCACGCGCCTCGCGTGCTGGCGATGGCGCCCTCGCTATCGCGAACTTTCCTTTTCGATAAAGATTGTTTCGGCGAGGGCGCCGAAACCGACACGCGAGGGCGCGTGTGCTCCCCTATTTCTGAATCAGCAACACGTCGTGGCCGTCCGGATCGCTCACGAGCGCGCCTTTCGAAAAGCCGGGTTTATCTTTCGACATCACAACCACGCCGGATGAAACGAAGCCGACGTGCGCATCTCGTAGCTTCTTCGCCATAAGATCGACATCGTCGGTTGCGATCGTTGTCTGCCAGTGAACGATGTCATTCGCGTGGGTGTCGGCCGGGCGCGGCCGGCCATCGCGCGGCGTAAGGTATTCAAGAAACTCGATCCCGGGCCCGGCGCCCCCCCGCATTCCGGTGATGCGCAGATGTGCGCCAAAGACCTGATTCAAGTGTTCCTGTTCCGTCCCGAAATTTTCGCTCTCCCCGGCCTTGCGTAGCCCAAGTAGGTCGCGATAAAAATGCAGGCTCGCGTCTGTGCTCGCGATTCCAATCGCGGTGTGATCGATCCCGAGAAAAATCTTGTCCGTCTTTTCCTGCCACCGCGGATCGCCTTTGCCTGGCGGAAAATAAATCACCTCGAGGTTGTGCTGATCGGGATCGCGAAAATAAAATGCTTTAATTCCTGCGGCTGCGGGGATCGAGGCCGGCAAAGTTTGCGGACCGGTTGAGACGAATTGCACTTTCATCGCGCGAAGTTTCTCAAACGCCTGGTTCATATCGCGCACGACAATCGCGATGTGTTGGAACCAAAGATCGTTGCTGTGCGAATCAACTAGGATCGGTCGCCCGCGTGGTGCGAGATACTCCGTAAGATCGACATGTTGGTTGCCGAGCTGCATGCGCACAATCCGCATCCTTGTGCCGAACACGCCTTCGAGATGTTCGTATTGTTCGCCGAGCACTTCGGCGTCGGAGACTTTCTGGAAGGTCAGCGCAGAATAAAACGCGACCGAACGATCCATGTCGCCCACCGTCATTCCCACCGATTCAACGGTAACCTGCGGCGACTGCGCAAAAACCGGTGCGCCTAACAGTATCAGCAGCGCCGTGAGTACAAACTTATTTCGTGATTGAAGCTTCATTGAGATTCGTAGGCTGCGGGCGCGCTTCCCTACTGGCCCGCTCGCGCTCGAGAAGATCGGCGAAGCGGCAATTGAAAATGCAGCGTTGATTGTTGTGATGGTGATATTTTGCGCAATGCACCGTCCCTTGCCTCCGCAGATAAAGCCAGGCGGCCAATTGCATCGCGAGCAGCGGCGCCGTGAAATAAATCCAGAGCCCGGTCCAGAGATGACCGACAAATGCGGACCCAAATGTGCGCGCCGGATTCATGCTCATGCCGGAGAACGGCGCTTCCAGCGTGATGTATGTTGCCACGAGCACGCCGGCGAAAAGACCGGTGAAGCGCGCAATGTGGGGCGTATTGCTGACGTTGAGGACAACTGTCATCAAGAAAAATGCGATGACGAGTTCGGCTACGAACGCTGTCGCCATGCCGTGCGGGCCCGGCAGTGTGGCAACGTAATTCACCGCCGGATTCGCCAACGCCATGCGCGCGAACACCGCCACGATCAGCACTCCCGCGATCCCTCCAATGAACTGGGCGACGACATAAAAAAACGCGTCCCAGTTTTTCACCTTACCGAGTCGCCAAAACGTCAGCGTCACCGCCGGATTGAAATGCGCGCCGGAGCGCTTGCCTAGCGGCGAAAAGATCAGCGCTATAGCGGTGCCGCCCATCGCCATGCCCGTCAGCATCCGACGGACAAAGGCATTCGGAATTAGGTTGAGAGCCGGTGATGACGGATGCCAAAGCAGAATCGTAAACAGGCTGGCCGAGATCATGAATAAGCCGAGCTCGGCTGCTTCGCATAGATACTCCGGCCAGTGTTCTTTCAGCGAACGCAACATGGTTCTAGGCCAAAGCTTTCACGGCCGAATGCCTTCGATGTTCAGCTTGATGCGATAGAGGCCGCTGCGCGCGCAGAGGTAAAGAGTTTTTCCATCGGCATCGCCCCAAGCGAAGTTGTGCGGATGTTTTGGTCCAATGATCGTTCCGAGATGTTTTCCTTGAGGCGACAAAATCCAAAGCCCACCCGGACCGGAAACGTAAAGGTTACCGGCCTTGTCGACCTTCATTCCGTCGAGCGCGTCTTCCGTTCCCGCACTCGTCATGTCGAAGAAAATTTTCCCATTCGTAAGCGTGCCGTCGGGTTGCACCGCGTAGCGCATGACGACTTTTTTGTGGTCGTCCCAATTGTCGAGATAGAAAAATTTCTCGTCCGGCGAAAACGCGAGACCATTCGGCCCGGTCAGATCCTTCGTTGCAAGCATGATCTTCCCGTCTTTGACTGCGAAGACCCCGCTGAAAGGCAGTTCCTTGCGCGGATCCTTGAAAAACTTCGGCAACCCAAACGGTGGATCGGTAAAATAAAGTGTGCCGTCGCTCCGATAAACGAGGTCATTCGGACTGTTGAGCTGTTTGCCTTCGAATTTGTCAGCAAGCACGGTGAGCTGGCCGTCGCTCTCCAGGCGCACGACGCGACGGTTGCCATGTTGGTTGATCGTTAGGCGACCTTGTGGATCAAACGTCAAACCGTTTGAGCCAGGCTGACCGTAATCGGCTATGTCCGCGCCTTCATAACCGCTCTTTTCGCGGAACACAGTGAGGGTGCCGTTTCCATCCGGCGAATACTTGTAGATCGTATTGTTGTTCGGATCGCTAAAGAGCAGGAAGTTACCTTTGCGGTCCCACACCGGGCCTTCGGTAAACTTGAAACCTTCGGCCAGTTTGAAGATTTTCGGGTTCGGCGGAACGATCGCGTCGAGTGCCGGGTCCTTGCGAATTACTTCAACGTTCACTTCGCTCGGCGTGATCGCGACCGGCACAACGCCGCCTTCGTAAAACTCCAGCTTCGCCTCGCGCATCCAAATGTAGTTGGTGGGAGGATTCGAAAGCGGACCGTTGATCCCGAAGATCGCGAGCTGGATTTTTTGCCCGGGCTGAACGCTGCGACTAATGATCAGTCGATTCGCAGCGTTCCAACCCTTAATGACTGAACCGCCGCTTTGCCCGAGTGCGCGCGAGAGTTCGCCGTCCACCCAAATCTCCGCGTAATCGTCGAGTGATGTTTCGAACACGGCAGTTGCTCCAGCAAGGTCGACATCGTTCACGCGCGGAGGGATCGTGATGTTGATTCGGTACCAGTTGAAACAGAGCCGCCCGGTGGAACGGCGCGCATCGAGCGTGGTCGGCTCAATCTTTTCCCATTTCGAATCGTCGAAGTCGACCCCGCCGGCGTGGGGCGCGTAATCGTATGTCTTAATCGGAGCGCCGGTCGGTTGTTTGTCCGCGCCAGCAGTCTTGAAATCAACCTGAATGATCTTCGTGTCGCTGTAACGCCACTGGCCTTTGACAAGATCGACACCTTCCTTTGTTGCAAGATCGATCGCCGAGTCCGGTTTCCGGGTCGGCACGTCCGCGTTTGTCTCAGCAAACGCGCGCCCAGCCAGGAAAACAAGAACACCGAAGACAAACACTGCGACGAATCGCAATCGCCGCAGCGAAGCTTCCAACTGCGCGCCGCGATGCTCACGATTGAACTCGCTCGCCAAAGCGCGAACGAGCGACGCGTGAATGGACAAAGGCGTCATGTTGTCAGGGCGCCTTTTGCTGCGAAAGCGCCGGCCAATTCGCGTCCGCCTTTTTCAAATTGCCTTCGACATCCTGGTGCCAAAGTTTCCAGGCCTTCTCGTTGTGTTGAAGGACCAGGCGATCGTGCAGCACCTGGAAGTACTGCACTTCGACCGGCGCGAGTTTGTTGATGGAAGCGGCGTAACCACAAAAACCGCCGAACTGCGGCTCATACTTGGCCGGCGACTGATTGAACATGTCGCGGTGCTCGGCTGACGCGAACTGATAGGTCGCGCCTTTATCAGCGGCGGTGAATTCGGGTAAACCCTTCACCGGTTTGCCGTCTGTGAAATAAGCAACTGGGTCGTAGCCCTGAAGCGCTAGGCCGTTCTTGTCGATGTTAATGACGTCGCTGGCTGGCGCCAAAGTGGCGTAGCCGATGAGTGCTGCAATATATAAGAGCAATGTCTTCATAAGAATGGAGTTCGGGTTTGTTTGTTGTGTTTGAGTTAACGTTGTGAAAGTTGCGGTGCCGCGGCGAGCGCGGTCGGTTTGCAGACGAAGTAATGCAGCTCGCCGGTGACGCTGGTGAATTGATGCGGGACGCCGTTGGGAATTATGATTACGTCGCCCTTGGCGATGTGATGTTCTTCGCCGCCTTCGATTCTATTCCCGCGAATTTCGTTAGGCGCAATCGTCTTTGTGTCGATCGCTTTTCCGCCAGTGACTAGCGTGGCCGATCCATCGACGACGTAGATCACGTCGGTATCGAGCGTATGGATTTCCGCCTGGCCCGGTTCAACGCGACGACTGGCGTGGACTTTGTATCCGTCGGCTTCAAGCAACGGCTGACCTTTCGCAAAGGCCCCAGCGACGCGTTTAGCGTCGATAAAAGTTGCTTTGCTCGTAGCCTTCATCATCGGCGCACCCTTCACGTCATCTGCTGAGTTTGATTGCGCAGGCGGATCGGCTTTCGCTGATTGCGAGAAAACGGCCGCGCCCGCGAGCGCGAGCTCTTCATCCTGCGCCGCGCTGGCGGCGCCGCTCACGCCGATTCCGCCGACAACTTGATTGTCGACCATGATTGGAATCCCGCCGATCAACGGCGTGAATCCATCGACCGCGGTCATGGCAGTGCGACCTTTGTTGATCAACTCTTCGAAAAAGCGCGTCGGCTTCTTGAAGAGAACGGCGGTGCGCGCTTTGCCGATCGAGATCGTCGCGCCCATGGCGAAAGTTCCATCGAGGCGCTCGAGTGCCATCAAGTTTCCCCCCTCATCTACAACGGCGACCACGCCGCCGGGCGCGTTGTTCTTCTTTGCGTAATCCACGGCCGCCGCGATTGCTTTCTTGGCGCCGTCCAAATTGAGAGATTTTTTTTCAATGATCTGTGCGTGAGTGCTCGCGATGACGAAAATGAGCGCCGCGACAACTGTTCCAGTTAAGAGTTTCATAAAATTTGTCGTTTGCTTTCCACCTTCACCGAGCTGGCCGACCCATTACAGGCGCGGCCAGCCGGCGTTGATTGAGCTATTTGACCGGTTGTTCGAACGCGGCCTCTCCAAGGTTGACCTCCGCAAAAGCGCACCAGAATTGAACCTTCGCGATGTCCGGCACGTATTTGGGTACGGTGATCTTGCGGTTCATCTTGCCGCCTTTAATCGACAACTTCTGCAGCAAGTAAGTGTTCCCTTTTGAATCGACGACCTGCCAATGCGGGTCGGGAGCGTCGGGAGCTTTGAAGTCGTCGGACAGAGTCAGAACGCTATTGCCGCCTTCGGTCGTGTGCGTGACATAACCGGTGTTGGCTTTCGCGCCCTGGAACGGTCCGCTCTTATGACTGTCCTGGGCGAAGCTGCTCGTCGCAGCAACGATCAGCACGGCTAAAGAGGCGAGGATGGTTTTGTATATCATTGGGTGTTGTTTGCTTTCTTATTTTGCAGCCGGATTTCTCTCCAGCTGCGTTTCACCCAATTCGTCGCGATGCGCGGGCGATCCTTACACGTATTGTAGCCGGGATCGCTGATCCCGGCCGGCATCACCGATGCCGGCTACAGCAAAATCGATCTTAGCGGCCGCTGCGCACCGCACGTTTCCAACGTTCTTTTGTCTCATGTGGAACGGAACCATTGGAAGCTTCGTCAGCGTGTTCGGGAAATCTGCGGGCCACGTCGCGCATATAATGAAGTTGTTCTTCGTAGCGCTGGCACCAGCAGCAAATCAAAAAATGGACACGCTTTTTTATGCGCATCATAAACGGCATCGGCTCGTCCATTGATTTCGAAAGAATCCGGACCATCTCGCGGCATTTTGGTGTGTGCTTGCCAATGAACTTCACGAGCATGGTTTGCCACCAATTTCTGCGGGCGAGCAGGGATGGGTTGCCGATCGGGGATGGATTGTATGGTTCGTCGGCCATTTAAGTGCTCCTTGTCCCAAACCAGTTCATCTCCAGACATTCCCGCAGCGCCATTCGTGCCCGGTGCAACATGACCCACAAATTGCTGTCGCTGATCGACAGCATCGCGCAAATCTCCTTGCTCGGGACTTCGTCCATCTCACGCATGGTGAAAACGTCGCGCACTTTCTGCGGAAGTTTGGCAAGGCAGTCGCGCATCGTTTGCCAGAATTCGCTGCGATGCATCACCACGTCCGCTTCCGGCTTCCACTCTGCCGGACCTTTGTCGTGGTTCCAAAAACCAACCGACACGAATTTCTCCGAAAATTCGTCCGAGAGAAATTCCATGTCGGTAAACGAAGTCTCGCGGCCGAGCTTTCGGAAGTAATCGACGATCTTGTTTTTCAAAATGCCACAGAGCCAACTGCGCTCTCCTCAGCCACTTCGGGTTTGCGCACCCTCACTAGAGCATATCGGTAGAGACACTCGCCGTGGTCGTCCACCCAACGCTCCGCTGCAGGTCGAACATCGGCGTTGCTCATGGCGAACTCGTGACCACTCCGAACATCGACATCGCGCGACCGGCGAGAGCCGATTTCGTGAGCAGCGTTTTGGTTACACGAGCGAGTTGCAGCGCCGCGAGCGGGAACAATAGCCAGCGCGTGATGTGCCAGTGCCCTTTGCCAGCGATCGCTTGATGATAAATGAGCAGCGCCGCGGCGATGTAAGCGAGCCGATGAAGTCGTTTCCAATTGCGTCCCCCAAGCGCGCGGATCGACAATCGGTTACTTGTTAACGCGAGGACGACCAAGATCGACAATCCCCCGAGTCCGAACCAAATAAATGGCTTGGATAAACTGCGCACCAGACCGTCCCATCCGCCCTCGTAGAGAACGTGGAAGCTGAAATGGAGCAGACCATAAATGCACGCGGTCACACCAATCGCGCGACGGTGCCGGTTCAGCGCCGCGACCACGCGTGAATTTGGAAACAAAACTCGCAGCGGACTCAGCACGAGCACAGCACCGAGCGTCCAGATCGCGATCTCGCCGCTTTGATGCAGCAGCTTCTCGATCGGATTCGCGCCAAGTCCCCCGGTGAACGCCGGAATAACGAACAGCCAAACGCCGACACCGATGAGCGTGGTCAGGGCGAATAATTTGTTCCCGAGAATCTTTACGAGCGCGTTCATTCCTCAAAAGTTTTTGCGCAAATCCAACCCGACGTAGAGATGAGCGACCTGTTGCTCGTAGCCGTTGAACATGAGCGTCGGCTGTTTGCCGGAGAAAAACCCACCGCCAATGACGCGCTCGCTCTTCTGACTCCAGCGCGGATGATCCACATTCGGGTTCACGTTGGCGTAGAATCCGTATTCGTTAGGCGCGGTCAGGTTCCATGTCGTCTGCGGTTGCTCCGCGACGAACTCGATCTTCACCAGCGATTTCGCGCTTTTGAATCCGTACTTCCACGGAACGGCCAGCCGAATCGGTGCGCCGTTTTGATTGCGCAGCGGTTTTCCGTAAAGACCGACCGCGAGGAACGCGAGCTCGTTGCGCGCCTCCGCAATCGTTAAGCCTTCCGTGTACGGCCAAGGCAAATCCTTACCGCGTTGGGCCGGGCAATTTACTGGATCGAAGAACGAAGTGAACTTCACGTACCGCGCGTCCGGCTTCGGCTGCGCAAGATCCACAAGTCGCGTCAGGGGAAATCCGTCCCACGGAATCACCATCGACCACGCTTCGACGCAGCGATGTCGATAATTGCGTCGCTCGATGGGACCAACCAGTTTGATCAGCTCATTGACATCGATCTTGCGCGGATTTGCGCAAAGGCCGCCGATCTCAACAGTCCACGGCTCGGTTTTCCAACCTCTGTTCGAAAGTTCCTTTGGTTGATCTTTGCCGAGGCCCCATTCGTAAAAGTTGTTGTAACTGGTGACCAAATCTTCCGGAGTCAATTTCACGCTATCGAGCTTGAAGGATGGATTAAGCGAATCCGGAAATCCGGCGGACAAACCGCGCGCCGTCACAGGCAAGAGGGCAGTAGCCGCCAGTCCGAAGCCAAAAACGCGCAGGAATTCTCTTCGGCGCAGATAAAGCGCCTCTGGCGTGACTCCATCGTCAGGCAAATCCCAGGAACACCTCGCCTGTGCATTTCTCATTAGCAGAGATAAGTCGTCCCACTTCGCGAATCCTTACGTGTTCGGTACAAAAACTCTTGGAAGCCGGTCGCGTCTAGTTTGTAAGGAAATGTCGATTTCACACGACGCATCACCATCATGATCACAATTCGTTCTTCCAGCAGCGTTTCCGCACCAGCGTTGATCAGTTTCGAGGCGATCGTCACTACACAAGGCGGCATCTACGAATTTTCTTCGGACGGTCTGGTTCTCGATTCAACGTCCCCTTTTAGCGGCGGACTCTTCGGCTCGATCGCGTGGCCGCGTTCTCGTTTTCAGATTCGCCCAGGACTGGTTATTGAGCAGCAAATGTTCGTTTCGGACGGAGTCTCGGACATTGCGATTTCATGGGAGCTACGTGGCGAGCTTGCTCCCGCTCAGCTCGTGGTTCGACCGTACTTTACCGGATGTGCGCCCCGAGGTTATCGCGATACCGGTTTCCATTTCGAGTCCGAGCAGCAAGGCGGCCGCCTCGTCTGGCTGCCAACCGTTCGGGGTCCGAAAATCATTGCCGATACCAATGGCCAGTACGCCGACGAACCCTTGCGATTGACCGAGGAAATTGCGACATCGACTCAAACTACCCAGCAGTTGATTGCACCCGGTCGTTTCGAATTCGAATTGAACCGTCATCCGTCGATCCTAATCCTGTCATCCGAGGGACGGGCGAAAACGCAGACCCAGCAATTTGTCGGCGCGTTTCTGGCGAATTTGATGCAGCGAGCGCCTGCCAGCATTGAGCTCGATGACCCTGCGTTAACCGTGGTCGAATCACCCATCGCAGCTTAGCAGCCCGGTGGTAAAACCCAGACGGGCTGCTAGTCGTAACTGTTGCAGTATCCGTAGCAGCCAACGGTCCGCCAAAGCAATTCACCGTTCGAACATCTGACGCGAAAGCAGCTGCTTGAAAGTCACCTGCCGTGACACCCGAATCGCCGCGTACATATACATATATTAATGCGCCGTTCCCCATAGGTATTTGCGCCCCAAATAGGCGACTGGATTTTACTGGACTGGCGCTCGTGTTCAGATATGTTCAACTGAACATGTTGAGACCATTGCGCCAATTTTTCAATAATCGAAGACGCAGGCGCCCGCCACGACCACGGCAATTGGAGCTCAATTTATGGCCGAAACGACCGACGATCTCAGGGACCTTCTTGAGAATATCCGCGATGACGCGCAGCGTGCATTGGCGTTGATTGCGAACGGAGCCGAGTCACGATCGCTCAGCTGGAAATGCATCGGCTGCGGTCACGTTAAACATTTCACTCGTCCAGTACCCTCTCACGTCGCGCAGCCTTGCCCAAAGTGCAAAGGCGATTCATTTCAAATGCACTGAAGCGTTCGATCACGTTAGGCCTATTCAGCTTTGGGTTCCGAAGCCCCTCGCTTGAGGTCGGACGCGATTTCGGCAAATTGAGCGAGGGCGGCTTGGAGATCCTCTACGATTTCCTGGGCGATAATGTCGGGATCGAGCGCTGGCCGCACGTTTTCAGCGGCTGCCAGCTTTACGGCGGGAGGCATCGAGACTTTGAGTGTGGCTAGGAAGCCGGGCATGCTGGATTATGAGGCGTCTAATCCAGTCAGATTGGCGCTATCTTCGAGGCTTTCGTTCATTGCTCAGTCAACCGTTCGAGCCAACAGGCGGCGGTCGAATAGCGACAGCTGAGTTGAGAATGTGGATTTTCTGTTCTCGATCCAATGGGTAACTAAGGGCTTCCGATTTAGACGAAGCAGCCGTAACGTGATCAAGACGCGCATATCTAGATATCGACCGAAAGAAATTGAATCTTTTAAGAGTCGAATCCGATTTTTCAGTCTGTCAGGGACGGTGTCGAACCTTCGAATTCTGTGAATCATTCGGACGAATTCGGCCAGGTGATTGAGAAGAAGCCTACTCGCAGCTGTGGCTATGATTTGAAATTCCGGGTCGCCAAAACCGGCGAGAACTAAAGCGATCGAGCGAACCTCATCCGAGGACAGCTTATCAAGCTTTTGTCCTAACGGACCCGAAAGAGATTTCACTGACCTCTTGTCTCCGTATCTAAGCAGAGCGAGTGGAACCAGGCTTCTGCAAACTACGCGACCTGGAAAATCTACACCGCCCCGGTATATTGACTGAAAGAGACTCCTCAGGACTCGGGCTTCAGCTGGGGTCGGCTCGAGACGTAGAAGCCAATCGAGCAATTGATAAGAGACGTCAGAATAGACCTGCTCAGGCTCGGCTAGAAGATCTTGAGCGAAGTCAATGCACTCCCTGACAGAGGAGCTGTAGCGCAGGTACCCGCACACGCGCGATGTAAGGCTTGGATGGTCTAAAATATCCCGCCTCGCTCTGCGAAGCATAAACCGAGCTCTTGCTCTCGCAGAATATCGATAAAAGCGCCTGAGAATTTTGGGCCATTCTCCAACGCCTTCTTCCAGTAAAGCGACGCGCCACGCGATGATTAACTGTCGCCGCAGTGTGTTTCTTTGCGCGCGAGTGCGAAATGGCATTTTGTCGATTCGGTCTAGCAACGCATTTACGCGGAAATGGAAGTGCTGCTTTGCCCCGGCCAGTGTCAGAATCTTCGATTTACCAGAGTTCGGTGTGAGATGGAGCCGCGCGAGCGATTGGCCGACTGCCCCGAGCACGCGAAGTCCTTGTGCACGGCTTGCAACTCCAATGTTCTGATCGTCCATCCATCGGACGTATGCACTCTCACCTACAAGCTCGACCATGCGTTCGTCGTGAGGAAAGAGCATCATATGAGCTAAGTTCCGCGAGCAGTCGCATTGATCTACAGGTAAGCCCATCCGCTGGCCTGGAGTGTAAGACTCGCGGGGTGAAAATCTTTCGAGCAAAAAGAATAGCAAACCGACTAACTTTGGCGACGCGCGTAAACCGTAAAGACTCTGCTCGACACGACCGTACAGAATGCTGTCGAAGAAATTACTAATGTCGGTCAGAACAATAAAGGGATAAGTCCGCTCGAAGATCAGTAACTTCCGATACTGATCGAACCGGAGCCACTCGAGAAAGCGGTTGCGGCGAACAACTGGATAGGCGGGATCTCCTTCTGATATTGGCCGAATTGTCGCGCGCGCTTGTTCAAACGCGCCGGCAGCTGCTTGGGACAAGGTGGCTTGCTGGAAATAGACGTGTTTCTTTTGCTGATGGTGAGCACGGCGAAACAAATGATCAACGATCGCTCTGTACAGAACGAGATCAGGAATGTGAGGCAGGCTTATTGTGCGGCTAAACCCGCTTGATTTTGCGACTGAGTACCGCTTCGGCGCATGTGGCGCGTAGTCTCCGCTTGCTATGTGCCTCAATAAGCGATTGATCCAGACGTCGGGATCAATGTCATATTCTAGATAGTCCGCGGGATCTCGATGTTCAAAGTGCCGAACTTGCTGACGTACGGCTTTCCATGCCGCCCAAAGCGTGGACCGCGAAATTCCGGGGACGTTGAACTTCACGCTAAGCTACATTCTACTGGTGACGTGACTCGTCCATTTGAATATCGAGCGACCGAGTCAGAATCGAGTGATATGAAATGAATATTGCGCGGCATTTTTCAATTCTCCTTTGAAAGCTTTGTCGAGCGTTGAAGAGAGAAGCGCGTTGCATTCGGCGGCTGGTTCGAGGTCGAAGGAAAGAAGATCTGCCTTCGCGGGAGCGCAGTACCGTAGGTGCAGGCGGTTTCGCTGTATCGCTTCCAATTTTCGTGCCCGAGCGGCGCTGAATTCAACTTAGATCGATGGGCACGCCAATGCGGAGCATGTCTGTCCAAGATTGCGACGAAACGATCATTGTGACGTCGCTCCAAGAAATGCGTTAGTTCATGGGCGATAACGTATTCGAGGCATTGAACCGGCTTCTTTGCCAGTTCCAAATTAATCCAAATACGCTGTGCTTTGATGTTGCACGTCCCCCATTTGGTTTTCATCCTCCGAATACGACAATCAGATACTCGAAGACCAAAAATCGATTGCCATTTCGACAGCAGCGGCGGAACGGCTTCTTTGAGCCGGTCACGATACCATCGCTGAAGGATGCGCTGTCTCTGCGCAACGTCAGCTCCTCGTGGGACAAAGAGTTCTAATCGTGACCGATTCCGCAACCGTGCGCCGCGGGCGACCTCGGTTTGAATGACGCGCAGGCGATACCGCGTGCCGAAAACATAGTGACTCTCTCCCGTCACTATTTCGCGTTGGGACTCACGAAGCTGAGACTCAAATCGCGCTTGCTGGCGCTTGATCCATCTGAGCCTTTGGATCACTGCTAGTCGGACGGCATTATCGTTAATTCGCAACGGCGCTGCGACGCGAACTCGGCCACTGGGAGGATAAACGCCGAGGTGTAGGTTCTTAATTGGCTTCCGGATGACTTGAATCGGAATGCCGCTTACGACTACTTGGCTGGTTTCAATAGTCATGTTGCGCCTTCACTATCTCCAAAATGTCGCCGGTTCGATCCGCGCGGTTACCCAATGCAGCCTTCACCGCATTCCTTAATTTCCTCACTTTGAAAATGTTCTGCCGCCATCCGGCTTGAGCGTTATCGCGAACTGCTTTGTCAACCGCCAAAGCTAGCTCTTCATTTTTGTCGAGATTATCGAATAAAGCCCGTTTCGATGCTGTGTTGAGAGTCTTTGGGTAAGCCGCACCGCTTGTGGGGTCCTTTAGTTTCTTTGCCAAATCAACGATCTTTTCTAGGTACTCACGATAGTTGATAGCCTCTCGTCTGCGTTGCGCGACTAATTCATCGAGCAAAACGGACATCTTATCGTAGTACTTCGGGTTAACTGGCGACTCATCGATAATCAACTTACGAACGTTGTTCTCGATTGTCTCAGCTACTGCGGCTTCGCTGTTTTTGATTCCATCCGGGAGCGATTTTACGGCATCAGCTCCGCGCTCGACGATTAGGTCCACCAGGGGCATGTCATCAAACGCAGAAACCTTCTCGCTCTCTTCAGCTCGAATGTAGGTATCGATGAGATGCCGCATCGCGGGCTCATACATCTTGAGATCGATATAGTCGCCGCTGGCGAGCTTCACCTCTGTCCGAACCTTCTCGTAATGATCTACCTCGTTCTTAATCTTGGCGGCTTCTTCGGCATCGAAGCCAGCCTCAGCCATTTCGGGGGCGAGATTTGCATAAGCGCGAACCAACGCTGCCACATGGTGATAAAGGGAGAGGCGATTTGGTTCGTTATCTTTAAGTTGCTCAGCGTTTCCTGAAGCCTTCGCGCAGAAATATCGGATGTAAGCTTGGGTGTCTTTCGGTGGCTCGACCGGCTCGCACAAAGCTCTGACCGTCTCCATGGTTTCTTCCAAACGCTCGCGACCTTTTTGCAATCGATCCTTTAGGAGCCCGGCCACATCTTCCTTGTCATATCCCTGCAGTGCGCCAGTCGTGTAGTCTTTGACCGCGCCTTCCAAGCTTCTGAACAAATCTTTGTAGTCGACGATGTAGCCGTAATTCTTGTCTTCTCCATCGAGACGGTTGACACGACAAATGGCTTGGAACAGGCCGTGGTCGTGCATGTTCTTATCGATGTAAAGATATGTTGCAGGCGGAGCGTCAAAGCCGGTCAGTAGTTTATCCACGACAATAAGCAGTTTCATCTGTCCCGGTTCGTTGATGAATTTCTTCTTCACCTCTCGCTCGAACTCTTCACTTCGCTTTACCGCCTGCGCTGGCGATTCGTTGAACCAATCCGCCAACATCTTCTGATAAATGTCGTATTGGCGAAGTTTCTCCGTCATTCCTTCGCCGCTTTCCTCACCTTTGATGTCAGTATGCGTCGGATTGTATGAAGTGATAATGGCGCACTTGCCTTTGAGATCGATCTTGTCGAATAGCTCGTAGAGCTTGCATGCCTGATAGATGCTGCCGGAAACAAGAAGGGCGTTTCCGTGACCACTCACAAGTCGATCTCGCGTCTCCATGTCCATTAGAATGTCGGCCACAATCTTTTCCAATCGCGACTGACTGGAGAGAACTTTCCGCATTGTTCCCCATCGCTGCTTGAGCTGCGCTTTCGCGAGAGGCGTGAGTCCCTTCGTCTTCGCTTCAAACCACTGATCAATTTTCGCCTGCGAAGTAATCTTCTGATCGATGTCACGCGCCTCGTAGAGAAGATCGAGGACGACCTTGTCTTTCACCGCCTCATCGAATTTGTAGGTGTGAATGTATTGGCCGAACACTTCGATGCTCTTGCGCTTGTCTGCCTTCAGCAATGGAGTCCCGGTAAATCCGATGAACACCGCACCTGGCAGTATCTCTTTCATCGCTTCATGCAGCTTCCCGGATTGAGTTCGATGACACTCATCCACGAACACGAACAGATTACCTTTCGCGCTGAAGTTGGGCGGCAGACCCTTTTTCATCTCCGCGATAAACTCGGAGACATTCCCTTCCTCGTCTGGACTCTCCTTGCTGCCGAATTTATGGACCAACGAACAGAGCAACCACGGGTTCACGGAGTTGAGTTGCGTGATCAAGTCTGCCCCGCTTTTCGTGCGGTAGATGTCTTCATTCACGCCCTTGAATACCTTCTCGATTTGTTCATCGAGTTCACGCCGAAGTACTGATTGTGCCGGCAAAGCTTCTTCACGCCGGCATCGAAGACGACGAAGTTGTGGATGAGATCGAGCAACCGCTCCTTTTCGCATAATTGAAGAACCGCACGATCCATCGGGTTTTCGACGCTGCTATCTTCCTTCCACGTCAAGTAATATTTCTCCAGCGTTTTAATTGTGCCGTAACGCAAGCCTTCCGTATCGTTGCCAGCCATGATGAGCTGCATCGTTGAAAAGAAGTGCTCGATGAAAACCTTCTTTTGATTGTCGAGGTTTTGCCGAATTCCTTCCGCCACCGAGACAATGGAACGTTTAAGTTCCAGGAGCGCGACCGCAATTCCGTTCAGATAGACGACAATATCCGGACGCTTGCCATGCGCGTCGGGACTTGTTGCGGCGACTGATACTTCTTCCGCGATAGCGAAGTCATTCTTCTCCGGATGCTCCCAATCGACGAGCCAAACCGTAACTTTGTTTTCGCTCACATCGGGACGAACCTGCACACCGTAACGAACCAGATCATAAACAGCGCGATTACGATCGTAGAGACTCTTGCTCGTATCTCCGGAGATCTTTTCCAATTCATAGAGAACCTTGCCGACCAACCCCTCATCGACCCCTCTTTCCTTAAGCCAAGAAGTCAGTATTGCTGTTTCAATGTTGCGGTTGTCTTCACGTTCTTCCCAATTGCCGAGGTATCTGTAATGAAGCGTATCGCGGAACAGCTTCACAATGCGCTGTTGTGTTAGCCTCTCCTTTTGTCCGACGACGCTCATACGAGTCGTGTCTTTCCCGTGAGGAGTTCCTGCATCATGGCCTGTTTGAGGCCGCGGGTCTTCTCCCGCCGCTGCTCCAACGCCGCCAGCTCCATGTCCATCTTCGTCAGCACTTCACCGATGGTGCGTTGTTCGGACGGGGACGGCATAGCAAAACTCAATTGCTCAAATGTCGCTTTGGAAATGATGTTGGTTGCGGTAATGCCTGCGTTGGCGAGAAGGAACGATTTACTGCGCTCGAAAAGGTAGTAAAGGAACTCAGGGTCGTTTGAGTCCTTTGGTACGACCGCATTAATTTGCTGGTTACAGCCTCCCGCAGTTCTGAGGATGGCATTCTTGCCAATGCTTGCGATGCAAGTAACGAGTACCGAATTTGCTGGAAGCGAACGAATTGTCCGTAAGCCAGCCTCAGTAATCATTCGCTCGGAATCCACCATATCGCGGTGGTTCGATATGTCTGTCGGCGTTATCCAAGGAGTTGTTCCGTTCCAGAAAGCAGGATTCTGAGTGCTTGGAGTTCCTCCCGTAACAACCATGCCCATCTGCGAAACGGTCTTCAGCTCCCACTCGCCGTGGAAACCGGGGAGACGGGTTTGGCCGGTAAGGAGTCGCTGCATGGCGGCCTGTTTGAGGTCGCGCTTCTTGGCAATGAGCCGGTCCAGCCCGCCCAGCAGCCCGTCCACATCGCTCAACGCCTCCGCGATGGCGCGTTGTTCGTCGCGCTCTTTTGGCAACGAGAACCCGAACCCCCTGATGTCTCGGGGGCTAATGTGCGGGATTGCAGTGTGAGTTTTGACCGAATCAACGTGTCGAACGAATCTCTGACTACCAATCCATTCCCCAATCAAGCGCAGGTCAGTGGTGTGTGAGCGAAGACGCGCTACGCGCTGCACCAGCAAAGCCGGGAGATCATCCGCCGTAATCACTGCGTAGCTTCGCCCTACCAAAGCTCCATCCATTGCAATAACGACATCGCCGTCCTGAAGTTTGTATCCTTGAGTCTGCGGTGTTACCCACGGCCAATGCTTCGTGATGTCTTCTCCCCAGTCGATCGCACCGCGCTTGACGTTAGAGCCCCTCAATAAGCGCACTCCCGAGGCTACGAAGTTTGCGCTGGAGAACGGAAATCCTGTAAGCAGATCGGCCTCAGCGCCGATCGTGGAAGCCTTCCAGTCTTCCGGAATAACCCCCACCTCTGTCTGCTTGTAGCCGGACTTCACTTCCATACCGCTCCCATCTTTTTGAGGTGTCCACCCACGCGCGCGGCAAGCGCGGCCACTTCGTCGGTGAGCTGCGGCAGCGGCGTGGCGTAGCGTTCGGCCAGTTGGCGGATGCACCCCGTGAGCGCCTGCGAGACGCGGTCGAGTTCGCCCTGCACCGCGGCGGCCAGCGTGCCTAGCCATTTGTCATTCACCACTAGGGTCTTGATTTCATCTTCGGTAAGCTTGGTATATTGAGCGTACGTCTTTGCTTGTAGCTCGGCTTCCGCGATTTTCAGCCTCTTCTTTAATACGGCCTCGCGACTATTAAGATTTAGCCATTCCAACAGAGTTTCAGTTTCTGAGGCCGCCGATCCGTTGAATGGCGTCGCCTGTTCCGCGACTTTAGCTAGCTCCTCTTTGTCAGCGGCTTCCTCCTGGCGTGCTTCATCTAGCCGCTTGTTTACATCTTGTTTGTTTATCTTCGGTAAATCCAACGCGCCACCATCGCTACCATGTTCATCTTCCAACGCACTAAGCTCGGCGCTGAGGGCATCGAGTTCATTCGTCAACGCATCGATAGCGGTTTGTTCCTCAGCAAAGTACCTGGCGACAAGTAAGGAAGGAGGCAGAAGATCCGTTTTGAACTTCTTTTTGCCGATAACCAAGTCAGGCTTCTCTTTCGATTTCTTACCCTTTTGTTCGATGAGGAGGCGAGGTTGCGCGGCCGGCTTCCAACCATCACTCACGAGCATGTAAACATCGTCCTGCATCGTTTCCGCCCAGTAATCCATCAGATGCTGATACACATCGTAAGGATCGATCAGCTGACCGGCACGAAAGGTTTCCAGGAGATTCTCCGAGAGCGTCTTGATCAGCGCCTTTGGCTTGTCGCCAATCGCGATACTTTCTAAGCGCGCCTTGTTTGCGACCTTCCACTTTTCAAAGAGGTCGGTGATTGACTGTCTGAAAGTCTGAAACTCCGAGTGGTTGAAGATGGTGTTCTTCAGATCGGCCGTTGCAACCTTCAAGCTGCTGTAGCCATCGCGCCCAAATGATTGAAATAGAATAGGGCGCAGCGACGGAAGGATTTCCCAATAGTTCGATAAGGCATCGAGGTCGCGATCAGGAATGCCGCCGCGCAGATGCCCGTCTATATCCTGCAGATCCTCAGGTTCACTACTGTCGATGTACTTCGGAAGATTCAGGTTGTAGTTGTTTTTCGGCTCGCTGATCTCGGCGAGAGAAACCATTCGCGAATAGCGCGGGATTTCCGCAAGACGCGTGAAGGCATCAACAATCTTATGAATGTCCTGCGCGCGCAGACGGTTCTTGTTTCCATCTTTGATAAAGCTTTTCGATGTATCGATCATGAAAATGCCTTTGCGAGCAGCCGCGTTTTCCTTGTCCAGCACCACGACGCACGCCGGAATGCCCGTCCCGTAAAAAAGATTCGCGGGCAAACCGATGATTCCTTTGATGTAACCGCGCCTGACGATTTCGCGTCGAATGACAGCTTCAGCGCCACCGCGAAAAAGAACGCCATGCGGAAGATTCACCGCTGCTTTGCCGGTGCTCTTGAGTGACGCAAGGATATGCAGCAAGAACGCGAGATCGCCATTCTTGGCAGGTGGCACTCCGAATTCGAATCGTCTGAATTCGTCTTCGGCAGGGTTGAAGCCGCTTCTCCACGCTTTGAATGAGAATGGAGGATTCGCGACGATGAAGTCGAACGTCTGAAGATTGCCATTCGGCTGTTTGAAATAAGGCTGAGCTAGAACATTACCCTGCCAGATTTCGGCTGTCGCGATGTCGTGAAGAATCATGTTCATCTTCGCGAGAGCTTCTGTCGCGTTATCCATTTCCTGACCGAACACGCCAAGGTCTAAACCTGTCGTGCTTTTTGCTTCGTCGTGAGCCTTGATTAACAGCGAGCCAGAGCCACAGGTGGGATCGTAAATCGTTTGGTTGGCGCGAGTCGCGCCGCTAATGCCGATTACCTTCGACATCACCCGTGATACCTCGGCTGGAGTGTAGAACTGCCCTTTGCTCTTACCGGATTCGGTCGCGAAGTGACGCATCAAATACTCATAGGCGTCGCCTAACAAATCATCGCCCTCTGCTCGATTGGCGTGAAGGTCTATTTCCTCAAAGATGCCGACGAGATTCGATAATCGATCGACCATCTCCTGACCTTTGCCGAGCTTGTCGTCGTCGTTGAAGTCTGCGACATCGATGACGCCCTTTAGGTCATTAGCTTCCGCAAGCTTGCCGATGATTTTGTTAATCTTGTCACCGATTTCCTTGTCGCCTTTGAGAGCGACCATGTCGGCGAAGCTTCCGCCTGCGGGAACTTCAAGTAAGCCATCCTTCTTGCCGGCATACTTGTCCGAAACGTATTTAACGAAGAGTAGAACGAGCACGTAGTCCTTGTATTGCGATGCATCCATCCCGCCGCGTAGCTCATCGCAACTCGCCCAAAGCGAGGAATAGAGTTCAGACTTTTTAATCGCCATTTGACTTAAGTGGAGTGCGGGCTAGCTAGCGCAGACCATACACTGCGTTGAACGCGGACCACGCGTTGCCTGTCTCCTCGCGTGATTTGGCGCTCCGGCATCCGCTGTTCAACCAAAAGAAAGAAGAAGGCAGCATGGAATAAAGGCGCTGGATGGCAGAGATGCAGACGCGGCTGACGCGGTCGAGCTGCGCGGATTGCAGGTGCTGGACGTTATAAAGCTCGGTGAACTTGCGGCCGTCGTCGGGCGTGACGAACTGCTGGAATTCTTTCAGGGTCTGGTCGCCGAGGTTGCCGCGGTCGACAAGGAAGAGGACGCGGCGCGCGCCGGCGAGCTTGATGAGGCGGTAAACGAAGTTGACGGCGGTGTAGGTCTTGCCGCTGCCGGTGGCCATCTGGATGAGGGCGCGGCGTTTGTTGGCGGCGAGGGAGCGCTCGAGGTTGCGGATGGCTTCGATCTGCGCGGACCAGAGGTTGCCAGCAGGCATCTGATCGGCGACGGGGAGATTGGCCAAGCGCGTATTAAGTTGGGTGTCGGATTGCCCCCATTCGAGCAATGTCTCCGGTTTGTGGAAGGCGAAGACGTTGCGGCTTTTCGGTGAGGGGTCTAGTTGATTGGTGAACTGTGTTTCAACGCCGGTCGATTCGTACGCGAACGGTAGCGGCTCGCTCCACTTCGGGTAGATATAGAGCAGGCCTTTGCCGTATTTCCCGGATTGCTCTTCTACGCCGGTAAGGGTGAAGCCTTCTGGCTTTGCTTCGACAGTTCCGATAGCTTTGCCATCGACGAAAAGAAGATAGTCGACTTCATCGTGGCCTTTCAGAAGCGCTTCGCGAATGGCGACGCCGCGCGCAACTGATAAATTGATTGTCGCGCGATTCTGTATAGTCCAGCCGCACTCAGTTAGCAGGTTGTCGATCTTCTCGCGCGCGAGTTCTTCAGGGGTGGACATCAGCGAAGATTAAAGTCTATCCAGCGAAAGCAGGAAATTCCAGTTTGATTGCATGCGGGTGGACCAATCACGTCGAGGGACTCTTAAGCCAGATTTGGCGGTACTGACGGAAATCATTGCAGCCTCGTTGCACGCCCGCGATGGAAGCAGGGATTGAAAAGAGTGCATGGAGCGTGTCAGATTTGGTGAATGCCGCATAAAAAGATTACGAAACTTAAAGACGCCATCCGAGCAATGCATGGTTGCGAATCGCTCCATGTCGAATCCGTACCGGTCAAAGAAGTTTTTGAAGGGCAAACGGCTTGGCAAGGAACGGTTGAAGTCTTCGATCTAATCGGCCATCCGAAAGCGAAACGCGCATACGCATGGACGCACCGCGTTGGTGATCAAAACAAGACCGTCGCCGTATTGGAAATCCCGCCCGTGGACTCGCCGGAAAGTGCCGTGAAGGTCGCGATTGCAAGCAAAGACAGAAAATGACCACTCAGAGAGCAATTCGCTGAGTGACTTGTTCTTCAAATTAGTGGCACTACCCGATTTCCACGCCAAAATAGCCCGCGCACCTCACACCCCGTCGTTTACAGAATATTTGAGTCGTTTTTGACCGCAGAATGTCCAAGACCGTGCGGCCGAAGTTTTTTCTCAGCGAACGCGATTAGCTAAGAATTCAATTGGACCATTCATTTCTGGGGCAGGCCGGTAGAATTCTCCATTCCTTAGTCGAACAGGTTTGAGGCACAAGCTTGGAGTCAAGGCCGGCGCGCGTTCTCGACGTTTTTTTGCAATCTATAGCGTTCGTGTCGGTTGCGAGGCTCCAGGAGAAAGTACCGCTGGCCTGCGTTTTGCTCTTTTTTAGGTGATATATCAGCATATGAAGACGTTTAGTTTAATCACTGCGGCAATCTCCTTCGTGCTCGGGGTCGCTGTTTCGCATGCAGCTACTATGACCGGAAGCACGCGCGTCTTGACGAGAATCTCCAACGAGACCGGAGTTCCCGTGGAGACTCTCCGAACCGAGAAAGCAACGACCGGGCTCGGCTACGGCGGCTTAGAGAAGGCCAATTTGCTCGCCAAAGCATCGGGCCAAAGCTTCGACACTATCGCAGGGAAGTTCAAAGCTGGTGAAGGGTGGGGTAAAATTGCGCACGACTACGGCCTCAAACTCGGTAAGGTTGTTAGCGCAGCGCACCGTTCGAGCAAGGCCACGCTGCATGCTCATAACGCGCACAGTCGGCACGCTCACACCTACAGCGCAACTCATCGCAAAAACGCCAGTCGTATCGGCAAGAGCCATACGCGCATGACAAAAGGTCTAGGCCACGGACCGAGTGTTAAATCGGGCCGAGGAGGTTTTCATGGCATGAACGCTATCGATCATGCCCATGGCCGGCACTAAGAACACTAAACGATTTGCTTTGCCTGAGCGGGCTTAGCGATAGCGAGCAAAGGCGTCTGACCGTCGCCCGCTTTTTTACCCCACAGCACGCAAGGTGGCGCACAGCACCGCAATACTTTTCGAGCGCCCGAATCGATTTCTGCCGCAGTCAACATGCGCCGTCCTCGCGGCGCGCTGGACTTTTTTTTCGCAAACATGCCCAGAAAATCACAGCACGTTGCTGTCGTGTTGCAGATCGACGGCTTCTGAAAAGAATTCCCTTCTCGGCGAGCCGAAAGTAATTAGCGTCGTTTCTTTGAAAGAGTTTTATCGACGATTTGTATGGCAACATTTCTCTCAAGAACGTTTCTATTTAAGTGGCGGCTCCGTGGCAGAGGCTGTGGCGGC
>WNFT01000444.1_pt1 | contig 47548 bp, 44 predicted proteins | sample 5400191 | NCBI WGS metagenome assembly WNFT01 (sample SAMN13153359, study PRJNA577476) | soil metagenome | isolation source: 80 cm saprolite under Madrone tree | place: USA:California | collected 2016-06-14 | reverse complement strand
TAGGCGGCGCCGTGAAGGGGGTTGACGGTGCTACGACCCGCTGCGAGGGCGTACAGGGCTAGCAGGATGAGGCCAACGCCCAGGACTCCGTAGGCGGCAAACGGGCCCCAGGCGGATGTGATGAGGCCTCCGGCCGCAGAACCGGCTATGAAAGCTGTTTGCACCAAGCCGAACCTTGTGGCCATTACGCTGCCCCGGTTTGAGGCGTCTGCGGCCTCGATGAGGGCGGTCTGATTGGCAACTGCGTAGATAGGATTGCCAATCGATGCCACGAAGAGGAATATCGTTAGCCCGACTAGTGACGGTCTCATATAGATGGCAACCGAAAACACGCCGGTGACGAAGAGTCCGGCACCAACGGTACGCATGCTTCCAATCGCAGCAAACCGACCAACGGCCACGGAGCCAACGAATACTCCGATCGACAAAATCACCTCTAGCATCGAATATGTCTGAGCACCCGTGCCTGAGATTCCGTAGGCCACCGCGATCAATGCCGGAAACGAAATAGCAGTGAGAAACGCGGCTAGTGCGCCTATGACCAGATGTGGGCGGGCAGAAACGATTGCCCACGTACGCTTCAGGGCGCCTGAGACACGCGCCGATTGCGCACCGCCGCCGAGGCTTGGAATGCCAAGCATGATTGCCGCTGCTAAAGCAAAAGTGGCGGCGTCGGCGAAAAACAAGTACATCAGTGATGCGGAGATGCTCAATATGGCGCTCGCCAAAGCAAAACCAACAGCGCCAGCCAGCATCGTGGTGGCAACCATGAGGGCATTCGCCTTTCCAACTTGGCCAGCGGGCACGAGGCCAGGAATTGCGGCTTGACGAGCTGGCTGAACCACAGCGTTGATGGACGCCAATACGAACATCACTGGGATGATGACCCACCAGCGTGCTCCTATCGGACCGACCGCCTTGTCGACTTGTGTCAACGCTGGAGTAGCTACGAGGATCGCCGCCCGCAGCAGCTCAAGCGAAACGATGAGAGGCTTGCGAGGCAGCTTGTCTGCCACTCCGCCGAGAATGCTGCTCATCAAGATCGTGGCCAATGCCTGCGCGATAAACCCGAGAGCCACGAACCTTGCATCGTGATTCGTGGCGGAATAAATCAGGACTAGCGTCGCAACCTGCGTGAGCGGATCGCCGATAGACGATATTCCGATCGCGGTTAGCAAGCTGCTGAACCACGGATTTGCACGTAGCACGCGCAGGCTTGTGACGCGCCTCGGAACCTCTGAGCGGTTAGCGAGGTCAAGTGGCTTGAGACCGTGCAGCTCGCGTAAAGCGTCAACGACGTTCGGGTCATACCAGTGGTCGGCTCGGCGGCTGATATCTTCGACGCCCTCGATCGGAGTCATCAAGGACTGCCGGTAGAGACGCGGTCCGGTAATGGTGTCGAAGGAATCTGCCACAGAAAGTATTCGGGCCCCGAATGGAATCACGTCTCCTCGTAGGCCGGCCGGGTATCCGGAACCATCCCATCGTTCGTGGTGGTGTCGCACCAGCGGCGCGACCTCTGTTAGTGCAGAGTGCTGAGCGATCATGTCGGCCCCAATGTCGGGATGCCTGCGCATGATCTCCCACTCTTCCTCCGTTAATGGGCCTGGTTTGTTGAGGATGTCGTCGCGAACCCCAATCTTTCCTAGGTCGTGAAGCGATCCAGCAGTGCGTATGAGCTCGCAGTCATGATCGTCGAGTTCGAGCTGCTCTCCGAGCCGACCAGCAAGTTCTGATACGCGTATCGAGTGCGACTCTGTGTAGCGGTCGCGAGCGTCGAGAGCCTGAGCAGCCAGATCAAGCGTTTGGTCCTTGAGCTCACTCTGGCGTTGCGCGTCGGCGACATTGCCGCGAACCGCCAGTACAAACGCGAACATGCCCGGCGCCATGATGTAGCCCACCCCATAGGGTGCGTAACGAAGTAAGAGGTACAGGATACCGCCCGAAAAACTTAGGGCTAACGTTCCCAAGGTGGTGGATGTGCCAACGTTTTGGGAGATCGTCGTCAGTAACGGCGTTCGCCGCACGTACGAGAAGAGCAACGCTGTGAGAAAGTAGTTGAGCCCCAGCGCGGCGATCACGTACAGGGCTGTCCGAACCGGAATCGCCCACCAGCTTCCCTCGCCAATTGGAGCGACTGCAAGCGACGTGACGACATGAACGGATGCTGTCATCGCTCGATTGAAGAGGAATACCCACCACGGAATAGTTCGACCTGGGACGCGGCCATCGAAAGTGGCAAGCCAAGCGACAGCTCCTACACCGGCACCTGGGCCATACAGCCCGGTGGCCACCAGCAATGGATCAAAGACTGTCTGGTAGCCAGATTTCCACAGAATCGGCCGAAGAGCGGCTATCTGCGTACCGATGGCAAGGTACAAGAGCGTTACGACCGCACTTCCCGGAATCGGATGGACGATCCAACCGAGCCCAATCGATCCTACCCCGACGGTAATTATCCCGGCGAGGTACAGTCGCGCCGACCAACCTAACGAGCGAAACGGTGGCAAGACGCTGGAATTCTAGACTGCCGGATTACAAGCTATGCCACCCTAGACGAGACCCCGCTGTGAATACATGACGAGTGGGCCCCGATCGGTGTCAGCTAGGCGATCCACCACCCGTATACATGGGTTTTGCTTCCGTTACGCAGCAGCCGCTTGAACATACGCACCATGACAGATACCCCTCCGTCCTTAGATTTTCGGAATCCGCAGCAACCAAGTCACTTCGACCCGAAGTCTCGCGATTCGGACGGACCCTGTGCATCGTCAATTACCCTTAGGTCCACTCATGGAGATCCATGAGGCCCCCTCATGGGAATCCATGAGTAAGAACTTAAAGATCAGCCAGTGTGATGAGCCCCAATTTCAATGCCGTGCTGACGGCTTCACCCCGATTCGAGGCGTTTAGTTTCCGGAACAAGTTGTGTAGATGCGTCTCCACCGAAGGCACTCTTAGGCCAAGCTGCTGAGCCAGCCTTTTGGTTGGCAAACCCTTGGCCACACCGCGAAGGATTTGCATTTCCCTCGAGGTCAAAGCGATTGTTTTTGTTGTGCGTGACAGGGGGCTCTGCTCGGCAACTCGGCGCAGAACGTCCGGAATCATCTTTCGTGGAACCGGGCTTTCGCTTCGAACAGCTGACCACAGCGCACGTTGCAACTCAGCCGGTCCGACGTCTTTAAGAACGTACCCTGAACAGCCGGCTCGCATCATTCGCAAGAGATCGTCACTTGACTCAGATACAGTCCACGCGATGACTTTCGCTTGCGGGTGCTGGGCCAGCAGCTCGGTAGTCGTAGCCGCTCCGTCCATTCCAGGCATGTGTACGTCCATGAGCACCAGGTCCGCCTTGACTCGAGCCATGGCGATCAGGGCTTCTTGTCCGGAGGACGCCTCTCCTACCAGGCGGAGGCCTGTCGCCGTGCCGAGCATCGTGCGAGCGGCGGCGCGAGGCAGCACACTGTCGTCGACGACGAGCACGCGGTATTCCTTACGGTCGGGTGCAGCGTTCGCGATGTGCCGCAGCTTAGCAAGAAGGCCATGAATCGATCCCGGTTGTTTTACGGCTACCTGTTGGCGGTCGCCTTGGTGGTGGTAGGGCTCAACCTGCTGGCCCGTTCGTACGACACAACCCATCCGGACCAAGTTCTCGAATTCACTTTCTTGTTCGCGGCAGGAATCGCACTGAACTTTGCGGATGTAAGGCTTGATCGAGGCCATCTGACGTTGGGTGGAATCGTTGTGGTCGCAGCTGCGATGTTGACTAATCCCCTAGACGCGACCCTGATTGGACTGAGTATTGCGTTAGGACAGGTTCCGCGCGGTCTAAGAGCCGGCGCGGCGAACGCCACCATCTATACCTGCATAGCGTCTCTATGCGCATGGATCGCGTCCGAATTCCACACGACTGGCGACATACCTCTCGTATATCGCTTGCTGGTTGTCCTGACCTTTGTTCTTTCAAACATCGTGTTGGTGGCTGCTGCGCTCTCCTTCAACTCAGGTGAGTCGGTCCGCAGCATTCTGCGAGTTAACCTGCGTGCTTGCGCTCGCGCTCACCGACACCATCGCCGGCAGGCGCGTTCGACGGGTGCTCGAGTCTGAGCTGTCCGACGCCGATCGCCACCTCTTCCACAGTCGCGCCGTCGAGGGTGTCGTCCACAACCTGAGGAACCACATGGCCAACGCCGTGGGCTATTTGCGCGAGATCGACCCCCACCGCCTCGACCCCGTGGACCGCGACAGCCTTGAGACTGCGACTGCTGCAGCCACCGACGCGGTCACGGTGCTCCGCGACCTTTCACAGGGTGCGACGCCGCGCGTCCAATTCGCGACCGGTCCGATTGACCTGAATGAGCTCGTGAGTCGAGCCATGGGGATGGCGCGTCCCCGCGCACGCACTAAGGAAGTCCAACTCGCAGTGCGCGAGACTCCCGACGTGGTCAACGTGCGCGCAGACCCACTTCTTATGCGCGAGGTCATCACGAACCTCTTGAACAACGCAATCGATGCCGTCGGTCAAGGCGGGCGCATCGAGGCCACGACCGGCAAACGGGGTAGCGGATGGCCCTACTTGAGCATCGCCGACAACGGGCCCAGTATCTCCGACGACCAGCGTCACCACTTGTTCGAGCCGCACTTCACAACCAAAGAGGGTGGCACCGGCCTCGGCCTCTTCATGTCATATGGCATCGTGCGCGAGCATCAGGGCCAACTTTTGTTCGAGGGAAATCGCCGCGGTGCGGTGTTTACCGTTGTGCTGCCGCCATTCAGCGGCTGATCCCGTCCGTTACGCCTGGCGCAGCCCGAGGATATTGCCATCCGGATCGCGGAGCCATGCTCCTCGTGCCGGGCCGATTTGCGCGATGTGGCCGGTGGTCATCAGCGGGCCTTCGGCATGGTCAATGAACTCGACTTCGCGCTTCTCGAGTTCGCGCACCACCGCTTCGATATCGCCCACCTCAAAGTGCGCGAGGGTGTGATCGGCATTGCTCGGTCCCCGGCGGAAGATCACAGGCTCTCTCCCGCCATCACAGCCAAACCGTACCGGCGCCGGGTTCTCACACAGCACCTTGAGCCCTAGGGCATGGTTGGCAGGGACGCCGCCCGGGCGCTACCGCGCGTCCATTCAGCTAATCAGCACTTCAAGACATGGCTGCGTGGACCTATCGAGGCGTTTCGGACAACCAGATGCAGGTCTACCTCGACGAGTTCGTCTTCCGCTTCAACCGTTCGGCGCACGCCCATGGCTGCTTTCCAAACCTTGCTCGGCCTCGGCAGCCGTCTCGCCCCCACCACCTATGAAGGGGTCAGGGACCCAAGCCTGGCCTTGCGGAGCTAACCGGATAGGCAGAAGCTGGCCTTACTTACATCAAGCCGAGCCGCATTAGGGAAATAAATCTGCACCGTCGTCAAGCTGGCGCGTGCCTACACACGCCGAACTCACGTCGGTTTCTGGCTTACTGGAATGCCGGTATAGGACAGTCGGCTCATTGTTTCGGGCGAGCTGCTTGTTCAGACTGCTGCCAGGTAGTCGGAAGACTAGGAAAACCATGAAGATGCTCAGGCAGATGCCAAGGGCGGTCTTGCTCGTTGTTTTGAGCATGCTATTGGTAGGAATCCCAGCCTCTTCCGCGAGCGCCTCGACGGCTCCGCAACTCGATACCGAGGCATCGCTAATCGGCTTGGCTTTCCCCTCTGCTGACCCTTGCATTGTGTATGACGTACGCGTAGATGTCCTGAGGTTCGTCCTTCCCGACAAGCCGTCTTTGTTGACCTACAGCGTCGGTACTCAAAACGCCTGTACGGGGGAGTGGTTGCAGCTCATCAGCGCTCTCGTGCAGCCAGCGGTGATCGATAAGTCAGCCTTCATCGTTTCTCCGGCCCTCAGGGGGGCTGACCTAACCGTGACAGTCAGCGGATTCGATTCAGTGGATCAGAGTGAGTCCCCGCTCACGCTCAACTTGCACTGGTCGAAACCTGACGGGAGTCACCTCCCCGATGGCTTGGCCGCGGTCACGGGGTCTGTCAGCAGGGACAGCCGCGTCATTGTGTTCGATAACTCGATCACGTGGAACAAGTGGGCCTCGGGGCCCTTTCCTTGGGCTGGCCTGTGGCTTTGCCGGTTCGCGGCGGGCAGCCATCCAGCCTGCCTCGGCCAGGCCTGACGCAGGATTTCGGATGCGGTAACTGAGCCGAGGGGCGCGACAGTCTCGATATAAACATAGGCGACAGCGTGACCCGGGTTACGGTGCTCGGTGTGGGTGGGCACCCGCTGACCATGGAGGCGTTCGTGGGTTGCGGGCTTCCGTCGCTGGTGTTCACCGCCCTGCACCCGAGCATGTCCCGATGACCGTGGAATTTCGGGCGGTCCTCCGACCATCGCTAATGCCATCGTGTGCCTCGCTCCTCCGATGGCGTTCTCGATTGGATTTGCAGCCAGCCCGCTGAATGCGCACGCACAGCGCCCGTTGCAGAGCTCATACGTGAATCCGTCGTGCGTTGGCACCAGGGTCACCTTCTGTTCGAAGGCAACCGACACGGTGCGGTGTTCACAGTCACCCTTCCGCCATTCGGCGGTTGATCGCGGAAGCAAGCTCGTTCAGCTCAATCGGTTTCACCAGATAGTCGCTCGCGTCCAGGCTCGACGCCAGGGCTCGCGAGGCCGGGTCCGTCGCGCCCGTCAGAACGATCGGCCTGCTGGCGCGAACCTCCCGGCGTGCGGCGCCGTCGAGGCCTTCGAGCAGGCTGAGGTCGAAGACCAGGATCTCTTGCCCCCGCAGGGCACGCAGTGTGCTGCTCGAGTCGGCATCGAAACCAATCCGGCGCAGGCCACGGGCCGTGATTTCGGCCAGCCGCGCATCGTCATCCACAACCAGGACCGAGCCGCGCAGGTGGCTCGCGTCTTCAACAGCAGCAAGGTCGGACAGGGCGTCGCGAACGTCTTCCAACAGGCGTTCCATTGGAGGCGCCACCCCATCCACCATCGCCAGCTCCAGCTCCGCTTTCAGCCGGGCGAGCGTGGATCGCAAGCGGTGCAGCGCCGCCGCCAGCTCAGGTTTGGGTGACGAACCTGTACCCGATGCCACGTACGGTTTCGATCCAACCGGGTTCCTTCAACGCGCGGCGAAGCTCATACGCAGCCTGCTCGACGCTGTGCTCGAAGCCCTTGAAATTGTTGCCCCACACGTGCTCGAGCAGGTCAGCCCGCGTCACCACATCGCCCTCGTGTGCCGCGAGCAGCTCAAGCATCAGCATCGGCCTCCGCTCGAGCTTCAGAGGCTTTGATTCGAGAAAGGCAAGACCCTTCGCGGAATCAATTCGCAAACGACCACGCACCATGACCCGATCGCCCCTTGCCCGCTCGCGCAACGCGCCGCGCACACGCGCCAGCAACACCTCACGATCGGTTCCCTTGACGATGTAGTCGGTCGCTCCGCGCTCGATTCCGATCACCTGGTCGCTCGGCGAATGCCGGGCGCCCGTGAGAATGATCACGGGAAACGCGACGCGATCCGCGCCCGAGCGCAGCTCATCCAGTACCTCGGGCGCCTGCATGTCCGGCATCTCGTAGTCGAGCAGCATCAGGTCTGGCGTATTGGAGCGTGCGCGCGCAACCGCTTCGGTGCCGCTGCGTGCGACCTCGACCGAGTATCCGGCGCGGCGCAGCAGCTCGGCGGTGAGCTCCGCCGTGCGAGGCTCGTCGTCCACGACAAGCAGTTTCGCGGTCACGCCGCCATCCCCGATCGCAATTATCGATAGTTCAGCGTTTCTTGAGGAAATGCTGAACCTCCGCTGAGGCTCCCTTCGACAGGCGCCCATAACCTCTCGACATGGGCCAGCTTCCAGACCTCCAAGAAGCCAGGCGCCGGCTGGGACTGGCCCTAGAAGCCCTGCCCCACGACCGCTGGGTGCTTGGCTATCTGCGAGGTGGATTGCTGCAGCCGATCGCGGCGTCGGAGATAGGGCCCCGCTTTCTGCAAAGCCGCCCCCTCTTGCCACTGTCCCGACGGGCCCTCTTTGAAAAGAGGCCCGTCGTTGTGAACTCCGTGATCGAGAATCCGAATCCCTCCAACGGTTATGACTGGGAGCTCGACTGGCCGGCTGTCCTCTACGCGCCGGTCGGCGAGATCGGTCAGCGGCCCGTCGGTTTGCTCACAGTCGGCTGCCGTCGCGACCACTGGTACACGGACGCGGACATCAATTACGCAGGAAGCCTTGGCGCCACGCTCGCGCCAATGGTCGAAGCCCTTCGGCGGCCGATGAGCCGCCTCGGCGACCTGGAGACGCAAGTAATGCAGCTGCTGAGCTACGGCCTGTCCGAGCCCGAGATCGCGCGCGCGATCAAAGTTCCCGAGCGCCGCGCAAGGACGATCGCGGATGAAGTCGCACGCAAGCTACGGATCGTCAGCCTCGAGGTCGCTCTTTCCTTTCCTGAGGTGCCGGTGCGCCAGCGGGAGATCCGGCTGTGACCTGGTAGCGCTTAGGTCGGGCCGAAAAGAAAGACTGTCGTGCCGCGACCCTCGGTGCTGACGACCTCCAGCCGCCCGCCGATGCCCGCCGCTCGCTCCCGCATCCCAACGAGCCCGTAGCCACCCAGCGGGGTCGACCTGAATCCGCGTCCTTCGTCGGCCACCTCGATCATGAAAGGCCGGGCAGCGAAGGCCATCTTCACCCTGCAGATGGATGAACCGGAGTGGCGCCTCACATTTGTGAGCGCTTCGCGCACCACCTGGTACACCACCTCGCGCTGCTGCGGCGGCAGCATGTCTTCGGTTCCGTTGCTCGAGATCTCGACTCGGATCGAGTAGAGGCGCGCAAACTCATCGGCCTGCATGCGCAAGTCGCGCATCAACCCTTCTGGTCCGATAGGTCGGGGCCTCAGCTCCGCCAGCGTCTCGCGGACCTGCTTGAGCATCCGTTCCAGAATCCCGAACACATTGCCGAGCATCTCGTCAGACGTGCCCGCCTTCCCAAAACCCGGGTGGCCCTCGATGTAAGTCTTGAAAAGCGAAATCGCCCCCGCAAGGTCGGTGGCGATGCCGTCATGAAGCTCCCTGGCGATGCGAGCGCGCTCTCGATCGACGGCGTCTTCGGCGGCTTGCCTGGCCGCCGTGTGCGCCGCCGCCGCCGCCGATTCGGGAGAGTCCTCTATCGGCCGCACCTCTTTCATCGCGCCGCCATCCTGCTCCGGTAGGACCCCAGCAGGGCAAGGACCAGCGGGTGACGCAGCCACCGCAGGACCCGCCCGTAGGGCTGCCACAGGGCCTTGGTTTCTTCGATAGCGCGTCGAAGCTTCTCCACGTCGGCCTCGATCTCAGCCCGCTGGCTTGCGAGGCGCTGGCTGAGCGCCTGCATGCGCCGGCCCATCGCCAATCCCCACACCGCCATCAGCGTGAGCTCGACGAAGATCGCGATCACGGCGGCCACAAGCAGCCAGATGCCGATCGTGCCCAGCATGGTCGGCGTCACTCCTTGGCGTCGCCCTCCTCGAGCGCCGCCACCGGAGAGATCGCCACCACCGGGTCGTCCGGAGCCAGGCGCATCACGGTCACGCCCTGGGTCTGCCGGCCGATCCGCGAGATGGCTCCAACCCGCGTGCGCAAAACCATGCCGCTCGCGCTGATGATCAGAACCTCCTCCTCCGGATCGCTGACCACGCGCATCGCGGCCAGCTTGCCGACCCGATCCGTCACCTTGAGCGTGAACACACCCTGGCCTGCGCGATGGTGCATCGGATATTCATCCACCGGCGTGCGTTTGCCATATCCACGCTCGGTGATCACGAGAACGTCGCCGCCAGGCGCGCCTGTGGCGCTTCCAACCACGGTGTCGCCTTTGCCGAGCTTGATGCCGATCACACCTTGTGTGTCGCGACCCATCGCGCGTACTTCCTTCTCGCTGAACCGGATCGCCTTGCCGAGGGCGGTGGCGATGATGATGTCATCGGAGCCGGTGGTCGGAGTCACCCAGTTGAGCTCGTCGCCCTCCTGGAGGTTGATCGCGATCAATCCGTTGCGGCGAACGTTCGCGTACTCGGCAAGCGCCGTCTTCTTTATATATCCGTTCTTGGTCACCATCAGCATGTAGTGCGCCTCGGTTTCAGACTCGGGGCGAACGAACACGGCGCTGATGCGCTCGTTCGGACCGATGTCGATGAGGTTGTTGACGGGCATGCCTTTCGCCTGCCGCTCGCGCTCGGGCACCTCGTGCACGCGAAGCTGGAAGACCCGGCCGCTCTGCGTGAAGAACAGCATCGACGCATGCGTATGGGTGGTCAGAAGATGCTCCGCGTAGTCCTCCTCTCGAGTGCCGCTGGGCGCGTCGCTGCCCGCGGTCGGACGTGCACCCTTCAGGCCAACGCCTCCCCGCTTCTGCGCCCGAAATACACGCAGCGGTTGACGCTTCACGTAGCCGCGATGGGTGAGGGTGACAACGACCTCCTCTTTGGGGACGAGGTCTTCCGCCGACAGCTCATTCGGTTCCTGGTCTGTGATCTCGGTGCGGCGGTCGTCGCCGTATTTCTTCGTGAGGTCGTCCATCTCTTCTTTGATGAGCATCCGGACCTTCTGGTCGCTGGCGAGGACGCTCTCGAGGTAGGCGATGGTCTTGATGACCTGCTCGTACTCCTCATCGATCTTGCCACGCTCCAGCTTGGTGAGCCGCCCCAGCGTGAGGGCCAATACGGCCCTTGCCTGCCGGTCGGAAAGCCCGAACTTCGTCTGCAGCTGGGTCGCCGCCACCTCCGTGTCTGCGGCGGCGCGAATCGTCTTGATCACCTCATCCAGGTGGTCGAGGCAGATCTTCAGGCCTTCGAGGATGTGTGCGCGGTCCTGCGCCTTCTCGAGGTCGAACCGCGTGCGACGCAGGATGACTTCGCGGCGGTGGTCGATGAAAAGCTGCAGCGCCTGTTTCAGGCTCAGCACCACGGGCCGGCCGTCGACGATGGCGAGCATGATCACGCCGAACGTCTGCTGGAGCGACGTGTGCTTGTACAGGTTGTTGAGGACCGAGAAGACCTGCGCCTCGCGCTTCAGCTCAATGACGATGCGCATGCCCTGGCGGTCGGATTCGTCGCGCAGGTCGGCGATCCCTTCGAGCTTCCTATCCGAAACCAGCTCGGCGATCTTCGCCACCAGCGAGGCTTTGTTGACCGCGTAGGGCAGCTCGTCGATGATGATCCGCTCACGGCCGTTGGGCGCCTGTTCAAACGTGTGGCGGGCGCGAACGATGATGCGACCATGGCCGGTCGAATATGCGGCCTTGATCCCGGCCGTGCCCATGACCAGCCCGCCCGTCGGAAAGTCTGGCCCTTTGATAAAAGCCAGCAGGTCCTCGCCGGTCGCCTCGGGATTATCGACAAGGTGCTTCACGCCGGCCGTGACCTCGCGCAGGTTGTGCGGAGGTATGTTGGTGGTCATTCCGACGGCGATGCCGGTCGTGCCGTTGATCAGCAGGTTGGGCACGCGCGCCGGCAACACCACCGGCTCCTCCTCCTGACCGTCGTAGTTCGGCTTCATGTCGACGGTCTGCTTCTCGATGTCCGCCATCAGCTCGCCGGTCATGGCCGAGAGCTTCGCTTCGGTGTACCGCATCGCCGCCGGCGGATCGCCGTCGACGCTGCCAAAGTTCCCCTGGCCGTCGATCAGGGGATAACGAAGCGAAAATGGCTGGGCCATCCGCACGAGCGCGTCGTAAACCGCGTCGTTGCTGTGCGGGTGGTACAGCTTCAAGACGTCGCCCACGAATGCGGCGCTCTTCCTGTGCCGGCTGCCGGCCGTCGCCCCTGCCTGGTGCATTGCGTACAGAATTCGGCGCTGCACCGGCTTCAGCCCATCACGGACGTCGGGCAGTGCCCGCGCGATGATGACGGACATCGCGTACTCCATGTAGGAGGTCTGCATCTCCTCCTGGAGGCTGCGCATCAGAACGGTTCCGGCAGTGCTTTCGTCGGTCAATCTATTCCTCGTACTTCTTCAGGACCACGACTGCGTTGTGCCCGCCGAAGCCGAAACCGTTGGAGATGGCAACGCGCACATCCTTGCGGCGAGCCACATTGGGCACATAGTCGAGGTCGCATTCCGGGTCTGGATTGTCGTAGTTGATCGTCGGGTGGATGAGGCCGCGATTGATGGTCAGCAGAGTCGCGATCGCCTCCACCGCGCCGGCTGCGCCGAGCAGGTGGCCGATCATCGACTTGGTGCTGCTGATCGCCACTTTGTAGGCGTCGTCGCCGAGCGCGAGCTTCAGCGCCTTTGTCTCGCCGGCATCGTTGAGCTGGGTCGACGTGCCGTGCGCGTTGACGTAGTCGAGGTCCTTCGGCTCGATCCCCGCGTCCTTCAATGCGAGCTTGATGGCCTGGGCGGGCGCTTCGCCGGTCTCGTCTGGGGCCACCTGGTGGAATGCATCGCACGTGAGCGCGAAGCCCAGCACCTCGCCGTAGATCCGCGCCCCGCGGTTGATGGCGTGATCGATCGACTCCAGCACCAATGTTCCAGCGCCTTCGCCGGGCACGAACCCGTCGCGATCGCGATCGAAGGGCCGGCTTGCCTTTTCGGGCGCGTCGTTGCGCGTGGAGAGCGCACGAATGGCGTTGAACGACGAGATGCCGACCTCACACAGCGAGGCCTCCGTTCCGCCGGCCAGCATGACGTCCGCATCGCCGTGCTGGATGATCCTGGTGGCGTCTCCCAGCGTATGCGTAGACGCCGCGCACGCCGTGGTCACCGTCGTGTTGGGACCCCGAAGATGGAACGCCATGGCCACGGATGCCGCCGCCATGTTGGGGATGATCATCGGCGCGTAGAGAGGATTCAAGCGGCCTTTGGTCGCATATGAAATGGCGCCACCCGTCATCTCGATGAACCCGCCGATTCCCGTCCCCATGTCGACTCCGACGCGAAAGTCGTCTTCTTTGGCAAGGTCGAGGCCGGAGTCCGCAAGAGCCATCGACGACGCCGCCACCGCCATCTGCGAGAAACGGGCCATGCGCTGCGCGGCCTTGCGCTCCATGTACCGGGTCGGGTCGAATCCATGCACCTCGCAGGCGAACTTCGTCGTGAGCTTCTCGGTCGCGTACGACCCCTCGACCAGGCGGGCGGTGCTGCGGCCTTCGATGAGCCCGTCCCAGTACTCATCGAGGGATTTACCGAGGGGGTTCACCGTCCCCATCCCGGTGACGACGACGCGAACGCGCCCATTCTTACTATTCACTTCCCTACCTCAGCCCGAATCTTACGCACGAGTTGATTTTCGACGGCTTCCTTGGTCACCCGGATGGCGTTCTTGATCGCGCGAGCGTCCGACCTCCCATGCGCCACCACTGCCACCCCATCGATTCCGAGCAGGGGCGCGCCGCCGAACTCCCGCCAGTCAATGCTGCCGCGAAGCCGCTGGACACCATCACGGATCAGCGCGCCGCCGACTTTGCCTTGGAACGTGCGCGGGATCTCCTCGCGCAAGCTCCGGAAGAGAAAATCCGCGGTCGCCTCGGCCATCTTGATGGCGATGTTGCCGACGAATCCGTCGGCGACGATCACATCGGCCTTGCCGGAATACAGGTCCTTCGGCTCGACATTGCCGACGAACCCGGGCATCGTGCCCTTCAGGCGGCGCGCCGTCTCTTTGACGAGCTCGTCGCCTTTTCCTTCCTCCTCGCCATTGCTGAGCAGGCCCACCCGCGGGTCGGGTCGACCCATCATCTCGCGCGCGTAAACCGCGCCCATGGTCGCGAACTGCACCATGTACTCGGGCTTGGAGTCGACGTTGGCCCCGACGTCGAGAAAATACGCGAACCCATTCGTGATGGGCACGATCGAACCCAACGCGGGACGCTCCACACCTCTGATGCGGCCCTGGATGAACAGCGCCGTGGCCATGATCGCGCCCGAGTTGCCGGCCGAGATCCAGCCATCAGCCCTCCCCTCTTTGCAGAAGCGTGCGCAGACGGCCATGGAAGAATCCGGTTTCGACCGCACCGCTTGCGCGGGGTGCTCGTCCATCGCGATGACCTGCGTGGAGGGGCATAGGGTCAGCCGCGGGTGTTGGTCGAGCATCGGCTGAATGACGGTCGGCGAACCGACGACAACAACCTCGATTCCGTATTCGACCGCCGCCTGCGAGGCCCCTTCAAGTACCTGCGCCGGCGCGTGGTCGCCGCCCATGGCGTCGACGGCTATTCGCATTGGTGAACGACCTCGTCAGATGTCGAGGTTGACGACGCTCTTGGCGTGCGCCTGAATGAACTTCTTGCGCGGCTCGACATCCGGGCCCATCAGCTTCTCGAAAGTCTCATTGACCGCGGCGACGTCCTCGACGTGGACCCGGAGGAGAACGCGGGTCTCCGGGTTCATGGTCGTCTCCCACAGCTCGTTGGCGTTCATCTCGCCGAGACCCTTCATGCGCGCGACTTCAGCGTTCTTGCCGAGCTGGCGCAGTGCTTTATCCCTCTCGGCCTCGGAATGACACCAGACGACCTGCTTGCCCTTGAAGACTTTGTAGAGCGGCGGCTGCGCCATGTAGAGGTAGCCCTTCTCGATGACGTCGGGGAAATAGCGGAAGAAGAATGTCAGCAGCAGAGTGCGGATGTGGCTTCCGTCCACATCGGCATCGGTCATCGTCACGATTTTGTGGTAGCGAAGCTTGTCGATGTTGAAGTTGTCACCGACCCCGGCACCCATCGCGGTGATGAGGTTGCGGATCTCCTCGAACGTGAGGACTTTGTCGAGGCGGGCTTTCTCGACGTTGAGGATCTTGCCTCGCAGAGGCAGGATGGCCTGCGTTCGCCGATCACGCCCGCCTTTGGCGGTGCCGCCGGCGGAATCGCCCTCGACGATGTAGAGCTCGCACAGCGCTGGGTCGCGCTCCGAGCAGTCGGCCAATTTGCCGGGCAGCGTGCTCGACTCGAGGAGGCTCTTCCGCTGCACCAGGTCGCGGGCCTTGCGCGCCGCCTCGCGAGCGCGTGCCGCGGTCAGCGACTTCTCGACGATGCGGCGACCCTCTGACGGGTTTTCCTCGAGGTACTGCGTCAGTCCTTCGGTCAGCGCGATGGACACGTGACCCTGCACCTCGGCGTTGCCGAGCTTGCCCTTGGTCTGGCCTTCGAACTGAGGTTCGAGGACCTTCACGCTGATCACCGCCGTGAGGCCTTCGCGGACGTCCTCGCCAGTCAGGTTGGGATCGGACTCTTTGAGGATGCCTGCCTTGCGCGCGTAGCGGTTGAGAACGTTCGTCAGCGCCGACCGAAAGCCAGTCAGGTGGCTGCCGCCCTCAATGGTGTGGATGGTGTTGGCGAAAGCCAGGACGTTCTCGACGAAAGTCTCGTTGTACTGCAGCGCGATCTCGACCTGCGTCCCTTCGACCTCGCGGTCGACATAGAACGGCATGTGGTTGACGACCGCCTTGTCGCGGTTGAGCGCGCGGACGAACGAGACGATGCCACCTTCGAAATAGAAGGTATTGGTGAACCCGAGGCTCTCGTCCGCCAAGGCGATCTCCAGCCGCTTGTTCAGGTAAGCCATCTCGCGCAGTCGGTGCTGGATGACTTCGCGGTCGAACTTGGTGTCCGGGAAGATCTGCGGATCGGGCCAGAACCGCACGATGGTGCCCGTGCGATCGGTCTTGCCGACGACCTTGACGCCGCCTTTGGGCACGCCACGCGCGAACTCCTGGTGGTGAATCTTTCCGCTCCGGTGCACCCACACCTGCAGGCGCTCGCTGAGGAAGTTGACCGCCGACACCCCGACCCCATGCAAGCCCGACGAGACCTTGTAGCCACCCCCGCCGAACTTGCCGCCGGCGTTGAGTCGTGTGAGAACAAGCTCGAGGGCAGAGAGCCCCTCTTTCTTGTGGATGTCGACCGGGATGCCGCGACCGTTGTCGTCGACCTGGACGCTGCCGTCCGCGAAAAGGGTGACGACGATCCTGGTTGCGTACCCCGCCAGCGCCTCGTCAACGGCGTTGTCGACGACCTCGTAGACCAGGTGATGCAGGCCTTCCGTGGTCGTCGATCCGATGTACATGCTCGGACGCCGCCTGACATGCTCCCGGCCCTCGAGGACCTGGATCTGCTCGGCGGTGTACGCCACGTCGGCGCCTAAAGGCTGGGGCCTGCGACTACGCACAGCGAGGGGCTTTTTGGCCTTGCTCACCGGTATTTCAGCCCTCCCAGCCTGGAGAACTTGTGGGGATCAACTGGGCAGAGTCTCAGGACCCTAATTTTACCGGATTTCGAGTTCGAAAATGGCCTCAGGGAGGCCCTTAACAGGCCTGATTTTGATCTGGTTTCCAGCGCAGGATGGGGTCCTCGCTCTGGCCCTGTAGATAGGCGTTGATTCGCCGTGCCGTGGCCACCTCGTCCAGACGGCCGACAGGCAGGCCGTGGGGGGCGTGATGCAGCTTTTCCGGCTCCTCTTTTGCCTCGCGCACGATGTCCGCAATCGCCGCTGCGAAGGCGTCGAGCGTCGGCTTGCTCTCGGTCTCGGTGGGTTCGACCATGATCGCCTCGGGAACGACTAAGGGGAAGTAGATCGTGGGGGCATAGAAGTCGCGTTCGAGAAGGCCCTTGGCCACGTCGAGCGCCTTGATGCCGTTGGGGGCCAGGTTGCGGGCGCTCGCCACGAACTCGTGCATGCACGGGCCATCGTGTGGCATTTCGAGAAGCCCCTCGACGCGCTTCCGGAGGTAGTTGGCCGACAGCACGGCGTCCATCGAGGCCTGCGTCAGCCCGTCCCCGCCCATGGCGACGATGTACGTGTACGCGCGCACGAGCATCCCGAAGTTGCCGTAAAAGCTGCGCACCCTGCCGATCGACTGCGGCCGCTTGAAGTCGAGCTTGAGATGGCCGTTCATGCGTTCAACCGTTGGCGTCGGCAGGAACGGAACCAGTTCCGTCTTCACGCCCACCGGGCCGGCGCCCGGCCCGCCCCCGCCATGGGGTGTGGTGAAGGTCTTGTGCAGGTTCATGTGGACGGCGTCGAAACCCATGTCGCCGGGCCGGCAGACGCCCATGAAGGCGTTGAGATTGGCGCCGTCGTAGTAGAGCATGGCTCCAGTGTTGTGCACCAACTCGGCTATATCCAGTATGTCTCGCTCAAAAAGCCCCAAGGTATTGGGGTTGGTCAGCATCAGGGCTGCGACCCTGCTCGACAGCTTCGACTCGAGGTCGGCCAGGCTGATGCGCCCGTCAGGGGCGGAAGCCACCTCCACGACCTGGAATCCGCTGAGTGCGGCGCTGGCCGGATTCGTCCCATGGGCTGAGTCGGGGACGAGGACCTCGGTCCGGGCTTCGCCGCGAGAGCGGTGGTAGGCCTGGATCATGCGTAGCGCGGTCCACTCCCCGTGGGCGCCCGCAGCGGGCTGCAGGGTGACTCGATCGACTCCGACCACGGCGCACAGTGCCTGCTCGAGACGCCACATCAGCTCCAGCGCGCCCTGGACGGTGTCCTCCTCCTGGTATGGGTGGAGGGCGGAAAACCCGGGCAGAGCCGCCGCCGCTTCGTTGGCGACCGGGTTGTACTTCATGGTGCAGCTGCCCAATGGATAGAACTGCTCGCTGATCGAGTAGTTCATCGATGCGAGCCTGCTGTAGTGGCGCATGACTTCGGGCTCGCTCAGCCTCGGCAATGTGGGCGGCCGAGAGCGCAGAAGCTCTTTGGGGAGGACTTCCTCGATCTCCGAAGCGACGACATCCGCGTCCGGCAAGCGTGGCCCATGGACGTTGGGCCGGCTCTTTTCGAAGCTGAGCGGCTCGGTCATCAGCTCAGCGCCTCGACGAGCTCGTCGATAGCGTGGGCATCGTTGACCTCTGTGCATGTGAAGGTGAGCACCCCGTTGAGCTCGCGGAACCAGCGATGCACGTCCAGGCCGCCCAGGATTCCCTTGCGCGCCAGCTTGCGATTCACCGCGGCCGCTTTCGGCACGCGAATCGGGAACTCGTTCAGGTACCGCCGTTCAGGAAACGCGAGCTCCCAACCCGGCAATTTGGCGAGCCGGTCCGCCAACGCGTGGGCGCGCTTGAAGCTGACCTCGGCGATCTGGCGCATACCTTCGGCGCCCATGTAGGTCATGTAGACGCTTGCCGCCAGTGCGCACAGCGAGTGGTTGGTGCAGATGTTGGAGGTCGCCTTCTCGCGCCGGATGTGCTGCTCGCGGGCGGTGAGCGTGAGAACAAAGCCCCGGCGTCCCTCCGCGTCGTGCGAGGTGCCGATCAACCGGCCCGGCAGGCGGCGGACCAACTCTTTGCGGCAGGCGACGAAACCGACGTGGGGCCCGCCGTAACTGGGGCTGAGGCCAAGCTGCTGCCCCTCACCGACCGCGATGTCCGCGCCATATTCGCCTGGCGGAGCCAGGATCGCGAGGCTGATCGGGTCGACACACGCAATCGCAAGCGCGCCAGCTTCGTGCGCGCGTCGGGTCAGATCAGGCGCATCGACCAGAAGGCCCAGGAAGTCGGGCTGCTGAAAGATCACGGCCGCGGTTTTGGCCGTCGGCTCGGAGCCCTTCTTGACTTTGATGCCCCGACCTTCACCGAAGCCGCGCAACACTTCGACATATTCGGGATGCAGGTAATCGGCGACGAGGACCTCGTTGCGACCGGTGTGGACGTGCGCCATCATCGCGGCCTCGGCAACCGCGGTGGCGCCGTCGTACAGCGAGGCGTTGGCGACGTCGAGCGCGGTGAGCTCGGCGATGAGTGTCTGGAATTCATATATCGCCTGCAAGGTGCCTTGGCTCGCCTCCGGTTGGTAGGGCGTGTAGGCGGTGTAGAACTCGGGTTTGGACGTCACTGCCGCGACCGCGGCCGGAATGAAGCGCCGATAGACACCGCCGCCACGAAAGGTGAGGCGGTCCGGATAAGCGCGGTTGCGGGCGGCCAGCGAGGAGATTTGTGCCATCGTCTCGAACTCGGAGAGGCCGTTTGGAAGCTCCAGCCTGGGGATGCGCAGCGACTGCGGGATGTCGACCAAAAGTCCTTCCATGGACTCGACCCCGATCGCGGCCAGCATCTCGGCGCGCTCTTCTGGGGAATGGACGAGATAGGGCAATCTAGGCGCCTGGCTCCGCGAACTTCTTGTAGGCGTCCTCGTCCATAAGGTCCATGGGCAGCTCGCCGCTCAAGTCGAGCTTCAGGATCCAGCCGTCGCCGTAGGGATCGGAGTTGATGAGCTCGGGCTTGCCGGCCAGCTTGTCGTTGACCGCGGCCACGCGGCCCGAGACCGGAGCGTAGAGGTCGCTTGCCGCCTTGACCGACTCGACGACGCCGAAGCTTTCACCCGCTTCGAGCTTCCGCCCTGGATTCGGCAGCTCGAGGAAGACGACGTCGCCGAGCTGCGATTGGGCGAAGTCGGTGATGCCGACTGTGGCGCTCTTGCCTTCGACGGTCAGCCATTCATGGCTCTTGGTGTACAGCCGGCCCGCCATCCGCTCCCTCCTCGTGAACGCTGCCGCGACTAGGACTTCGCCGGCGCGGCAGCCGATCGCGCCGAGCCACGGTAGAAAGGCAGCTGCACGACCTCGGCTGAGGCTTCGCGTCCGCGAACGTCGACGGCAGCCGTTTCCCCGACTCGCAATGATGCGACTTCCACCATCGCGAGCGCGATCGGGTGGCCGAGGAAAAAAGAGTGAGTGCCGCTCGTGACTGAGCCGACGGCCCGTCCGTGGCTGCTGACGGACGCCCCGTGTCGGGCGATGTCGCCCGCCGACGTCTGCAGGCCGACCAGGGACCGTTTGGCCCCATCCGCTTTGACGCGCACCAGCGCGTCGCGCCCGATGAATGCGCCCTTTTCGAGTCGAACGGTCCAACCAAGACCTGCCTCGTATGGGTTCACGGTCGTATCCATGTCATTGCCGTAAAGGCGCAGCGCGGCCTCGAGGCGGGTGGCATCGCGTGCTCCAAGCCCAGCGGGTAGGGCACCCGCGTGCGCGCTCTTTTCGAGTATCGCGTCCCATACTCGCTCCACCTGATCGGCTGAGACGAATATCTCGAAGCCATCTTCACCCGTGTATCCCGTGCGAGAGACGAGCGAGTCGACACCCGCCACGACGCTTGGTCGAAAGCCGAAATACGGCAGGTCGTCGAGGCGGTCGGCGGGCGTGAGCTCCTCCGCCCTCGGACCCTGAAACGCAATCAGCGCCAGCTCGAATGTGCGGTCCTCGATTTCGACGCCGGCAGGCGCACGGGTGCGCATCCAGTCCAGATCCTGTTCGCGATTGGCGGCATTGACCACGACGAAGAAGCCCTCCTCACCCCAGTAGACGACCAGGTCGTCGAGGATGCCGCCGGCTTCGTTGCACATGAGGTTGTACTGGGCACGCCCATAGCCGATCCGTGACAGGTCGTTCGTGAGCAGGCCTTGCAGGAATTCGAAGCTGCCATCGCCCGTGACCCTGAATCGGCCCATATGCGAGATGTCGAACAAGCCCGCGACCTGGCGAACTGCCAGGTGCTCGTCACGAATCGATGTGTACTGCTGTGGCAGCTCCCAACCGCCAAAGTCCACCATGCGTCCACCGAGCGCGACGTGGCGTTTGTAGAGAGGTGTCCTCAGCGCGGCGCTAGCCGTCAAGGTCGCCGGGCTCGTCGTCATCGTCGTCGAGGTCGATCGCTTCAGGGTCGATCAGAGCGAGCATCTCTTCGTCGTACCGGCGACGCGCGTCAGCGACCACGCTGGCGACGTAAAGCGTGCGGTCGACTGTCCACTCGAGCTTCTCCGCGAGCTCCGCGGCAGTCGGGTCGCGGTGAAGCTCCCGTTTCATCACGAGCTCTGCGCGCTCGTAGTCGGTGGCAGCGGCAACGAGGAGTTCGCCTTCCCGGACCGCGGCGGCTTCGGCCGCGATGGCGGCGTCCATCTGTGCGGCAATGCGAGCCTCGGCGAATTGCGCGAAGTCGGACTCCCCACTTTCGGCATATGTCCGCACCGCTTCGAGGAGGCCGATCGAGCCCTCCTGGACCAGGTCCGAAACCGACATGCCTTGCTCACCTCGTGTCGCCGCCAGGCGCACGACGCGTTCCAGGTGCGCCGCCACGAGGCGGTCCTGGCTGGCGCGATCACCCAGACCAGCACGCTGGAGCAGCCTCGCCTCGTCGCCGGGTGTCAGGCCTCCCGCGGAACGAGCGCTCCGCATCAGAGCATCCAGCTCAGCCGCGGCGTCGCCGTCGTCGGTCGGGCGCTCGGGTTGGCGTGGTGAGAAAGCCATCCTGGCGATTCTACGACTGCCTGAAACCCCTACTCCCGACCGTGGCCCGGCAGGCGAATGTTCCACGTTTTACACCGCTGGCCAACGAGCGGCCTATGCTCAAAACATGCGCATCCGCCACTTGCTGGGAGCAGGGGTGGCTGCCCTTGCGATCGCCGTCCTGCCGTCGACTTCAAGTGCCGCGACGACGCCTCACGTCGAGCAGGCCGATCTCAACGGCGACATCAACAACATCATGGCCGCCTATATCTCAGCCTCCGTTTCACGCGCTGAGGCCGACCACGCCGACGCCCTGCTGGTTGTGATCAATACACCGGGCGGCATCTCGACTTCGATGGACGACATTGTGACCAACCTGCTGAACTCGAAGGTCCCGGTCATCGCCTTCGTTTACCCAAGCGGTGCGCGCGCGGCATCGGCCGGGCTCTTCGTCGCCCAGGCGGCCGACGTCCTGGCGATGGCGCCGGGCACCAACATCGGCTCGGCGCATCCGATCCAGGCGACCGGCGCGGATATTGGCGGAGACCTCGGCAAGAAGGTGCTCAACGACGCGGTGACGAGGGTTCGCAACCTGGCGTCGATGCACGGACGCAATGCGGATTGGGCCGAGGATGCGGTGCGCAACAGCGTGAACATCAACGCCGAGCAAGCCGTCCAGCTCCACGTCGCCGACCTGGAGTCGTCTGATCCAGCTTCGCTGCTGAATGCAATCGACGGACGGACGGTGCAGCGGGTCGGTGGCTCACTCACGATCCACACCGCCAGCGCGCAGATTCAGGACTTTCCGATGCCCTTCTGGATGATCTTCCTGAATGCGCTGATCGATCCCACGGTTGCCGCGCTTCTGATCCTGCTCGCGGCCTACGGCATCATCACCGAGCTCTCGACTCCGGGCGCAATCCTCCCTGGCGTTGTCGGCGGAATCGCCGCCATTCTCGCCATCGTCTCCTTGGCCAACCTACCTGTGAACCTCGCCGGAGCGCTGCTGTTGTTGTTGGCGCTGGTGCTTTTCATCGCCGATCTCAACGCCAACAGCCACGGCATCCTCAGCGCCGGAGGAGTCGTAGCGCTGCTGCTGGGGATGGCGTTTCTCATCAACACCGGGCCGATCGGGCTCGGCGTCAATCCACTCGCCGCCGTCATCGCGGCCGCGGTGACGACTGGATTCTTCGTCTTCTTCATTCGCAAGGTTTGGATCGCGCGCCGCCGTCCGGTCACCACGGGATCCGAGGCGCTGCTGGGCGCAAAGGGTGAGGCGCGCGAGGAGCTGGCCCCGGAAGGACTAGTCTTTGTCCGCGGCGCGCTCTGGAAAGCCGTCGCTGCGAACGGCCCGATTCACCTGGGAACCCCAGTGCGCGTGGTGGGTCGCAAGGGTCTGCAGCTGCAAGTTGTGGCCGGCGATACCGGACCGAAGAAGGAGGACGCGTAATGGACATCACCACGCTGGTCGTCGTCGGTGTGGTCGTCGTGCTGGCGCTCATCATCGTGTTCTCGAGCCTCCGTATCGCCAATGAATACGAGCGTGGCGTTGTGTTTCGCCTTGGCCGGCTCATCGCGCTCAAGGGGCCCGGCCTGTTTTTCATCATTCCTTTCGGAGTCGACCGGCTCGTCAAGATCGACCTGCGCGTCATCACGCTGGAGGTACCGCCGCAGGAGGTGATCACCAACGACAACGTGACCGCGAAAGTAAACGCGGTCATCTATTTCCAGGTCGTCGATGCTCAAAGAGCCGTGACGCAGGTCCTCAATTACATCAACGCCACGTCGCAGATTGCGCAGACGACACTGCGCGCCGCGTTGGGACAGGCCACGCTCGACGACCTGCTGGCCAACCGCGAGAAGATCAATCAGAACCTGCAAAAGATCATCGACGAGCAGACGGAGCCCTGGGGAATCAAGGTCGCGGTGGTCGAGATCAAGGACGTCGAGCTGCCGTCGACGATGCAGAGGGCGATGGCAAAGCAGGCGGAAGCAGAGCGGGAAAAGCGCGCCAAGATCATCAACGCAGACGGAGAGTTTCAGGCCTCACAGACGCTGGCCAACGCGGCCCAGATCATCTCGACTCAACAAGGAGCCCTTCAGCTTCGCTTCCTGCAAACCCTGGTCGAGATCGGCACCGAGAAGAACACGACGATCGTGCTCCCGATCCCGATCGAGCTCTTCAAGCCGATCCTCGAGGCCACGACCTCGAGGCCGGCGGCTCCCGGGCCGACCACGCAGGCTCCGGCGCTGAATCCAACGACTCCAAAGCCAGGCTGATCGCGCCCTGACCCTCGACGCCGCGGGCGCGTTCGTCTCGCTACTCCTGCCGCTGCCGTTGATAGTCACCGCCAACGCTGTGGCGAAGCACTCGTGGGCGAGCCAGGCAACCGGAATCCTGGCCGGCGTGACTTCGGGCGCGACGTTTCTCCTCGGCGCCGTCTACTTCGCCGGCGTCCTCGGACCTCCAGCCAACGGAGCCGCGGGCTCGGCGATCGGTGCCGGCATCATGATCACTGCCGTCGTCGCGGCTGTATTGACATCCCATCCGACCCGCGGACGCGTTGCGCGGATCCTGAACCTGGATCCCGACAACCCGGTCCACGGTCTCGCATTGGTCCTGGCAGTGATTCTGTTCGGCTCTCAGGTCACGCTTGTCGCTTTCACGGATGTGCTGGCCGCCGACCGATCCCAACCACCGCTGACCGTTCTGGATCTCTTCGCGCAGGAAGTCCCGTTTTTGATCATTGCCCTCGCCGGCGTGGGGCTTTACATCCGTAGGGACGGAGCGCAGACAGCGGCCCGCCTTGGCGTGGTCAGGCCGCCGTGGTGGCAGATGGCGATGGCGCTCGCGGCAGCTGGTGCTTTTTTCGCATTCGGCCAGGGGGTCGATTCGTTGAGCCACACCTTTACGCCGGGAGTCGCACACAACGTCGACATCACGACGCAACACGTGTTCGGGGGATTGGGGACTCCGGTTGGAATCGCCGCTATCGCTCTGCTGCCCGCCATCTGCGAAGAGATCCTGTTCCGAGGCGCTCTGCAGCCGCGCCTTGGGCTGGTCGTCACCGCCTTGTTGTTCACATCGATCCACACGCAATACAGCATCTCGTTCGATACGTTTGCGGTTTTCGTGCTTGCGCTGGGCCTCGGCCTGCTTCGCAAGTACACCAACACCACGACCACGATTGTTTGCCACGCGACTTACAACCTCGTCGTGGGCATAGGCATCGCAAGCCAGTTCTTGGGTTTTGCCGTCGCTCTGGAGCTGGCGCTTGTCGCGCTGACTGCATTCGCGCTGTGGTCTTATCGCCGGCGCAACCCCGCGACGACAACTTCATGAGAGACCAGGTCTTAACGGGCTGGGTTGCGGGGTTGAGATCGACCGTCTAGCTTGGCGGGTAAGGTGCGAGGCGGGGGAGGGGCCGCACCGGGAGAGGGAGGGCCCCAAAAAGGATGTGGGCCGGGCGCTCGGCGCTCTTAACACCTGGCGTAGTCAGCCGCTGAACTCTGGGCTACAATCGCCCGGTATGGCCCCAGATATAGCATTAGCGCCTAGCTCCGACCCCAAGATGTTGGCTGGTGCCCGAACAACAGTCCTCGCCATTGTCAACCAGAAAGGGGGCGTCGGCAAGACCACAACGGCCATCAACCTCGGCGCCGCGCTGGCCGAGCTGGGCCATCCCGTGCTGCTCATCGATCTCGACCCGCAGGCCAATTCCACCTCCGGCCTGGGACTCGATCCAGCGCGGGCGCGCGCCACCGTCTATCAGCTCCTGGCGGGCGAGTCAGAGCTGGCCGAGGTGATGGTGGAGACGGCTGTGCCGATGCTGAGCTTGGTGCCGTCACACATCGACCTGGCCGGCGCCGAGATCGAGCTTGCGTCGCTCGAGGAACGAGAAACACGTTTGAGCAAGGCCATCCAATCCGTGCCCGACGGAATCGAATGCGTGATCATCGACTGCCCGCCGTCCCTCGGGCTGCTCACGCTCAATGCCCTCACGGCCGCGACAAGCATGCTGATCCCCACGCAGTGCGAATACTTCGCCCTGGAAGGCTTGCGGCATCTTCTTTACACGCATCAGCTTGTGCGCTCGCGTCTCAACCCCAGGCTCGAAGTCGCCGGCATCCTCATGACGCAGTTCGACGGGCGCACCACTCTTTCCTGGGACGTCCTCGAAGAGGTGCGCCGCTCGCATCCGGCTTTTGTGTTGAAGACGCTCATCCCGCGCAACGTCCGCATCAGCGAGGCACCGAGCCACGGCAAGCCGGTGATCCAGTACGACCCGTCATCACGCGGCGCGGCCGCATATCGCGCCCTCGCAAAGGAGTTGTTGGAACGATGACCCCATCACGCTTGCGCGGCCTCGGCCGCGGGCTCAACGCGCTCATCCCGATGTCACGCGAGGGTGAGGCGATGGTGCCGCAGATGATCGCCGTCGATCAGATCCGGCCTTCGCATCAGCAGGTCCGCTCGCGTTTCGACGCCGAGCCGCTGGCTGAACTCGCCGAGTCGATCCGGCAGCACGGGGTGCTGCAGCCGCTCCTCGTTGTCCGCACGATCGACGGCTACGAGCTCATCGCGGGCGAGAGGCGATGGCGTGCGGCGCGGCTAGCCGGCCTCCAGTCGGTGCCCGCGGTCGTGCGCCATGACACCGGCCACGATGCGCAGCTCGTGCTTGGCCTGATCGAGAACCTACAACGCACAGACCTCGACCCCATCGAAGAAGCCCGCGGCCTCAAACGGCTCACCGAGGAGTTCGGGCTCACTCACGACGAGGTCGCACAACGGATCGGCAAGCATCGCGTGTCTGTCACGCAATCGCTCCGCCTGCTCGGCGGGTGCGCAGCCGTGCAGTCCTCGGTCGCAGCCGGCGCGATCTCCGCCGGCCACGCTCGCGCCCTGATCGCGCTGGAGAGCCAGGCCGCACAGGAGCACGGCCTCAAGGTCGTGATCGGAAAGCGGCTTTCGGTGCGGCAAACCGAGAACTGGGTGCGGACCTACAAGCCGCACAGATTGTCACGCAGCAGCGCCCCGTCCGAACTCCGCCGGCTGGCTGCGGCAGCCGAGTCGCAGCTCGGTGTCCCGGTGAAGATCACCGGCAGTCTCAAGCGGGGCACGATTGAGCTCCGGTACTCCAGTCAAGAAGAGCTAGAACGGGTCTGCGCTAAGCTCGTCTCCTAAAAATTAATGGCCGCCCCCCAACAGCCCGCAATCGCGGCGAATCAATCGCGCGCGTCGACCGGATCGTCGCTCTTACGCGAGCTCGCCGAGGTCGTCGTGCTCGCGATCATTCTTTATTTCGGCATCAGCTTCGCGGTGCAGACGGTGCACGTCGAAGGCCTGTCGATGTTCGCGACCCTCGACAACAACGACTACCTCATCGCCGACAAGATCGACTATCGACTCCATGCCCCACAGCGCGGCGACATCATCATCCTGCGCCCGCCCACAGACAACTCCAAGGACTTCATCAAGCGGATCATCGCGGTCCCGGGTGAACGCCTTCTCATCCGGGATTCGATCGTTTACATAAACGGCCATCGCCTTGTCGAGCCTTACCTGCCCGAGGCCTGGACCGCGAACACGTCATGGGACCAATGCGGCAACGCCGACGGCTGCGTCATGGCGTCGGACCAGTACTTCGTCATGGGCGACAACCGCAACCGATCCCAGGATTCACGCATTTTCGGGCCCATCGGCCGCGACCGCATCGATGGCCGCGCGTGGTTCCGCATCTGGCCGATAGACCATTTCGGCAACATTTACGCCCAGATGCCAATGCTCCAGAGCGGCTCGACCGCGGTGGGCTAGGACGTCTAGGCGCCGACCGCCGATCTGAAGGCCGCGTCCTTCGCGAACGGCCCGAGCACCGCCATCTGGATCGGAGCCCGCAACACCTCATTCGCGACGCGCCGCACCTCCTCCGCCGTGATCGCGTCCACCAGCGCCACCTCCTCCTCGATCGTCTTGATCGATCCGATCAGCAGCTGCTGGTAGGCGAGCCAGAACGAGACCCCATTCGTGCTCTCGAGCTCGAGCCGAAGCCGGCCTTTGGTGAACTCTTTCGCGCGCTCTAGCTCTTCCGCGGTGAGCTCCTGATCGCACAACGCATTCATCTCAGCGATCACAGCGTTGACGGCGGCGACCGCATTCTTTGGATCCACCCCCAGATAAACGCCGAGCAGGCCCGTGTCCCGATGTTTTTGCGTGAAGCTATGGACGTCGTAGGCAAGTCCAAGCCGTTCACGGATGTTCAGGAAGAGCCGCGAGCTCATGCCCTCGCCGAGCACCGTGTTGAGGAGATCAAGAGCAAAACGATCCGGATCCAGATAGCTCATCGCGCGCACTCCCAGGCAGATGTGCGCCTGCTCCGTCTTCCGCCGGCGCATCAGCACCCGTGGCGCGGGCAGGGGAGATGGCATCAGCGGCAACAGCAAACCGTTCGGGTTGGCGGGCAGCGTCAGTCGAGAACCAACCAGCTCCAGAAGACGAGCGTCATCAAACGCGCCGGCGGCTCCGATGACCAGGTTCGGCAGCCGGTAATGCGCGCTCGCGTACTCGAGGATGTCGTCTCGTGTCAGCCGCGCGACGGACTGCTCGGTGCCGGCGATGTCGCGCCCGAGCGGATGATCCGGCCACATGATCTCGTCGAACAGGTTCTGAACGAACTCTTGCGGCTGGTCCTGGTACATCCGCAGCTCTTCGAGGATCACCATCCGCTCGCGCTCGACGTCTGCCGGCGCCAGCTTGGAGTTGGACACGATGTCGGCCAACACATCCAGGCCGAGCTCCACATGCTCTGCCGGCACCCGCGTCCAGTAGGCGGTCAACTCTTTGTCGGTGGAGGCGTTGACGAACCCGCCGACACCTTCGATCGCGTCGGCGATCTCCTTCGACGTCGGCCGACGCTCAGTGCCCTTGAAGAAAAGGTGCTCGATGAAGTGCGACACCCCGGCGTGACGCTCGTCCTCGAGTCTCGAGCCGCCGCCAAACATGAAGACCAGGCTCGCCGATAGACGCTCGGGCATGGCCGCGGATACCAATTTCGCCCCGCCCGCCAGCCCATGAACTCGATGGAATGTCAAGGGATTTGCCAGTATAGGTGCGGACTTCAGGCCGTGGAGCGGTTCTCCCCGAGCGCGCCGAGCGCCGCATAAAGGGTCATAGCCACGAAATCCGCGGGCATTCCGTCGGACACAGCGTCGAGCGCCTCACCCAGATACTTGCGCACATTCGATCCCTGTTCGATCTCGGCCAGCTCGAGGCAGTCTCGTATCGCCTCGGCGATCTCTGTCGGTGTGATGTCCTCGTCACCCGCGCCATCGGCGACGGCGTTCACGAGCGCGATGGCTTTCCGGACACGCTCAGCCGCGGCCCGGCCGGGCATGGGCTCAGCTACCCGCGGGCTTGCGCGGTCCGACCACCACCCGGCGGTCCGGCTCTTCGCCGATGCTCGAGCTGCCGACGTCGGGATCGTCCTGCAGGGCGAGGTGAATCGCGCGGCGTTCGAATGCCTGCATGGCGTCGAGAGTGATGGCGTCGCCCGTCATCTTCACCTGGCGCGCAGCCCGCAGCGCGATCTCGCGCACCGTGTGCTCGCGGCGCTGGCGGTATCGCTCGACGTCGACGATCACACGCTCGCCTTCGGCCAGATGCTTCCCGACCATCACGTTGGTCACCGACTGCAGCGCCCGCAAAGTCTCGCCGCGCCACCCGATCAGCGCGCCCAGGTCGCGGCCGCTGATGTCGAGCGTGATCGGGTCGGTACCTGTGCGAACGGTGACCTGGGCTCGAACGCCCATGTGCTTGAGCAAACCTTCGACGAGCGACCGGGCAACGTCCGCCTTGCCATTGGTCGGCGAGCCGGCGGCTGCACCCAGCGATGGCGCGGTGTGGTCGAGGACGCTGACCTCGACGACCGTCTCCCCAGGTCCCTCGCTGATGACGCGCACGTCCACGTTGCGCCGGCTCTCGCCAAGCTCGATCAAAGCCGCGTCGACGGCTTCGTCGAGGGTTCGGCCGCGGCCTTCTGCTGACTTCATCGGACTGCCCCCACGACTTTGCTCACTTTTTCGGCCTCCTCGGCCTCGGTCCGTTCTGCGGCGCGGGCTTCAGGCTGGGCCTCGGTCCGCCGTCTTTGGGACCGCCCCCGCCCTTGGTCACGACCGCCTGTGCCGGCCCCCCTCCGCCCCGTTTCGGAAATAGGTTTCCGGTCCCGACGACGAAGTACTGCTGAATGATACTGACCAGGTTCCCGACAAACCAGTAGAGCCCCAGGCCGGCGGGAACCTGGAGCGCGAAGTAACCGATCATCAGCGGCGAAAGCCAGACCATCGTCCGCTGCATCTGCTGGGTCTGGAGCTCCTGCTCGGTCGGGTTGACCGGCGGAGGCTGCTGGAGCATCTTCGACTGCACGAAAGTGGTGATAGCCGCCAACAGCGGAAAGATCAGGAACTCCGGTGAAGGGATCGGCAGGCCCGTGAACAGCGTGTGCTGCATCGGGATGTCGTTGAGGTTGGGCACGAACAGGAACGGCTGGGGTGGATGGCCGGCCTTGGCGAAACCCTGGAACACGTAGTAGAGGGCCGTCAGGATCGGGATCTGGACGACCAGCGGCAGGCAGCCAACAAGCCCTCCCAGCGGGTTGACGCCGTGCTCCTGGTAGAGCTTCATCATCTCCGCGTTCAGCTTTTGCGGATCCTTCTTGTACTTCTTGCGCAGCTCCCCAACCTGGGGCGCGAGCTTGCGCTGCTCGACCATCGTCTTGCGCTGCGTCACCAGCTGGAACTGCGTCAACGGCGACAGGGCCAGGCGGATCAGGACCGTCAGGATGATGATCGCGACGCCGTACGCGCCGATCGAATTGATTACCGGAACCTCCGAAAGGTGCGTGAACAAATAGAGGAGGAACGTCGTGAGCGGCTGCTCGACGAGCGTCACCCACAGATGGTTGAGGGGCAGGAAGATATCGAAGATGCCGCCGAAAGCGGAGCTCAGGTAGATGTCAGTTTTCCCCCGGTAAACAAGCGATCAAGGAACAGGATCGTAGCCGCCCTTGGCAAACGGGTGGCAGCGCGCGATCCGCACGGCGCCCATCCAGCCGCCCCGGAGCCAGCCGTATCTCTCCACCGCTTCGTACGTGTAATGAGAGCAAGACGGGTAGTAGCGGCACGAAGGGGGGAGGATCTTCGAGAAAGTCGACTGGTAGCCGCGGATCATCGCCAGAAGGATCGTCGTCATGAGTTCAACTTTGAGAGCCTGAGCGCAGCCTGCTCGACATCGTTTTCGAGGTCTGCAAAAGGCACCTCGAGCGCGGCGGGGCGAGCGATCAGAACCACGTCATATCGTATTCCCACTCCATGGAGCGGCGAATCAGGGCCGAGCAGCCGCTTTCGAGCCACCTCGCGGAGCCGCCGGCGGGCCCGATTACGGTTGACCGAGCCCTTGACGTTGCGGCTCACGGTCACTCCGATGCGAGTTTCGGCGGCCACCACCGGAATGGCAAAAGCGACGAGCGTGCGCCCCGAGTAGATCCGCTTGCCCGCGATTGCGGTCTGGAAATCTGACTGCCGGCGCAGCCGGTAGCGCCGCTTCACCGCAAATCCCGGTTACGGAGTGAGGCGCTGACGCCCTTTGCGCCGGCGGTTTTGCACCACTCGCGCACCTCCCCGAGAGGCCATGCGGCGCAAGAAGCCATGCACGCGACGGCGGTACCGCTTCTTTGGTTGATAGGTTCGCTTGATGGAGGGGTCCCCCGTGCCTGGAGCCTGACGGAACCGCGGTAGTGTAGCCGACGAGGGCTGTCCCGACGGTGATACCGCCTCTATCACCTCATCCGTTGGCCTCAATGCCTTGCGGCATGGACGGGCCTTTGTTACAATCCCGCCCCGGAAGCAGACAGGCCCGAGACAGCCGCACCAATCCAGTACAGGTCGCGCTCAACGCACTCACCCACCATTCCAGCCACAACTCGCGTAACAGCACAACGCCGCTTCCAGATTTTGGGACAGACCGGATGTAGGATTTCGAACAGGTCGGCGCCGCCAACCTGTGGAAATCTGGTCCGTTCTTTTCCACAGGCGCCAAGGTGACGAAGCTCGGGATGGTGGAGCTTCGATTGAACCTGTGCTCGCGGGCACGCAATACAACGATTGCCTCGCGGGCGAGGGAGCATGAGGAGATGGGCGGTGATTTTGACCCCAGGTTGTCCACAGCATTTGCAAAAGGCGGCGGCCTTTTGCCAACAGCCATTTATGGCTCGAGTGAGACGTGAGACTGGCCCGCCGGCGCAAGGGATTGCGTGACGTGAACCAGGACCAGATCTGGTCGCAGGTGCAGGAGGAGCTCCGCTTCCAACTCGCCAAAAGAACCTATGACATGTGGCTCAAGAACACGTCGATCGTCTCCGCCGATGGCGGCACCTTCCGCATCGGCGTCCCGAGCAAGCTCGCCAAAGACTGGCTCGAGGACCGCTTTTCAGGGCTGATTCAGGAGACTCTGCAGGCAGTCACCGGGTCGGAGGTCGACATCGATTTCGTGATCTCGTCAACCGGGCACCGCCCCCAGCTGGTCAACGGGGACGGCGAATTAGTTCCCGACGGCGACAACGGGCACGAGAACGGCGTCGAAGCGCCCGCTGACGCTCCTGTGGTCACACCGTCAGAGCTCAACGCCCGGTTCAAGTTCTCATCATTCGTGGTGGGGCACAACTCGCAATTCGCACACGCGGCCGCGAAGGCAGTCGCCGAAGCGCCGGGCGATAGCTACAATCCGCTGTTCCTGTACGGAGGCGTGGGTCTCGGCAAGACCCACCTCATGCACGCCATCGGCCACGAGGTCCACGACCGCTTTCCCCGCAAGCGAGTCGTCTACCTCACGTCCGAGCAGTTCACCAACGAGGTCATCAGCTCCATCGCCACCGCACGCATGGGAGAGTTCCGGCACAAGTACCGCACGGTCGACGTGTTGCTCATCGACGACGTTCAGTTCCTCGCCGGCAAGGACCGCACGAAAGAAGAGTTCTTTCATACCTTCAACGCGCTGCATGAGATCAACAAGCAAATCGTCATTTCGTCGGACCGCCCACCGAAGGAGATCCCAACTCTCGAGGACAGACTTCGATCGCGTTTCGAATGGGGACTTATCGCAGACATCCAGTCGCCCGACTTCGAGACGCGGCTCGCCATCCTCCACTCCAAGCTCGGCGACAACAGCAGCCTCGTTCCAGAGGATGTCTTGAGCTTCATCGCGCACAAAGTCCAGCGCAACATCCGCGAGCTGGAAGGCGCGCTCACGCGTGTGCAGGCGTTCGCGGCGGTGCACCAGCGCCCTGTCGATGCAGAAGAAGCGGCGCGGCTCCTCGCCGACATCATTCCGGCCGGCACCCGCAAGCCCATCAACGTCGAGCGGATACAGACTCTGGTCGCCGACTACTACAACGTCACCCTCGATGACATGAAGGGCAAGCGGCGCGACAAGCACATCGTCTTTCCGCGTCAGGTCGCGATGTTCCTCGTCCGCGAGGAAACCCCTTCTTCACTACCCGCGATCGGCAAGGCCTTTGGAGGCCGCGACCACACGACGGCTCTCCACTCCATCGAAAAGATCGCCAACGAGCTCAAGGAAGATGAGCGGTTGCGCTATGAGGTGCAGGCGATCAAAGAGCGCCTGTACGCGCAGTGATGAAGCACTCGTTGCCGCTTTCCACAGGTTGTTCCGGAAAGGTCGGGAGAAGCCACTCGATGTTGACTCGAAGGCGATTCGTCCCCAAGCCGGCAACAGGCATCGCCGCCTTGGACCAAACTTGTCCCGAGCTTATCCCCCACTCCGCGCGATCTGTAAAGACTCTCGACATCCACAGTCTGCACAGCGCTTACTGTTATGGACTACGAGACTTCTCTATTAAGAGAAACACTAAGAACGGGGGACAACTCTCTTGAAAGCCAAAGCCGTCGAAACTCAGATGAAGGTCACTTGCAGGCCGTCTGTCTTGGGCCAGGCGCTGCAGATCGTTTCTCGTGCCATCTCCAGTCGGACAACTCTGCCCATCCTCAACAACATCCTGATCGAGACCACATCCGAAGGCCTCGCCCTCACCGCGACCAACCTTGAGATCGGCATCCGAAAACTGGTGTCGGCGGAAGTCTCTATGGAGGGCAGCACGACCGCGCCGGCGCGGCTACTGACGGATTTCGTTAGCACGCTTCCAGACCAGGACCTCGAGATGACCCTCGACGGAGCCACGCAGTCGTTGAGCTTGCGCTGCGCGCGGTTCGACACCCACATCAAGTGCATCGAGGCGGAGGAGTTCCCGCCCGGACCGCGGCCGGATGAGGGCGATCGCATCGAGGTCGCACTCGACGACCTGGTGACGGCTGTCGAGCAGACCCAGATGGCGGCCTCCACCGACGAAGCCCGTCCGGTGCTGACCGGGGTTCTCGTCCAGGTCCAGGGCGGCGGCCTGACACTGGCGGCAACGGATGGTCACCGCCTGGCGGTCAGCAAGCTGGGCGCTTCAGGCGCGGGCGAGCTCGAGGCGAGCCTCATCGTGCCGGCCCGCGCCCTGGCCGAGCTCTCGAGGGTGTTGAAAGGAGAACCCGGACGGGTCGAGGTGATCATCTCCAAGGCCCGCAACCAGATCTTCTTCAAAGCGGGAAGCTCCGAACTGACCTCCCGCCTGATCGACGGAAAGTATCCCAACTATGCACAGGTTATCCCCAGCAAGAGCTCGACCACGGTCAAGGTCTCGACGGCTGAGCTCACGCAGACCGTGCGTGCCGTCTCGCTGTTCGCCCGCGACAGCGCAAACGTGATCCGCGTGAAGGCGCAACCAGGGTCGCTCGTGCTGTCCGCGACCACCAACGAGGTGGGCGACAGCAGGGCGGAGATGGCTGCCGACGTTGACGGCTCTGATATCCAGATCGCTTTCAACGCCCGTTACGTGCTCGATGCCCTGGGCGTGCTGGGCGAGAACGAAGTCGAGCTGCTGTTCGACGGACCGCTCAGCCCGGGCCTGCTTCGACCGCCGGGCAAGGAGCACTACCTCTACGTGATCATGCCCGTGCGGGTGGCGATGTCCTAGGTTTCGTTGCTGCTCCGGCGTCTCCACCTGAGAAACCACCGCAACTACGCCCACCTCGACATCTCGATGGAGCCCGGGGTCAACGTGTTCGTCGGCGCCAACGGCCAGGGCAAGACGAACCTGCTCGAGGCTGTGGCGATGCTGGCGCTCTCCGCATCGCCTCGAGCGAGACGAGAAATCGAGCTGGTCGGACCGCTGGCGCCGGCATCGCGAATCGAGGCCGAAGTCGAAAGCGCCGGCCGCCGGATCGAGCTGACAATCGGGCTCAACGTAGATGGCGATCGTGCGCGGCGCACGATCGAGGTCGACGGTGCCCGGCGCCGGGCGTTCGACCTCCCGGGCCACTTCCGAGTCACCCTGTTCTGGCCCGACGACCTCGGTTTGATCAAAGCGGGACCGGATCAGCGGCGGCGCTTTCTGAACCAGCTCCTGGTCCAGGTCGAGCCGGGCTACGCGCGCTCCCTTTCCGGGCTGCGGCGCATTCTCGACCAAAGGAACAGCCTTCTGAAAAGGATCGCCTCCGGCGATGAGCAGGCGGATGCGCTGGAAGTGTGGAACTCGGAGCTCGTGCGGGTGGGGTCGGAGGTCGTGAACGCAAGGGCTTCGGCGGTCCGCGAGCTGGCGCCGGCAGCTGCCCGCTGCCATTCCGAGATTGGCGGCGGAGAACGACTCGATATCGATTACCTGGGCCCGCCCGAGGACCTGGTGGAAGCTGTGCATAACTCGCTCGCCGAAGACCTGCGCAGGGGCGTCACCAGCGTCGGACCACACCGGGACGACCTGCGGGTCCTTCTCGATGGCCAGGACGCTCGCGGCTATGCCTCTCAGGGCCAGCAGCGCACCGCGGTGGTCAGCCTGAAGCTGGCCGAGGCCGAGCTGGTCGCCAGGCGCACCGGCGAGCCGCCGGTGCTCTTGCTGGACGACGTTTTGTCGGAGCTGGACCTGGAACGCCGCGCAGCGCTGCTGCGACATGTCGGCGGCGGCGGCCAGGTCGTGATCACATCGGTCGACGTGGGTCCGTTTCCTCCGGAATTGATCGCCGGCGCGACCATCTGGAGCGTCGAGGCGGGTGACGTCAAGCCCTGTGGATAAGGTGGGCAATATTCTGCCGCGCGTGCTGCGAAAGCAGCCTGGCGGAGGGAGGCTGCTCGGGACCCAGGTCGCTGCCGCCTTTCGCTCCATGATCGGCTCCGAACCTGCCCGACTGTGCGACGAGGTTGAGCTCAAATCCGGGACCCTGCTCGTCACCACCTCGAGCCCCGCACTCGCGCATCAGCTGCGGCTCGATGGCGAGCTGATAGTCGAGCGACTCAACGGCATGCAGCTGGGCAGGCGCGTGCGGACCGTGCGGGTGCGCATCGGGCGTTCCACGGCGCTCGAGTGATCCGGCTCGACGCCGAGCAGCGCGCCGCGGCGACTATCGGCCGGGGGCCTGTTCGCGTTGTGGCCGGAGCCGGCACCGGCAAGACCGCTGTCATCGCCGAGCGATTCCGGCGCCTGGTCATCGGCGGCGCCTCGCCCAGCGCGATCCTCGTCATGACTTTCACGGACCGTGCCGCCGCCGAGATGCGCGAGCGGATCGAGGATCTCGTCGGAGAGTCAGCGCCGGCGGTGGGTACCTTCCATGCCATCGCGTTGTCGTGGCTGCGAGCGGATGGGCGTTCGATCGGCGTGCCCGCCGGCTTTCGAATCATCACGGGCGCCGACCGCTGGATCCTCGCCCGCGAGCTGATGTGGGAGCTTGGCGACATCGCGCTGACAGGCGACGAACGGCCCGACGACCTCGTGGCGCCGGCGCTGCAGATGCTCGAGCGGCTCAAGCAAGAGCTCGTTCCATTCGAGCGACTGCACGCATGGGCGGAAAAGGCTGAGGACCGTGAGAAGGCAGAGCTGATGCAAGCCTGCGTTCGGCTCTTTCGCGCGTACGAGCAAGCGTGCCGAAAGGACAGACTCCTCGACTTCGAAGACCTGCTGACGCTGACGGTGAAGATGCTCAGCGAGCGCCCGGCACTCCTCGACATGTACCGCACGCGCTTCCCGCACGTGCTGGTCGATGAATACCAGGACCTGAATCTCGCGCAGGAGCGCTTGGTGGAGCTGATCGCCGGTGGCGCCCAGCCGTTCGTCGTCGGCGATGACGACCAGAGCATCTATCGCTTTCGCGGCGCCTCGCGGGCGAGCCTGGAGCGTTTCCTGCGGGCTTTCCCGGAAGCGCAAACAGTGACGCTGGGGAGGAATCACCGCAGCTCCCGCCGGATCGTAGCCGCGGCGTCCTCGCTGATCGCCAACAACGACGAGCGCCTCCCCAAGCTGCTGCGCTCGAGCCGATCCGGCGAAAAAGTGGAGCTGTGGTCCTGTCCGGATAGAGTGACCGAGGCGGACTCCATCGCCGCCGAGGCAGGGCGATTGATCGATGCGGGAATGGCCGCCGGCGCGATCGCGGTCCTGTGCCGGACGAACGCCATCGCGCGGCCGATCGCAGAAGCGCTGTCGGTGCGCGGATTGCCGCACGTTGTAAGCGGCGGCCACGGCTTCTACGATCGCCCAGAGATAAAGGACGCGATCGCGCTCCTGCGCGTCCTGCGAGACCCGAATGATGTGGTTGCCCTCGCCCGCGCCGTCACGCGCCCTCCAATCTCGCTGCAACCGGACGCGGCACTGTCAGTGCTTCGCGACCGCACTGACTCGTACCCGCTCGACGCCCTGGCGGGCTGGGGTCCGGCGAGCGAGTTTGCGCAACTGCTACAGGCACTTCGTCGACAGAGTGCGAGCCTCGACATACGAGACCTGTTTTTCGAGCTCATGCAGGGCACGCGCTACCTCGACAGCGCGAGCGCTCAATCCGTCGCCAATGTGAGTCGCTTCGCCGAGTTGATCGCGGAGTTCTGCGAAACGTCGGTGGACCGCTCGCTGGAGGCTTACATGCGCCGCCTCGACCTTGTCCTTCTATCTCAGGAGGACGAACGGCCAGCGGACGTGGAGGGCTTCGGGGATGCGATCCAGGCGATGACGATCCATCAAGCCAAGGGCCTGGAATTCGAAGCGGTGTTCGTCCCCGGTCTGGTCGAGGGCAGGCTGCCGCAGTCGGGGCGGTCGCCGCGGTTCGAGCTGCCGGCTGCCGTGCTGGAGCCGCTCGTCCGCGGAAAGGAAGATGTCGTCGCCGAGGACCTCTCCCCGACCCTCGCCCCGAAGGGGCAAGTCGGAAGTCGTCCTCTCCTACTCCAGCATTGCCACGTATCTCGATTGTCCGCGGCAGTACTGGTATCGCCACGTCCAGCGCTTGCCCGCCGTACAAACCGCGGAGGCCGTTCAGGGCGATGTCCTGCACGAAACGCTGCGGCGCGCCGCGGAGGCGAGGCGGACCGGCACAGAAATCACTGCGGCCATGCTGAGTGCGACGCATCAACAGGTCTGGAACGAGACCGCGTTTCCTGATGCGCGTCGTGCGCCAACATTCGAGCGCAACGGAGCGTCGCAGCTGGAGGCATACCGGAAGCAGGGCGGGCTCATAGCCCAGCCCGAGTATCTCGAGCAGCCGTTCACCACCGCAGTTGACGGCTGGACGCTCAACGGCATTATCGACCGCATAGATCGCACACCTGAGGGCTGGCGCATCATCGACTACAAGTCGGGGCGGCCGGTCACACGCGGCCGCCGCGACCTGCAGGTGGCGCTGTACGCGTTGGGCGCGACGTCTGCGCTGAAGCTCGATCCGATCGAGCTCGAGATGGTGTACCTCGCATCAGGTGAATCGGTGCGCGTAGATCACACCCGCCCTTTGCTGGCCGAAGCAACCAAGCACGGGAAGGATGTGGCCGAAGGCGTGCGGTCCGGACGCTTCGATGCAAGGCCCGACCGCCGCCGCTGCCGGTTGTGCCCCTATCGCCTCGTCTGCCCCGAAGCCCTGTAGCGCGCGGCGAGCAGCAGGCACTCGCGTGCGATGTCAGACGAAGCGTACGGGTGCGCCATCTCCGCGGCCTTGCGCGACATCTCCTGCCACGTGGGCCCGCCTTCGGCGAGCACCCTCACTTCGTCGAGAAGCTCTTCTTCCCTCGGGGTGAATGCCCCGAAGCCCGCCTCGACGACGAAGTCCACGTTGGGCGACTCCTGGCCGGGCAGGAATCCGGTGATCAGCACTGGGACGCCCGTGGCGAGCGCCTCCGCGATCGCGCCCGGTCCCGCCTTGGTGACGATGACATCGCTCGCGCGCATCAGCTCCGGCATGAAATCGACGAAGCCCAGGACCAGGGTCGGAGTCGCGAATTGCAGCCGGGCGAGGCGGCGGCGCAGCATCTCGTTGCGCCCGCACACCGCGACCACCTGCCACTGGTGCGGCTCCCACGCGAGCACTCGCACGTGCTTGAGCATGTTGCCCACACCGGCGGCCCCGCCCATGACCAGGACCGTGAATCGGGTCTCGTCGATCCCGTAGCGGCGGCGCAGCGCGTGCTTCTCGCCTGGCGCCGGCGGACGGAAACGAAGGTCCACAGGCAAGCCCAGCAGCTTGACGCGATCGGCGGGTACGCGGCGGCGGAGCGCCACCTTGCGTGCGAGCTCTGTCGGCGCCACCACCAGGTCCGCCTTGCTGAACGTCCAGCCGCGATGGAAGTCGACGAGGTCGGTGATCACCGTCATGAGCGCGCGGGGACGGCCGCTCTTCTGGATGGCCTGGTGTGAGATCTGGTTCAGCAGGGGATGCACCGACAGCACGACGTCGGGGTCGTGCTCCGTGAGCAGGTCGGCGATCGCCTTGCGCACCCCCGGACCGAAGATCGCACGGATGGCTGCGAACGTGGGCTTGGTGTTGCTCGAGTGATACACGGCGCCCCAGGCCGTGCGCGATCGCCGGATCATCGGCGAATAGAGCGACGCCAGCCGGCGCACAACAGTCGGACCCTGGGAGATCAGGGGGTCGGCCACTGTCACCACGCATGAGGGATCGAGCAGCTTCAACGCGTCGGTCAGGGCCCGCGCCGCCGCACGATGGCCGCCGCCGGTGTCGCTGAAAAGGATCAGAACCCGGGGGGCGCCGCCCTTCGGCGTCGGGATGGGTGGCGCGGCGGGCCGAGGGCTTGCTTCCGCCGGCGGGGCGCCTACTTGTTGTGCCGCGCCGCCGCTCGGCGAGCGATCCACCGCATGTTGTACTGGGCCAGCAAGTACGTGATGAACAGCAGGCCGATGATCCCGATGCCGACCCACGTCATCGTCCGCTTCGCGAGCTCGTTGGGCGCCAGCGGCGCGGTCCCAACCCCGAGCTGGTTCTGCTGAATGATGTAGGCGGCCATGTCTTTGACGTCCTGCGCGGCCAGGTTGGGGTTGCCCCCCAAGGGCGGCATGTCGGTCTGCCTGGGGTCGCCGGGCTGGTGCTTGCGTCCATTGGTGATGATGTCGATCAGGAAAGTGGGGTCGAGCGCGTTGGCCACGCCTGGCATCTTGTCGATCGGATTCAGGACCGCGCCGATGCCGCCTTCCAGGTTGACGCCGTGGCAGCTGGTGCAGTTCTGCAGATACAGCGTGGCGCCGCGGGTGGGGTCGCCAGGCAGCGCGGTCCTGCCCGGGGAGGCGTCGGCGAGCGTGGTGATCGCGGTGAGCGCGAGGATTGCCGGAACCGCGATAGCGACCAAGGCGGAGACTTTGAAGCCCTTGACCAGGCGCATGCGGAAAAGATGATAACCCGCCGCCGTTTCTCGCCCCTAGAGCGGGAATAGCCAGGAGGCGCGTACCTTTTAGATCGATATGGGCTCTTGCTCGCCGGTCTCACGTTCCGGGTTTTGCTGCGTCTCGAGGCGCTGGCTTGACGCGAGATCGGCATACCGTGGCTGATCAGTCTCGATTGACCCTGGACCGCAGTTCGCAACGGCGGATCGCGGTCATTTCCATGCACACCTCGCCCACCGCCTCTTTGGGCCAGTACGCGAACGGGGGCCTCAACGTCTATGTGCGCGAGGTCTGCAGCGTATTCAGCGACCGGGGTATCGCCACGGACGTTTTCACGCGTCTTCAGTCACCTGACGATCCCGCAATCGAGGCCCTGGCGCCCCTCTCTCGGGTGGTTTACCTGCCGGCCGGAATGGGGCTCGACAAGTACTCCCTCCTCAACGAGGTGCCCGGGTTCGCGAACAAGGTCGCAGCGTTCGCGGCCGCGGAGGGAATCCAGTACGACCTCCTCTTCTCGCACTACTGGCTTTCGGGCGAGGTCGCCTGCCTGCTCAGGCCGCATATGGCGGCCGGCTGGGCGCACATCGCCCACACGCTGGGCCTGGTCAAGAACCAGCACCTCGCCAGCGGCGCGCGCCCCGAGCCGGCGATCCGGATCCAGGTCGAGACTGAGATTGCGCAGCACGCCGACCTGCTCATTGCCTCAACGGCGGACGAGGGCGAGGAGCTCGTCGACGCTTACGGCGCGAGCCCCGATCGCGTTTTCATCGTGCCCCCTGGCGTCGACCTCGCCACCTTCCGGCCTCTTGATCGCACCGAGGCGCGCCGGAAGATCGGGTTGGACGGACCGATGGTCCTATTCGTCGGCCGGCTCGAAAGGCTGAAGGGAGTTGAGGTCGCGATCCGCGCTCTGGCTCTCCTCGGCGACCGCGCCCATCCAGACCTGCGACTCGTGGTCCTGGGTGAAGACAGTCGGGACGGTGACGAGAGTGAGAAGGAGCGCTTGAAGGCGGTCGCATCGACGCTTGGGATTCGGGATCGTGTCGACTTCCTCGGGTCGGTGGCGCACCACGAGCTGCCGTATTTCTACTCGGCCGCCAACGTGTGCGTGATGCCTTCGTACAGCGAATCCTTCGGGCTCGTCGGCCTGGAGGCGCAGGCCTGCGGCTGCCCGGTCGTCGCGTCAGACGTGCCTGGACTGCGCTCGGTTATACGTGACGGGGTCAGCGGCTATCTCATCGCCGGCGACGATCCGGCGGAGTACGCCGACCGCATCGGCAGGCTGCTGGCGGACCCCGAGCTTGCCAGGCAGTTTGGATGCCGAGCCAGCCTTTTGGCGCAGCGCTTCTCCTGGACGCGCACCGCGGACCGGCTGGACGCTTTATTCGACGACGCGGTCGAGAGCAATCAAAGCAGAGTCAGCCTGAATATCGGCCGCGACTAAAGTCGCGTCCAGGCCGGGGTCACGCAGGAGTAAGGGAACGACGCGGGGTCGAACCGCGTCAGTGCCGTCGGCCGCGTCCCGTCCGCGTTCATCATCCAGACCTGGTTCTGGCTGACGAAGGCGATCTGGTGACCATCCGGCGACGGGACCGGATCGGCGACCTCGATGGGGGGCGATGGGATCGCGAGGGCGGCCGTCAAAGCCGCGGGAGGGGCGATCGCGTTGACGAGAAAGGCCTTTCGCTGCTGGCCGCTTGCGGTTGTGATGCCCGCCGCGAAAACGATATGGGTAGAGTCGGGCAACCACGTTGGATGGCCGATGTCACCGCTGGCGACAGTGGTGGTCGCAGCCTGCCCTGTAAAGCTGCGCACACGTAGAGCGATGCCTCCCGAATCCTCGCGCAGGTAGGCGACGCGGTTTCCAGAAGGAGACCAGCTGAGGTCGCTCAGCAGTCCGCTCTCGGTGACGAGCTCGTATCGCGACCGCAAGCCGACGTCGTAACCCCAAACGGTCGAAACCGAGCCAGAAGATCTCACGTAGGCGACCCGCAAGCCGTTCGGCGCGCTGGCCGCGTCCGAAACATTGCTGGCGATCACCTCGTCAGCACCGTCGACCGACAAGCGATGGAGCGTGCCATCGACGTCGATATACACGTATCCCAGGCCGGCCGCGAGCGCCGCCGCCCACACGGCTTTGAAGGGCAGCTGCATAGAGCGGATGCTGGGCGTGAACGCCGACCAGCTCAGCGAGTCGCCCTGGATGAGCAGTGTCGATCCGTCGGGCGACCAGCTGAACGAATGCACCGATGGCCCGTCAAAAACGCGCCGGGGGAAGCCGGACTCGTTGACGATCCATACCCCTCCCGACGATCCGTCCGCGAGAGCCGTCGCGAACGCGACCCAGTGGCGCAAAGGGCGCGACGGTCCGGTGGTGAAGACGAAACTCTGGTTTCGATACAGCTGATTGCCGTGCGCATCGAGCGCCGCAGTGCTCACGTCGACCGTATAGGTCGTGGAGGGGTCGAGGAGCAGGTCGGGTGCCACGACCGCTCGCTTTGCGTCCGCGGGATCGAGGCGTACCGAGAAAGGAATCGACGGCTCGATGGTGATCGAGCTGCCGAGTGTGGAAGCGTCCATCTCACGAGTGAAATCGATGCTGAGATACGAGGCTGGATCGACGTCTGACTCGTTGTTGGCGGGCGCTGACGAAGCCACGCTCGGCGGGCCTTCCGTGGTGAAAGTCCAGTGGTGGCGAAGCGCGTACGCATTGCCCACGACGTCCTTGTAGCCCGCCAGCAGGATGACCTCGTAGATCTTGCTTGGCTGCAGAGTCGCATGCTTGTACTCGAGGGATCGCGGCCCGAGCCAGACGACGCTGCCATCTGTTGCCGGCAGCAGCGAGAGCCTGCTCTCGACCGAGCTCTTGTCCACGTCGTGATCGAACGCGATGCGGATCGGGGCCGCGGTCGATACTTCGATCGCGCCGCGCTCGGGCGAATAGTCGACGATCTGCGGTGGGCTGCCTCCGCATGACGCGAGCGCTCCGAATATGAGCAGCGCGGCCGCGAACGACGAACCTCGGCCTAGAGGTGTGACTTGAGCCGCGCCCTCATCTCCTGCGCGAGCTGCTCGAGCCGCGAGGAGTCTACGAACAGAAGCGAGATGCTCGGCACCTGGTCGATCGCGCCTTCGATGCCCGGCAGCGACGGATCCGCGGCGCCCAGGATGTCCTTGACCTTGCGGGCGCGGTTGCCCAGCGAGTCCTCGGCCATGGCCTGAAGCTCGGCCACGATCGAGCCCCAGTCGAGCTGAGGACCGGCGGAGTTGGAGGGCGGTGTAGTCGGCGCGACGGATGGCGGTGACTGCGGCGTGGGGAACGTGGGATAGGTCGCGGTCGGCGCCTGGGCTGGAGGCTGGGCCGGCATCGCCGACGGCGTCGGGATGGCGGGGAACTGCTGCGTGGGGGGTTGCGATGCCGCCGGCGCAGGTGGCGGTGGTGGAGGCGGGGCGACCGGAGCGGGCGCCGGCGCCGGGTTGCGCGGCGCTGCCTGCCTCTGTCCCGCCACCACCTCATCGACGTCGAGCGGCGGGTGCTTGGTGGCGTCCGCGGACTTGACTTCGATCATCGCGTTCGGGTCGTCGCAAAGTGCAAGCGCCCGGTCGGGCTTGTCAGAGATGTCGCGGGATTCGCTCGTATACGCGCCGGCGAGCTCGCCCTCGGAAAGGATGATCACGCCGGTGCCTGCCGCAGAGCGGATCATCACGCTCCCGCTCAGCCTGCGGTCACTCAAAAACTTGAGTAGCGCTTTCATGTCCACCCAGCCTGCGTAGAGCTCGGTGTACATGGGCTTGGAAACCGTGAGCTCGTAGAGACCATCGATGAGCTCGGGCGAGAGGCCGACGACGTCGAGGACGCCGTGGCCGCCCGTGACGTCATCGTTGAACTGATGCAGCGCCTGCTTTCCCAGCACCAGGCCCTGCGCCTCGCCGACGCCGTCGTACATGCACTCGAGCGCCGAGCCTTCTCGGAAGAGGATGAGGCCCGCGGCATCGTCGGTGAGGAGGCGGACATACCCGGTGTAGCCCTCTTTCTCGAGCGTCGTTATCAGGCGCGGGAAATCGACGAACGAAGTTTTCAACGAGTCATAGATGACCTGCCCGGCCGGGACCGGAATCGGTTCGCGCCCATGCTTGGGCTGTGGTCTGTGCTTCACGCCTCGCCTCGGCTGGGGTGCTTCAACCTTCCTCTCCGTAACTGGTTGCTCTCGGCGCTCAGGTGGCGCTTCGGCTGCGGGCGGAGCTGCGGGTGCGGGCTGAGGCGGGGCGTCTTTCGGCGCAGCCTCGGCCGCATGAACGAGCTCCGGGATTCCCGCCTTGACTGTCTCGTCGGCCGGCAGTTTCGCTTTGGCGTCGAACTCGAACTCGCCCTTGGTCCATGCCAGCGCGCTGACGACAGCGTCGTCGCCGGCCTTTCCATTGCCCTCCGCGTGAAAAAGGTGGCCGAAAAGGAAATACAGGGCGGTCGACTCACCGTTGCCATTGCGAAGGGTAAGGGTACCTGTCGACCTCTCGCCCTGGGCGGATTCCAGGAGCGAGCGAAGAGGGATTTCGGCGAGCGTGCCGTGTGACTGCAAATGCGTCTCCCGAGATCGGTCCAACACCGATCGGTGGTCTAAGAGAAGTTAGTATAGATATCAAGATCGGATCCGCGCGCCCGGAGCCCCCAGAGCTTCCTGTCCCCTCCAAACCTTCGCCCGCGCGATTGTTGCTGGTCCGTCACGGCCAATCGACCTGGAACCGCGAACACCGCATCCAGGGCCAGCTCGACCCGCCGCTGTCGGAGGAAGGCCGCACCCAGGCGAGGCGAGTCGGACGGAGGCTGGCCAGTCATCGGTATGCCGGCTTCTACACCAGCGATCTCGAGCGCGCACACGAGACCGCCCGGCTGATCGGCGAGGCGACCGGCCTGACGCCGACCACCAGCGCGGGTTTGCGTGAGATCTACCTGGGCGAATGGGAAGGCTTGACCACCGAGGAGCTGGCGCAGCGATTCCCCGACGCGTGGGCTCGATGGACCGAGGAGCCGAGCTGGGACGTCGTGCCCGGCGGCGAGGGCGCAGTGCCCTTCGAGGCAAGGGTCAACGCTGAGCTCGACTCGATCCTAGCGCGTCATGAGCACGGGAATGTTCTTGTCGTCACGCATGGCGGCGTCATCCAGGTTGCTCTGCATCGCGTCATCGGCCGGCCCAACGACGGGCTGTTCCCGTTTCGAATCGAGAACGCCTCGATCTCGTCCATCGAAAAGCGCAACGGCCGCTTCGTGATCTCGGGGGTGAATGACACGGGCCACCTGGCGGCGGACGCTGAATGACGGCTGCACCCGAGGCCTGGGATCGCGAGCTAGATGAGCGCGCGTCACCGGCTCCACTGCTACAGACGTGGGGCTGGGGCGAGGTGCAGTCGCACACAGGGTGGACCGTCGAGAGGGTGCGGCTCGCCGGCGGCGCGATGGCCAGCGTGCAGCTACGCGGGCTGGGCCCTGTAAGCGAGGCGTATGTGCCGCGCGGACCTGTGCCGGCGTCTCCCGACGCCATTGGCGCGCTCATCGACTGGGCGCGTGCCGCGAAGGTCGCGCGCATCACTGTGGAGCCGGAAGCGCCGAGTGATTTCGGCGGCGTGATGAGTGAGCGCGGGTTCAAGCCGGCCGCGCCTGTGCAGCCGCAGCACACTCGGATCCTGAAACTGGCTGCGCCCGATCAATTGCTCGCGACTTTCAAGCACGGGCGCCGGTACAACATCCGGTCCGGCGAGCGGCGCGGGGTGGTGGTCGAAGAAGGCAAGGACGCGGCGGAGCTGGAGCGCCAGTCCGCAGCGGTGGAGCGCCGGGAGTCCATCTCGCTGCCGGCCAAGAGCTACTACCAGCTGCTGCTGGACGAGCTGCCATGGTGCCGCACCTACGTCGGCCGCCATCCGCAGACGCGTGAGGCGCTTTCGGCGGTGCTCGTCGCACGGCATGCCGGCCGCGCCTACCACCTGTTCGCGGGACGGAGCGGCGCTCATCCCGAGCTGATGGCCAACGACCTTGCCTGGTGGGCGGCGATCAAGGCTGCGGCCGAGGATGGCTGCCGGGACTACGACCTCTGGGGTGTGCCGCCGCCTGGCACCGGCCCGGAACACCCCTGGCACGGCCTCGGCTTCTTCAAAGCCGAGTTCGGCGGCGACGAGATTGCCTACGCCGGCGCGTGGGAGCTCGTGCTGTCGGAGGCCGCCTCTCGGCTTCTCGGCCTCGAGAAGAAGGCCCGCGGGGGCATTCGGGGCCTCAAACGCAACATCTCCTAACAATCCTTCAGATCGATTAGGATATTTGCTGATGGCGCAGTCGAACGGAGCCCGAAAAGTTCTGATCGTGGACGGCGACTCGGCCACCCGGCGGGACGTCCGCTCCGCGTGCGCCCAGGATGGCTACCAGGTGCTGGAAGCGGACTCCGGCGCGGAGGCGCTGCGCCAGATCGAGTCTGTGCGCCCAAATCTGGTGCTGCTCGAGGTGGCGCTGCCCGACGCCTCCGGCTTCGACGTGTGCCGCGAGCTGCGCAAGAAGGACACGGCCGTGCCCGTGATCATGATGAGCTCGCGCTCGGATGAGATCGACGCCGTGGTCGCCCTGGAGATCGGCGCCGACGACTATGTGGTCAAACCTCTCCGTTTGCGCGAGCTGGCGGCCAGGATCGCCGCGCACCTGCGCCGGATGCGCCTCGAGTCGGCCGAAGCCATGCGCAACCGGCTCGAGTTCCGCGACCTCGTCATCGACGTCAACGAGCGCCGCATCTACCGGGGTGGTCAGGAGGTCGAGCTGACTCACACCGAGTTCGACCTGCTGACGTTCCTCGCCAGCAATGCCGGGAAGGTGCTGAGCAGGGAGAAGATCCTCAACTCGATCTGGGGTTACGAGTATCCGATCGAGACCAGGGTCATCGACGTGCATATCCGCAACCTGCGCCGCAAGATCGAAGCGCAGCCGTCGCGGCCCTATTACATACTCGCGGTGCCGGGTATCGGTTACAGATTTACGAACGCCCGCCCCACCTAGGATCCACAAAGCCAACCCATAAACAACCCTTCACTCGCTTTTCGTCAGGCGGGGCCTATATTTGGCTTGCATCGACGGGCGGGTTCATGGAGGAGATGGCATTGACTCGATCGCTACGACGTGTCTTGACCTTCGCGATCGGCTCGCTCACGGTCATGGCCGCGGGCCCGGTCTTCACCGCGGTCCAGGCCGGAGCCAGCAACGGCCCGGGTGATGAAGGCAACATCGGCGCCCTCGCCGGCATCAATCACCTGGTCGTCATCTACGACGAGAACCACAGCTTCGACAACCTCTACGGCTCCTTTCCCGGAGCCAACGGCATCAGCCGAGCGAGCGACACCGCCACCACCCAGGTGGACCTTGCAACCGGGCAGCCGTACACCTGCCTGCCTCAGACGGACTCGCACCTCATCGGCACCTGCCTGCCCGATCAACCGTTCGACATCACGAAGTACGTCCCTGCCGACCAGAAGACCCGGGACCTCATCCACCGCTACTACCAGGAGCAGGTCCAGATCGACGGCGGCAAGATGGACCAGTTCGTGACCGTCAGCGACGCCAAGGGGTTGTCGCTCGGCTTTTACCCGACCGACCAGCT
>WNFT01000181.1_pt1 | contig 47616 bp, 43 predicted proteins | sample 5400191 | NCBI WGS metagenome assembly WNFT01 (sample SAMN13153359, study PRJNA577476) | soil metagenome | isolation source: 80 cm saprolite under Madrone tree | place: USA:California | collected 2016-06-14 | reverse complement strand
AGGTGCGGGTTTCCCTATAATCCCAAGGTTTTCCGAAACAATGCGATTCCCGGCAGAAGCATTCCGGGGTGCACCGGAAGCAGAAACTCAAGCTCGGAGTGGAGCGAGGAGACATGGGAATGAACGCAACACGAAGGTTGACGGGACTGGCGATGGTCGCTGCCCTTTGCTTGGTTCTTAACGGCGCGAGTGCTCTCGCGCAAGCGCCGGCAGCGGGCCAAGACGCCGCGGCCAAGGGGCCAAAGTATACGCAGGCGGAGTACAACGCCGAGCAAGCCTGCGCCGCGGAGAAGGTTCCCGCGGCTGTGATCAAGTGCGCGGACGATTTTGTAGCGAAGTATCCGAATTCCGACCTCCTCGTCTATATTTATCCGCTCTATTACCAGGCTTACAGCGCGCAGAAGGACTACTTGAAGATGATCGAAATCGCGGACAAGCTGGCTGCCCTTGGCGACAAGGTGGACGCGCTTACTCGATTCAATGCGTACTACTCGCATGCCACGGCCTATTACGCGCTGATCTCCGATCCTGTGAAAGGCCCCAACGCTTCCAAGGATGCTGCACTCGCAAAGGCGGCACAGGCCGCGGCAGCTTCCGCGCTGAAGACCTTCGAAGAAGTGAAGAAGCCAGATGGTGTGACGGACGACGCCTGGACGAAACAGAAGACGGTTTCGCAGCTCACGCTGAACGGCATTGCTGCGCAGGCGGCAATGAATGCCAAAGATTGTTCTGCGGCAGTGGCCTCGTACAAGGCAGCGCTGGCCCTCAATCCCGACGATCTCACCTTCAATTACCGCTTGGGACAGGCGTACCTGTGCATGAATCCGCCACAACAAATGGACGCGTTCTGGTCTATCGCGCGTGCGGTGACCGCCAAGGGTGCAACGCAAGCACAAGCTGCCAAGGTGAAAGACTACTTGCGGAAGCTCATTGTGAACTACCAGGGCGGAACGGTATGCGACAGCCTGACCGATGCGGAGCTGAATGAACTCCTGCAACTCGCCGGAAGCTCTGCAGAGCGTCCCAGCAGCTATTCGCTGCCTGCCGCAGCGGACCTCGCCGCCGCGCAAAAGGACATGACGATTGCTTCCGTGGTCAACGACCTGAAAGCAGGTGGCGACAAGGCCAAATTGACATGGCTGGCGGCCTGCGGCCTGGAATTTCCCGAGGTGCCGGGCAAAGTCATCGAAGTCGTGCCTGGCACAGACGCCACCGTTCTGAAGATCGCCTTCGTTACGAGTGATGCAGAGTTCGACGCCGCCACGACCCCCAACATGGAAGTAAAGGTCGTGGGCCAGCCGGAAGCAGCGCGCGTGCAAAAAGACAGCGCCGTCCACTTTACCGGCACGTTGGTTTCCTACGATCCCGATCCGGCATTCTTCCTGCATTGGGACAAGGCTAAAGTAAAGGCAGAGGACATTCCGAAAGAGAAAGGCACGCCGAAGAAGCCGCCGGTACGGAAGCCTGCAACGAGAAAGCCGGCTGCGAAACCAAGGTAGTCGTATTCGCCCCAGACTTGAAGAGGAAACGGCTCCCCGGATATGGCCAGGGAGCCGTTTTTGTCTAGGAAGGGGCCGGGGATTGGTCAGCGCGCATGCCGGCGGTGGCCGTTCGAATCGAGCTTGTACTCATCGATTTTGCGGCTCAACGTATTGCGGTGAATGCCTAAAATTTCAGCCGCGCGGGACTGGTTGCCGTTGGCACGGTCCAGAACGCGCTTGATAAAGCGTTTTTCGAATTCGCCGATGGCTTCCTCAAATAAAATCCCCCGCTCCACCATCTGACTGACAAGCCCTTCCAATTGGTCTTTCACGACGGCACGCTCCGCTCATAAACTCACGGTGTGAGGGCCCGGCTTACTAGTCCAGTTCGCGCCCAGCCAAGATGCGATAGGCTTCCCGGTACTTGGCACGAGTGGCTTCGACGATCTCAGGAGGAAGTTCAGGGCCGGGCGGGGTTTTCGGCCACTGCATTCGCTCGAGATAGTCGCGAACAAACTGTTTGTCGAATGAAGCCTGAGGACCGCCAGGACTGTAGTGCGCGGCGGGCCAGAAGCGGGATGAATCAGGCGTGAGGGCTTCGTCGATCCAAATCAGTTCGTGGTGGAGCAAGCCGAACTCGAATTTCGTGTCGGCTAGGATAATGCCGCGCGGTTCGGCATAGGCGGCTGCGCGGCGGTAGATCTCCAGGCTGATGGCGCGTACTCTCACGGCCAGGTCCTTGCCAATGAGAGACGCGGCCAGTTCAAAAGAAATGTTTTCGTCATGGCCGGAGACGGCCTTTGTTGCGGGCGTGAAGATGGGCTCCGGCAAACGGTCTGATTCGCTCAATCCTGCAGGCAGCGGAAGGCCGCAGATTTTTCCCGTGGTCCGATAGTCCTTCCAGCCCGAGCCCGAGACGTAACCGCGTACGACGCATTCAATCGGCAGCGGCTGGGTCTTTCGCACGACCATGGAGCGGCCCGCAAGTTCGTCCTTAAACTTGTCGAAGGGCGCAGGGAAATCTGTTGCGCTTAGGACGTGATTGGGAATGACATCATGCAGCAAACGGAACCAGAAAAGAGAAAGCTGCGTAAGGACGCGGCCTTTGTCGGGAATGGGAGTCGGAAGGATGACGTCGAATGCCGAAAGCCGGTCGGTGGCGACGATGAGCAGTTTGTCGCCGAGATCGTAGATGTCACGGACTTTGCCACGCGCGGCAGGCGTCAAGCCGGTGAATTGCGTTTCCCTCAAAACTCTCATGGCAGGAGCAGACGACACAGAAAAAGTTCCCCCGACGAAGTGTGAAGCATTCTAGCGCAGCGCAACGCGAAGTCAAAGGCGCACTGAGGAAAATTTCTGCAAAACAAAATAAGGAAAAAATTATACAACTTGTGGAGAATGCCTGATGGACTCACTGGTGCGTACAGAAGCTCGATAAATCCCCGGTAACTCATAACAAGTTAGAGCCGCAAGATTGCTGAGGAATAATTTCACGCTGCGGAGGCGGCTGTGGCTTTCTGTTTCGGCGAGGTGGTTTCGGATTCTTCCCAGCGAACGCTCACGAGCTTCGAGACACCGGGCTCCTGCATCGTTACGCCATAAAGAACGCTGCCCATCTCCATGGTCTTGCGGTTGTGAGTCACGATGATGAACTGCGTCTGGCCGCTCATCTCGGCGATCAGGCGAGTGAAGCGTCCCACGTTAGCTTCATCGAGCGGAGCGTCGACTTCGTCCAGGATGCAGAACGGGCTGGGCTGGTAGCGGAAGATGGCGATGAGCAGCGCAAGCGCGGTCATGGCCTTTTCGCCGCCGGAGAGCAGCAACACGTTCTGCAGGCGTTTGCCTGGAGGTGAAGCGACAATGTCGATGCCCGCGTCGCCGGAGCTGTCCGGCTCGGTCAAGCGCATCTCCGCCATGCCGCCGCCGAAAATGGTGTGGAAGGCTTCAGAGAAGCTCTTGTTGATGGCATGGAAAGCGTGCTCGAACTTTTCCTTGGTGGCGAGGTCGAGCTCCGCGATGGCTTGCTGCGTGTCTGCAATCGACTGCAACAGATCGTCGCGCTCGCGCGTCAGGAACGTGAAGCGCTGCTCGCACTCGTTGAACTCTTCGAGCGCCATCATGTTGACCGGGCCCATGGATTCGATGCGCTGCTTCATTTCGCGATAGTTCGTTTCGGCAACGGCCAGTTCTTCGCCGGACATGAAAGCCGCTTCCGTGGCGATCAGGTCCTCGGGCTGCGCGTTCACTTCGCTCATGCACGTCTCGCGTAAGTGCTGACGATCGGAGTCGTTCTTGGCACGGTCGACTTCCGCGTGGCTGCGCTGCTCGCGAAGTTCCTGCAGCGACTGGCGTCCCATGCGCAGATGGTCTTCCATCTGTGTAACGCGGGTGCGGGCGGCATCCCATTCCTGCTCGAGCTCCCGCTGGCGGACTTCCAGACGCAGCTTTTCGCCGCGCAGCCCTTCGAGCTGGAGGGAGAGCTCTTCGCTTTGCTTGACGAGGGCAGATGTTTCGTCGCCGATGGAAGCCATCTGCTGCTGAAGCGCGGCCTCGCGGCGTTCAAGCTCGACGCGCTCTTCGTTCAGCCGTGCGGCGAGCGCTTCGGCGGCCATGAGGCGCTCGTTCAATGCGGCGAATGCGGCGCGGCCAGCGGCAAGCTCATTCTGTTCCGTTTGGCCGGACCCACGAAGGTGCACGAGCGACTCCGCAAGCCGGGCGCTTTCGGCGTCGGCTTCGGCGCGGCTAAGCGCGGCAGCGGCATGCTGGTTCTTTGCGCGCTCGGCACGCTCCCGGGCGCCCTTCGCTTCCTGGCGAACGCGCGCCAGTTCGTTCTGGCAAATGGTGAGCTCCAGGCCGAGGCGGGCCAGCTCACTCTGCATCTGGCTATGCCGATGCATGGCCGAGATGGCTTCGCGTTCTGCTTCGCGCTGCTTCTCGTCGATTTCCGCGATCGCCTGTTCCGTCGAGCGCAACTCCGAGGCGGCAGTCTCGAGTGCGGCTTGTTTTTCGCTCATTTGATGTTCGAGCTGCAGGACTTCCGCATCCAATGCTCGCAATTCGCGCTTCATGCCTAACGGACCCACTTCGTCCGGGCGGCCTCCGGTGACCATGCGGCCCTGGTAGCAAGTGCCGTCAGGCGTGACGAAAGCGTATTGCGCATTCTCGCGTGCTAGTTTTTCCGCCGCCGATGTGCTGTCCGTCAAATACGCGGAGCGCAGCCGCGGCAGGAACTGTTTTGCCGCCGCGCCGAGCGGATCGCGGAACTCGACGAGCTTGTCGAGCCGCGAGATGACACCGTCTTCGGCGCGGAAATTCACGATCGGTTCGTATTCGGAAGTAAGGCGCAGGTTCCGGAGCGAATCCACAAAGAAAGTGGCCCGCCCGCCCACCTCATCGCGCAGCATGGAAACACCGGCGCGCGCGTGGTCAAAAGTTTCGACGACGACATATTCCAACTCGTCGCGCAGGTACTGCTCGATGGCGGCCTCGTGCTGCTCTTCGACTTCCGCGTAATCAGCCAGCACGCCTACAGCGCGAAAAGCCTTCCCTCCGCCGCGCTCGTTGGCGGCAAACAGTTTTTGCACAGCGTCCGCCGTGTAGGAGCGGTCATTCAAGATTTGGGTGAGGGTCGAGTGACGAGCGCGAACACCAGCCAAAGAATCGCGGAGGGCACCGGCTTCTTTCGACAGGGCTTCGCCTTGCTCGCGGAATCCTGCGATTTTGGTCTGAAGGTCGGCGGCGCTTTGTTTCAGCGCGTTGACTTGGCCGGTAGCGGATTCGTGATCGAAAGCGGCGCGCTCGGCGTCATCGCGCGCGCGCAGGGAAGTTTCCAGCAAGTCGTGCTCGCTCATTTCGAGCTTCCGGAGAGCTTCGGTTTGATGTACGAGCGCTTCTTCGGCTTGCTTCTGCTCGCCATGGAGCCGCAGCAGGCTTTCGCCGGCTTCCGATGAGGAGCGGCGCAACGCCTCAATTTTCGCTTCGGATTCGGCAATCTGCGTGGCGCGAGACTCCGCGCGCTTTGCGAGTTCTTCCACGCGAGCGGTCAGAGCACCTGATTCTTCGCGCAGCAGTGTGACTGCCTGGACTTGCGACGTGCTGCGGGATTCCCACTCCACGGCCTGGGCGGTGGCTTGCGCCAGTTCCGCATTAACCTGGGCATGACGCCCGGCGAGTTCCTCGGCGCGCTGCCGGTTGAAAGCGATACGATTCTCGCTGCGGTCGACCTCGAGCGCCGTAAGATTCAGGACGTTCTGGTTCTGCCGGATCTCCGCATCCAATTCGTAAATCCGCTGATTCAGCCGGTCCTGTTCGCTTTCCTGCTGTTGGATGGCTGTGGCGCGCTGCAATTCCGCGGCGTTCAGTTCTTCGAGTTGCTTGGAGATGCGTTCGGCTTCGCCGTCCAGTTCGCGCGCTTTGCCCGCCAGCATCTGGCGAACGATGCCGCGCATCTGGTCGCGAATCTCGGAGTAGCGGCGGGCCTTGGCGGCCTGGCGCTTCAGCGACCCAAGCTGCTTTTCGACTTCCACCACGATGTCGTTGACGCGCGAGAGATTGACTTTCGAGGATTCCAGCTTGGTTTCCGCGAGGCGCTTCTTAGTCTTGAATTTCGTGACGCCCGCGGCTTCTTCGATGATGGCGCGGCGTTCCATGGGCTTGGTGGAAAGGATCAAGCCGATGCGGCCCTGCTCGATGATGGCGTAGGAGTCCGGGCCCAGGCCGACGCCCATGAACATTTCCTGAATGTCGCGGAGCCTTCCGACACGGCCGTTGATTAAGTATTCGCTTTGGCCGGAGCGATAGAGGCGGCGGCTGACGACGACCTCGCCCGGTTTCGTGGCCAGGACGGGGTTGTCGGCCTGCCTCTTCTTCCGCTTGAACTTGCCACCGGGTTCAGCCGGGGATAGAGCTGAACCGTCAGCGGCAGCTTCTTGCGTTTCAGGGGCCTGCGCGGGGTCGAGCGAGAGAGTTTCGGTAGTACCGGTCAAGCCGGAACCTTCGCTGCTTTCCGAGATGGCTGTTGCGGAATCCGTCGCCGAGTCTGACGCGGCGCTCTCCATCACCAAGCGGGCAGCTTCGGCCAGGTCGGGATCTTCCATGGTGATGGTGACTTCGGCGAGTCCGAGGGGGGGACGCTTAGTGGTGCCATTAAAAATGCAATCGGCCATGCGCTCGGCGCGCAGTGATTTGTGGCTCTGTTCGCCAAGAACCCAGGAGATGGCGTCCACGACGTTCGATTTGCCGCAGCCGTTCGGCCCGACGATACAGGTGGTGCCGGACCCGCTGAATGTGACCACAGTGCGTTCGCAGAACGACTTAAAGCCAACGATTTCGACTTTTCGCAGCTTCAGCAAGATGTCCCCTTTGTCCCTCAAGTCGCGCTAAGTCAAGTCTGATGCCAACTACAGTTACTCTGTTCACCCAGTGAGCTGTGGCAATTGAACGCGAGGAGAGACGACGTTGTATTCCTCGGGGGGAGGGTCTTTCAAGCGACAGGTCAACCTTTCTCAGGTCGCCTGTCAAAACGTTTGGCAGGTTCTCAGTCAGAGGCCCAGCCGCCTGGCGCAAGGATGGCGGTACGGGAAAAGACAATAACACGATGTGAAGGGCATGTAAAGCCTTACCCTACAATTTGTGGCTGGTTTGGTACCGCCACAAGCGCGCGGGGGAATTCCGGATGTGTCGTGACTACTTGCTGGCTGTGGTCCCTTGCTTTAGGTGCTTGTCGTACCAGGCGAGGATGCGGTTCAATCGATCCAAGAGGTGCTTTTCTTCGTGGAAGCCGTGCGGTTCGCGGGGGTACATCACAAGTTCTGCCTCGACGACATAGCGTTTGAGGCCGCGGTACAGTTCCTGGCTCTGGCCGGGAGGATCAACCGGGTCGGCGTCGCCCTGAAGAATGAGTGTGGGCGTTTTCACATTCTTCAGATGGACGAAGGGTGAGCTGTTCAGGAACCCCGTGATCTTTTCCGGCTCGTACGGGAGGCCGTAGAACCATTCGTCGTAGGAAGGGCCCTGCTCGGTGCCGTATTCGGAGATGAGATTAGATAGACCAGCACCAGAGACGGCTGCCTTGAAGCGCGTGGTTTGTGTAATCGCCCATTCGGCCATGTAACCGCCGTAAGACCAACCGCCAATGGCCAGCTTGTCGGGATCGGCGATGCCCCGCGCAACGAGATCGTCGACGCCCGCCATAACGTCCCGGTAATCGCCGCCGCCCCAATCGCCCCGATTCATTTCAATAAACTTCTCGCTGTAGCCGCTCGATCCCCGGATATTCGGATAAAAAACCGCGTAACCGCGTGCTGCAAGGAGCTGCCCCCAAGCCTCGATGGAGTCCTGCCAGGCCCCTGTAGGGCCGCCATGGATTAGGGCGATGAGCGGGAGTTTGGACTTGCCGTCCGAGCCAAGCGGCTTTAAGAGCGCCGCTTCGATCTCCTGGCCGTCGAAGGATTTGTATTTGTAGAACTCCGGGGCGCTGAGCGTGTACTGCTTCCAGGAATCGTTCAGGTGAGAGATCTGCTTCGGCGCGTCCTTCTGGTCCCAAAGCCATAATTCCTGGGGAGTCGTCGCAGTCTGCCCTGCGAAAGCAACGTCACCGGAGTCGGAAACGCTGAAAGCATTTGGATTGGCAGGCATCGCAGGGACATCCTTGAGAGCGCCTTCTGCGCTGAAAGCGATGAATTTTGTATGGAAGCCATCTTCCACAAGGACGAGCAGCCCGCCGTCCTTGGTCCAGCGAAAGTCAAAGACCGGCCGGTCCACACTGGCGCCGCTGAGATTCTGAGTTGCTTTTTCGCCATGGCGGGCGAGTATGAGGTCATGTGGCGTGGGGCCGTCTTCACGGCAGCCGACGAACGCCATCCTTTTGCCATCCGCCGCGATGCGGATATTGCCGAAAGGGCCGCGAGGAGCGAGCGTCTGAGTCATAGGATCGGCCCCTTTGCGGTCGCCAGCGGAAGCGTCCGAAAGGCGAAAGAAAAAAATGCGCTCGGTGTTTTGATCCGATTCAGGATGATCCGTGGCGTTGAGCATCAGACCCGTGCCGGAGGGATGCCACACCGCTTCGCGGATATCCCATTTGGGTTCGGTAAGGGTTTTGGCATCTCGAGTGTCGGGGGTGAGCAGCCAGAGCCGGGCATGTTTGTCTTCTTTGTCCACGACGCGCGCGTCATCTTTGTCTTTTTCCTTTTTTTCTTCCGTTTCTGTTTTTGCATCGGGGGCCAGGAAAGCGATCTGCTTGCCGTCGGGTGACCATGCAAAATTGCGAACGCCGCGCTTACCTTTGGTCAGGGCGCTGGCTTCGCCGCCGTCCACCCGCATCGCGTAAACCTGCTGCTGCTCGTCGCGATCGGAAAGAAAAGCCAGTTGTTTCCCGTCAGGCGACCAGCGTGGCAAGAATTCCGATTTTGCGGAGTAAGTGAACTGCCGGATTGTGCCGGACTGTTTCTCATAAATCCAAATGTGACGCGCGCGGCCTTCTCCCCTCGCAGGCTCCGTGACCACAAACGCCAGACGACTGCCGTCAGCAGAGAATTGCAGGTCAGAAATGTTCCGCAGGTTCAAGGATGCTTCTGGAGTTAGCAACTTTGGCCCTGCGGCCTTGGGCGGTTCCTGCGCAAGAAGAGGTGCTGCGAGAACGGACAAGGCTAGCAGAACTCCAGCCGAAAAAAAACGATTCATCGATAACTCCCTCACGTAAGAGAAGAAGGACTTTAACTGCGGGAGCGGCCAACGTCAATTAGGACTAGACAAGTCTCATTGCGTCCCCTCCGCGCAACATCGCGCCGCTTCGACATTGCTACGTTTCAAACGCCTCGGCTACAATCGAACGCTTATTCGTATGCGGAAAGAGACCATTTACAGCCCATGGCCGATATTCAGCTGCACAACACACTGAGCGGGAGAATCGAGAATTTCGTTCCGCAAAAAGCGGGCGAAGTGCGCATGTACACGTGCGGGCCGACGGTCTACGACTACGCGCATATCGGGAATTACCGCACCTTCGTCTTTCAGGATATCCTGCGGCGGTTCCTGAAGTTGCGCGGGTTCAAGCTGAATCACGTGATGAACCTGACCGACGTGGATGACCGCATCATCGCCAACGCCGCCGCTGCCAGCGTCGGTATCCGTGACTACACTGCGAAATTCGTGCAGGCCTTTTTTGACGATTGCAAGACGCTCAGCATTGAGGCGCCGGAGCATTGGATTCGCGCCACGGACCATATCGATGAGATGGTGAAATTAATCCAGCGACTTCAGGAAAAGTCGTTCACGTATCCGGGAGAAGGTTCGATTTATTACCGAATCGCGAAATTTCCTGGATACGGAAAGCTCTCGAAGATTGATTTAACCGGCATTCAGGCAGGAGCACGCGTCGATAACGATCGCTACGAAAAAGAGAGCGCGAGGGATTTTGCGCTGTGGAAGGCGCCGAAACCGGGAGAGCACTTCTGGGAAACCGCGATTGGGCGGGGCCGTCCCGGCTGGCACATTGAATGCTCCGCGATGGCCATGAAATATCTGGGCGAGACGCTGGATATTCACACCGGTGGAGTCGACCTGGCATTTCCGCATCACGAAAACGAAATCGCGCAAAGCGAAGGCGCTACAGGAAAACCGTTCGTGCGCTTCTGGCTGCATGCCGAACATTTGCTTGTCGAAGGCGAGAAGATGTCCAAGTCGGCGGGAAATTTCTTCACGCTGCGAGATTTGTTCGCGAAGGGCTATAAGCCTTCGGCTTTGCGGTTTGCTCTCGCCAGTGTCCCTTACCGCAAGCAGCTCAATTTCACTTTCGATGGCCTGCAGCAGGCGGCCAGCTCCGTGGAACGGCTTCGGAATTTCGCTGATCGGCTGAAGCGTGGAAAATTTGCTACCGGCAAGCAGGAAGGGATGGCCGCGCGCATCGCGAAGGCAGCGGAGGAATTTGACGCTGGACTCTCAGACGACTTGAACACAGCGAGGGCGCTGGCGGCCTTATTCGACCTGGTGCGCGAGGCGAATATCGCCATTGACAAGGGCGAATTCCGGCAGGGCGACGTTCCAGCGGTTTTGGAGTTTCTCGCCACATTCGATAAGGTATTCGCTGTTATGGAAGACAACGACGGCGAAAAGCTTCGCGCGCTCGGATACGGCGGACAGGAGAGCGGACCAGACGATGCAGAAATCGATCGGCTGGTGCTGGAGCGCAATGCGGCCAAGAAAAAGCGGGATTTCCATACTGCCGACCGCATCCGCAAAGAACTCGCGGATCGTGGTATAATCATGGAGGACGCCAAGGATGGCAGTGTCCGCTGGAAACGCAAGTGAGCCTTAACCTTCAAATTCGCCCTTCGTATGTCCCGGGGTTCCTCCCGCCGGCCGCCCAGCGGCCAGAACTCTACGGCGTAGACTTAGTCTAATTTTCTTTCTCCTGCAGGCTACTAACGGATACGTCCGCTTGGAGGCCTGGGCTTGCCCGAAGTTCTTGATTCACCTCAACCTTTTGTTTTTTCGCTGGAGGAAGAAATGGCGACGACATTAGAAGTAAAAACGCCCCGGCTCGTGACGGCTCTGCCCGGACCGAATGCCAAGCGGGTGCTGGAACAAGACGCGAAATTCATGTCGCCGTCGTATACGCGCGATTATCCGCTGGTCGCCAAGCGCGGTCTCGGCGCGATCGTGGAGGACGTAGACGGTAACAGTTTCCTCGATTTCGCGGCGGGGATTGCCGTGTGCTCGACCGGACATTGCCATCCGAAAGTTGTCGCCGCGATTCAGAAGCAGGCAGCCGAGCTCATTCACATGTCCGGAACGGATTTTTATTACGAGAGCATGCCGCAATTGGCCGAAAGGCTGGGCCGGACTATGCCGGGCGCGGAAAGCAAGAAGGTCTTTTTCACCAATTCGGGGACCGAGGCGATTGAAGGCGCCATCAAGCTGGCCAGGTACGCCACGAAGCGCGACAAGATGATTGCGTTTTACGGTTGCTTCCATGGCCGGACGATGGGCGCGCTCTCGTTGACGGCGTCGAAATCGACGCAGCGCAAAGGATTTGGCGCGCTGCTCGGTGGAATCGAGCACATTCCCTATCCGTACGCTTATCGCTGCGTGCACGGCCACACCGCGGAAACCTGCGGCGCGGAAATCCTCGAGCAGCTCGAAGGCCAGATTTTCAAGCGGTTGTTCGATCCCGAAGACGTGGCGGGCATCATCATCGAGCCCATTCAAGGAGAAGGTGGATATGTGCCGGCGCCAAAGTTCTTCTTGCAGGAATTGCAGCGGATCTGCCGCCGACACGGCATCATGTTCATCGTGGACGAGGTACAGTCGGGAATGGGCCGTACCGGAAAGTGGTGGGCCAGTGAACACGCCGGGATCGAACCGGACATTCTCTGTTCCGCCAAGGGCATCGCGAGCGGCATGCCTCTCGGCGCGATTATGGCAAGGGAAAGCGTGATGCTTTGGAAGCCGGGCTCACACGGCACAACGTTCGGCGGGAACCCTGTGTGCCTCGCGGCAGCGCTGGCCACCATGGACTTGATCGAGAGCGAGTATAAGGAAAACGCACGACGCATGGGAGAGTACCTCTTCGGACGGCTGGCCGACTGGACGAAGAACTTCAACATCGTCGGCGACGTACGAGGACGCGGATTGATGATTGGCATTGAAATCGTGCGGGATCAGCGCACAAAAGAAAAAGCCGCGGATTTGCGCAATGCGATCGTCGATCTGGCGTTTCACAAGGGCCTGGTGGTCCTCGGTGCCGGCGAGAACACCATTCGCCTGTCGCCGCCGCTCTTGATCGATCAGGAACAGGCCGACTTTGCCGCGCGGACGCTCGAAGAGTGCTTCCGCGAAGCTGGGAAAAAAATCTAGCACTGAGATCACGCAGGACATCCCACGGCTGCCACCTAAGCACTAGGTCGGCCGCGGGATTATTGTTTATACTGCGCGGAGCCCAAAGAATCAGCGGCGGGACCATGCCGATATTTTCAAATCTGATGTCTCGAGCGGTGCACTGGGCCGCGCGGTGAGGCCTGCGCGAAGAGGAGAGTTTTTCCAGCGATGCCAAGAAGCTCGAAGCCCGTCGTACCGGCATTCGCGGAGAAACCTACGCCTATTGGTATTTGCGTAGGCAGGGGTACGTCTTCGTAGCCCGGAATTACACTCCGCGAGGCATCAAGGGCGAAATCGATCTAGGGCGTTACGATGGCAAGTCGCTGGCTTTTGTGGAAGTCAGAACGCGCACGATCCGGCAAGATTTGCCGGCGTTGCCCGAATTAAGTGTTACGCGCGAAAAACAGCACCTGGTCGTTCGCACGGCGCAGCGATTTCTGGCGGAGCGCCACGTCGACGAATGCCCTTGCCGGTTTGACGTCATGGCGATTGACAACTGCCCGGGACAGCCGCCGGCAGTGCGGCCGCACAAGGATGCGTTCAGCCCTCGAGTGTAGCGGCCTCGCCGGAATATCTTCACGGGATTGCCAGAAGCGGTACAATCCAAGGTCTCCTGGTTGCTCACCCCGCGCGGGTGACCCAGAACATCGCCGAGGAGGAGTGCTTTGCCGGAGTTGCGTAAGGACCCGATTACGGGCCGATGGGTGATTATTTCAACGGAACGAGGGAAGCGGCCAAACGACTTTCTCCGTGAGAGCGTCATCCCAAGAGAAGAGAAAAATTGTCCTTTCTGCGCGGGCAACGAAGCGCGCACTCCGCCGGAAATTCTCGTTTATGGACGGAATGGCGGAGGGCCAAACACGCCGGGCTGGAGCATCCGCGTCGTCCCCAACAAATTTCCCGCGCTGGGTATCGAGGGCGAACTGGACCGTGAGGGCGAAGGTCTCTTTGACAAAATGAATGGAATCGGCGCGCACGAAGTGGTCATCGAATCGCCGAACCATCTTGCAACTCTCGCTACGTTGCCGGAACGTGCCGTGGAGGACGTTCTTTGGGGTTATCGAGATCGCATGCTGGATCTGAAGAACGACAAGCGCTTCCGCTACATTCTCATCTTCAAGAATCACGGAGAAGCTGCTGGGGCTACCATCGATCATCCGCACTCGCAGTTAATTGCATTGCCGATCGTGCCGCGGCGCGTGCGCGAAGAAATCGACAACTGCTGGCACTATTACGACGAGAAGGAACGCTGCATTTTCTGCGACATCATCCGTCAAGAGCGCGACACCGGTGAACGCGTCATCGGCGAGAACGAGCATTTCATCACGCTTGCACCCTATGCGCCGCGCTTCCCGTTTGAGATGTGGCTGCTCCCAAAGGTTCACGGATCATCGTATGAGAATAATCAAAGCTCGATGTATGCAAGCCTGGCGCGAATGCTGAAGGATACGCTGATGCGCCTAGACCAGGTGCTCGACCGCCCCGCGCTAAACTTCATGATCCACACGTCTCCGATCGGCGAAGAGATCAACGATCACTACCACTGGCATATTGAAATTATTCCGAAGCTGACAAAGGTCGCGGGCTTTGAATGGGGCACGGGCTTTTACATCAATCCCACACCCCCGGAAGAATCGGCGCGATTCTTGCGCGAGGCAAAAATTCCCGCGGTCGCAGAGAAAAAGTAGAACTTGTCGAATGCGGCGTTGTTGGGGATGTCCGGGGAGTTCTGCCAGGTTTGCTATACTTAGAGATTCGGCGCGGTACCCAAGTGGCCCAAGGGAGAGGTCTGCAAATCCTCTCTTTTCACGCGGGCACACGCAGCATCAATAGGTTGGCGGGACACAAAAAGGGAGAATAGGCGAAAATAGGGTGCGTTGGGCGCAGTTTTGGGCATAGATTTCGGGCATAATAGATGGAGGTTTTTCGAGGGTTTTTCAAACCCTCTGTGGCAGGGGCGCGGTACCCAAGTGGCCCAAGGGAATGGTCTGCAAAACCATCACTCGTCGGTTCGAATCCGACCCGCGCCTCCAATTTTTTTCACCCAAGAACGCGGTGATGCAAGTGACGGAGCCGTGCTCGTGTAACTTGTCGCCGTGGTCCTTTGGATTTTTTGCTCTGTCCCGCGCCGGTGTATAGTGTCCATCATGGCCGATGTTTTGTCAGAAATTCATGCGCTGGAGCGTTGGACTGCTCCATTACTCAGACCGACGTTGCACATGACATACCAAGGGCCGCGAATAATGGAAGAGGTTGCTATTCACTACACCCTTGACCATTACGATCCCTTCGAGGGCATGGCTACAACGGCAAGCGCAACAGTGTTGGGTCCCGTCAAAAGGCAAGGCAGAGCAAAATACATCAGAGCGTGGGTCCACAACTTGATTGGTTTTCCCGCTCGCCATTGCCGAGTGTTCGTGGATCGAATCCTGTTCGAGGGGAAAGTAATCGAATCAGAACGCTCACCACTCCATTGGACAGACATCGATGGTGCGTACGAATTACCAATTATCAGGACGGGCTATCGAAACGGATGCTACATTGATATTTGCGCGACGGACTCCGTGGACGAGAGATTCCAAGTTATCTCGCAAAAATGGACGAAGGGGTATCACCGTTTTGAGAAATCGGGGCTTTACAGGATGGAATTGACGGCAGAAAGCGCAAAGCCCTGTTCCTTTGGTCGTTTCAATCTGACAGCCAAATTCGATGCCGCTAATTGGAAAAACCTGCAAGTCGTCTCTGCCGAACACGGCAAGAAGTTTCTAAGGTGGTGGTAGAATCAGCAACCTCAAATAAGGCGGGAAAATCCAGCCTATTTCGCCCGCCCTGATTCATCCGTCTTTTCGATGCGCACGGTTGCCGCTGGATACGCCATTAGAATTTCCCACTTCCGCCGTCTTGCATCGGCTTCACTGGCGAACCGCTCGGACACGTCACGATAGTTGGGCACGCCAATCTTCTTCTAGGATCGATCCACACGTGGTTTCACTTATACAAAGACTTCCCTGTGCATTGTTTCATCAATTTGTCAGCGAAGAATTCAGCGTTTCGCATTTCCTCTAGCGCAATTGAATAACCAGCTTCCGTTGCCGCCGTGTCTCCGCTTTTCATTCGTATTTCGGTTTGGCATATCTGCCCTGCGATGAACATTTCATCATGTCCACCATTCGGGTACCATTGCATGAACTCCTTCGTTTTTTCAGGGGTTTCTACTCCTTCAATTTTTGCTACGGGTTCTTTCTGCGTGGGAATCGTCTCGTAAGCCTTTGTCACCACATGGTAGGCCGCGTCTAAATGAGACTCAGATGCAGAGAAGTCAGCGCAAGATTTTATCGTCAAATCAATCACCCCACTCCGTCGTGCCTGCGAATTCAAACGCGCTGACTGCCCATTCCCCGTTGCATACGGAAAGAACGAGAGTATAAAGCCAGAAAACCACGCAAGAGTTCTGTGCATATGATTGCGCCTGCCTTTTCTCACCGGAAATCTTGCACCAACCTTGCACCAAATCAACGTCGGGCCACCGCCGAATTCAAGGGTCAGTTTTGGGCTGGCTGGAAACGATGTCAAAGTCGAGGGTTTGCTCTTTGTCTTTTCCTGCCCTGTGGCCCTTTATTGAAATCTTCCCTTTTTTATTTTCAAACTCAAAGGCGTTCCCAGGAATAAGGTAGGAGCACTTGCTGAAAGCCCAGTTCCTAGTACAAGCGAGCACCATTATGGAGTCGGAAGTCTCAACCAGATTGTAGATCGTGTAATGTTGCCAGTTGATCGGTACACTTTGGGCCGGGGTGTACTGGGTAGTGCAAGAAGAGTTCCCCTGCCAAATATTTCCAAACCAAGTTCCGCTGCCAGTGCAGTCCGTGTTCGCACTTCCTTGCTGCTGATAATACGAGGTGGTCACCCAAGGCACACCTCGCCACGCAACTGCACGCAGCCCATTAGGCGCTAGCGCTCTACTTGCCGAAGGTCTCGACGACGCCACAGTTTCGGTTGTTGCCAATTGACTTGGACTCTGCGGCTCTTTCGAGACAAAGTAATTGGAGATGTAAGCCAACCGTCCGTCTGGCGTCCGCACCTTATCCCACGGGTCCTTTTCCTCAAGAATGGAAATGCGCTCGCCGCACTTTATCTGGCCGACTGGTGGGAGGATACCCGGCGAGGATAGAAGGGGAATTTCCTTCGCACTTATGCAAGTAACCTGCGCCTCTCGGAGAACTCTTTCAGGCGTAACTTCCATACTCGACGCCACAGGAGCTTGAACCATTGCCAGAATCACCGCGTCGGGCACACTTGCAGCCTTGAGTTTCTTGAGTGTGTCAGGCGAGGTGTCGAAATTGCAGCTAGAAGACTTAATTTTTGCCGTGACAATCTCTGCGGTCAGGCCAGCTTGCAGCATATCAAGGACATCTTTGTTAGTGAGCGCAGTTATTGCCGCTTGTGCTGACTGGTTGGTTTGAGGGATCGCTGTTATAGGAACCAGCGCGGCAAGGAATAACGCAAGGACCATAGCTGGACGGGGGGAACGCATAGCAACTCGTCCGATTATCGCCTTTGAGAATCAACGCATCAAGGTCCTTCTTGTAGCGGTCTAGATTTGGCAGCACACTCACTTCTTTTCTTGTGGAATGCGGCAGAAACTAACTGCTAGGCATTTTCAAGCCTCTCTAACATTTCTTCCCGTTCCCGCTTCTTTACCGTGCGTCTGCTACTTTTAAGAATTCTTTCCACTTCCTTTGCTGTCAGCGTGCTTTCGGCGCGGAGTACTGCCAATCGCTTCTCCCAGTAGATGAGATTCCGCTTGGTGTTGCTGATGCAAGTACACCCGGCAGTTGTACCGCAGAAGCGGCAACGACCATCTTCAATGCGTGGGTGGTCTACATACCATTGAAACGCCGCGATACGGTCCGCGACGCGCGTGATCTGATCTTTTACGATAACTTTCTTCACGGACAGTTTCCCACTCGAACGTTTGCTTCACGGCCAGAATTGGAAATTGCAAACACTAGAGACTTGCGCTCCGCGTTTTGCAGGCTCTTTATGCCAGACGCTTGCAGAGCCGTTCTTGTGCTTTCGCAATTTGCCCATTCGCTTGCATTTCGGGCATTTGACAGTCCAGCTTCCCCGTCTTGGCTTATATCTCACCGCTCGTCACTTAGTTGCCAGACATGGAAGAGCAAATGTCTTTTCCCGGTCCTTCTTATAGTTGGAGAACCCCAAGTAATCGTCCAATCCACTAACGCCCTTCATTCCGGCCAGACCCCACGCTCTTTGTCCGTCATCTGCAGAAAACTCAGCAAAACTAACGAGGACCGTACCGACTCGACCCTTGTAGAACAGATGACGCATAACCAAAGGCTCCCTTGGCTTTTTTGTGGAAAATCTCTCTGTCTTATCTTTGAGTGGTTTACCGCATCGCACAATCACAGCATCCGGAGTAAGCCCATAGAGTTGAGCGGATGCGCTCGATTCGCCGTATTCTTGTATCCAATTGGGAATGTTTAGAAGGACAAGCACCGCGATGATACCCAAGAACACCCCGACAGCGACTTTGAGGACCACGTTGCCTTCTTTATGCGGGCTGCGATTTCTTGGTGATGGTGAAACTCCGCGAAATCCGCCTGACGCTGGCGGCTATTTAGTCTCTCGGACTGTCTGGCCCTTGTCCAATCTAAAGTAGCCGACTTCTTCATCACGCATACTTGCTAGTGACGGATTCGGATTCCTTTTGCAGACCGTAACGATGTCACCTTCCCGCTTCATGTAGTCGCCTTCAATCTCTTGAAGCGGTGAATCTATTCCCGGTCGAAACAACCCGTATTTCGACATTGCCGTTCGCCTCCTTTTTCCATTACGTGTCGAGCAATGCTGCTCCGTTTTGCGAACGATTACTGGACGGTCAGAGTCACGGTCGCGGAATGTTGAAGCTGATTTGACGTTCCCGTGACGGTCACGGTGTAAGTTCCTGCTGGCGTTCCCGGATTGTGTATTCCACCCCCGCCGCATCCGGCAATCAACGCAAGAACGCAAACAAGGATCGCGCCGAACAAAGGGACAAGGCGCGTCTTCTTAGATTCTCTGACCACGAATGCGGCCACAACAAGCAACAATAACAACACGCAAAGCGCGAGAGGCAGAAACCATACATTGGGACCACGAGGGGGCGGCATCCGAAAAACAACGGATGGCGCAGTAGTTGAAATGGTGAGCGTTGATGTCACGGAGCCAGCGCCGGGTGTAACGCTGACAGGCGACAAAGAGCACGTAGCAAGAGCAGGAGCACCCGAACACGTTAGGGACACGGCATTTGAGAAAGCCCCAAATTGTGAACCGACCGAGACCGTATCGCTTGCCGACTGTCCCGCTCGAACCGATGCTGTCGGTTGCGCCATACTCAACGCAAAATCGCTGACCGTGATCTGCACGGCGCTCGTGGGCAGAGAAGTCTTTGCACCACCGTTGCTCACGGTCAAAGTTTCGGTATTTACCCCGAGGGGGCATGTCACGCTTGGATTAGCTCCGATTGCTGTTCCGCAACTTCCTGACCAATTCAAAGTGACCGGGCAGCTATTCGGATCAGTGGCGCTTCCGCTTAGTGCGACTGTCGTTCCAGTCGGGCCTGCTCCGTTAAGCGTCTGATTCGTACCAGCATTCGCTGAAGGCAGAGTTTTCTGCACCGCTGCCAGCGCATTTATCAACCCAAAGCCTTCGATGTTGTTCGGGACGGGTTGCAAGACTCCCGGCAGCGGGACTGCGGTGCTCGTAATGAAGTTTCGCAAATTCGTGCGTGCGGTCGCTGGCGTGTTCAACGTCGAGCTTGCGAGTAGACAGGACGAAGATTGCAACAACAACGCTGCAACGCCCGCTGCGTGAGGTGCTGCGGCAGAAGTACCAGCGAAATAGCATGGGGTCTGTCCTATCACACAGCCACCCGTTGCCGTTGTGTTCGTTCCGTTCATGCCAAATCCGGCTGCTCCGGTAACGGTAACGTCATCAGCAGCAGTTACGTCCGGCTTCATGCGAGCGGCAGCTTGTGGCGTTGCTTCAGTTGGACCTTGACTGCTGTACGACTCAACAGTACCGACACAAACACCCGATCCTGAACATTGCGTTTGGTCAATCGCCCCAACGGAGACCACACTGACAGGCGAACCACCTGAATCTGATTGAGCGGGTACGCTTCCTGACGGCGTGTAGAAGTTGAGGTTTTGAGTGTTTGCAATTCCTAAAACAAACATATCGAAGTTTCGCGGTGCCGCTGCATTGATTGAGTTCTGAACGAGGATTCCAACTTGTTGGGTAGTTCCGCTGCTGTTCGTATAGGTCAGCGTTTCGACCGGAGGCTGCGTGCCCGTTTGAAGATTTACGCTGCATTGCAATGGGGTTGTGAGAGTATTGGCCTGTACCAAGTAGAGGAAGAGGTCGTAATCGTTAGTTGAAGAGGAGAAAGGGTCATTCCACGAAAGTTTCACTACCAACGTGGCTCCGTTTGGAAGCTGAAGGAAATTCGCATTGCTCGGCCCAAAGGTCGTTGCATCTTTTGTGTTGGTCGTGGCCTGATAAAGTTGCACATTCCCCGTGTAAGTTAGCCCGCCCGGACATGCAAGAGTGAGGTTCGTCCCTGAATTAGTCCACGGCTCCCCCCAATGATTGAGCGCTTGATTTGCTACTGCCGTGAAGTATCCCCGGATCGGATTCGTGTCAGTATTCAGAGCGGTCGCCGTGTTCGTTGAAACCGCGCTCGTGCCGTCGAACGGCGGTGAGAAAAAACCAATATCGTCCACAACGATGTCTGTATTGGCGGCAAGGAAATTCACCGCTTGCTGGAATGACATCGAAGTTCCGTCAGCCCCATTCGCAAAATAAAGCTGTGCGCCGGGCGCGAGGTCGTGGACGATTTCGAGCATCGCCGTCCCTTCGGCATTGACGCCAAGTGGACCGTCAGGTTGGAGGTGGTCCTCCAAGTCTGGAGCGGACGATGGGAACGATTGCGCGATGATGCCGCCAGTTACAGAAACGAGTATTCCGCTGGCATTGCGTGTACCAGTAGCGTTTGGAAGGTCGCCGGAATTGATTGGACTTGGTATGGCAGTAGTCGGGCCACAGGTTGTACATCCCGTGGCGAATACGCCGCCGATGCCACCCGAAATGACGCCGACCTTCACGCCTGTTCCATCAACGCCGAACATCGAGCGGGCCACGTCTGCTTTCAAGATGCCATCACCTTGTGTCGTGACCGAACCCGTGCTGTGGATTCCGTAGTCCGGCAACCGGATGTAGCGCACGAACGGGAGCGAAGCAACTTGGTCAATCATGGTGATCGGCAACTGGGCCTGGACTGTCGGAACTGCCGTCAACACTTCTCCCTTTGCCTTATTGGGATCTGGGCGACCGATGATTTCAACCATTACTCCGAGAGCCTGTAAGCTCTCCAAATTGGTAGCGGTGATCTCTCTGACCTCAATGTAGACTTGCACCGCCGCGTCCTTAGTAATACGCATCTGTCCGGCGCGAACTGCGTCACGGATGGACTTGGGAAGTGTTTCCATATCGAAGCGCGGTGGCGCTTCGATTCTTTCTCCGGGAGCGGGCGGCTGAGTACGCTGCGAAGCAGCCCGCCGCAGGTCGGCCAACTGTGTGCTTAGTTTCGGATGTTTGTGCTTGGCTAAGACGGTGGCGGCTTGGGCACGCACCGCATCATCTTGACCCTGAGCAAACGCGGGAACCGCTAGGAGCGCGAGGGTTAGCACGATTTTGTTCATTGGGGATTGTGCCTCTGTCGTTTCACGGTATGGCATAGGCCCGCAAGCGTCCATAGATCGACAATGGCCCTGTCGCTAAATAGTTACTTTGATTTAAGGCGTCAGACAACAATCGTCAGGAAGATCAATCATCGAGGATCGCACAACGTTTCTTAGGGAGGGCGGCAGCGTGGCGCATGAATATACCACTGGAGAGAATATGTTTCCGCCAAGATGCCACAGCTATACCAAATTGCGCGTCACCGAATGCATGGGACCGTGGGCGCGTGAATTCAGCCAAGCTGCGAAGGCCGGAACGTTGGCCCACGAGTACGGACACATCCTTTGTGGGCCGAAAGAGGCGGATGCGGACTATTGTGCAGGCTACGTTTTACGGCCAGAATCATTTGCACGGGCGAGAGTGTTGGAATGGAAGAAACAAATTTAGCAAGCGCGACCCACGGGCCATGCGGGAAGGGAGCGTGCCAGCATCACTTGTGGCGCAGCGGGTCAGATTGCGGCATGAATCGTGCTCCGTATCCACTCTGGGAGGATCTGGCCTATGTCCCTTGAGGGATGGAAAGCCTTTTTTGAGATAGGTGGCGTGGTGCTGCTGTTATTGACATTTGCGTTTGGCGCGGGTGCGCTCATCGTGAACAACCGCCTAAATGCAATCCAAGCCAAAGAACTGGGAGATTTTAGGCTCAAATTCGAAGAGGAACAGCAAAAGACCGCTCTCGCACAGAAGGAAGCTGCGGAAGCCAAACAAATAGCGGGTGGATTTGAAATCGCCATCTCCACCGCAAACCAGCGAGCGGCAGAAGCGAATGCCAAAGCGGAAGGATTTCGCCTCGACATTGCCAAGTCCAATGAGCGTGCAGCCGAGGCAGTCCAAAAGGCCGAAGAGGAGCGTTTGGCAAGAGTAAGAATCGAAGAAAAACTAGCTGGCTGGAAGCTGGATGCTCCAGCCCAAGCGAGAATCATTGAGAAGCTCAAGAAGTACGCGAAAACACCATTTGACTTAGGCGCGAATCCAGTGGAAATGGCGTTTATGGAAACAATGGACGGTGTTCTAGGCTCTGCTGGATGGACTCGACAGATGCCTAAGCCAGATAACCCTCTGGCCAGTATTTTGCTGAATGGGAAAGCTCGCATAAATTACGTCTCTGGTATCTACGTCGAATTTGCTCAGTCTCGTTACAACGATTTCAGCCCTGCCGCAGGCGCTTTAGTATTGGCACTTAGAGCGGAAGGCATTCCGGCGCAAGGGCAAATGTCTCCAAATGAACCAGATACCACAGCCATCCACCTTGTAGTCGGAAGTAAATGAGCGGAAATCAAATTAGGACACGACCAAACCGAGTGCTATACAGGAAGGACTCCCTTGACGACACAAACGACCCACCACTCGCGCGAATGTTCCAAAGAGGTAAGAAAAGCGAATGTGGACAGCTACTACATCCGCCGACACATGACAAGTTGTTATGAACATACTGCGCAAATTGATATTCATTTTGGGGATAGGCGTCACAATGCTGTTCGTTGCCTACGGCTTCCTGTTTTGTCCACATCAAAGGCAATACCGAATCGACAGAACGCCATAGCTGTCCCCTAAATACAGGAACAGGGGAATCACCAGCATTTCTTCTGGCGGCTCCCCTTGATGGGTTACGAATCGAGTTCTAACAAGCTGTCCTTAGTGGCTATGACCCTTGGCCTTGTGTTTGCCCTTGGTCTCGCCCGTGTGCTTGCCCTTGTTCTTGTCGTTGTCAGGAAGCGGATCGCGGTCCTTGTCTTTCTTTTCTTTGGCGGCTTTGGCAGTGTCCTTGGCCGCATGCTTGTTCTGAGCCTGTACTGCACCCGCTGTTATTAGGCCCGCGAGAGCAACACCGAGCAGGCTACGTCGAACGAAAGTATTCAGCATTTTGGTCTCCTGTAAGGAACTTCGTGGCCCACTTCTACTCTACGGATAAAACACGGAAGCCGGAAGGGAGTCGCGGACACTGGTCTTTGAAAGTTACCTGCACCTGTGGACAGGGTTCGCCGTATCAATTTGGTGTGCTGGGTACAGACTTGCGCGACAGGCACTTAAAGAATGGGAAACAATAATTAGGGACAATAGTGGCTCGGGCGCTTTAGCTGTGATCTTTCTGGTGTAGGTGCAATAAGAGCATGACGAAATTCGAGGAAGTACTTGTTGAAGTCTGGCGGCAAGCCCTCGTGGAAAACGCCAAGACCGTCAAGGTGGGCGGAGAAAGTTACTCTGTTCGTCGGACGCCCAAGCTCGGTCTGCGAGAGGTGGATTTCCTTTTCGACGGAGACGAGATTCGGGGGTTGGAGCAGAATCCTGAAACCAAATTCCGTTGGGCACAATTGGCCCGATCTGGCAAAAAGGTGATGCAATTTCTCAGCGAAGGCCGATACGTGGCGAACGTCGTGGATGGAAAGGTGACACTCTATGGCAGAGCGCGGCAGTGATCCTAGATGCTGTCGGCGTGCAGTTCGCCCAGCGTTATGTCGAATGTCTGGGCAAGCGGGCCGTAGTGCTTAACAAGATGATGCCATGCTTGGGAGAGTGACTGCCTTTCAAACCACACCGTGGGAGCCGCTACTAGGAATCCTCTGCCAATGTCGGCCTTCCCCTTCGGTCTCGGGTCTGATGTAACGAGAAGATGTAGAAAGTAACGCAAGAATTGCGAAGCGTCATTTTCTTTGTGCGTGGCTTCCGTTGCCTGCTTAACCTCGATAACAATGCGGTTTTGGCTCGAACGCTTGGACCATATCACGATGTCCGGCTTCAACCCGCCAAACAGCTCGACAGATAAAACTGAACTTCCCTTCACTAACGACTTTTCTATGTGAAGGTCGAAATCCCGACCATGCTCTCTGTCGCCCAACAGGTCGAACACGGTACGCGCTTCGGATGTCGATTTTATGATCGGTATGCTTCGCCACCTACCAGCGTTTGACCTTAGTGCAGCCAGAATATTTTCTTGCAACGCGACTTCGGACATTTGCGGGTTCTCCTGTGACGCATATCACCTGCTCGCCCGGACTCACACTAAAAGAACGGCAGTCATTTGCCTACGGTTTGCAACCCCGCTTGCCCTTCCTGCTGTGACCCTGCTCTGCCGACCCAAATAACTTCGCACCGCACTGAATCCTCGGGATCATCTGCGATGAGTTCGACAATTTGTCCGCGCCTCAGACTAAAGTTACCTCGCAGCCTAAAGCCCTCTTGCGACCTATCGACAATGAGACAGGGAAACATTTTCTGGCCTCCACTTCGGTCGATGACAAGGTTGGCACGCTTCTTAGTAACGATCCGCTTGGATCGGCGGCCTCCGGGGATAAGAATGCTGGGCAATGTTTCGCGCCGCGCTAATTCAGGTTCAGTAGGGTCTGGTATTGGACATTGTAACGCGGCGTGGAATTCCGTGAAGGGGAACGCCTAACGTCTCTTCGTGGGACGGTCCACGCCCTTGAGCAATTCACTGACGGAAATTCCAAATCCTTGCGCAATCTTGAGGACAGTTAGGATTGATGGCGCACGACGGCATTGTTCGATGGAGCCAAAGCCGACACGATGCAGCCCAGCGTGGTCGGCAAAGGCTTCTTGACTGAAACCCCGTTTCTTCCGTAACTCCTTTATCCGTTTAGCGAGGGCCGAGAGGAACTGTTCCCGTTGCATCTGCCAAAGTTTAGGTATATTATCCGGCTCGTCCACAAGCAAAACGCTGACATGCAGTTGACTGAGTAATGAAATGCTGTACAAACATTGTTTTATATAATGGTGTGCGATGGACCGTAACCAGAAACAAATTGCGCCACTGAGAGACGTTACAGGACTTGAGAAGCGTGGAGGAAAAGCAGGCCGAACATCGGGCAGGATTGCGGGAGGCAGCCGATGAACTACCGCCCGCTAGAAAGCCTTGAAGATTTGATACTAGCATCCCTCGACCAGCGAGCCTTGCGAGAACGATTCGGCCTGCCGCATCCGCTATCAAAGTTTGCAGCGAATGGCATGGTCAAGGAAGGCCCGCACGCAGACGCGATCCTAGCGTTCATCCATGATCTGACGTGGCAAAGGCCGGACAGCGCGGGGCACAGAGCGGCGAGATGGCTTTTATTTGAGAGCGAGCTGGCATTCTTCCGTGCATGTGCGGAGGCGGGGATCGACGCGGAGAAGCTAAGAAGTCACTTAGAACTCTGCCGGTACTGCCGATGGGACGACGAATGAATCGAGACAGAAACAAAAAACCGGCTGAACAGGAAATTGTGCCTCACAAGTGGTTCAGCGTTCAACAGTCCTCTCAGTACATGAACTGTACCGTGTGGTATCTCAGGAGGCAGATTCAGACCGGGCGTATTCCGTACAGTGAGCTTGGGCACCGTTACGTGCTGAAGCGCGAGGACTTGGATGCCTTTGTGGAATCACGGAAGAAACCTGTTTTGTCCGCGTATATTGGAGCAAGCTTGGTAGGGTTCTATTGGTGCTATTGGTGAATGCCTTGATTCAAAAATCCTAGCCACTTGCTTATTCACGGATTATCCACAGAATCTCGCAGCTAGTACCATTGACATAGAATTGACTATTCCCTAAATGGGAATTACTTCGCAGGAAATTCGTGAAGGCTCAATTACCTGCTTTTGTACTTTCGGCGAGGTGGGTTTTGTAGTTGCCTTCGGCTTCCCTCGGCGCTGTGTCACTTCTGGTGACTGAACTCGGGCCGTGGTGTGCCGATTCGCAGTGGCGTTTCTCTTGTATCGTCGATCCAAGTGTGCGCGAGGCGCGGAGGTGATCATGGTCAAAAGAATATGTGGTGTCTTGCTAGTCTTTGTCGTTCTGGAGTGCGCTTCAGCCTTGAACGTTCATGCTCAGTCAAATCCAGCCTGCTTCGGGGTGGTTTTCTGCGGCTGGACTTCCTTGTGGGGGGACAATAATTGTGGTCTTCCTCCGGGGGCTTACAATTGCCAAGGCGTTCCTTGGGAGTTTGAACAGGAGTGTCAGGTCCAGAGTAACGCCTGTCCGCCTTTTGCCGGCCCTATAGAAAATAATTGCCCCAAATGCAATACGGCCGGTTCGCCGATCAGTTTGGCCACCGGCAATACCTACATTGAGCAGGCGGACATAAGAGTTCCAGGTCTTTCCAACGGACTGACGCTACTCAGAACTTGGATTAGCCAGTGGCCGTCCACACAGACCGCATCTCAAGTCGGTCTATTTGGCCCCCATTGGCGGTCCACATACGAAGAACGAGTATTTATTGGCGACGATCACTACATCAAGTATGCCCGCAGTGATGGCAGTTTTTGGTCTTTTGGGATGTCCGGAACGGGAATTTGGGGTGTGGCTGCACCCGCAAACGTCGCTGTAACTCTGGTAACGAACGGGACCCAAAATTGGACAATGACCTTTCAGAATGGCGAGCGAAGAATTTTCGATCAAACGAGTGGATCGCTGATCGCCATCATTGATCGGAATGGCAATACGACACAACTCTCCTATGATGCCCTGAACCGTCTCATTACGGTTACGGACCCAGCATCGCGCCATCTTTCCTTTACATATCCAAGCGACACGAGTCGTCTGGTAACGAGCGTCACCTCGGACGTTGGACTTTCCTTGTCTTATGGCTATGACAACCAAGGACGGCTAGCAACCGTCACGAAATCCGATCAAACAACGATTTCGTTTCAATATGACAGCAACTCCATGATTACGGCAGTGAAGGATTCAAATGGGAAGATTCTTGAATCGCACACCTACGACAGCAGCGGACGAGGATTGACCTCATCCAGGGCGAATGGCGTTGACGCTGTCACCGTCTCTTACCAATAAGCTTCCACACAATCTGATTTGGAACTGAAGAGTTTGATCTTGGCTCGAAGCGCACCAGGGAGGCCACGAACATGCATTTGAGCATATGGAAGCGCATTTTCAGCTTGGCATTTTTGCTCTTGGTCTTCTCTTGCGGCCGAGTTTTTGCTCAAGGGTCTCTACCTTCCGGTTGGTCTGATGGCGACATAGGCAGCGTTGGCCTTTCAGGAAGCGCCAGTTTCTCGAACAACGTATTCACCGTGAAGGGTTCCGGCACCGGGATGACCAGCACTGCGGATCAGTTTCATTTTGTCTACCAACCGCTTTCGGGTGACGGAACAATCCTGGCGCGAGTGCTGAGTAGTTCTGCTGGGCAAGCTGGCGTAATGATTCGGGAGACACTCAACGCAAATGCTGCAGATGCATTTGTAATTGACCAGTCTTCGTTCAACTACTTCTATACGCGCGCGAGCACAGGTGCAACTGCTGGCTCATGGGGTTCTATCTACAACGCACTCCCATATTGGATGAAGGTGGTGCGAAGCGGCAACACGCTCAGCGCCTATGGGGCAGCCGATGGAGTGAGCTGGACGCAGATCGGGACGAGTCAAACGGTCACAATGGCTCAGAGTGTTTATGTCGGGCTGGCCGTGAGTAGTCAGAGCAACTCCAGCCTTGCAACCGCTACTTTTGACAATGTCTCTATCAATTCTTCTGCATCTCCGGCTCCGATCATCAGCGGCATTTCTCCGGCTGCGGCAACTGCTGGTAGCCAAGCAGTGATTTCAGGTTCCGGGTTCGGGACAACTCAAAGTACCGGCGTCGTGCTGCTCAACGGGTCATCCATAGCGGTCAATTCCTGGAGCGCCACGTCGATCACGATCACAATTCCTACCAATGCCACCTCTGGTCCCATCGTCGTGTCTGTCGCCCCAACTATGAATGACAGCAACCCCGTCCTTTTCTTCGTGGGTACACAAACCATCTCTTCATCTTCATGGCTGGACTTGGATGTTGGAACTGCGGGAGTTGCCGGAAGCGCGTCCTATGCGAATGGCGTGTTCACCGTAAAGGGGTCGGGAGCCGGGGTCAACGGAACCGCTGACAATATGAACTTTTTGTTCCAGCCCTTTTCGGGAGACGGAACAATCGTGGCTCGCGTCGTCAGCGTGCAAGGTACAACAAGCGCTCAAGCCGGAATCATGATCCGCGAAGCGCTTAGTCCGAGTGCCACGAACGCCTTCATGTGCTCTTGCAGCAACATCATGTACTCCTATGATCGAACGACGACGGGTGGCCAGGAGAGCAATCTGGGCAGCAACGGTTCTGGCCTTCCGAGCTGGGTGAAGTTGGTGCGAGCAGGAAATGTGTTCACCTTCTACAACTCCGCAAACGGATTGATTTGGTCGCAGACGTCGAGTCAAACAATCGTGATGGCCCAAAATGTTTATGCAGGTTTAGCAGTGAGCAACTACACCAATTCCAGCCTTGCGACGGCGACTTTCGATTATGTCTCAATCAGTTCCTCAGCGTCTCCGGCTCCGGTGATTACAGCTTTGTCTACAACGACAGGGTCAGTTGGAACACTGGTGGGAATTGAAGGCACCGGGTTCGGCAGTTCTCAAGGCAGTAGCTTTGTAGCGTTGAATGGTTTGTCAGTTACGGTTAGCAACTGGTCCGCTACCGAGATCACGATCACCATATCTTCGGGAGCGACTCGGGCCTCCTGGTGGTTTCTGTAGCCCCGAATATGAACGACAGCAACCCTGTTCAATTCGAAGTGACCACACAGCCGCTGCCACTCGATTGGTTGGACCAGGATATTGGCGAAACAGGAGACACCGCGACGTACTCCGGTGGGCAGTTTGTTATGACCAGCGGCCCTGGATCAATCGGGGGTACAGCGGACACGTTTCACTTTATTTATCGGCCGCTCGCGGGCGATGGGACTATCGTGACCAGGGTAGCTTCCTACCAAGGGAGTTACTCGCCCCAAGTTGGGGTGATGATCCGCGAGACACTGAGCCCGGGTTCGAAACATGCATTTGTGTACTTCGCCCCGAATACAGCATCCCTTTATTATCGTTCGACCGCTGGTGGAAGCGCTTCTACTCAATCAACCAGCTTCAGCAACCCTAGTGGCTATTATCCCTATTGGGTGAAGCTCACGCGCAGCGGGAACAACTTTACTGCATACGTGTCCGCTGACAACGTCTACTGGACGCAGGTGGGAACGACCCAGACCATCACGATGGTGCAGGATGTGTACATCGGCATGGCGCTAAGCAGTCGGAGTGCGACTGCGAATTTCGACAACGTGTCGTTCACCTCCGCAACAACAACAGCGCCCGCTATTACGGGTCTGTCCACCTCGACGGCGTCAATCGGCAGCCAGGTGGTGGTCACTGGTTCAGGTTTCGGAGCAACAGTAAACGGCAGCGCGGCGCTGCTCAACGATAATCCCGTGCCCATCGTTACGTGGAGCGATACGTCCATCACCATCACTATCCCGGCAGGGGCCGTGTCCGGACTGTTAGGAGTGTCCGTCGCCCCGAGCATGAACGACAGTAATGCCGTCTACCTTGAGGTGACTCCGTTGCCCCTGCCGACCTCTTGGATGGATCAAGACATAAGCTCAGTAGGAGCGGGCAGCGCAACGTATTCAACTTCAAGTGGAATATTCACAGTGAAGGGGGCTGGGGCAGCCATCGGAGGCACGGCGGACTCGTTCCATCTTGCTTATCAGCCGCTCTCGGGAGACGGAACGTTCATCGCGAGGTTAATCAGCTATAAGTCTGGCAGCACTCCTCAAATTGGAGTGATGATCCGCGAGACGCTGGACCCAGGCGCGAAGGACGTTTTTGTGACGTTCCAGCCGAGCACAGCGTCCCTCAATTATCGTTCGACCGCTGGTGGAAGCGCTTCTACTCAATCAACCAGCTTCAGCAACCCTAGTGGCTATTATCCCTACTGGCTGAAGGTAACGCGAAGTGGAAACACGTTCAGCGGCTACGTCTCATCGGGTGGCGTTACCTGGACCCAGGTGGGAACAACACAAACGATCACTATGGCCCAGAACGTCTACGTCGGCTTGGCCGTAACGCTCAGTAGCTCGACGGCTCTTTTCGACAACGTGTCGATTAGTACGACTGCTGTGCCCGCACCGATCATCACAAACGTTTCAGCCACAACCGGCGCCGTTGGAAGCCAAGTTGTTATTACCGGTTCTCATTTTGGAAGCTCACAGGGGAATAGCGCCGTAATGCTCAGCGATTCGCCCATGACCGTAAATTCGTGGAGCGACACGTCGATAACAATAACGATCACACCGACAGCAATTTCCGGCTATTTGGCCGTCCTTGTTGGTCCGAGCATGAATGCCAGCAACCCCGTAGTGTTTACCGTGACTTCGCAGCCTCTTCCTTCTGGTTGGCTTGATAGTGACATCGGTACTGTCTACACCGCAGGAAGCGCCACCTACTCGAACGGTGCGTTTACCGTCAATGCGCGAGGGTCAGGCATCGACGGAGGAAATAACTCGGGCTCGCTAACCGCGGACGGGTTCCATTTTGCTTATCAGTCGCTTTCTGGCGACGGTGCAATCGTGGCCAGAGTCAGTAACATCCAAGGTGAGAACCCGGGCATTCAAGCGGGTGTAATGATTCGTCAGACGCTGGACCCAGGGTCGGTGAACGCGTTCGTCTGGTATTACGGAAATAATGCTAGTTTCGGATATCGGGCAACAAGCGGTGCCAACGCCAGTTTCCAGACTACGGGTACGAATTTCAGCGTTAGCTATTATCCATATTGGGTGAAATTAGCGAGGATCGGGAACACGTTCAGGGCCTACGTTTCGCAGGATGCACAAAACTGGACGCAAGTCGGTACTGCTCAGACCATCACCATGTCTCAGACCGTGGACTTCGGGCTTGCTCTGTGCAATTGTTCGGCCCTCAATGCCGCGACTCTCGACAACGTGTCAATCACCAGCGGGACAATGCCGCTCATCACCGGAATCACACCGACGTACGGAACCATCGGAACATCGGTAACCATCAACGGCTCAAGTTTCGGCAGCACGCAGGGTACGAGCACAGTAAGTTTCCACGGCGCGCTTGCCAGTTCCGTAACGAACTGGTCGGATACGCAAATCGTTGCGGTGGTTCCATCGAACGCGAGCACAGGCGGCGCGAGCGTAGTGGTGAATGGAATCGAGAGCAATACCGACGTAGGCTTCACTTTTTATCATCCTGTGATCAGCAACGTATCGCCCTCCACAGGCCAGTCGGGGGCAAACGTCGTTATAACGGGAACTGGTTTCGGACAGTATTACCAGACCGGCTTCCAAGTTCTGATTAACGGAACACCAGCCACCATCCAAGGAATTGGATATGGGGTTCTGGCGTGGAGCGACACCAGCGTCACTGTAGTTATACAGCCGAGTACGACGAGCGGTCCCTTGGTAGTGTCTCTACAAGGAATTGCGAGCAACGCGGTGCAGTTTAACGTCGAGAACTTGACCGTTACCAGCGTTTCGCCAAGTTCTGGCCCTGTTGGTTCAACAATCATGATCAGCGGGACAGGGTTTGGCTCTTCGCAAGGCAGTAGCACGCTAAACTTCTACGGCGCACCGGCCACCAGCATCCTCACTTGGAGTGACACGGCGATTGTGGCAACCGTGCCAGCCGGTACTTCGACGGGACCAGTGAATGTTACTATTGGCGGAATTCTCAAGTATGGGCCGTCGTTCTCCGTGACAGGGGTGGCGCAGGTAACGGACTCATTGGGCAACACTTCCAGTTACGGTTCAGCGGTCGTGGGCGGATCATGGGCTATGACGACTGCTCAGGGGTCGGGCTGCTCCAGTTGCACGCAGCGCGGGAACATCACCTACACGTACGATGCGTTTGGCCACCCGCTCACGCGAACGGACGCAAACGGAAACACCACGACGTACACGTACGACACAAACGGAAACGTGCTGACCGTAGCGGTGCCGGTCAGTTCCGGCGTGACGGCCACCACCACGTACACCTACAACAGCTTCGGCGAAGTGCTGAACACGACCGACCCGCTCGGCAACGTAACCTCTAATACCTACGATTCGCACGGAAACCTTCTCACGGTGACGACACCTTCGCCCTCGCCCGGTGTCGCGGGCAGCGTGACGACGTTTACGTACAACTCCCTGGGGGAATTGCTGACGATCAAGGACCCGCTGAACAACGTCACGACGCTGGCCTATTTCCCGACCGGGTTGATTAACACGATCACGGACGCGCAGAATAATGTCACGACGTACGCTTATGACGGGCACGGGAATCGCACTTCGGTGACTGATGCGTTGAACCATCAGACGACGTTTACCTATGACACGGGCGACCGGCTGACCAAGATCACCTATCCCGACACAACGACCACGCAATTCGGCTACGACTATCGCGGGCGGCGAACGAGCGTCACGGATCAGAACGGCAAGGTGACGACGTACGCGTATGACGATGCGGACCGGCTGACCAGCGTCACCGACGCGGCCACTCCGGGCAATGTCACCACCTATGGCTACGACACGGAAAACAACCTGACGAGTATTCAGGATGCAAACCACAACACAACTTCTTTCACCTATGACGCCTTCGGGCGAGTGACGAGGACAACTTTTCCCTCCGGCTACATCGAGACCTACGGCTACGACGCGGATAACAATTTGACGGCCAAAACTGACCGGAAGAACCAGCAAATTACCTACACTTATGACCAGTTGAACCGGCTGACGGGGAAGACTTATCCTGACAGCACGACCGTGAATTACACGTACGACCTCGATTCGCGCCTGACCCAGGTGAGCGATCCCACCGGCACCTACAGCTTCACGTTTGACAACATGGGGAGGCTGACAGGGACAACGACCAGCTACACGTTCCTGGCAAGGAATTTCACCGCGAGCTATGCATACGACAAAGCGTCGAACCGCACGAGTTTCACGGACCCAGAAAGCGGATCGACCACGTATGCGTATGACACGCTAAATCGCTTGCAAACTCTCACGCCGCCATCGGCGTTCAGCGGCACTGGCAATTTCGGGTTCAGCTATGACGCGCTCTCGCGGCGCACGCAGATGACTCGCCCCAATGGGCTCAGTTCGATCTATGCGTACGACAATTTGTCGCGCTTGCTCAGCGTCCTGCACCAGAGCGGCGCGACTACGCTGGACGGGGCGAGCTATACAGTAGACAACGCCGGGAATCGCACGTCGAAGACGGACCAATTGGCAGGCGTTACGTCGAATTACACGTACGATCCGATCTATGAACTGACGCAAGTCACGCAAGCTGCGACCACCACCGAAAGTTATACGTACGACGGAGTCGGCAATCGCCTCAGCTCGCTCGGTGTGTCGCCATACAACGTGAACACGTCGAATGAACTGACTTCGACACCGAACGCAACGTACACGTACGACTCCAACGGCAACACGCTCACTAAAACCGACAGCACCGGCACCACGAATTACTCCTGGGATTTCGAGAATCGGTTGACCAGCGTGACGTTGGCCGGCAGTGGCGGCACCGTCAGCTTCAAGTACCACCCGTTGGGACACCGAATCTATAAGTCCTCGCCTTCGGGAATATCCATCTATGCGTACGATGGAAGTAGCTTAGTCGAGGAGGTAAATGGCGCTGGCAGTGTCGTTACGCGTTATGCCCAGGGTCTCGGCGTCGACGAGCCGCTGGCGATGTTGCGCAGCAGCGCAACAAGTTACTACAACGCCGATGGCCTCGGCTCGATCACGTCACTGAGCAATTCGGCGGGAGCCTTAGCGCAAACGTACACGTTCGACTCCTTCGGTAAACAGACTGCCTCGTCCGGCTCCCTCGTCAATCCGTTCCAGTACACCGCCCGCGAATTCGACACCGAAACCAACCTCTACTCCTACCGCGCCAGATACAACGATCCAGGCATCGGTCGTTTCATTAGTGAAGACGCGCGTGAGATTTCCCTCTTAAATCAGATCAAGAATCTCTACGCGTACGTCCTGGGAAACCCAGTTAATTTCAGCGACCCACTTGGGCTCTTCACCGTGAAACCGGGCGTCCCGTACCCCAACCTCCGACTAGAGGCGCTTCTCGACTGCATTGAGTGGTACACAAACTTGTCGCTAGTTGTCACATCGACGAACGAACCGCCTCCGGCCTCTCCTCATGGCCCTAACGACCCTCACATAAGAGATGGCGGTCTGGCAGTTGACATACGCTACCCGAGTGATCCTAACGCTGCTCTCAACGCTGCGGCGTGCTGTGGGGCTAAATTCGCTCTCGATGAGAAAAAGCATCCGTCAACGAACTCGAACGCGGATCATATGCATCTCCAGCTTGTGCCCGGTCCGCCGAGCAAGAACGATCTCCCGAAGCAGCCGAAGTGCAAGGGGTGCTCATGAAGATTTTTTCCTTGAAAATGGCTTTCATAGGAGTCGTCAGCTTGCTCAGCTTGACGGCTGTGGCGATGTCAGCCGCGCAAGTCGCGTCGCCCTGCGACGCGGCAACCCTGCCCGCTCCAATTAGTGAATTGCTGAAAAGCAAATTCGCTCAGTGGAGGCCAAAGCAGGTATCGGACATGGAAGCGGACGACCAACAGCTTTGGTTGAAGGGACCAAACGCGAAAGGGTGTCCAGGAATCGCCATTGGGCACTTCGAGAGCGCGGACAGCCTGTCGTACGCTCTTTTGCTCGTGCCGCAGTCGAACCCAAGCGGCGGTCATAAGATCGTGGTGTTTAGCAAGGACGCGACCAATGACGTTTACACGTCGAGATTGCTAGATCACGCAGAGACACATAGTTATTCCGGGCTTGTCATTTCCAAAGCGGAACCTGGGAAGTACGAGGACTGGGAGGGCAAGAAGTCCATCCGGATAAAGCTGGACGGGCTTTACGTAGAGTGGATGGAAAAAGGGGCGCAGCTCTACTACTGGAGAGTTGGTCGCTACCAAAAGCTCCAGGTCTCAGACTAGCGTGGCTTTGACGCTGAGATTCTTGCTTCTGTCCGCTCTGGTTTTCGGCCAGCAGACATGGAGCGCCGACCAAAGCCCGGCCCCCTGCAAAGCGGGATCTCTTCCATCGGATATCCAGAATCGCCTAGAAGAGTGCTGCACAGCAACTTTGGTTGGCTTGAGTAGATGACGGCGTCGGCTCCTTCGACCGAGTAGCCTTGCCGGTTCTGCTCTAGTTGATGAACGCCGCGCTCATCGTTTTCTCCGTCGGTCGAACTCCAGCCAGTCCTGCATGAGAAATTCTTCGAACTTGGATTCTGAGCGGAAGCCAAAACAAACAGCCCCCACCGAAATCGATGGGGGGCTTTGTGGCAACTTACTGCTGGTCGAGGAGTTTGAGTTCGGGATCGCGTCGCTGGGCTTCCGGCAAATCCTCTGGATGAATCAAATATTGTTTTTGATCCGAACTCTGGATACGCCGCCAATTGGATGTGTCTTCGTCGCTCTGGGGAACGTTCCCTAGGGTTGGATTTGCGTCATCATAAAGCCTGCCAGCAACCTGTGAAACCTCTGGGTCACTCATGGACTCGGGAAATACAACGTTCCCGACTCCTTCAATTTTCACGATGCGTTTCATGGTTTCACTCCCGGCATTCCCTGAAAGTGTCTTTGAATCCACGTACGAACAGGAACGGCCTTTTTCTGATTCGGGTCGTAGATGTGTGTTGCATCTTGGTTTCGGGCTTCCTCCGTTTCAATGCGCTGTTGGATTTCCTTTGGCCGTTCAATACCAACCATCTTTGGCAATCCCGCACCCGTTTGGTCAATGTTCTGTTGGAAACGCTCAAACTGAGCCTCGCGCACATCCTTTGGAAGCAACGGGTTCGGGATGTTCTGCAATTCAAGTTCAAGCTGTTCCTTGTTTGCACGACCCGAGCCTGATACCGCCTTTTGATATGCGATGACAGCGCCTCGTGCGCCGATATAACCGATGACAGCATCTTGGGCCGTCTTCGGAAGCATTTTCCAGTTCTCACTGGTCAAAAGTTTGTTTAACCAATCAGTAGGAATTTGTGCTCCCATGAATTCAGCCTTGAGCTTATCCTCACCAACGAGAGCGGCAGCTGCACGCTGTTCACTCAGGCTCAGATTGTCGAGTTTCTGTGCAGCAGCACGGTAACGAGACAGGTTCAACTGAGCATCGCCGAGTTGCCGCGCCAATTCGGTATCCTTGCGGATGTCTGATTCCTTAACTTCGACCGGATTCGTGTATAAAGTTGGATTCCCCACAACAGTGCTGCGAGTGGTCTGCTCTAATTGTTTTGTTTGAGTGTTGAACGCATAGACCGGCTTGTTGTCGGCCTGGTCCGCCTTTTTCGCCTCCGCGAGATTCTTCTTTTCCATGCTCCGCTTTTCGGCGATGTCGGCCTGCTCCTTCTGCACGGCCAGCGGCACACCACCCACATATTCCGATACCTCTCCCGTAAACTTATTTCGCTTTTGGAGTTTCCCGTTGACGGTAACTGGCTCCCCTTCTCGTCCTCCGTCCGCTTCTCGGCCCTTGTCTTCCGTAAGAAACTTGTACGCAGACAAAAAGCTGGTTAACGACACCTCTTGCCCCGCCGCAAATTGCGCCGCCCCCTTTAACCGAGGATCGTACTTACTGTATTTTTGTAAATCAGAAACCATCGCTTGCGGCAGCCCGACCTTTTCGTCCGCACTCCCGCTAATGGCAGCAAATTGTTTTACGAACTTCGGGGTTTGGCCATCGGCCTCGAAAATGGGATTTCCGTCCGCGTCCTTGGCCTGTGTTTTTCCGATGGGCAGAAACGTATGCTTGGCCGCAGTGTGTGCGTCTGCATCATGCATCGCCATCGCTTGTTCCGCTGTCAGGGTTTGAACAGTCAATTTGCTTTGTGGATTTTGGGCGGTGTACTCGTTCAGCGCGGCTACAATTCCCGCATTTTTTTGGCGTTCCGTGTCTTTCGCGTTCTCGTCGTCTTCGATTTTTTGCCAGAAGCTGTGAGTCTGCGCGTTCGTCATCGCAACCGTCGCTTTGTGCAATATCGTCTTTTGCTGGGCGTCGTAATCCTCGCGGGCCTGCTGCCGTTTCAAAAGGTCTTGCTGTTCGCCCTGCTGTCTTGCAGCGTTTGTCCCGGCACCGACCCCTGATCCCCACGCAGCCCCGGCGGTGCGCTGCGGTCCAATCTGAGCACCGGCACTCAATCCCATGAGCGCAGCCTCGGCCATCCGTTCCAAACGAGTTTTTGTGTTATCAGCCCTTGGTGTGGCGACGGTTTTGCCACTTGCATCTGTCGAGTAATCCACTGGTGCAGGGCCAGCCAATCCTTTGACCACCGCTCGGCCACCCTTGGCGGTTTCTGCGAGAGCGCTTCCGAGCAACGAGTGAACAAGCGAACCAAAAAAACTGCGCGAGGGCGCGGCGGGGGATACGGCTGGAGGTTGTGCAGACGCATCAGGCGCAGCGGGTCTCGTCGGTTGCGCAGGCTGAGGGATCGGTGGTGCGGCAGGCGCATTCAGTGAACCAACGTCGTTGCCACCAGCGTTTGGGGCGTCGTTTTCTTCGAACATTTTTCATTCCTGATTTGCAGAGTTAAGAGAGGTCGGCGGTCCCGAGGAGGGAGCGCCACAAACTTCCGGGGAGTTTACTTGTTACCGTCGTTCAATCTGTCCAGCGCGGCGGAAAATTGTGGGTCTTCTTTCAAGCGGCGGGCGTAGGACTCAGCATCAAGAGAATCCACGAGCCTGCGAAAAGAATACTTCGATGGATAGTTTGGATAGCCCGTTTCGTCGGCGGCATAATCCGCAAAGTTTACAACCGTGCCTTTTGCTGTTGCGTTCGCGGCGGCCTCGAAATGTTTTGCGGTCTGCTCGGCTTTGGCGTTTCTCGCCGCTATGATTGGGGGCGTTCTGAGGTCGTGAAGCTCAGGATGCGCCGCAAGGTATTGATCTGCTGATTGCACGGGCGCTACCGTCAATTTGCCCTGGTTTGTCAGTTCCCGATATGCGGCGACGTAGGAAGAAACTTCCGTCGCGTCCAAATCATTGTCTTCCATAAACTGCGTTATTGCGTGAGCATTGTCGATAGTCCGCTCAAAGGCTGGAAACCTGCGTGCAAACTCCGCCCCGGCCTCCTGCGCACGGCGGCCTTGGTCTTTCGTAACTCCCTCGCGCCATTGCCTGCGAACATCCCACACCTTCATGTGCTGCTTATTCGTCCGTCGAATCTCTTCCTTTTCGAACGCTATGCGCCAGTTCTCGGCATTGTTCTGTTGGTGCCAAGCTGCCTCCTTCGCGGACATTTTCTGAATCCCTTCGTAGGTTAGCTCGCGGGCTTCCTCGCTTACCTCCTTGCCGTGGGATTGCAAAGCGGCTTCAAGGTTCTGTCGATTGTAAAATTCATGCCAGCGGTACTGAATGCTGTCCATTTCCTGAAGTTCTCGTGCCGTCAGGGGCCGTGCGGTCCAGCCACGAGCATGGCCAACCTTTTCGAGTTCTTCACTAGTTGCCACTTTTACTGTGGCCGTTTTATCCGGCGAATCTTTGGCTTTTTCTTTGAATCTGCGGCTCGTACTAATCCATGCGTTATACAAATTGGTTCTCCTCGTTTAGTAAAGTCTTTGCCAAAGGTCGTTGGCTCAAATACTTCTTTATATGGCGGCTCTGGGGTTGAAACTATCGTGGCCTATGCCGCTCGCACCTTATTCTTCCTTGACGATGAATTGGCCGCCCCCGCGTGGGCGCTTCTGAGTAGCGTATTCGCCTTGGATTCGACGGGCATCCTGAATCTTGCGTGTGTCGCGCTCGTTCAAGGTTTGCAATGCTTGTTGCCTCGCACGCTCTCGGTTTGTCTCGTATTCCGCCGTGGCCCTTGCGCCCGCTTCCTGCAAACGGATGAACGAATCACCACCGATTTCGACGTGAAGTTTTGGATCTTTTTCAGTGCGCGGAATCGGCGGAACGGCAGGCTTTGCGGGCGGCGTCAAAAGTGCGAGATGTGCGTGTAGCCGCTCGACATTCGTGGCCCAGTCGCAGCCTCGCAATCCCTTCGGCGGTGTGTAGTCGAATGCATACGCGACGAACTCCGCGCCGTTCACAAGGTAAGGCACATCCATGAATCCGCCTTCAGTTGTTCGAAGAAATGTTTTGCGCTCGCTGGTGTCGTATACGACCCCATACATTGCGCCGTCTGAATACTGCGCATGATAGGTGACGCTCATAGTGGTCTCGCATTCGTGTACGGAATAGCCCGTCCATTTCTATAAAATTGCGGTTGACGCGGATCGGGCGCAGTCGGAACTGGAGTTGGCGGCTGCGATGGAGCAGGCGGCTGTTGAACCACGGGCGCAAAGGGGACAAGCTGTAGCGCGTCCCCCAAAGAATCGAAGGCGAAGAGCAGGTTGCGATGCGTTACGTCCAATCCGTGCGTTTCCAAGAAATTCAGCAGCGCGGTTTTGTTGCTGTCCATCTCCACGTAACGAATGCTCCGCGAATCGACGAGAAAAGTCCGAACGGCTTTTTCAATTCGTAGCGCTTCGTTTTGTTGCTCCGGTGACAACGCAGCCCATTCTTCTTTTGTAAAATTCTCACCCTGTTCCACGGAGTTCTCGCCTGTCACGCCGGATTTACAATTTTGGTGCTGCCTACGGTCGCGTTCACTGTCTTGGTGGTCACGACGTTCGGCGGAATAATCGGTGCGTCGGCTGGACCCTTGGGATTCGTTCCATTGCTAACACCAGGGCTACTTGGTCCGTTCCCGATGTGGACCTCAATGCCGACGCCTTGAAAATTGAATGTGGAATCGATCTGTGCCATTGCAATGTCTCCTTGTGCGAAATGTGTTGAGTGGCCGCGAGGGCACGGAATTACGCGGGGTTAACATGTGTTACGCCCGCCGTAGTCCCGCTGGTGCTGATAACTTTGCCGCTTGTGTCTTTCGTTTGCGTCACTGGTTGTCCCGCGCCTTGAGGAAGCGGCGGAATGCCGGGATTGTCGAACTTGACGACGTTTCCGGACGCATCGCTTTTGATCGTTGTATGTACCTCTGCCATAATTTGGCTCCTTGAAAGAAATTGGAATTGCGCGTGGCCCAAAGTACGCGGGGGCACGAAAAACTTTTTACAGGGGGCGCGTTTCTTTATCGCGGCGCTTTGCAGTTGTTCGCCGTTCCCGAATCTTGTTGGTATCCGGCACAAGCTCGGTGTTGTAGCGCGGATCGTCTTCAAGTTCTTTGCGCTTGGTCTGGAGCGGCGTAACCTTGCTGACGTGCGAATCATCAGCGGGGTCGAACACCCGGCAATTTGCGCTCCCGCGTGGTACGTCTTTGATTGTGTTTTTCATGGTGTCCTTCCTCCTGTCATCATTCTTTGCTGCGCAAATTCATCAACCTGCTCCGGCGTAAAACATTCCGGGCAGCAATACGTCGAGTGATTCCGGCACCGACTCAGGGGGTGGGAAACAGCGGTCGGCGACAATCCACACACATCGTAAAGCCCTGCCGTGCACGCTCGATGTGCAACCGATGGCACGGAGTCTTTGTGGTTGTGGTTTCTTGTGGTACTTGAATCATGGTTTCACTTTCGCGGCGTTTGATATTGCACCGCCGACTGTGTTTCCTTGACCCTGCCATCGTTTTGGGTCGGCTACTGGCGTTTCGGGATAAAACATTGCAAGCATGCTCCGCGCCTGTTCCCGCAATTCCTCAGTCGCAGTCGGGTCCTTGCTTGTAACCAGCAATTTTTCTTTAATCACGTCGGTGTGCGGGCTGGTGTCGTTGGGGTCGCTTGATGCGGTCGAGAAGTTCGGCGGAACCAAATAAGCTCGCCTGATTTCTTGTGTCATGCCACGACCTCTTTCCGTGTGTAGCGCGTACTTGCCGGAATCGGCTCGGGACGACACGGGGTGCTCCACGAATGCCCGCTCACAAATTTTCTCTTTGGATTCCTACGCGAGCCGCAGCCGCATTGGCAGAGGTGTGGACTCCGATTAGATCGTCGCTTCCGTTTCACTTTTGGTTTTGGCCATACGAAATCCATTCACTCTCCTTGGGATGGCCGCATACGGGCCGCGAGATGGAACCAGAAAGGTTCCTCGTTTTTTGGCATAACTTCTGGAAATCTGAACCCTTACCCTTAAACAGCCAAAATCGAGTCTGCAACCTCCGCGTTTTCAACGGGCTGCGGGCAATTTTTTGCTAACGCGGAATCGCGGCGCTTTTGCATAAGATTTTTCTGATACGCCAGCCGCTTGGCCTCGGACTCCCTTCGCTGTTTCGCCGTCAAACGTGGCCGACCGCGCCGCACATCGGTTTTTCCGGCGTCTCGGCAAGCATGGGCACAAAACTGGCCGGGTTCGTTGCCCAAGAACGGAGCATCGTGGATGACGCCGTGACAACGGCTGCAATTCCCAATCGGCCAAGACTTCAGGACCATTGGGCCGACCTTCAATTGTTTCTCCGCAATGTAAGCCGCGTCTGCCTCCGCACTGACATTCATGGGCAGGCGTGTTTCACCTCGCCGCTCAATGTGTTCGCGCACGGCGCTAAGGCCGCACGGTAAATCTGTAGATAGCTGCATACTTCTCCTTGCTCCGGTCGGTACTATCAAATTTCGTTCACTTTCCGCGCAAAGCGTGTTTACATGCTCGCTAGCCTTGCGTCGGCGTAAGACAATCCAAAGAACCACCAAATCACCGTAGGAGTGTTCTGGTATGGACGACGTGACTATGCTCATGTGGATCGACCGTGCGATGACTGCATCTGCACTCCTGGTCGCCCTTGGCGTTGCCGGAGAGTTTGCCGGGAGTTGGATTGCCAGTCCCATTCGTAGACGCCTAGATTCAGCCAGACAGGCCGAAATTGCGCGATTGAACAAAGAATCTGGAGATGCGCTGGCAGCCGCCGCCGCTGCGAATGAGCGGGCTGCTGGATTAGAAGCAAGAGCGGCCCAACTGCAACTGGAACTAGAAAAGGAACGTGCCGCCAGACTTCCGAGAAGTATAAGTAGACAGAACCAAGTCAAATTGATTGCCTGCTTAAACGCTGGGCCAAAAGGTCCCGTAACAGTTCTCCCCAAAACCTTTGACAAAGAAGCAGAGGCGTATGCAAGTCAAATAACGCAGGTTCTCCATCAGGCACAATTTGAGATTCGTCCATATCCGGGTCCGCGCCCTCTGGGTTTCGGAGTTGCGGGAGCCGCTATACTCGTCACTGATATGTCAAACCCACCGCATCACGCGGCGCACATCCAAAGTTGTTTCCGACAAATCGGGGTCGAATTGGCTGGATTCGGCAATCCAAAGGATGTCACTGACCCTACCATTGTAGTCATTGCAGTCTCTTCCAAACCGTAACTAAGAAGGCTCGCACGATTGCGGCGGCCTTGGGCCGGGCCTAAGCTGGCCGAGCAAGGCGTTGGGGTGGGGGCACGTCCGGCTGAAACCGGGTCCCAAAAAGGGTCCTCGGCTTTGGTCCGCGACGATCCGATGAACCGCGAGCATGCCCAAGAAAAAATCGACGGAACAAACGAGCCGAACGAACCGCGTCGCCGGAAATCGCGTGGGGCTTCGGGATAATGCCGCTCGTTTTTGCTCTTGACATAACGCAATACTTTGTTCTAGTATTGCATTTAATGAAGCGGAAGTCCCACAAAGCAAAATCCAAGAGACGAGGGCGCAAGAACATGGAAAATAACTGGCTCAAACCTGAAGAATTGCTGCGGCTACTCAAGGCGGCGAGGGATCGTTCTAAACGCGATTGGGCGTTGCTCCTGGTTGGCTATCGCCATGCGTTGCGGGCACAGGAGCTTTCAGACCTTACGCTGAACGACGTGGACCTTAAAACGCGCACGATTCGCGTTCAGCGCGTCAAGGGCAGCTTGGAGACGATTCAGCCACTCGAAAAACGTGCGGGCCAGCCATTGCTCGATGAACCGAAAGCGCTGCGTCAATGGTTAGACGAGCGCAAGGATGATTCGAACTTTGTATTCACTTCGCAGAAAGGCGGCGCATTAACTACCAACGCGATCTGGCGGCTCTTTGCCACGGTAGCTCAGGAAGCGGGCCTAACAGGACGGTCGGTTCATAGCCTGAAGCACAGCCGCGTTAGTCACCTGTTGGCCGGGGGCGCTCCGATTGGCGAGGTCCGTCAAGCGGCTGGTCATCGTTCTTTGAGTTCTACGCTCCGGTACGTCCACAGTAGCGATGCAAGCGCAGCCCAAGCCGCTCGCAAAGCCGAGGCAGCGGTATTCTAAAAACGCAACCTTCTACTGCAAAGTATTGCGTTTTCCAATCCAGCCAGTCTCAGGACTCAACGAGTTACGGGGCTGGCTGGTTTCATTTTCGATAGCATAATATTGCGTTTTCAGGACCGGGATCGTTAAGGTGCGTCAGAATCGCCCGATTATTACGCAGCCCGTTTCGACTGCGGCTCCAATTCTTGGACTAATGTTCTTGCGGGCTTTTGATACCATGAACGCGATGTACGGCGATCTTTACACACTCCTGCTCGTCATCACAGCCATAGGCTGCTTCCAGATTGCTGCCACAGGCAAATGGCGCTCGGGGCGCGCGTCGAACCAGTATTGGAAAGTCCCAACATGGGGCAGGCTCGTCTGTCTGTTCATCGGGATCGTCGCTACCGGAGTGGCTATCTTTTTTATTGCCCGCTTCTTCTCAAGATAACGCACGACATCCATGCATTCTGCGGCTATTTCAAGTGGCGATCCCAGCGCAAAACGAATGAGCCGACGAGCGCGGAACGATGTCGAGGCACGTTCTATCAACGCCCATCACACAGCAAAACTAGCGCGTTTTTATTTTCTGCATAGCGACCCCGAGGACAGAATTGGGACAACTGGCCAAATAGTGCAGGAATTAATACGGGGAAGGCTTTTTATCAGGACGTTAAGGCTAAAGTGCGTTTGAATGCATTTGAGCGAATTTGAATGGTTTTCAAATGGCCCGGTCACAATGTTGATGCAAAAGCAAGGCCAGATTAAGTACAGGGGTGGAACTCTCCGACCTTAGCGTGTGGAAAAGTGGCGTAGAGGGTGCTGGTAACACGCTTTGCGGCCTACCGCTCGCGCTTCTTTTCAACGGCCTTATATCGCGCCTCGACCTTTTCAAGCACGGTACGCATCTGTTTTATCGAGGCCCGACCGTAATGGCGGTCGGTCACATCACGAGGTGTGTGTCGCATGATGTCGGCTCGTAGGCTATGGTCGATGCCTAAATCTTTCATAATCGTGTTCAGTCCACGACGAAATGCATGCATGTGAATTGGAAACGTCAAACCAGCCTCTTTGCATGCTGGCTGCACATTCGTCAACATGATGTGCTCGAAGATGATGGGAGCCTGCGGTGAATCTTTGTGAAAGATGAAGCCATCACCGGAGTTGCGAGCCAGATGCGCGGCCAATTCTTTGGCAACGGTCTTGACCACGGGCACCGGAGCCTTGCTCGCTGCTGTTTTTGTGTCTTCAACGATCTGATGATTCACGACCGTACGTCGGATGTGAAGCAACTGATTCTGCTTATCGTAATCCGCCCATTTGAGTCCCTTGATCTCTTCCAAACGCAAACCCGTGAACATCGCAACCATGAACGCAGCACGCATCGTGTGCTTCCAGTCGTCGTCGCTCTTGGGGTCTTCAAGCGCGATCACTTTCATAAGTTGCTTGACTTCGGCCAGAGTGTAGGCGTGAGTGTCAGCATCATTTCCGCTAACGACCATCGCGTCCCGCACAGGGTTGAAGTCAACCAGCCCGTCACCGACTGCCGCACGAAACGCACCGGACAAGAAATTACGAACGTTGCGGTAAGAGGAAGTCGCCCGTATGTCGTCGCCGTCCGCCGCAATCAGTGCTTTGAAAAGTTTGTTGATGTCGGGAGTTCGAACGTTGCGGAGTTGAATGTCGGGAAGAAGGTTGTTGATGATTTTGTAGTCGCGGCGGTATGATTTGAGAGTCACCTTCCGAACAGGACGGCCATCAGCACCGAGGCCGGAAGCGAGGTAGGATTCGAGATAGGACTTCCAAGAGTCAGCGCTTAGTCCGTCACGCTTGCCGAGATTGATGGGAGCCAGCTTTTCGTCCGCCATTGCCCGGATTGCTGGAGGCGCTTCGCCGTTCGAATTGGCGCGGTATTGATCGACAGGGGCTAGCTTGTGGTACATGATCTCGCGTACAGTCTGACCGTTCTTCACAACGTTCTCGCGGACTTTCAAATACCACCACTTGCCGCTAATTCGAATCGAGCCTTTTTGCATCGAAGCCTCCCCTTGAACCCTGTTGGTGGGGGTTTTTGACCCCGGATTTGAGGGTTGGAATAACCCTATCATGGGGTGGGCATACCGTGGGCATAGAACTTCGGAAAGCCTCATAAACACAGGGTATTTTTAGGCTTGACAGGGGTCTGCAAAACCTCCATTCGTGGGTTCGAATCCCACCCGCGCCTCCAAGCTTTAGGGTTCCTTCTCATAATCCGGATGCGCTACCGATTGTCAGCCGTGACTCGCTTCCGGAAAACGTGCTCGCTTTGACTGCTCTATGCTGTCTTCGCTCCGGATTTTGACTGCGCCATCATCTGCCGCATGGCCGCCGTGGATCCGGGTGCCCGCTTTTCCCTCCAGGTTTCCAGCCGTTTGCAAGTTTCTTCTATGTTGTGGAAAAGAAGCGGATTCTTGAACGCCGCTCGCCATGTCGGAACGATTGATCGCATACGGTCCCACACCACCCAAATCTCGCCGTTGCTGTCGAAAAATAATTCGTCGTTGATCAGCCCGCGGTTGACGATGCCCGCCACCATGTCCCAGTAGCTGATCACCATGCGGATGTAAGTGTTTTCCTCGCCCCCCTGCGGATAACTCTTCATCATCTCCTCCGGAGATACCGGATGAAAGTTTTCGACAAACCAGGCGCGCGCTTGGCGCAGACGCGGCTCCCGCCTCATATCGTACAAGCGCAACATCAGGTTTACTTCGTCATAGGTAATCTGGGCCATGGCCGATTCTCCTTGCTCTAACTCGCACCGTCCGCCGCGGCGGCTTCCTGCGAGGAGTGGGAAACGCCCGCCAGTTCGATGCGATGCACGCTCGAGATGGGTATACCTTGCTTTTGGAATTCGATCTGGATGCGCCGCCGCAGTTCGCGTGCCACCTCATCCTGCCGCGTCGGCGCCGTGCGCACCTGTAACCGCACTGTCGTCGAAGTCCGGTCAAAGCTCTGCACGCCAAGAATCCGGGGCCCGTCTACCAGCGCCTGCGACCAGGCCGGATCGCCCCGCAACGCGGCCGCAGCCGTTTCCAGCACCTGCAATGTTTTCTCGACCGGACTTTCCGGCGCGAGAGAGACGTCCACGAATGCCTGCGACCAGTCGCGGCTGAGGTTGCTGACTGTGCGGATCTCCCCATTTGCGATGGTTACCAGCGCGCCTCGCGCGTCGCGGATCACCGTGCGCCGCAGCGTGAGGTGTTCCACTCGCCCGATATAGTCGCCGATTTGGATCGTGTCGCCTACGACGTACTGGTCTTCGAACACGATGTAGAATCCCATGATCACGTCTCGAACGAGAGCCTGAGCTCCGAATCCCACAGCCAGGCTGGCGAGTCCGGCAAGAGTTACCGCCGGCAAGATATTGATGTGGAATTCGCCCAGGGCCATCAGCAGGGCGACGACCCATACACTCTTGCTTCCTACGCCGTACAGAATGCTCGCGAGCGTGCGCGTCTGTTGCTCGCGCAATTGCGCGGAGCGCCCTGGCGCCGACGCCTGCTTGATCACCAGGTTCGTCACCGCTCGAAGCAACCGGTTCACCACCAGCGCGATGACCAGAATCCCAAGAAGGTGAAGTGCGTTTGGAAGAGTCAAATCCAACCACCGATTGAAGGAACTAGGCATGTTTTGACGAGAGAGGGAGTATAACATTGGAAGAGGTTCAAGGAAGTATTCCCCCCGTCCGGCGGGAGGATTGAACGCAGTGAAGGGAGTTTCTCCGTCCATGAAATCCAGGCGGAAGTTTCTAGCAAGCATTGTCTCCGTCGGCGTGCCCGCTGGCATCCTGGCTCTCTTGCCCAGCGCGCAGGCTCGCGCCAAGCGCCCGCAAAAGCCCCAGCAACAGAGGGAGAAGGAAGACGAGCCGAATCCCCCGAAGCCCGATCCCAAACTGATTCTCGCGGAAAATCAAAAGGAAATTAAGAAAAGTGTCGAGAAGCTGTACGATCTGGCGAGCGAATTGAAGGCCGAAGTAGAAAAGACGGATTCAGTCCGTGTGCTCTCCGTTGCCATGCTGCGCAAGACCGATGAGATCGAAAAACTGGCGAAGGAAATCCGGTCCCGCGCCAAGGGTTGAACTGGCCCGCCCGTCTTGAATGCCGGCTAGCGCCGCCGAATCATACCGGATAGAATACTAATGTTGATTTGAAGTTCCTCTGTGTTGCCCCCTCTCAAAACAATTGAGGAGGGGCCGCTGCGCGCCAGTAGCTCAGATGGATAGAGCATTAGCCTCCGGAGCTAAGGGTCGGGGGTTCGAATCCCTCCTGGCGCGCCACTTAACTTCGGTCCGGCCCGGAGACATGGGTGACAGTTCGTACCTAAGACATGGGTAACACTTTTGGGCCGAACGGATTTTCGAGTGGTTCGAGCACCCGAGTCTCCAGATCGAAGTATCCCAGATCATAATCCATAAAGCTCACCAG